>Ga0255769_10003716_pt1 | contig 15287 bp, 16 predicted proteins | sample 041ome_9_FD_179637 | JGI IMG/M metagenome (GOLD analysis project Ga0255769, IMG submission 179637) | Coastal salt marsh microbial communities from the Groves Creek Marsh, Skidaway Island, Georgia - 041413US metaG (version 2) | ecosystem: Environmental > Aquatic > Marine > Intertidal zone > Salt... | reverse complement strand
CAATTTTTGCAATTGACACTACATTATCAAAATTCAAACCATGACCAGCATGACAGTTAAAATTAAGGCTATTTGCAAAAGCTACACACTCTTGAATTTTTTCTAACTCAGCACTTGATTTTGTATTATTTTCAAATGTATTAGCGTATTGGCCAGTATGAAACTCAATAGTTTTAATCCCTAAATCTCTTGTCGCCTGCAATTGTTCTTTAGACGGATCTATAAAAACTGACAAATTTATATTTGATTTCAGAAGAGGCACTATGACATTTTTTAAATAGTCAAAATTTTTAACAACATCGAGTCCACCTTCAGTTGTTATTTCCATTCTATTTTCAGGAACAAAACAAATTGATTGAGGTTTATTTTTTAATGCAATTTCAATTGTTTCTTCTTGAGCAGCTATTTCCAAGTTTAGAGGAACGCGTATAAACTTTAATAAGTTCTCTAAATCATTTTCATTTATATGTCTCCTATCTTCTCTTAAATGAACAGTTATAGAGTCAGCGCCTGAAATTTCAGCAATTTTGGCAGCCTTAACTACATCTGGGTAAAAACCTCCTCTTGCGTTTCTAAGTGTTGCTACATGATCGATATTAACACCAAGTTTTATATATCTATCCAAAGCATTAACCTTTCAATTTTTATTCTTTTTTAATTTTGCATTCTTAAAAGATGAAACAAAGCTGTGAGTTATATAATAAGTCAAAATCCAAATTGGAATTGCCAGCATAGCACCTCCAACCAGCATCGGAATAAAAATCTCATATGTTTGATTAACAATCATATCAAAGTTTATATCAGTCCTTAAATTGCTACTAGGTTTGTCAATCACAAAAGCTCCAACTTTATAAATCAATCCCCAAATAAATGGAAAAGTTAATGGATTACCAACAATTGTACCAATCAAAGCTGCTATATAATTTGCTCTAAGTAAGTAAGCAAACACAATTGCGAGTATGAAATGAAAACCTAAAAGAGGTGTAAAAGAAACCATAGACCCACAAGCAAAACCTGCAGATATGGCGTAAGATGAAGCAGGCAAACGAGCCAGTCTTAGCTTATAATATGAAATAAATCTTTTTAATTTTGTGAAAACAAATTTATAAGATGAAATAATTTTATTTATTTACTAACTCCATTTAGTCCTTACCTCTCTCAACGCTTTCAACAAATTGAGACAATCTCATAGCAGCAATAATTTGATTAAGATGGTTAATGTTTTGCACTTCCAAATCTATATTAAATCTATAGAAATCTAAGTCTCTAGATATTACTTGAATGTTAGATATATTTCCATTGTTAAAACTAATTATTTTTGTAACGTCCGCAAGACTACCAGGTTCATTTGCAAGAACTGTTACAAGACTTCCTTTATGAAATTTTGAATTCTCCCTATCCCATGATACTTCAAGCCACATTTCAGGCATATCATTAAATTTTTCTAAAGCAAAACAATCTAAAGCGTGAACAGTAATTCCTTTTCCAGTAGTGACAATACCAACAATCCTTTCGCCAGGTAAAGGATGGCAACAATGAGCATAATGAATGGCCATACCATCCACAACACCTTTAATTTTTATGCTTTCACTAGAATTTATTTTTTTTAATTTTGGTAAGGATTTGAGATGACTTTCTTTATTTGGATGTAAAAAATTTAAAACATCTCTTGATTTCACATTGCCTTTACCAATTTCAATTAAAAGCTCTTCCAAATCTGTTAACCCAAATTCTTTTATCACTTTGCCTAAACTAGTTTCATGCATTTTTTTATTTCGTTGCCTAAATTCTTTTTGTAGTAACGCAGTTCCTAATTGAAAAAATTCTTTAGTTTCTCTTGCTCTAATAAACCTTCTAATTGCCGATTTTGCTTTGCCCGTAATACAAATTTCAATCCATTTAGGATCAGGAAAGCTGGTTTTAGATGTTAAAATTTCAATCTGATCACCATTTTTAATTTCTGTTGTGATTAATCTGTTTTTGTTATTAATTTTTGCACCAACAGCTGCATTCCCAACTTCAGAATGAACGGCATAAGCGAAATCAACAGCATTTGCTCCTTTAGGCAAAATGATTAAATTTCCTTTAGGGGTAAAACAAAAAACTTGATCGTTATACATTTCTAGTTTTGTGTTTTCTAAAAATTCTTCAGGTTCATCACTCTCTTCAAGTATTTGTATTAGTTCTCTAACCCATTTATATTTAATACCTTCTGACCATCTAGATCCCTCTTTATACATCCAATGGGCTGCAACACCATTAAGAGCAAATTCATTCATAACAGAGGTTCGTATCTGAACTTCTATTTTAGTTTTTTGGGGTCCAACCAAACAAGAATGAAGAGATTGATAACCATTACGTTTAGGAGCAGATATATAATCTTTAAAACGTCCCATTACAGCTGTATATTCTTGATGAAGAATTCCAAGACTTTGGTAACAAGACGGCACATTATCAACAATTATTCTAAAAGCCATAATGTCAGACAATTGATCCATGCTAAGATTTTTATGTTGCATTTTTTTCCAAATAGAATAACTACTTTTGACCCTGCCAGTCACATTAGAGTTTATGTTATGTTTTTTTAATAGTGTTTCGATTTCCTTGGCAATATAAGGAATATTCAACTCATCTTTTGTATAAATTAATTTTAAACGACGAACTATAGAGTCTCTAGTTTCAGGCTTTACAACGGCAAAACATCTATCTTCCAATTCTCTTTGTATAGCGTTTATTCCAAGACGTTCAGCTAAAGGAGCAAAAATCTCTAATGTTTCAAGACAAATCCTAGTTTTTTTTTCTTGATTTTGAATTCCATCAATAGTTCTAATATTATGAAGTCTGTCTGCTAATTTTACTAATAAAACCCTAATATCATCTGAGGATGCTAGTAAAAGTTTTCTAAAATTTTCTGCTTGCGCAAATCCAAATTTTAAATCTAGTTTAGATAATTTTGTTACTCCGTCTACCAATTTTGAAATTTCACTTCCAAACTGGTTGTTAATTTCTTCAAGTGAAATCTCACTGTCTTCAACTACATCATGAAGAAGAGCGGTAACTATAGTTGCTCCATCTAATTTCATTTGAATTAAATAATCTGCAACAGCTAATGGATGAGTGAAATAATTCTCTCCAGTTCCCCTATATTGATTAGAATGAGCCTTTTTAGCTAATTGGTATGCTTTTTCAATTGTCTCCTTAGAGACAAAACTATCGTATTTACAAATTTTGTTATAAAGTTCAGATGGAGTAACATACATTTTAAATATAATACTAAATTGTTAATATTATATCTATATATAAATCTTCTAAAAATTTAATTAATGAATTTAATTAATCTTCTTTTTTTAATAAATCATCTGAGACATCTTCAAAAGATTCATTGTTTTCTATTTTTGTTTGGGTAAACAGAATTTCTTCATTTACTTCACTAGATTTAGATTCATTCAAGTAAGCTGCAAATTCTTCCTCAAGTGACACTTCTTCATCTGAGTTATCATTCTCAGATATTAGATGTTTTTGCATTGATCTAATAAATCTTTCATGAAGACTCTCAGAATCAACAGCATCACATGCTATTTCACGAAGAGAAACAACAGGGTTTTTATCATTATCTCGATCTATTTCAATAGGGATCCCATTAGATATTTCTCTGGAACGTTGTGCAGCGGCAATTACTAAATCGAACCTATTAGGAATTTTTTTAATACAATCTTCTACAGTTACACGAGCCATTAATATCTCCAAAAAAAAATACTTATATTAGAAAAATCACTAGAAATCAAATTTTTATTTAAGTTAAAATCTTAACATTTTGATTGTCCAAGTTTTCTAAAATATGAGTTGCTGTATTCTTATAAATAGGATGTGTCCAATGAGGATGAATTTCTGCTAAAGGTTCAATGACGAATCTTCTTAAATGAGCCCTAGGATGAGGAAGTGTAATGTTATTATTATTTCTAATAATACCAAAACAGTCTATTAGGTCTAAATCTAACACCCTAGGTTCATTAGTTATATTTCTAATTCTTCCAAATTTTTCTTCAATATTATGTAAAGTATTTAATATTTGAACTTCATTTAACATAGACTTGGCGATTATAACTTTATTGTAATATTTAGGTTGAGAGCTTACAGGAATTGGCTCAGAAACATACCACTTGGACTGTTTAACCACACGTATATGATAATCATTTAATAAATTAATTGCATTATCACAAATTTGCATAGGATGAACACCTTCAGAATTATAAATGTTTCCACCTACAGCAATAATTATTTTGTCATGTGTCATAAAATTTATATTTAATTAAATTACAAAAAGTTAATTATTGTTTTTGAGTAATCGATGTTTTTCTCTATCCCAATCTCGTTTTTTTATTGTTTCTCTTTTATCAACTTTTTTCTTTCCTTCAGCAATTCCTATAGATAACTTTGCTATTCCTTTATTATTAAAATACAAACTTAAAGGGACAACAGTAGAGCCTTCCTTTTTAATTTGACCCAAAATCTTATCTCTTTCCTTCTTGTGAACTAAAAGACGTCTTATTCTTTTTGGATCATGATTTTGACCTTTTGCTGCTGAACTATATTCAGGTATATTAGAATTTATCAAAACTATATGGCCATGTTCTTCAGTAGCATAAGATTCAGCAATACTTGCCCTACCAAGTCTAAGGCTTTTAACTTCACTACCTAATAAAATTATACCAGCCTCGATTGTATCTATAATTGAATAGTCAAATTTAGCCCTACGATTTTCTGCTATTCTTCCAACAGAAATACCTTTGGCTGTATTTTTTTTCATATATTAATCTATTTAAATTAAATCAGCTTTTTTAAGAGCATTTTTGACATTTAATTTGCTAGATTCTTCAATGTCAACTATTGGAAGTCTAGCCTCAGATGAACATATACCCATTAAAGATGCAGCATATTTTAATGGTCCAGGACTTGTTTCGCAAAACAAAGCGTCATGTAATGGCATTAGTTTTTTATTTATCTCTTGAGCTGTACTAATATCACCCTGCTTCCAAGCATTATGCATTCTAGATAATAATTTAGGAGCAATATTTGCGGTCACTGATATACAACCATGTCCCCCAGCTGCCAAATAGGCAAGTGCTGTGGCATCTTCACCTGAAAGTTGAATGAAATCATCTCCTATTATATTCTGAAGTCTTGTTGGTCTTGCTAAGTCTGCTGTTGCATCTTTCACACCCACAATAAGATCATTTTCAGCAAGTAGAGCCATTGTTTCATCCGACATTTTAATTACAGATCTACCAGGTATATCGTAAATAATAATAGGTTTATTTGAGTTTTTAATTAACTCATTATAATGAGCTAACAAGCCTGATTGAGTGGGTTTATTGTAATAAGGAGTTACGATAAGTAATCCATCAGCTCCCGCAGAACATGCATGTTTAACAAAATCAACAGCCTCAGCTGTTGAGTTAGAGCCTGCACCAGCAATTACTGGAACCCTGCCATTAGATTGTTCAATGCAAACTTCAACAAGTTTCTTATGTTCATCATGAGATAGAGTTGGCGATTCACCTGTTGTCCCAACAGGTACCAATCCATGAGTTCCATTTTCAATTTGAAAGTCTATAAGTTTTTTATATCCATCATAATCTACCTTGTTGTCTTTAAAAGGTGTCAAAAGAGCAGTGTAAGAACTATGAAATATCATAAAAACCTCGCCAAAATTAATAAATATATTGTATCGTAATCATTTCAAACAAATATAACAATACATACTATAGAAATGTTTAGAGGTAAACAATGGTAAATCGCAAAGTTTCGTTCAATGAAATTATAAATGCATCAGTGAGGTTACAAGATAAAGTCATAAGAACTCCTCTTTTACAATCAGCATATCTAAATAAAAAACTTAAAACTAATATTTTTTTAAAAGCAGAAAATTTACAAACAATAGGAGCTTTTAAATATAGGGGTGCTTTGAATGCAATTTTACAACTCCCTAGTAATATTAAAAAAGTGGTTGCATGGTCAAGCGGCAATCATGCTCAAGCTGTTGCTGCTGCAGCCAAAATCACTGGAAGAGAAGCAACAATAGTTATGCCAATGGATTCTCCAAAAGCTAAACTAGAAGGAACCGCTTTTTGGGGTGCTTCAATAGTTAAATATGACAGACTTAACGAAGACAGAGAAAAAATTGGAAAAGAAATTGCTGAAAAAATAAATGCGGCTATCATCCCTCCTTTTGATCATGTTGATGTTATAAATGGTCAAGCTACTGCTGGATTGGAATGTATAGAACAATTAGCAATTAAAAATATAAATCCTGATATAGTTCTTTGTTGCTGTGGAGGTGGTGGTTTGATAGCAGGGATAAGTACTGCAATAAAAGCCAAATTTAACGACAGTAAAATTTATTCCGTTGAGCCTGATAATTTTGATGACACGAAAAAATCACTCGAAAATAATCAAATAATAATGAATTCCATGCATCACAAATCAATTTGCGATGCACTTTTAGCAGAAAAACCCGGCAGTCTTACATTTGAAATTAATCGATTAAATTTGACAGCTGGACTCTCTGTTACAGACGAGGAAGCTCTTATGGCTATGCACTTTGCTTTTAGACATTTTAAAATTATTCTTGAACCTGGTGGCGCTGTTGCCCTTGCAGCAGCGATGACTGATAAAGTTGATATCAAAGATAAAAACGTACTTGTGATTGCTTCAGGAGGAAATGTAGACAAAGAAATTTTTGAAAAATGTCTAAGAGTTGATATAATTTAATATTATTTATAAATAAAATTTATTATCTTATCTTTTAAAGGCCTCCTTCTTTCTATCGGTTCTTTTTGTTTTTCCCCAATATAAATAAAACCCGCTATCTTATCAGTTTTTGGATCTCCACCAAATTCTTTCAGGAGAACTTTATTATATGCATACCACTCTGTAAGCCATTGAGCGGCATAACCTAAGGATTGAGCAGCAATCAATAAATTTGTACAGACTGCACCACTAGAAAGTTCCATTTCCCATTGAGGGATTTTTGGGTGATTAACTGGTGTACTTAAAACAGCGATCACTACATCAGCTCTATTAAACCTATTTTTTTCAAAATCTAAATCATCTTCGCTAGCTTCTGGATTCTCTAACTTGTATTCTTTAGCTAGGATTTCAACTCCAATTCTATTTTTTGCCTCACCTTTTATTACACATATCTTCCAAGGATTTAATGCACCATGATCAGGAACCCTTAATCCACATTCTAAAATTTTATCTAAATGGTTTGAATCAACATTGCCAGCATTCATGTTTTTTGCTGTAACTGATCTTCTTCTTTTTAGAAAATTAATTATTTCATTCATGACATTAATTAAAAATAAAAGCTTTACATGTTAATTAAAATAATACAAACGTATTTATTAATTACATTTTTTTTAAAAGACACACAATGTATAATGATCCCTCAACAATTTTAATTATTATTTTAGCCGTGCTTGCAGGTGGCCTTGTTAAGGGAACTTTAGGCTTTGGAATGCCTATGGTTGCCTTGCCTATCATAGCTTTCATAATACCACCAACAACAGCAATGATACTTCTATGTGCTCCTATTTTTTTAACTAATTTTTTACAAATAAAATTCAAAGAAGGCATAAGTAGTTACAGATTTTTACCTATGTTTTTGAGTTTAGTGGTTGGTTTAATAATAGGCGCTCGTTTAATACTGGAAATTAACATAAATACAATTACTCAAATAATTGCTGTTTCAATTATTTTTGCAGCATTAGTAAATTGTTTTGGGATAAAAATAAATGATATCAAGCAAAGTCATGAAAAAGTAATAACAACAATCATTGGTTTTGGTTCAGGTATATTAGGGGGACTGTCAACATTTTATGGACCTCCTATGCTAGCATATTTAGTTGCCGTTGATTTACCAAAAGAAAAATTTGTTAGAACAGTATCCACAATGTACTTCATCGGTTCATTCCCACTTTATGGGTCTTTAATTTATTATGGGTTTGCTACTAAGGAAGACCTAATTTTCAGTCTAATTCTAATAATACCAGCGTTCATCTCCCAGCAAATAGGAACAAAAATTAGAGATAAGATCAATCACAAACAATTTCGTGTATGTGTATTATTAACTTTAATAATTCTTGGTATATCATTGTTTATAAAAACAATTTAACTTATTTATAAATGGTTGAAACAAATTTCAAGCTAAGCGAAACAAATGGTCCAATAAATACAGCAAAAACAATAGTACCTAAGCCTAAGGTGCCACCTAAAATCCATCCAACTAATACAACAGAAAACTCAATAGTCAGTCTTATAAGACTGATTGGTTTAGAATATTTTTTTGATATACCGGTCATTAGACCGTCTCTTGTACCTGGACCAAGGTTAGCTATCAAATATATGCCACTTCCAAAACCCACTAAAAAGGTTCCAAAAAATGATAAAAAATGAGGGTTAAAAAATTGGTTAAGAAAATAGAGGTATGGTATTACCCCACCCATTGTAACCGCAATAATAAAAATATTCATTATTGTTCCAATCCCTGGTTTTAATTTAAGAGGCATCCATAATAAAAACACTAGAACACTAATTATAAAAGTAGAAAGACCAATACCAATATCTATTTTCTTAGCAACACCTTCGGCCAAAACTGTCCATGGAGTTACCCCATTATTAGAAACAACCAAGACACTCTCACCTAACCCGAAAATAAACAAACCAAAGCAAAGAAGAAAAAATGTTTTGATTTTTGGCCTAAAGAATTCAGTATCCAATGCACTCCAAGAAGTACGAGGAACAGATGAAATAAGAAAAATTTTGGATATTGGCTTTAGGTAGGCGCTGATTGAATTCATCTAAATCTAATATTAGATCTATTTAATTCTTTAATATTAGTACAGCCCATAAGCTTCATATCTCTTTCAAGTTCAGCTTTATATAAACTCAATGCTCTTTCCACTCCAGCTTGACCAGCAGAAGCAAGTGCATACAAATACATTCTACCGCCTGAACAAGCTTTTGCTCCAACTGACAAGGCTTTTAATATATGTGTACCACGTTGAATTCCCCCTTCACAAATTACATCAATCTTATCACCAACGGCATCCACTATCTCTGCCAATTGATCAAAAGGTGCTCTTGCTCCATCGAGTTGTCTACCTCCATGATTTGAAACCATAATACCTGTACATCCTATATCTACAGCCTTTTTTGCATCTTCCACGCTCATTATACCTTTAAGAGCAAAATGACCTCCCCACTTAGAACAAAGCTCTTCTGCATCTTTCCAATTCATTGATTGATCAAGCATTGAAGAAAAGTATGATCCAATTGAAGTTGCAGTATTAGTTCCCTCACTAACATGGTCTTGCAACTGAGGAAGCTCAAATTTAGGTTTTGTAAGATAATTAATGGCCCACATTGGCTTAGAAGCAAAACTGAAAAGACTTGATAATGTTAATCTTGGTGGAGATGTAAAGCCTGTTCTAAGATCTCTCTCTCGATTACCACCGGTTATTGTATCTACTGTTAGCGCTAAAACATCAAATTTTGCTGCTTTAACTCTTTCAAGCATGCTATTATTTAATCCCCTATCTTTATGAAAATAAAATTGAAACATTTTAGGCGTTGAAACAATAGATGCAATTTCTTCAACACTTACTGTTCCTAAAGAAGAAACTCCAAACATAGTTCCAAAATTTTGAGCAGCCTTTCCAACGGCCCTCTCTCCTTCGTAATGAAATAATCTTTGCAATGCAGTAGGAGCACAGTAAAACGGTAAATCTAATTTTTTACCGAATATTGTGGTTGATAAATCAACATTTTCGACACCTCTTAAAACATTTGGTATCAAATCAGCATCATTGTAAGCAGCTGTGTTTCGATTGTAAGTTACTTCATCATCAGCCGCACCGTCTATATAGTGAAAAATTGGAGAAGGAAGACGTTTTTTTGCTAATTTTCTAAAATCTTGAAAATTATAACAATCATTTAAATTCATTTAATATCCTTTACATGAATTATTTTAGTAAGTAATTTTAAATAAAGATTATTTAAAATAAAAAAACATATAAGTTTTTTAAATTTTGTCTATTCAAATTTTTAGGAAGTAACAATGAGTCAAATTAAGAGAGTTGAAATCCATGAATTTACTCATGAAGTACAAAACCTTGGTCTTTTAACTAATGCAAATACTATTGGAGCGGTTGGATATTCTAAAGGCAAGTCTATCAAATTAGATAAATATGCCATTGTAATAGAAACAAAAGATGGATGTAAAGGCGAGTATGTAACTCACTGGGGCGGTAATAGCGTTGCATGCGCTCAAACAAAGATGTTAGCTCCTAAACTTCTAGAGTATGATGCTTGTGAGAGAGAAAAAATTTATGATGATTTTAAAAGAGAATTAAGACAATTTGATCATATGGGGCATGGCCCACTAGATATAGCATTATGGGATTGGGCAGGAAAAAATTTGAACTGCTCTATAAGTGTATTACTTGGAGGATATAGAAAGCGTTTGCCAGCATACGCCAGCACATATCATGGTGACAGAAACGGAGGACTAGATTGCAAAGAAGCCTTTGCGGACTTTGCTCATCATTGTTTTGATATGGGATATAAAGCTTTTAAAGTCCATGGGTGGCACGAAGGTAATGCTAAAGAAGAAGCAGAAAATGTTTTGCATGTTGCTAGAGAGGTTGGTGATAAAATGACACTAATGCTTGATCCAGCTTGTCAACTAAGAACCTTTGCAGACGCATTATATGTAGGAAGAGCCTGTGACGAAGCCGGCTATTTTTGGCTAGAAGATCCTTATAGGGATAGTGGTGTTTCAGCTTTTTCTCATAAACGACTTCGTGAAATGTTAAAAACACCTATTTTGCAGACAGAACACATTAGAGGTATTGAAACCAAGTGTGATTTTTTAATTGCTGGTGGGACAGATTTTTTAAGATCTGATCCTGAATATGATATGGGAATAACAGGGGCTATGAAAATCTCTCATCTGGCAGAAGCTTTTGGAGTTGATGTTGAAGTTCATGCATGTGGACCTGCACATAGACACGTGATGGCTGCAACAAGAAATTCTAATTTTTATGAGGTGGCTTTAGTAGGGCCAGACTGTCCAAACACAATGGCACCTGTTTATACATGTGGATATTCAGATATGATCGATTGCATAGATAGCGACGGATGCGTATCAGTTCCAAATGAAATAGGTTTAGGAGTTAAATACAATTGGGATTTCATTACCTCAAATACAACAAAAAAAAGTGTGTTTGAGTAAATTTAAAATGCAGACTAACAACTTATTATTAATTTTAGGCAATCAACTCTTTCCATTAGAATATATAAAAAAAACAAAAGTTAAAAAAATTTTTATGGCTGAAGATTTTAGCCTAACTACCTACCAAAAACATCATAAACTAAAAATATTAATGTTTTTATGGTCTATGAGGCAATATAGAGATCAGTTAGTAAAGAATGGCTTTATTGTTTATTATAATTCAATAGATGATAAAAACTTTAAAGATACATACGAGAATAAATTACTTAAAATCCTAAAAGATGAAAAAGTTCGAACAATTAGCTACTTTGAAATTGAAGATCACTTTTTTGAAGATAGATTTAATAAATTTGTATCAGACAATAATTTAGAAACTAAATTATTCCAAAGCCCCATGTTTCTCAACTCTAGGTCTCAATTTGTAGAATTTGCAAAAACTCAAAAAAGTTTAATTAAAATGGCAAGTTTTTACCAAAAAATGAGAATTAAGATGTCCATCTTAATTGACAATAACAAAAAACCTATTGGTGGTAAATGGTCGTTTGATGAAGAAAATAGAAAAAAAATTTCTGGAAAAATTAAGATTCCAAAAGTTCCAATAAATACCGAAGATCAAAGAATCAATAATCTAAAACATAAAATTAATGTCTTGTTTAGAGATCATCCGGGTTCTGCTGATTATTTATGGATGCCTACAAACCGAGAAGAAGCTCTAAAGTGGATGGAGATTTTCTTTCAAAATAAGTTTCATGACTTTGGAACATATGAAGATGCTATTATAGATAATAACAATTTTCTTTATCATAGCGCACTAAGTCCAATTATTAACATGGGTCTTTTAACACCAAAAGAGATTGTTGAAAAAGCTATAAATTTTTCAAAGAAAAACTCAATACCACTAAATTCTCTAGAAGGATTTATCAGACAAATAATAGGATGGAGAGAATTTATAAGAGGTATTTATCATTATAAAGGTAAAGAAGAGAAAAAATTGAATTTTTGGCAACATAACAGAAAATTAACTAAAGACTGGTATGAAGGCACAACTGGCATTAAACCTCTTGATGATGTAATCAATGATTGTTTGAAGTATGGATACACTCATCATATTCCAAGGTTGATGATTGTTTGCAATATAATGAACCTCTCTAGAATACATCCTGATGAAATTTACAAATGGTTTATGGAAATGTTTGTTGACTCTTCTGATTGGGTAATGGTTCCAAATGTTTATGGAATGGGTACATTTGCTGATGGAGGCATTTTTGCCACAAAGCCTTATTCTTGCGGTTCAAACTATATTTTAAAAATGAGTAATTATAAGAAGGATGAATGGTGCGATATAGTTGATGGTCTATATTGGAAGTTTATGAGTGATAATTTATCTTTTTTTAAAACTAACCCAAGACTTTCAATATTAGTAAAATCTGTTGAAAGAATGAATGAAGATAGAAAGAATATGATTTTTGAAAAAGCGACAAATTTTATAGATAATAAAACTATTAAAAATTAATTTTTTTTATAAATTTTTCTCAAATAATAATTTTTACAGATAATATTTTAGTAATTACCTCTTACTGGATAATCATTTTCTTGAGCAAAAACTAATTTTGCTGGGAAGTCTGTTAAATCAGGTCTTGCCCATGGCATATTTGAAGTATTTGCTAGATATACAGTACCATCTTCCTTAATTACAAATAATCCAGGCTCACAGAATAAGTCACTTTCAGCCTCTTTAATTGATTTTGAAATATAAAGCCCCCACTCTCTAGCATTATCTTCCGTTAAACCATAGGCTATATTTAAATTATTAATTGACCATAAAGATTTTGCTTTAAGTGCTTTTTCCTTACTATCCATTGATATAGCAATTACTTCAGTATTAGATTTTTTATATTCTAATAATTGGATATCGATTTGTTTTAAAAAAACAGAACAAACTGGACAATGTAGACCTCTATAAAATACAATCATACTCTTAGTTTTGTTAAAATGTTCATCTAATGACCAGGCATGACCATTAGTAGTATGTAAATCTAAAGATGGTGCTTTTTTGCCTGGGATAATTTGACCACTCACTAATTTTCTCCTCTGTATTTTTATAAAAAACAAAAATTACCTAATTTTAATTTTTTTACAAACTATAAATTATTATCCTGAAAGTACGCTTTGTTTATTTTAAAAAAATTTTTAAGTGGTCCCCAAAAAATAAAATAAATTATAAATGCCTCAGTTACATTTTTTAACCACTGAATAGGATATAACAAACCATAATTAATAATATCTCCTCCAAACATTATTGTAAGAAAATTTAAAATAGTGAAAATAAGAAAAAAGTATTTTCCTATAGGAATGAAAAAATATATTAAAATTATACTAGTAAGAGAAAAAAAAGACATAAAAGCTGTTAAATACAATTCAACTTTGGTATCAAAATAAATAGACAATAGACCCTGATTTATAAAACGACTTAAACCATAATATCTTTCAAAATTGAAAATGGTTGGAATTAATTCCAACAAGATCGAGAGAAAAACCATAAGTAAAATCAGACGCCTAAAAATTATTTTATTTGTAAATTCATGTTTAAGGTTCATATTTTGTCCTAATTAATTCAATGAATACTCTGAATTAATTTTTAACTAATTTAAAAACTCTGTTTAAATACATTGTTAAAAAAAGTCCTCTTAAAATTAAAAACAAGAGAAAACAAGAGTAGAGGTTTTTAAAATCAAGGTTGGTTGAATAATAAAATTCTATAATTAAACAAAAAATTAATGATGATAAAATCATACAATTTCTCATTTCTTTAGCTAGAGTAGCCCCTATAAAAATCCCATCCAACTGGAATGCCAACATTGAAACAAATGGCGTAATTACAACAAGACCCCAAATATTATCAATAATCTCTCTTAGTGCAATTAAGTTAGTAAACATTACTAAAAAATAATAGTTAAAAATATATAAGATTAATCCTATAAAAATTGAAAAGAAGAGAGCTAACTCAGTTGTGGTTTTAATAGACTTATAAATATTTTGTTTATTTTTAGAACCAATAGAAACCCCAACCGTAGACTCAGCTGAATGGGCAAAAGCATCTAAGGTATAGGAAGACAGGCCAAAAATAACTAATAAAATTTCCATTGATGCTAACTGATCAACACCTATTAAACCAGCTTTTTTGATTAAATAAGCTTGTACAAAAACTAGCAACATAGTACGTAAAAATAAATTTTTACTGATAGAAAATAAATTACTAAAGGCCCTAATGCTAAGCATTTTAGTAACCTTAAATAGATTAAAATTGTACTGTTTAAAAAAATTAAAAAAAATTATAATTGATAAGAATAGACCCGAAAATTGTGCTAAGACACTTCCTAAAGCAACTCCATAAATCCCATAATCAAGAAAAACAGCAAGATATATCGAGGCAATCGTGTTTACTAAATTAATAGTTATCAATTGTAACATGACAGATCTTGTTTTTTGCATTCCAAAAAACCAACCAAGAAAAACTATATTTAAAAGGCCTGCTGGTAATCCAATCATTCTTACAAAGAGATATTCTTTATAGAATTTTTCTAATGCTTGATCAGGAGTTAGAAAATATACTGACAGTTCAAAAAGTAAATTTTTACAAAAGTATAGGATTATCCCTATGATGAAAGCTATAAAGAGTGGTCTTAATAAACTGAAAAAAATTTCTTCAAAATTACTGGCACCAAAATTTTGAGAAACAATTCCTGTTGTCCCCATTCTTAAAAAATTTAATCCAGCATACATAAAGTTGAAAACTATACCTCCAAGGGCAATGGCAGCTAAATATAGACTGTTGGGCATATGACCCATTATGACAGTGTCAGTTAATCCTACTAATGGTATAGTAAAATTAGCGATTATTAATGGCCAAGACAGAGACCAAATATTTTTTCTGTTAATAATCATTATTTTACTCGAAGATAAAATAAGATTTTAAAATTTATCAATTTTT
>Ga0255769_10003710_pt1 | contig 15300 bp, 11 predicted proteins | sample 041ome_9_FD_179637 | JGI IMG/M metagenome (GOLD analysis project Ga0255769, IMG submission 179637) | Coastal salt marsh microbial communities from the Groves Creek Marsh, Skidaway Island, Georgia - 041413US metaG (version 2) | ecosystem: Environmental > Aquatic > Marine > Intertidal zone > Salt... | reverse complement strand
AGGTTATCTTAACAGAGTAAAATTACTTTTAAAGGCGGGTGCAGATATTAATCATGAATATCGTGATGATGATACTTCACTATTAAGTGTAGCATGTAGTAAAGGTTATCTTGACATAGTAAAATTGCTGTTAAAGAAAGGTGCAGATATTTATTATGCAAATCGATTAGGTATGACACCATTAATGCATGCATGTGTAAAAAATCATCGTAAAATTGTAAAATTACTGTTAGAGAAAGGAGTAGATATTAATTATAGTGATAACGAGAATTGGACGGCATTACATTGGACATGTCATAAAGACCATACTGACCTAGCAAAATATCTAGTAAAGAAAGGTGCAGATATTCATTATATAAATATGAATAGTTTTACACCATTATTGCATGCATGTATTAGAGGCAATATTCGCCTAGCAAAATATCTAGTAAAGAAAGGTGCAGATATTAATTGTGAAAATATTAATAATGGTTTTACACCATTATTGTATGCATGTAATAAAGGCAATATTGGCCTAGCAAAATATCTATTAAAGAAAGGTGCAGATGTTAATCATGCAAATCGACACGGCTTGACATCATTATTTTTGGCATGTGAATGGAATTATCTTGATATAGTAAAATTACTGTTAGAGAAAGGTGCAGATATTAATTATGTAAATCACTACCATTCGACACCATTAATTTTGGCATGTTATAAAGAAAATCTTGACATAGTAAAATTACTGTTAGAGAAAGGTGCAAATATTCATATAAAAAATAATAATACAGACACTGCATTGAATATAGCAATGCATAAACATAATAAAGAGTTAGTTAAAATCTTAACATTACATGAAATGAAATATAAAGAGATTATTAAAAAAACTTCAGATTATTCAATTGATATATATGAAATATTGATAGGTGAAATAAAAGAAAAAACAATCGTTAAAGATATTATTAATATGAAACATCAACTTGAACTCTTATAAATAATTTTTAAAAAACTATTTATAATAATGGACTTATTTATTTTACTTTTAAAATATAATGGTTTAAAATTGATTTATATATTTTTATATAACTCAATTTAAAATGACTACATTAATATCAGCAATTCTTGATAAAGATAATCCAAAACGCCGGGGTAAGGAGATACACAAAAATTATAATATTGAAAGAGTAAAATTAGTATTAAAGAACAGTACATATGCAGATATCAATTATGCAGATGAAGAAGGTAATACGCCATTAATGCATGCATGTGGTTATGATATCCGTATTAGAGTTGTAAAATTACTGTTAGAGAAAGGTGCAGATGTCAATCTTGCAAATGATGCTGGAGACACACCATTAATAAAAGTATGTAACTCGTGTTCAGAATGGTGTGAAGATTACCGTCATGAAGTTGTAAAATTACTGGTAGAGAAAGGTGCAGATATTAATCAGGTAAATCAGTCTGGAAAATCACCATTAATGTATGCATGTGAATGGAATCTTTTTGAAACAGTAAAATTCCTGTTAGAGAAAGGTGCAGATATAAATCATAGGGACCATGGTGGTAATACACCATTACTGTCTGCATGTTTTGATGGCCGTCTTGAAATAGTAAAATTCCTGTTAGAGAAAGGTGTAAATATTAATCATGTAAATCATCATGGAATGTCACCATTATTATGGGCATGTAATCAAGATTATCCTGAAACAGCAAAATTCCTGATAGAGAATGGTGCAAATATTAATCATGCAGACCATAATGGCCGGACATCATTAATTTGGGCATCTTATAAAGGTTTTCCTGAAACAGTAAAAGTACTGTTAGAGAAAGGAGTAGATATAAATTTTAAAATTAATGGAAACACTGCATTGGATTGGGCAATGAAAGGAGGAATTGACTATTATTATGAATGTGGTACTACACATAAAAAGGTAATTAAAATCTTACTATTACATGAAATGAAATTTAAAGAGTTAATTAACAAAAATTCAGATTATTCAATTGATATATATGAAATATTGATAAATAAAATAAAAGAAAAATCAATCGTTAAAGATATTATTAATATGATAAATTAAAATTGATTTTTAAGTTTAAATTTAAATTTATCAATTAAAAATGAAAGACCTAATTTTGGCATGTTATAGAGGGTTCTTTAATATGGCAAAATCAATGATAGAAAAAAGTGCAGATGTCAATTATATAGACTATGATGGAGATACACCATTAATGTATGCATGTCGTAATGGCCATATTGACATTGTAAAATTACTATTAGAAAAAGGTGTAGATGTCAATTATATAAAAACAAAAGACGGTAATACAGCATTGACTAATGCATGTACTGGAGGCCATATTGACATTATAAAATTACTGTTAGAGAACGGTGCAGATACCAATCATAAAAATAATTGGGAATATGATTCTCGTGGTGATTTAATTCATTATGGAATGAATGCATTGGATATAGCAGTTAAAAAAGAAAATAAAGAGTTGGTTAAAATCTTAATATTACATGAAATGAAATTTAAAGAGGTAATGCAAAAAAATTCAAATGAATCAATTGATATATATGAAATATTGATAAATAAAATAAAAGAAAAAGCAATCGTTAAAGATATTATTAAGATGAAACATCAACTTGAACTCTTATAAATAATTTTTAAAAAACTATTTATAATAATGGACTTGATTTAATAACTTTAAAAATTTATAAAATTGATTTTTATATTAAAAATTAATTAATTATGAACTTTTTAAAAAAATTATTCAAAAGAAAATCTAAACGTCGATATAACAATGTTGTAGAAGAAGACCTTAAAGTTTATATTCCTGAAATGATTTTTGGACAATTAATTGAAGAAGTAAAAGAAGAAGTAAAAGAAGAAGTAATAGAAGAAGTAGAAAAAGTAGAAAAAGATGTAGAAAAAGTAGAAAAAGATGTAGAAAAAGTAGAAAAAGAAGTAAAAAAAGAAGTAGAAAAAGTAGTAGCAAAAGTAGTAGCAAAAGTAGTCAAAAAGAAGAAACCAAAATCCCTTATACCATTTATACCAGCAGAAATTGAAAATATTATTTTAGATTATACAAAACAATTTAATAAAATAGAATTAATTAGACGGTGGATAATTAAACAGAAATTACCAGTTTATATTTATTTTTATAAATTAAATAGTATTGGATATTCAAATGATTTATATTATTATATAAATCAAATGAGAAAAAAATTAGATTCATATACAATCATAAATGAATTAACTTTTGATGAGATTTATAGAATATTTATAGGAACAATTAATCTTGAAATGTTAAGTCAAAATGAATATACAGAAAGATATGGTTATAAAAAAAAAGGATATACACGAATAGAAGATTTACCAAGAGATTTAATAGATGAAACAAAAAATGTTCTTTATTGGGGAAATGTAGGAGACGGTTCAACATTTAATTCAAAAGGATATACACGAATAGAAGACTTACCAAGAGATTTTGTAGAACGATACAAAGATTATATTAATTGGGATTATGTTGGAAGTGGTTATCAACTAGAAGAAGGTATGGATTATAAACATTGTAAAAATTATTCAAAAATAGAAGACTTACCACGAGATTTTGTAGAACAATTCAAAGATTATATTAATTGGGATTATGTTGGAGGAGGAGAAATGGAAGGAATAAATTATGAACAAAATCTAAATTATTCAAAAATAGAAGACTTACCGCGAGATTTTGTAGAACAATTCAAAGATTATATTAATTTAAATAAATTTAGAAAATATAGTTTCTATTAAATCGATTAAATCTATCTAATCCAATTATATATATTTAAAATTGATTTTCTTACTATCTATAATATAAAATTTTAAACACTTAAAATCAATCATGTCTTGTTGTCAAGTCAATACAACCAATACACAAAATGATGTTGGAAATGATATCGATAATCTTATCACTGATTTTTCAAATACTCAAATCGAAATGAATATTTGTTTTATTTGTGAAAAAACAGATATCTTAAAAATAAATTGTAATGATTGCCAACCAAATAAAAAAGTATGCAATCATTGTTATGATAAATTAATGACTTTAGATAAAAAAGATATTGAATATCAAGATTATAATGAAGAAGAAAAAGAACTATATAATAAATTATATAGTTCTACAAAAATAAGATTGACAAAAACACCTCAACCAAATTCAAAATTAGAATTTGTTGATTGGTGGATGGATGAAAATGATTTTCGTGTTTTAATTCAAACACAAGAATGTCTTTGCATTTGTCAGATTAAACATTGCGAAGAATGTTATGAAACAGTAGTTACAGAAGATGAATATAAAGTATGTATCGAATGCGATATTTATTTATGTAATGAATGTATTAAAGAAGAAGAAAATATTATAAATATCAATCAGACTAAATGCGTATGTTATAATTGTGCAGGAGATGAATTGTCTGATTTTGATTTCTAAGAAAAAGATTAAATATATCATTTTAAAAAAATGATATATTGTAATGGACTTATTTTATTTCTAAATTAATTTTAATGTAATTTTTTTACAAATATGTTAAAAAGTCTTAATAAAAAATTATTTAACAAATAATGAAACCATATTTTCAACTTGTTCTAATTGTTTATGGGTTGATTCCATAACTTGGTCTAATGATTTTTTAACAGATGTTAATTTTTTAATATTCCCATTAATATCTTTTTTAATATATGATATAAACGAATTATATTTAGTTATTTTATCTTTATCATTTGTATTAATCATATTCTTTTCAACTTCTAATAATATCATATTAATTGCAAGTGGAACAAAATAATTATGTTCTTCAACATTTTTGATAAAAATAATTGGTTTGCCTTTTTTTGTATTAATAATTTCAAAATTATCTTTATTATTTGCAAATCCAATATCTTGAATTGAAACCATTATACCAAATGCATAATTGTTATCTACATTATCAACATCTTTTGATAACTTTGTAATTTCTCGACTTGGAATTGTAGAAGAATAATTTTTCGAATCAATACATCCTCGAAGACAACTATTATCACGGTTAATCGTTAAACAAATATCTCCTTTATTTGGTAATCCAGAGCAATCTTCATATTTATAATATTGATGATGATGACCATAAAAATTTCCAAGAATATTCATTATCATTTTTTCACCAGATTTTCCAAGGTCAGTAGTAGTTCTAATTTTTCTAGAAGTATTTTCAGTAATTTCTTCTAATTTTTTAAATAAAGAATCATTATTTTGATTTAATTGATTTTGTAATTCTTTATTCTTATCTTGTTCAATTGATAAATCCTTCTTTAATAATTCTAATTCATATTGTGTTTTAAGTTCAATAGTTTTAATATCTGATTGATATTTTGTATTTAATGTTTCTTTGATATTAGTTTCTACATCAAGTAATTTATTTTCTAATATTGATATTTTATTTTCTAACATTTCATTTTGATGTTTAAGTTTTTCTTTATCCATTTGAAATCGTTGTTCAAGATTAAGATTATTTTCTTGAAGTTTCATTTTATTTGTTTCTTCATTTTGTTTTATCATATCCATTTGTTTGAGAATTAATTGTTCTTTTGTTTCTAATTCAAATTGTAAAGTATCAATCTTATTTTTAAATTGTCTTTCAATATCTTTTAAACAATCGTTTCTTACTTCATCTAATTGAATATTTAATCGGTTCATTTCTTCTTGATGTTTTGATATTAATTGTTCTTCATGTTTTTGCATTTCTTCATTTGAAAGAATTATATTTTTATTATCTAAGTCTTTTAACATTTCAAATATTAAAGATAATTCATTATTTAATTTTGTTGTATCTTTATCTTCATTACTTAATAAGCGAACACTAGTTAATATATTATCAATATATTTAAGTTCTGTATTTACAATTAATATTTTTTCAGAAGACATATATAATTAATATTAATAAATAAATCAATTTTTAATAAGAAAAATCACTTATAAATATATAGTTATATTTATGAAATCTAAAAATAATAAAATAAAAACACCAATTAAAAATACATATACAAAAACTAAACCAGATAAACTTTCACCAGCAACAACATTATCATTAAATACAGTTAAAGAAAGGTCTAAGAAATTATCAAAGTTATATAAACCAGCAACAATTGTAAGTAAATTTTATCCATTATATTTAGCACTTAAAAAGAAAGAAATAAATAAAACAAATATTGATAATGAAGAAAAATTTAAAAAAGTGATAAATCAAAGACCAATTATAAATGAGACCAATTATAAATCAGAAGAAATTCAAAAATTAATAAAAGCAACAAGTTATAAAAAGAAAGAAAAATTATATAATAAATTTCTTGATAATGTTCGGTCAAATCTAATTTTAACAATACATTTTCCAGAAGATATTTTAAAACAATTACTTGAAGCGGATTACTATCTTAATAAATATGAAATATATAAAAAAGAGACACAACAAGATGCATTTAAAATTATTAATAAATTTAAAAAACTTGCAGATAAAGTAAAATCAATGAATAGATATGAATTATCATTTAGAACAACATTATATAAATTTAGTAAAAAACTTGGTATTGAAAAATATATTACAATGTATATATTTCTTCCAAATTATTTAATGAAGAAATTCAAAAAGATATTTCCCCAAAAACAATTTGATATGTTATATAGTTATTTAAGATTAATGACAGAGAATATATTATTTGATATTTCATTATTTAACAATGATATATATGAACGACCGAAATATGGTTGTGTAAATGTTGAAAAAAATATCAATGGATGTGCTCCTCAATATGGTAGTTTATGGATGAAGTTATATAATAATAAAGATATCATAAATAAGATTACATTAACTTCCGCAAATTCTCTTTTTTCAAGCACAATTCAAAAAGAGATTAATAAATTACCAAATTACAAAGAAGATAAATCAAATATTGGGACTATCAAATATATAGATAGTGTTATCTTCAATATGAATCCGATAACTCTTGCCAAAATGATAGATGCATATTTAATAGATAATAGAAAAACATATATTAATGATAAAAGAAAATTAAATAAATATCTAGAATTTCAATATCATGGAATATTTGATATCAAAAAAAATGTAGCTGAAATATATTATCCGAAATCAAAAGATAAAAAATTAAGTGAAGATATTACAAAGTTTTGTAAAAAATTCAATTGTAAATCATTTGCATATTAATTACGATACCATCTATATAGAATATAAGTAATACTAACACACATAAAACCGAGAATGATATATCCGAACATATTATAATAAAGTAAATTATTTAATTTTTAACTAATTTATTTATAAAATAAGTCCATTATACATATTTGTTTTTTAAAATTTGATATTTAATTATGGTGCTTTTTTAACTAAAAGATAAAATCTATATTTTAAATCATAATTATATCTTTCAATTGGTTGAAAACTCCAATGTTTAATATTATGTCCGGCATATAAAATACTAGTAATATCCTTATAATAACCATTCATATTTCCATATGAATTACAAAGAGAATCTAATAAATCTTTCTTTAATCCAGATGATAAATATTTCTTTTTAATAATTTCAATATCAATCAAATATTCTTCTTTTAATTCTCTTGGAATATGATGACATAATTCTCGAAAATTTATATAACCATCAAAGTTTTCAAAATCATCATCATCTTGACATACAAATTTATTTAATTTTTGATTTAAATCTTTATTCTCAATTTGAAATTTATATTCTTTAAATTCTGGTTGATTTAAATAATTTTGAAATACTTGATAATTTTTTTCTAATTCATTTAAATTATTTGTTAATGAATTAATTTTTTTATACAAATGTTGAACATATATTATTTTAAATAATAAAATAATAGAAACTCCAAAGACTAAATAATTTTTAAAATTATCTGTTTCTTCTGTTTGAATAATCATTGTATTCATTATTTCTTTTAAATTTGTATTATATTTAATTTATAATATAATTAATAATCAATTTTAATTCTCTTTAAATTTTGCAAGAACCATATAATGGTCGCTAATATCTTCAGCTTCTCTTCGTTTAAATGGAGAATAAATATTAAGAAAGAAACTAGAAGAATAAATAATATCATTTGACATTTGTGGTGATTTTAATTTTACAACTTGTTGAGTTGAACATTTAAAATCTTCGCAATCATATGCGAAGAAATCTAATAATTCATATTTACAATCTGGGTCATTTACAGAAGTGATTCTTCTTTCAACCCAATCATTATTCGGTTTCATTGTGTATTTTTCATCACCAATAAGTTCTGGATATTTATATTCAAATATTTCATCAATATTATTTTTTTCATCGGTATGAAAATCAATATTCCAATCACCACATAAAATGATTGCTTCATCTTCAGCGATATGTTCTTCTTCATGAGATAAACATTTTTCATCAATCCATTTTTTTAAATCGACCATTTGTGATTTTCTAGACCCTTGACTAAAAGAATCTAAATGAAAAGTAAATGTATTATAATATTTTGCATTTTTTAATATTTTTGCATGAATACATCCTTTTGTTGACATTGCATTCCATACATAAGCTTGTGAAGAATCAAATATAAACATTGATTGACTAATAATTGGCCAACGAGAAAATATTATTGTGCCACCATTCATTTTAAATAAAGTGCTTGGATGACGAATTGATTCTTTAAAAGTTTTCTTTATATTTGTACGTTTTGTTCTAAATAGAAAACCAATCTTCTTTAATTCTTTCTTTAAAATTTTATAAACTTTATTATCAAAAATTTCTTGAAGACATAAAACATCAATTTGTAAATCATTACTATTTTCATATTCAGTAATTGTTTTTGCGAATAATTTTGCACGAATAATTTGATTATCCCAAAATACTGTACGAGGACGACAATACATATTATAAGATGCAACAGTTAATTCTTTTGAAGAAGACATTTGGTTTATTATATTATTTAATATTATAATTCTATTTTAATATTAAATTTTATAAAAATAATTATTGTTGTGGTTTAGTTGGATAATTATTATAGTAATTATTAACAAATTGTTGATATTGTTGTGGATTAAATTGTTGTTGTTGTTGTTGTTGTTGTTGTTGTTGTTGTTGTGGGAAAAATTGTTGTGGATTAAATTGTTGTTGAGATTGTTGCATTTGATTATTTGGTTGAAAATGTTGAATTGTTCTTGGGTTCATTTTAATTGGATTATTATTAATTTCTGTTTTTCTTTTTTCTTTATTAAGTTTTATTTCTGGCATATTAAAACTATTTCTATCTATAAAAGCAACATTATTAACTTTTTGTTGTTGATTTTGAACTGGTTTATATGCATCATTATCAACTGTTCTTTTAACAAAACTTAATTCTTCTGTATTAAGTTCTTCACGAGGATTTCTAGTATTTGCTGCATAAATACGTCTTCCACTATTATGATAAGCGTGTTTATTTTTAATACTATTTGAATTAACATATTCACTCATATTTCTATCCATAACATAACTACTTGATAAATATGGATTTTCATATTTTATTTTTTCGTTTGTACCATTAAAAAACATTCTATCAACATTAACATCGGTTTCATCAATATATTCTGGATAATTTTTTTTATATTCTGGATTTGTTTTCCAAGATTTATCTTGACGTGTATTATTATTAAATGCCATTCTATCTACATTAATATCATTACCTTGATTAATAAATAAATTGAATCTATTATTCATATTATATATTAAATAGATATTATATAATATTTAATTTAAAAATAATTTAAGTCCGATATAATAAATGTTTTTTAAAATAAATAATTTTAAACATCATCTTCTTCTGTAATCTCGGTAATTGTCTTATTAATAATTTGTGGATTTTTTTTATCCTTTTCATTATTACCAGATTTAATATATAAATCATATTCATTTGGATAGAAAATATAATCTACTTTTAAAGTTCCTTTTCGATTAAGTCTATTTCCTCTTCCAATTACTTGTATTTCAGTATTCTTATCAATATAATTTAATAAAATTAATTTATCTGCCATTTGTAAATTCAATCCACTACCCATATATTGTGGATTAAGAATTAATACATTTATTTTTCCCTTTTCAAATTTTTCTATTTTTTTACGAATAACATTATTATTTCCTTTTAAAATTTCTGCATTTAATTTTAATTTATTAAATATAAAAACTGCATCTTTTTCAATTGTACTACTTTCCGTAAAAAATAATATTCTGTCTCCTTCTTTAATTGCAGATGATAAAATATCTTCAAAATATTTCATTTTATTAAAAACATTATGGGTTTCATCTTTTGTAAAATTAAATTTATTAAAATCAAAATCTTTAAGTTTATCTTTATTAAATAAAGTATCAAATAATTCATTAAACTTTTTATAATCAATTAATTTAAAATACTCTTTATGAGTTAATAATAAATCAATATCTCTCTGTAATTTTTCTTCTATTGTAAGATTATTAAAACGAGAAGTAGGTAATATTAGATTATGTTCAAAATGGGTTCTTTGATGACACATTTTACAATTTTCACAAACAAAAGTATTTGGATTATAATCAGATTTTTTTTGACAACATAATAAACATAACTTTGTTTCTTTTATTTTTTTCATTAATGATTTTGCAAGACTAATTTGTGGTAATAAATATGTATATAATGTTCTTAAGATATAATTAGTTGTATAACTTATATCTATATTTCGAAGTTTAAATTCTTTCAATAATTTTTTATTAACAACTGAACTATTATTTTTAATATCTCGAATACCACTTAATCCAATACTATGTAAATTTTTTTTCGACATTACTTTTTGAATATTTGTTTTTGTATTATTAACATTAATATTAAAGTAATAAATACCTTCATGTACGCGTCGTAATAAATCTACTAAATATGTTTGTAAAAATATAGAAGTTGTCCAATGAGTTGGATAATTATTTACTTTAGTAGTTTCAAATGATGTAAATATATTATGAAAAATTTCTTTGAATTTTTCAATATGAATTCTATTATTATTTACTGAATAACTAGGATTTATATAACTAAAATAAGATTGAATATAATATCTATCGATTTTTAAATCATTAAATATTAAATATGGATTATTTTGAATAATTGATGTTAATATTCCTTGTTTTGGTTTAATAACTTTTGCAAATTGATAAATAAATGGTATATCAATTATATTAAAAGTTTTTTCTGGTTCTGGAAGTTTCATATATTTTGCGATATATGTTTCATCACATTTAATTGAAATCATATTAATAATTGTTTTCATTGTATAACTTACTTCTGAATCAAAAATAGTATCTTTATAAGACGGATTAAACATTTTTTTTAAAGGAGACATAAATAAAATTTCATCAATAAAAGATACAAAATATTTATTTCTTCTATAATTTCCTTTAAATTTATTTTGTATTAATCTTTCTTGTGTTGCAGTGATAAACCAAATAAATTTTGTATTTGGTATTTTATCAACTTTTACTTTAATTGTATCTGCTTCATCAATAATTACTCTTTCCCATAAAACAATTTCATGTGTCATATCCATTAATTCTTTCATTTTTGTTGAAGTGCATAGAACAATATCATATTGATGTAAATAATTTGATTTTATAATATCATCAACAGTAAAATTAATATCTTTAATACTTTTAATAATTTTAATTTTATAATCAGTTAATTTCATTAAATCTGTTTTCCATTGTGCTATTAAACTATGTGGAACTACAATTAAATTGGTTCTTGGTTCAATAATATAAGACATATCATTATTAAATGAAATTAAATCTGTTTTAACAAAAGAATTTTGAATAGAATTATTTTTATTTTCATTCAAAACTTTTCTTGTTTCTAATGAAACATCAATATTATCATTAATATAACAAAATTGCATAAGTTCTCCAATAATATCATTTGGAAAATTAGTTGTTTCAATTAAAGTATCTTTATATTCTTGTCTTTGAATATCATTATGTTTTCCGATATCATCAATTAATCTTTTATTTTTAAGTAATCCAGCCATAATATATGTTTTCCCTGAACCAACTGTATTTGCTAATATACCAACATTTGATTTAACGCGAAAAGAAATATCGGCATAATTAGGTATTTTATAATAGATATCACTCTCATAATATTCCTTATAATATTCATAATATTGCCGTAAATCCTCACAAAAAACACCACTTAAACAATAATATTTCTTGATAATTTTTTTTAAATTTAAAATATTAGAAGAAACATTTTTATCAGAAGATTTAAATGTAATAATTCTTTCTTCTTCATGTTTTAACATTCTATCAAGTGTTGCAATTTGATAATGATTTAATTTAATATTACCTTTTAATTCATTATCAAAAATATAATCACCTTCAGTATCTTGATTGATTAAAGTTTGACTCTTGAAATAGTTAATTTCAGTTGACATTATTATTATATTATTTATTTATAAAAACTGAAGTAATCAATTTTAATAATAAAATTAAATACAAGTCCATAATAAAAATTATTTTTTAAAAATTTTATTTTAAAAAATATTTATTCCTCTTTTTCATCATCATCAGAATCATCTTCGCTATCGCTATCACTATCTTCTTCATCATTGGATTTATCTACATTGTGGTGATTTTTAAATTCTTCTTCTGAAAAATATTTTTTCCATAATTTTTCTAAATCAATAACAATATATTCTTTTTTAATACCTTTTAATTTTTTAATTCCAATTTCTCCTTTAAATGTTGTTTTAAGATAATTTAAAAAGTATGCTTTTGCTCTAAATTTTTTCTGAAAACAATTATTTTCATCAAAGAATTTAATAAACATTTTTTTATAAAATGCATCTTTGACAATGCCAATACAATTATCAGTTCCATTCCAATTAAGTGATGGATAATATTCATTTGGGTCAAGATAATCTAAATCGATACTTTCCATTTTTAATAAATCTTTTAAGAATTGGTCAACAGGGTCTTCAGACCTCATTGAGAAATAATCCTCTGTTAATGGTCTATTATGTTCCCAGTCATTATTTCTTTTAAATGGAATTTCATGGTCTTCTAAAAATTTACCAAATTGATAAATAGTATATGGGTCTTCCATTACTTGTTGTAATCGATGAATATAATCCATATCTTTAACTTTATCAAATGTGTAAACAACAATACGTCTATCTTCACTATCAAAGAATACACCATCAGAATAGTTTGTTGTCATCATATAACGAATATATGTTTTAATTTTGTGTTGTGGTTTATTCTTTTCATTATAAATAGCACTTTCTCTTTGTGAGAAATCTTTAATTGTATTGTGATATTTTCTTGTAGTAAATCTATCAACCTCTTCAATTATGTTAATTAATTTTGCAACGTGAGCGTGAGAGTGTGTATCTAAGATTTGTTCAAAAGAACCGAAATATGAAAAACTTGGTCCAATAACATTACTAATAAATTTTGTAAATCCAGATTTACCAGTACCATGAATCTTAGAGTATAATACTAAAATAATATGCGGAACACGTGTTGGTTCTTGAATAATATTAGCAAGATAACTAATTAAATACCAAAATGATTTTTTTGCTAATTTAATTTGGTCTTTATCGCCAGATTGTTTTGCTCTTTTATAACCACATACATAATTTTTAATATGGTTTAAAAGAAATTCAAAATCTTCTTTTTTCTCATCTGGAATATTAAGTTTTTCATTATGATTTAATACAGTTTGATAATTGAAACCAGTAAATAAGTTAAAATCACCATTATTAATCTTTTGCATAGATGATAAACAACCATAAGGTTGAAATGATAAATTTGAATAACTCATTTTATTCATATCAACTTCATAACGTTTATAGAAATTAACTAATTTGGTTGCAGTATCTGTTTTTAATACTTCTCCGGTCTCTGGGTCAATTTCTTCATTGTCTCCACCTTTTGCTTGTTTAAATTCAGTATAGTATAAATCTTTCTTATAACCATCAATATTAACACCTTTGATTTGTCTTTCATAATAATTATATTTTTCATTATATTCATAACCTAATCTATAATAAGAATTAGTATCACGAATATAAACGAAAAAGTTTTCAAAGTATTGTTTAACTTCATTATAGTTATCACTTCTATCCATTTGAATAGGCATATGATTTAAGAAATTAACATCAAAGTGTAAAGTTGGAACTTTTGGTTTAAATAATACTTTTTCAAAGTTTTGACATCTTTCACTATGACATCTTACTTTTAAAGTATTAGTATTTTTATTCCAAATTAAATAGTTATGATTATTATCGTGTAATTCACCACATTCAAATTCACGAATGTCATATAAAACACAATTAATTGCATCACCAGAACCATCTTTTTCTCCCATTGTAGTATAATTTGTGATAATGCTTTCAATTTCTTGATTTGCATTCATAGTATCCATAATTAATTGTTTATTAATTTTTTCAACAGATGTTTCTTGATAAACTACATCATTAAGATTTCCAACTTTAAGATGAATGTCGTCACAATAATCAGTAATAGAAACTAAATGTTTATGATATTCTTCTTTTGTTTCAAAATTATCAGGAACTAATAAAGAATTTTTATCTTCTTTAGATTTCTTTGTCATTGGCATTCTAAATTTATTCCAACCATTACGATAGATTTTGGTATCAATACCAGATTCTAATTGTAATTCACGAAATTTATACATATTTTCTTTGATAAATAATCCTAATGTATTAATATCACAACGTTTATTTGATAATACAAAGTGAAAAGATGCTTTCATTTTTGGAATTTCTTTGATTTTCTTACCTTTGACTTTTTCTCTTTTCATAATCATTCTTGTATCATTGGAAGTTGCCCATTCTTCTGGTTTAGTATTGAATAACTCACATAAGACTAACATAATATTATTTTTAGATTCTTCTACAGCATTAAATGAGAAGTTATCCATTGGATAATATTCTTCATAATCAATATGTGGTTTAACTTTAATTTTATCAGCATTGAAATATTCAAAAGCAGTACGTCCAGTTTGTCTAATATTCTTATTATATGTTTTTGTTAAATAATCATATAATTCAGAATATTTTTGTTTCTTTGGTTCTTTACAAGCCATGACATATACTAATTGAACTTCTGTATCCATATCAAATTCTTGAGTTTTAGATTCTTGAGTAGCTAAAGACATGTTAAAGTTAAATTTTTTATTCTATATCTTATCTTATATTTGAGAATCAATTTTAAAAAAAATTTTAACTTTTAATATTTCATT
>Ga0255769_10003704_pt1 | contig 15321 bp, 17 predicted proteins | sample 041ome_9_FD_179637 | JGI IMG/M metagenome (GOLD analysis project Ga0255769, IMG submission 179637) | Coastal salt marsh microbial communities from the Groves Creek Marsh, Skidaway Island, Georgia - 041413US metaG (version 2) | ecosystem: Environmental > Aquatic > Marine > Intertidal zone > Salt... | reverse complement strand
AAGATGTCAGCTGAGCAAGCGGCCATGTGGCGTGATATTGCTAATACTTCAAGCTACGACGCTTTTGCTAAAGATGTAGCAGGCGGTCGTGAGTTGTTGGACATGGCTTTGTCAGTTCAATAAAAGCTCCTATGTGCACTCGCTCGTTTAGAGCGAGTGCATTTTCTTATCAGCAGAAGGCTGAATCATGAATTTTTTTATTAATGCGACAGCCGCCTTGTCGCGTTTTTTTGGTTATATCGCCGCTAGCTTTTTGTTTGTTGCGGTATTAGTCGTGTGTCACATGGTGTTCACGCGATTTGTTTTGAATTTACCCACCTCTTGGCAAACCGAGTTTGTTACCTATGTGTTGCTTGCCTCGACTTTCCTTGGCGCACCATGGGTTTTATTGGAGCGTGGGCATGTAAATGTTGAGCTTGTGCCACTCATGTTGGGTGATCGCGGGCGTTTTGTTCTGGCAATCATTGCGTATTCGGCAGCAACCGCCTTATGTGCTGTCATTGCTTATGAGGCGTATGTTTTTTGGCATGAAGCTTGGGTTGAGGATTGGAACTCAGACACCATCTGGGCGCCGAAGCTCTGGAAAGCTTATCTCGCTATGCCGATTGGCTTTGCGCTGATTACTTTGCAGTATCTTGCTGATCTTCTGTGTTTGATTACAGGGCGGGATACTCCCTTTGGTCTACCGGCTGTTAACCAGGAGGCCAAATGATGGATCCTATTTTAATGGGTGTGTTAGCCGCATCGACCCTAATTCTGTTGCTCTTGATCGGTATGCCAGTTGCTTTTGCATTGGGTACAACAGCCATCGTATTTCTACTCATCGAAAACGGCTCATCCACTTTCTCTGTCGTGGCAGAAACGTTATTTGCTTCGCTTGATGAATTTGCTTTGCTATCGATCCCGATGTTCTTGGTAATGGGGTCTGCGATTGCCGCTTCTCGCGCAGGTGCTGACCTCTATGAGGCGTTGGATCGTTGGTTATATAAAGTCCCCGGTGGTCTGTTGGTGTCGAATATCAGCGCATGCGGTATCTTTGCTGCATTAACAGGTTCATCACCTGCGACCTGTGCTGCTATCGGTAAGATGGGTATCCCTGAGATGCGTAAGCGTGGCTATCCAGCAAGCTTGGCAACCGGTTCGATTGCAGCGGGCGGTACCTTGGGGATCTTGATTCCACCTTCAATCGTGATGATCGTTTACGGTATTACGACCGAAACATCGATCGGTCGTCTGTTTGCGGCTGGTTTGATTCCAGGTCTGATGCTGGTCGGACTGTTTATCGCTTGGTCATTGTTCTACGCACGCTGGAAGGGCTATGACTTTGGTGGTGCGGATAGGCATTTCACGCTAAAGCAAAAGATTGAGACCTTGCCAAAGGTTTTACCGTTCTTGGCCATCATTGTGTTGGTCTTGTGGGCTTTGTATGGCGGTGTGGCAACACCTTCTGAAGCATCTGGTGTGGGTGCTTTGGTTTGTATCTTGTTGGTGATGTTTATCTACAAGGTTTGGAATGCCAAGGCGTTGTGGGACATCTTCAGTACAGCGACTAAAGAGTCGGTTATGTTGATGATGATCATCGGCATGGCGGGTTTGTTCAGCTACATGATGTCGAACTTGTACATCACGCAAGGCATTGCTGAATACATTGCGGGCTTAGATATTGCGCCTTGGTTGTTGATGATCTACATCAATATCTTCTTGCTGGTAGCAGGATTCTTCTTGCCACCGGTCGCTGTTATTTTGATGACCGCGCCGACTTTGGTGCCAATCGTTATCGCAGCGGGTTTTGATCCGATTTGGTTTGGCGTCATGTTGACGCTAAATATGGAGATCGGTTTGATCACCCCACCAGTAGGTTTAAATCTGTATGTGATTAACGGCATCGTGCCGGATGTTGATCTTAAGACGGTGCTGCTGGGTGCATTACCGTTCATGCTATGCATGGTGTTCGGCATCTTCCTGTTGGTGATGTTCCCTGAGATCGCTTTGTGGTTACCTGACTACTTGATGGGTGAGGCGCTCTAAGTGTCGATGCGTAAAAAATCATGGCTTGATCGCGTGCTCAACAGCTTAGCTGATCGTGGCCGTGATCTTTTACGCACAAAGCATAAAGGCGTTGTTGCCCAAATTACCGATGCGCAGCTTTGTCAGCGTTTGATTCAAGGTAAGGGTGAGGCATCGAATATCGCCTTGGCGCGTGATTTCTGGTTGCGATGGATTGAGAAGTCGGATGAAGACAAGATTGATTTTCTGTATCAGATGTCAGTTGATTTTGATCCTTCTCCTGCAGCGATTAAGGCAGCTTCACAAGCGTATCGAGTGGAAGACCCAGACGCTTTGCGTCGTTTGATAGAAGCTGTAGAGCCGCCAAGGCAAGAGCTTATTCGTCGCTTGAATATGGCGCCTGAGGGCACTGCGCATCTCATCGAAATGCGTTCATTCCTATTGAGTGTACTAAAAGAGCACCCTCGTTTACGTAACGTGGATTACGATTTTAAGGCGTTGTTGTCGTCTTGGTTTAATCGTGGCTTCCTGGTTCTTAAGCGCATTGATTGGCATTCACCTGCTGCGGTGCTTGAAAAGTTGATGCAATACGAAGCTGTGCATCCGATGAGTGGCTGGGATGATATGCGTCGTCGACTGAGTGAGGATCGACGTTGTTATGCTTTTTTTCATCCGGCGATTCCTGATGATCCTTTGATCTTTGTTGAAGTTGCGCTGACGCAATCGGTATCTAGATCGATACATGAGGTGATTAATCCTGATTTGCCTGTGAATGCACTTCAGCAGGCAAATACAGCGATTTTTTATTCGATCAATAACGCTCTTGATGGTCTTCGCGGAATTAGTTTCGGTAACTTCTTAATCAAGCAGGTCGTCACTGAGCTACAGCGTGAGTTTGATGGGTTAGAGACCTTCTCAACACTGTCGCCAATGCCAACCTTTAGGCGTTTTGTTGATCAGTACTCGCGTGAAACTAATGAGCAGTGGGTGGCGATTGATCAGTTACTCAATGTGCGTATTGCTGAGTGCTGTCGTTTAGCCAATAAAACCTCTTTATCTGAAGCGATAGATGCTCTGATTGATTCGAATGCGCATGAGGTTTTCTTGTCAGAGCTTCTTCAGGACCTTTCTTTACTGTATCTCACGCAAGTCAAACGTGGTGTGCATGCGTTAGATCCTGTGGCGCATTTCCATTTATCCAATGGCGCCGAGTTGTTCTTGGTTAATCCACTGGCGAATAAGGCAAAGCATGGCTTAAAAGAGTCTTGGGGCTGCATGGTCAACTATCGCTATGACATCGAGACAATGATTAGTAATCATGAAAGTTACGTCACTGATGGCGTGATTGCGCTAGGTGATGAGCCGCAAGCGCAGCTTGATCGCTTATTGGATAAGCCTGACTCATCGGCGAAGAAGGCTAGCTAATCATGGAGCTGTTGACCTTATTAATCGCAGGCGCAATCGCTGGAACGGCGGCAGGGCTGCTGGGTATCGGTGGTGGAGTGGTGATTGTGCCAGTTCTCTCACTGGTCTTTGTAGGTCAGCATGTTGATCCTGACTTGATTATTAAAATCGCTGTCGGCACTTCATTAGCGACCATCGTTGTTACAGCCATCTCATCTGTGTTGGCCCACCATCGACATGGCAATGTGCGTTGGGACCTTTTTAAGGTGATGACCCCAACGGTGGTATTGGGATCCTTTGTGGGCTCAGTGATTGCTGACATGATGGATGCACATGCCTTAACTGTCGCTTTTATTGTGTTTCTTTATTCGGTTTCCACGCAGATGGCGTTGGGTGTCGTGCCGCCAGGTCGATCGTTGCCCTCGACGACAGCATTAAGAGGGGTGTCTTCGGGTGTTGGCACGCTATCGGCGATGTTTGGCATTGGTGGTGGCGCATTGCATGTGCCGTTTTTCACGTTTTGTGGCATGACAGTCAAAGTCGCCGTAGCGACAGCTGCAGCCATTGGTTTGCCATTGGCGGCTTCATCCACGCTCGGTTTTATTGTGATGGGCTTAGATGAGGCGAATCTGCCACCGCACAGTTTGGGTTATGTGAATCTCCCGGCGTTTATTGGTGTTGTGGCATCTAGCATTGTGTTTGCGCCACTAGGTGCCAAGCTCACGCAAGTGTTGCCCGATAAATTAATCAAACGAATTTTTGCTGCCTTTTTGTTCGTTCTCGCGAGCAAGATGGCCTATGACATGGTGTTCATCTAATGACTAACGCGAATCTCTACCTAACTTTTGCGCAACAGGGTTTCAGCCACGCTGGTGATCGTATTTTTTTGCAAACGCCGGGTCGTGAGCCTTTGTTGTATGGCCAGCTCGATGGTTTAACTGCGCAGTTGCAACATCGCTTAATTGAGTTGGGTGTAAAAAAAGGCGACCGAGTCATGGTGCAGGTAGCTAAGTCCTACGAAGCACTGATCTTATACCTTGCCTGTTTGCGTGCGGGTGCGATTTATATCCCGCTTAATACGGCTTACACGGCTGCTGAAGTCGATTACTTTATGGCAGATGCCACTCCACAAGTGGTGGTCTGCGATCCAAGAGGCTTTGAAGCTCTAAAGCCGGTGGCTGATAAGTTGAAAGTACCTCATTTGCTCACATTGAGTGAAAAAGGTGAGGGTAGTTTGCAAGATCATGTGGCAGAGTTGCCAGCGGAAGCCGATGTTGTTGCGGTAACGACTGATGACTTAGCGGCTATTTTGTACACATCCGGTACGACTGGACGCTCAAAAGGTGCCATGTTGAGTCATGAGAATTTACGCTCAAATGCGCAAGTCCTTCACGATTATTGGCAATGGCAAGATGGTGAAGATGTGTTGTTACATGCCTTGCCGATTTTCCATGTGCATGGATTATTTGTTGCTCTGCACTGCGCCTTATTGGGTACCTCGACTGTTCACTTCCTGCCAAAGTATGAAGTGAATGAAATCATGCGTTTGATCCCAGAGAGTACAGTCATGATGGGTGTACCGACTTTTTATACACGTTTGTTAGATGAAGAAAGTTTTGATCAGTCACTCGTGAGCAACATGCGCCTATTTATTTCGGGTTCTGCACCGATGTTGGCGGAAACGCATTATCAATTCACCGAGCGTACGGGATTATCCATTTTGGAGCGTTACGGGATGACAGAAGCTGGAATGATTACCTCTAACCCATATGACGGTGATCGTGTGCCGGGTACGGTTGGTTTTGCGCTCCCTGGTGTGCAGGTTCGTGTGGCAGATGATGAGGGTAATGTTCTCTCTGCTGGCGAGACGGGTGTACTCGAAGTGATTGGGCCTAATGTGTTTAAAGGTTATTGGCAGATGCCAGAGAAAACAGCCGCTGAGTTCCGCAAGGATGGTTGGTTTATCACGGGCGATCTTTCAACGATGGATAAAGAAGGACGCGTTAGCATTGTTGGTCGTGCCAAAGACTTGATTATCTCGGGTGGTTACAACATTTATCCAAAAGAGATTGAAGGCGAAATTGATCTTATCCCGGGCGTAAAAGAGTCGGCTGTGATTGGTGTGCCACATAAAGACTTTGGTGAAGGCGTAACAGCAGTTGTTGTTGCTGATGGTTCAGCGGATATCACTGAGTCAGTTATTGTTTCTGCGCTTGACGGAAAGCTTGCCCGTTTCAAGCAGCCCAAGCGTGTGTATATCGTTGATGAGCTGCCGCGTAATACGATGGGTAAGGTGCAGAAAGCACAACTTCGCGATCAATATCAGGATAGCTACGCTTCATGACGGCTAATGAGTTAACAAAAAAGATTCATAAGGGTATTCCGCTGACACAGGCAATGGCCTTTGATATTACTCAGCTAACGGAGACATCGATTACCGTCAAAACCGGTGGTGAGGAAAACATTAATGTTCATGGAACGGCGTTTGCGGGTTCTCTATATACAACCTGCGTCTTAGCTGCTTGGGGGTTGGTTAATTCTCGCCTGCCTGACGAAGCAAGTTTGGTGCTGGCTTCGGGTCACATTGATTACTTATCTCCTGTGGTGGGTGATATTTCTGCGCGAGGCGAAATCCCAAAGCAAGATTTCGAGCAGTTTTTGACTGCGGTTAATGATCAGGGGCGGTCACGCCTTGATGTTGAGATTCAGGTGGAGCATGAAGGCGTGCTCGCCGCAAAATTTACAGGGCAGGTACATGCCCGTATCAAATAATGAGGATGGAAAAATGGAAGTAGGTGCGATTCGACTGACTGAGCATGGTGGACCTGATGTATTGCAGTGGCAAAGCGTGGATCTGCCAGCACCAGCGGCAAATGAAGTTCAGGTTCGTCATCATGCGGTAGGTTTAAACTACATTGATGTGTATCACCGCTCTGGCATCTATCCAACGCCTGAGACTCCTTGCGGTATCGGTATGGAAGCAGCGGGCATCGTCGAAGCTGTCGGTAGTGATGTGAAAGACATGAAGGTTGGTGATCGTGTTGCTTATGCATCGCAACCGCTAGGCGCGTATTCGGAGGCGCGAAATATTGCTTCTGATCGTGCCGTGCTTCTTCCTGATGAAATTAGTTATGACCAAGGTGCAGCTATGATGCTGCAAGGTATGACGGTTGAGTATCTTTTGCAGCGTACCTATCAGCTTAAGTCTGGAGATACGGTGTTATTCCAAGCGGCTGCAGGTGGAGTCGGGTTGCTTTTTTGTCAGTGGGCAAAATCAATCGGTGCGCGTGTAATTGGTACTGTGGGTAGCGAAGAGAAAGGTGAGATCGCCAAAGCTGCTGGTTGCAGTGATGTGATCTATTACCGTCATGAAGATGTGCCAGCACGTGTGAAAGAGCTAACCGATGGCAAGGGTGTGCCAGTTGTGTTTGACGGTATTGGTAAAGACACCTGGGAGATGTCACTAGCCAGTTTAGCGCCGCGAGGTTTGATGGTGACCTTTGGTAATGCCTCGGGTAAGGTGCCGCCGTTTGATATTAATCGTCTCAGTGCGATGGGTTCCTTGTATGTGACACGTCCAACATTAATGACCTATACCGCTGATTCAGGTGAGATGCGTAAATCGGCGAATGATCTGTTTAAGAAAGTGATGAATGGAGATGTGGATATCAAAATCAATCAGCAGTATCTATTAAGAGAGGCTGCCGAAGCGCATCGTGCCTTGGAAGCACGTGAAACAACCGGTTCAACGATCTTTAACGTTTAAACTGTTTTACCAATCGAGCAATCAGTATCACGGTGGCGATCAGCGCCACCGCGATTAAGCCATGCTTAACAGTATCGGCATCTCCGCTTGCAAGCGATTTCCCCGCAAAGCCCAGCCAGCTATAGGCAAATGCGCCCGGCGCCATAAAGATAAAGCTCGCTATGACGTAGGGTAGCGCTCGGATGTTGCTTAGGCCCAAGGCATAGTTCAATAAATTGAAAGGGAACAAGGGAACCAAGCGAGTCAAAGCAACAAATCGCCATCCCTCGTCAGAAACGCCTTTGATGAGCCTCTGAGTGAATTGATTGGCTTTCTTTTCAACCCACTCGTGTGCCAGATAACGTGCAATCAAAAAGCTGAATGTGGCGCCTAGTGTCGCACCACTAAGACTATATAAGGTGCCGAAGTAGGGGCCAAATAAGGCACCACCAAGCAAGGTCATCGCAAGACCGGGCAAAAACAACACGGTGCCAATGGCATAGGCGAGTATGAAGATTAGTGGTGCATAGATGCCGGCTTGTTCAATGGATTGGCGAATTGACTCGAAATTGACATGCTCTTGATTAGTGGCAGCCAGTACAATCAAAAGCAGTAAAACAGCGATAAAAATGATGCGTTGATTCATATGCAACAGGCTTTGAAGAATTACTTAGTGGTTACTGGCGGCTATTGGGCGTTTACCTTAACAGACGGCGCAATCCGTATGTTGGTTGTGCTGTATTTCCATACCTTGGGTTATTCGCCTTTCGAAGTGGCGATGCTGTTTTTGTTTTACGAATTCTTTGGCATCGTGACGAATTTAGTCGGCGGCTGGTTAGGTGCGCGTTTTGGTCTAAATCGGACTATGCATCTGGGTATGCTGTTACAAGTGGGGGCTTTGTTAATGCTCACTGTCCCCGATGCGTGGCTTAGCGTTCTGTATGTCATGTTGGCTCAAGCGTTATCGGGTATCGCCAAAGATCTCAATAAGATGTCGGCTAAAGCTAGTGTTAAGCAGTTCTCGACTGAGGACAATCAACAGGGATTGTTTAAATGGGTGGCTATTCTGACCGGCTCTAAGAATACGCTTAAAGGGGTTGGCTTCTTCTTAGGTGCTGGGTTACTCGAATGGCTAGGCTTTAGAGACGCTTTGTATACGCTCGCGGGTAGCTTGGCGATAGTGATGTTGGTCACTGTGCTGCTCTTGCCTAGCGAGGTCGGAAAGATGGTGGCAAAGCCGAAGTTCACTCAGGTTTTTTCGCAAATCCCTTCGATTAACTGGCTTGCTAGTGCGCGATTCTTTTTGTTTGGTGCAAGGGATGTCTGGTTTGTGGTTGGCTTGCCAGTGTATTTGTATGAAGTGCTTAAGTGGCCATTTAGCCAAGTAGGTGCCTTCTTGGCCTTATGGGTTATTGCGTATGGGTTTGTACAAGCCTCGGCACCCAAGCTGCTTAAAAATCGTTTTGCTGGTGCTGAATCAGGTGGCCTTGCAACTCTATGGGCGTTCTTGCTGACGGTGATTACGGCGCTATTGCCAGTGGCGTTAGCTTCAACTGAATCGCCGATGTGGGTACTGATCATTGGTCTGGCGATCTTTGGTGTTTTGTTTGCGGTGAACTCTGCGATTCATTCGTATTTGATCTTGGCATATTCAGATGCGGATAAGGTCGCGATGACTGTTGGTTTTTATTACATGGCCAATGCAGGTGGTCGATTAGCCGGAACGGTCTTATCCGGCGCCATGTATCAACTGTATGGTCTTGAAGGCTGTTTATGGGCAGCGGTAGCTTTTCTTCTTATGGCAACCGTGTTGTCGATGAAACTGCCACGTCAATCTACGTCAGTCATGTAAGGTGCTTAAACAGTGATTGGTTTTTGAGGCGGTTCTATTTTTGGCAGCTAGCGCAACGACCTAAAAGTTCGATCACTGGGCGCTGTAAGTTGAAGCCTTGGTTCTTTTCGACAGCATTCAAGCTTTTATCCAACTCGTGATTACACACCTCGTTGACCTCGCCACAGTCAGTACAAATTAAAAACTGCCCTGCATGAGGATGTTCAGGATGATTGCAGCCAACAAAGGCGTGCAGGCTTTCTAGCTTATGAATTAACCCTTGTTCTTGAAGAAACTCTAATGCGCGATATACGGTCGGTGGCGCCGGTGTTTTGTCTTCTTGGCGCATGCCTTCAAGTAACTCATAAGCGGTCAGTGGCTTTTTAGAGCGCATAATCAAAGACAATACTTGCTCGCGCTGTGGTGTTAAGCGGGCACCTTGAGAGGTGCATAAGGTTTTGACTTGCTTAAGGTGTTGAGTCAGTTCTTTTTGATTCATGCATTACCCCTACGTAAGTGGTGCCATAGGCTGGATAAAACATACGCTAAGCCGGTGACGAGAACGATCACAGGACCAGTTGGTAGGTCGGTAGGGTAGCTAACCGCAAGCCCAATGAAGCTCATTAGCATGCCAATGAGTGTGGCGAGCCACATCATACGATGCAGTGAATTCACATAATGACCTGCCATTGCAGCGGGCAGTGTGATCAGCGCAAGCACCAGGATTAAGCCAACCACTTGAATCAGTAATACAACGGTTAGCGCAACCATCACTAAAAGTAGCAAATAGAAAAAGCTCGCAGGTATACCGCGAAGTCGTGCGTGCTCTTCATCAAACACCACCGCAAGTAATTGGCGGTGATAAGCCCAAACAATCGCTAAAAGCACGACATCAAGACCGGCCATAAACCAGAGGCTAGAGTGAGGTACCAGAAGGATATTGCCAAACAGATAACTTGTGAGATCAGATTGGTACCCTGGCGTTTTGGCGATAAAGATCACACCAATCGCCATGCCAATCGCCCAAAGCGCGCCGATGAGTGTGTCTTCTTGCTGTTTCCAGTAAAGACGGATGCCGCCAATTAACAGTGCGGCAATAATTGCGGCAATCAAGGCACCAATCAGTGGATCGGCTCCCATGTATAACGCGATGCCCATGCCGCCGAGTACAGAGTGCGCGATGCTGCCTGCGATAAAGGCAATACGCTTAACCACAACATAGCTGCCCATGACGCCGCAGCCAATACTGGTCAGCAGTCCAGCAATCAGGGCGCCTTGTAGAAAGCCGTAACGGGTAAGTGCGTCGATAAAGTCCATCATGATTAATGCTTATGCGCGACCATGCGCACATCCTCACCGTATAAGTTATGAATGACATCGCCATCAATGGCATCGGTGTGGTGACACACGAGTGTTTGGTTAACACAAGCCACACGGTTCACATAGCTGGAGATGAAAGCTACATCATGAGATACCACTAAAATGGTCATGCGATCGTTTAGTGACTTGAGTAAATCAAAAATGTCGCTCTCTAAGCGTTGATCAATATTTGCAGTGGGCTCATCTAGCAGTAAAACCTCAGGCTCAGAAGCAAGCGCTCTGGCTAATAAAACACGCTGCAGTTGTCCGCCCGATAAGCTACCGAGCTGACGATCAATGAGATTGTCTGCTTCGACCTCTTCGAGTGCTTGTTTGACAATCGCTTTATCGCTAGCCGAGTAGCGACCGGGTAACCAGCGCTGCCAGCCTGATTTATTGTGATTAAGTCGACCGAGCAGCACCGCTTGCTCTACTGAGATAGGGAAGTCACGGGAGAAATTAGGGTACTGCGGCACATAACCTAATCGGTGGCGTGAATCTTCGGGTGCTTTATCAAATACCTCGATGCGACCTTTAGCCGGCTCAAGTAAGCCTAAGATGAGTTTCAGTAAGGTGCTTTTTCCGCCTGCATTGGGACCTACGATGCCTAAGAATTCACCGGCATTGACCTGCATGGAGATATCTTCGAGCACCTTCAGCTTACCGTACCGATAGCTCAGATTGTTAATGTTGATTTGGGGCTTACTCATGGCTAAAGGCCTTCTTAAGTGCGGTTGCCGCATCAAGTAAATTCATTGGGTAGACTTCGCTTAAAGGATCAATTGTCACGATATGCCCCTGGATTTCATCTGCGACACGTTGTGCTAAGCGACGATCAAATTGGGGTTGCACAAATAAGACGCGATGCGTGTTTTGACGTGATGCTTCGAGAACATGTTCAAGCGCATGTGGCCCAAAGTCTTTACCACCGCGTTCTAATGACACTTGCTTGAGCTGATAACGCTTAGCGAAGTAGCTCCATGCTGGGTGATACACATAAAAAGTGTTATCTGCATAAGGAGCCAAGAGGTCTCTGATTTGGCTGTCAACGTTTAGTAGCTGTTGTTGATAACTCAGATGGTTTTTTACGATCACTTGTTCGCGATCTGGCGTTAAATTGATCAGTGCTTGAGCAAGTTTATTCAGTTGATTGCTAATGAGAACTGGATCGGTCCATAGATGAGGATCAGTCTCTTCTTCATGACCTGCGTGGCCCTCATGGTGATGGTGTTCGAGTAGCTCTACACCGTCACGTAGGTCAACGATCAGGATGCCTGGATTAACAGCCCTGATGCGATTCATCCAAGCAGCTTCGTAGGGCAGGCCTGAGCGAACAAAGATATCGGCATTGCTAAGGGCCACCAGCTGGCGAGGAGTGGGGCTATAGGTGGCCGGGCTGTAACCGGCAGTGACTAAGCTTTCTACCTGATTATCAGTATCTAGTGCCTTTAGTACCGGCACTAGGGGTGGGACGCTCACAAATATGTTGGCGGCCTGCGTGAAAGGAGTCGCAGTAAGGAAAATAAGGAGACTGAGAAGTCGAGTCATAAGAAAACGGTGGAATGTATTTTAATTGTTACATTATAACATTCTAGGTTTTTAGCAGGCGTAAAAAAAGCGCCAGCGGCGCTTTCTTGGTTATTTGCTAAACGAGGGACCGTCTTTTTCCCAGTTAGCTACTTTGGCCATCACCATGTCATCCAAAGACTGTTTGTAATCAGCCACTTGTTTGGCGATGGCGCTGTCAGCTGTGCCAAGGATTTGCGCGGCAAGGATGCCTGCATTCTTAGCGCCATTAATGGCAACGGTTGCGACAGGAACACCTGGTGGCATCTGCACGATTGAGAGCAATGAATCCTCACCGCTCAATGCTGATGATTTAACCGGAACACCGATAACCGGTAATGAGGTGATCGCTGCAACCATACCGGGTAGGTGGGCTGCGCCACCGGCGCCTGCGATGATGACTTTTAAGCCACGCTCAATGGCAGTTTGTGAGTATTCATATAGACGCTGCGGTGTGCGGTGTGCAGAAACGATGGTCATTTCATAAGCGATTCCAAATTCGCTTAATTGGTCTGCGGCAGCTTGCATGACCGGAAGGTCTGAGTCGCTGCCCATGATGATGCCAACTTTGATGTCACTCATCGTTTTTCTCCGCGCCAATCGTAATTAAAGTTTTAACCAATGCGGCTTTTTCTGCCGCTTGCTTGATGTCTTTATCGAGAATAGTGATGTGGCCCATTTTACGGTATGGGCTTGTTTTATTCTTGCCGTATAGGTGCAAATTGACACCTGAAATACTCAGTGTCTCATCTAAGCCGCGTAATTCAGGTTTGCCTGTCTCTCCTGGCGCGCCTAGTAGATTAACCATCGCTGCAGGGCACAAGGTTTCTGTACTACCAAGCGGTAAACCGAGAATGGCGCGTAAATGTTGTTCAAACTGGTCGGTGATATTGGCTTCTATCGTGTGATGGCCTGAATTATGGGTGCGTGGTGCGATTTCGTTCACGAGCACTTGGCCATCTTCGGTGACAAACATTTCGACGCCAAAAATACCCACGCCATTGAGTGCTTCTACGGTTTTCTCTGCAATACGTTGAGCCTCTTGTGCAACGGTCTCTGGAATCAACGCTGGAGCCAACAAGATGTCCAGCATGTTTTCATCGTTGAACACCATTTCAACCGGAGGATAGGTTTTCACTTCGCCTTTGGTGCTGCGTGCAACCAAGATGGCAATTTCTTTGTCGGCTTTAACAAATCGTTCAATGAGTGAAGGAACGGGCAGGTGTTTATCAAAGCTATCTGCAGTTTTCATGATCGCAACACCGCGACCGTCGTAACCACCGCGACGGGCTTTTTGCACCAAGGGGTAGCCGAATTGCTCAAAGAGTTCAGCAGAGGGTTCGTTAGCCTCAATGAACTCTGAGGTCGGAATGTCGTTAGCCGCTAAAAATTGCTTTTGAACGAGTTTGTCTTGAATGGTTTTCAGAACGGCAGAAGAGGGATAAACGGCTTTGCCTTCAGCCTCTAAGCTCGCCAATGTGTCTGCGTCGATATCTTCAAGCTCAAAGGTAAGCACGTCGACTTCATTGGATAACTGCCGAATGGCATCCGCGTCGTAGTAGCCGGCAACCAGTTGTTTGGCTGCAAGTTGGCAGGCGGGACAATGATCATCAGGGTCGAGTACTGTGCAGGTAGCCCCCAGGCGTTTTGCCGCCTTGATCGTCATACGACCGAGTTGTCCGCCACCGATCAATCCGATCTTGGCGAGAGGGTATGAATGGCTACTGCTCATAGCGAAGTCTCAACGGGCCTAAGCCCCGGAAAAACGGGGAATAATACATCAAAAATCCGTAACTTAGCACGTAGTCATTTAAATTCCCGCTAGCTAGGATTCGTGGCGTGTATCATAGGGCTTCACTGAAATTTGATAACTTTTCTGGATCCAAAACAAATGAAGCCTAAACCGTATATTGGTATCAACAATGACCCAAATGGTGCAATGAACCCTACGGGTAATGTCATTCGAGATGCGTGGGTATTTAGCTTGATTCCTGAGGATGAGACTTGTGAAGGGTGGTCAATGGGGCAAATGGATAATCTTTACGACCAAGTTGTTCAGGCTTGGCAGCCGTACGCGAACCTGCCATCAAACTTGCCGGATGATCTGAAACAACGCCATGCCAAAATCTATGTGGAGGCGATGCAGCAGGCCCGTGCGAAAGGATGGGATCCAGATAAAGATGTTGCTGACGAAATAGCGGATGAATAGTAGCAAGAAGTAACGACGAACCATGCAAATCGACTTTAAGCGTTATCACTGGTGTATTCCAAAGTTGCTTGCTGGCGCAGTCATTTTGTTTGTTGGTTTTGTGATTTACCAATTGACATCAGATGACAAAATGCCTGTCGAAGAAGTTGGTGTGCTTGGTAAAACTAACGAATTTATCGAGAAAGTGGCTGCGGCTGCGCGAGATCGTAATGCAGAGATCCTTGAAACCCGTAAATGGCTCGTCGATCAAATGCGCAACGATGCGCCAAGTGATGCAGATAAAGAGCGGATTTTGGCGTTAGCCGAAAAGTATCAGCTAAAGCCAGATGATCATGAGCTACCTGTGATGGTGTGGCACTTGCTGCAGCGGGTTGATTTGGTGCCTGTTTCACTTGTTGTTGCTCAAGCCGCGAATGAATCAGCGTGGGGTAAGTCTCGTTTTGCACGCGAAGGTAACAATCTCTTTGGAATTTGGTGTTACACCGAGGGTTGCGGCATTGTGCCTAAACAGCGCAAAGATGAAGCAAAGCATGAAGTCAAGCGTTACGGCTCATTTAATGACTCTGTTATTGACTACATGAGAAACATCAATCGCCATCGTGCCTATCAAAAGCTACGTGAGATACGAGCAGCGGAGCGTGCAGCGGGGCGTGAGCTGAGTGGACATCGCTTGGCAGCGGGTTTAGCTAAGTACTCAGAGATTGGAGATGAGTACATTAAGCGGATACGCGCGATTATTGATGGTCGTAAGCTAGCCTTGCTCGATACGGTTAAGTAGTCATTTGTATAAGCTTGTAATAAGTAGTTTTTTGATACTCGCCTTATGGGTCGGACAGGCATCGTCCCAATCATCCCAAGAGGTTTTTATACATACTGTTGCCAAAGCGGCACAAAGTGGTAATGCAGAGAGCCTCAGAACACGCACTTGGTTGGCGCAACGTTATGTTTACTTTCAATTGAGCCCGCAAGATCAAGCAATTGTTTTGGGTCTTGCCGATGAGTTCTGGGTTGATGTTGACGATAAATCCTTTAAGCAGATTGTTGGCGAACTGCTGCTCAAAATTGATGAAGTACCACCTTCATTGGTTGTTGCTCAAGCAATCAATGAATCAGGGTGGGGGCGCTCGCGTTTTGCTCGAGAGGCAAATAATTTATTTGGCATGTGGTGCTACACACCGGGTTGCGGCTTGGTGCCTGAAC
>Ga0255769_10003698_pt1 | contig 15348 bp, 7 predicted proteins | sample 041ome_9_FD_179637 | JGI IMG/M metagenome (GOLD analysis project Ga0255769, IMG submission 179637) | Coastal salt marsh microbial communities from the Groves Creek Marsh, Skidaway Island, Georgia - 041413US metaG (version 2) | ecosystem: Environmental > Aquatic > Marine > Intertidal zone > Salt... | reverse complement strand
TGCGCTTTATTTATCTAGCAGATCATGGTTCTCGTCCTATTTGGTTCGTCGCGTGTTATCTCTCCTTTCTTTGCGCTGCTTTTTGAGCGTTTTGCAACTAACTTTTGTTTTTCGCATCCGAGAGTAGTTAGGGTTTAGGGTTAAACCCTAAACTAGGAATAACGCACAACTGTCGTCTGTCGTTTCTCGTTCGGGAGAAAAAAAACGCACGAAAACGCATAAGAAGATGGGCATCTTCGACGGCGTGAAGATTGAATCGTCCAACCCATTGTTCAGCTCTGAATCTCAATTCTTCGAGAAACGCGAGAGAGCTTTGTTACCGCCGGTCGTGGGTGCTGTTGCTGCTGGCGCATTCGGCGACGACGCTAAAAAGAAAAAGAAGAGCAAGGACGGCGACGATGCGAAAAACGAGGACGGCGGAAAAAAGAAGGAGCAAAAGAAGCGACTGATGGCGGCGATGAAACACGCGCGGGACGTTTCGAGAGAAAAAGAGCGAGAAGAAGAGGAAGACGACGACGACGACGACGACGACGCAGAGGCGAAGGGAAAGAAAAGAAGGAGAAATAAGAGCGTGTTGGCGGAAACGAAGGAAGAGACGATGGAGGGCGAGTATTCCTCGGACGAGGAAGAGTACGAAGGGCTCGTTAAAGGTGGGAAGAAGAAGAGCGCGAGAAGTCTGACGAGCGAAAACGCGTCGACGTCGACGTCAAAGAAAACGGAAGAAGAGATGAAAGAGGAACTGAAGAGGACGATATTCGTGGGGAACGTGCCGACGAAAACGAAACCTAAGGAGTTGGTGGCGTTTTTTAAGGAATTGATGGGTTCGAAAGCGAAGCACGCCGAGGTGGTTTCCGCGCGGATACGCTCCGTGCCGCTGAAAAAGAACGCGGACGAGAAGGACGCGAAAGTGCCTATTCGAGCTAAGATTTTAGGTTCGCTGGGAAAGAAGAAGAATAAAGAAAACAACGGGGCAATTAACGAGGCGTCAAAGAGTGGATGCACCGCGTACATCGTGTGGAAACGAGAGAAGGATTGCGAACGAGCGGTGAAGAAGGGCAACATGCAAAAGTTCAAAGGCCACACGCTGAGAGTAGATTTTGCGGCGAAATCGAGCCAGAAGAAAGGAGGAGGCGCAGGAACAGGAGACGATGGGAGCGGCGTGAACTACGATCGAACGAAATCCGTGTTTGTCGGCAACTTACCCTTTGACGTGTCCGACGAGGAAGTCATCGAGATTTTCACCAAGAACAAAGAGTATAAGGAGTTGAAGACGGAGCTAGAGGCGGTTAGAGTTGTGCGAGACAAAACGACGCGAACGGGTAAAGGCATCGCGTTTGTTCTGTTCAAATCCGTCAAAGCCGCGAGAACGGCGTTATTACTAGATGGTTTCGAGATGGGTAAACGGGAACTTCGCGTCACTAAAGTTGGCGTCGTCGCTCCGAAAAGAGGAAACGAGGTCACCAAATCTCGAGAACGCGTCGGAAAAGGAAACGCGAAGAGTAAGAGCGGCAGCGTTAGCGAAAACAACGCAAACAAACGCAAAGCGAATTCCTGGGAAGGCGGTCGTTCTGCGAAAGGGAACAAAGTAGCTAAATTTGAGAAGAAATCGTCGGTCACCGGCGACGGAAAGCGCGGCGGCGCAAACGCGGGTTCGTCCAAAGGTAAAAAAGGCACGCCGGCAAAGACGACGACGAAGAAGAAGAACAAGGAGCCTCGCGCGTCGGGTAAAAAACGTCCCGCGGTAGCTTTACGTAAAGCGAAGATGAAAGCTGGTTTGTAAAAACGAAGAAGCGAGACGTCGATGGTGCTCTCTCGCTCTCGCGAAAAGATTTTTTACCACCGAAGATACACCATATCTAGTAATAGTATCTCGCGAGTTGAAATGAACACAATAATAAAGATAATATACTTGTATTAAACGCAACGCAAAGTTCCACCTCTCTCTCTCTCTCTCTCTTATGTATATCAAACGAATTACTCTTCCTCGTTCTTCGGCTCCTCCTCCTTTCCTTTCTCCGTCGTCGTCGCCGCCGGCTTTTGCTCGTCCACTTCTTTCTTCAACTCCTCGTTGAACTCGTTCGCGGCCGATTGAAAACTCTTCACCGTTTTCCCCAACGATTTCCCGAGCTCGGGAAGTTTACTCGGCCCGAACAACAACGCCACGACGCCGCCGATGACGACGATTTCCGGAAGACCGAGACCGAACAAACCGTTGCGAACGACTAAATCGCCTCTTCTTCCTCTTCTCTGTTTTGTGCTAATGATGGTGTTGTTATTGTTTCTTCTCGCGGCGGTATTCTTCATCGTCGCGCTGACGACGACGGTGGAAGATCGTCTTCTCGAATTCAAAGAAGAGGCAGACGCGAGAAGGGCAGAAGACGAAGATAAGGACGCTAAGGACAACATCATATAATTACGATAAAGTCAAATAAAACAAGCTTTTGCGAGTGCTCTCCGAGGGGGGTCGTTTCTTTCAGCGATTACGTGTGTGTATCTCTGTGCGGAAATTCTCCATTTCTTTTCCCCAAAACAATGGGAAGACACAAGTAAAATGTCAACGCTGCACCAGCGCATCAACAAGACGCTCTGCGACGCATCAAACAACAACAACAACTCCGAACGACAACAACGACGCGCGCTCGCACTCGCGATTGAAAAATGGAGTCGCGATTTTAACGTCGTCAACGTCTCGACCGCGCTGAGTCGCTTGGCGAAGGCGAGATTCATCAACGACGCGAAGACGGAGAAGGCGGCTGCTCGCGAAGAAGAAGAAGAAGAGAAGACCACGCGCAAAGCGACGCGCGTTTTACTCGAGCGGTGCCGAGCGATTCTCGAGGAAGAAGAGGCGAAGAGTAACGGTTCGCAGCTCGAACCGAGGCATTTGAGCGCGATTTTGTGGTCGCTGGGGAAGATGCGTTTGGTGAGAAGCGCCGCCGACGACGAAGGCGACGACGACGGAAAGTTGGGAGCGGAGGCGGTTGCGGTCGCGAGAAAGGTTTCGGAGCTCGCGGTGCGCTTTTACGAGAAGAAGAAGAAGACGAATAAGAAGACGGCGTTTAACGCGCAAGAGATTTCAAACTTGTTTTGGGCGTCGGCAAAGATTTATGGCGACCGTTTGAAGATGCGCGGTGATGATGATTGTAGTAGCGTCGTCGAAGAGGCGATCGGGCGGATGCAAGCGCCTTTGCAGAGGATGTTCGCGGCGTCAGAGCGGCGCGAGTGGACGACGCAAGGCGTGTCGAACGTGTGTTGGTCTTTGGCGAAGATGTCGGTTTCTTCTTCTTCTTCTTCGGATAGAGAGGGTGGACGGAAACGGTCGATGGTTTGGGTAGTCGACGATGAGTGTGACTTGAATAAGGCCATAGTGGACGCGTTGGATATTGGATGTTCTGGCCCTCCGACCAAACGATTCAACGCGCAGGAATTCGCCAACATCGCGTGGGCGATGGCAAAGTTCAGCGAGGCGCAGAATAACGAGGGAGGGAGAGAGGTTTTGGTGACTAAGATGGCGCATAAGTTGAAAATATTGCTCGTATCGGAGACCGTGAAAGGTCGATTTGAGTCCAGGCACGTCGCGAATACGTTTTTAGCATTCGCCAAAGTCAATCAGTGCGCGAAGGATCCGAAATTTTGGTTCAAGCTGAAAACGTTGACGAAGAGTGTTTTGGAGAATATGAACGCGCACGAGTTATCGATGGTCATGGTGGGTGTTGGGTTAGTTAACGATAGCGACGGAACAGCGTGCGATATAGGGCAGGATGGTGAAGAGAACGAGGAGTTAGCGTACGAAGTGTGCCGATTCTTTACCAGAGCAATCGCTTCGTACACCGACGATGCGAATATCGAAAACGACGAGGACGAAACCGGAAAGGTGGGATTAATTGCCAACGTCTTTTGGGCGCTCGCAAAGCTTCCGAAACTCCTAGAGAAAATCGCACGAAAAGAAAAGACTTTCGTCAACGAGATGTTGAGTGTACTCCAGCAGTCGAACAGTATCGTCAACATGAGCGGACGGCAGGCATCCACGATTCTTTGGTCGCTCGCAAAAATTGGCGACGTGGTTGGTTTCGAAGATACCGGAATCAAATCTACGTTTGAGCTCTTTTCTCGAACGCACTTCTCAAATACGTCGTCGCCTTCTCTGTTTTTCAGAACAAAAACAGATGCCCGGTCGTTTTCAATGATTCTTTGGGCGTTTTCGAGTGGCTTACCCGATGTGGCCACGAACGAATACGCGAGAGACGTCTTTGAATCCGCTCACAAAGACTTGCTCGGTGAAAATTTTATCGAAGAATTCAACGCACGAGATCTCGCAAACGTGAGCGAAGCGTTTGCAAAACGATTAGATACGCCCGAAAAGGTTTTGAAGACAATTGCTTCACGCGCTGCAAAAATTCTGGACACGTTCAACGCGCAAGAGTTGCTCAAATTTCTTGGCGCGATCGAGAGAGCCGGAGGTGATGTGCGCAAGTACGAAAAATTGAACGAACTCTTGAGCTCAAAAAGGACGGTTAAGATTCCGTTCCCTGCGCTAGGATTAGTCGACGAGTCCGCGATCAAACTTCGCTCGGCTACGCCAACGAACGACGCGTCGAAACAAATTGATAGAGTGGATGACTCATGTGGTGGATTCGGACGCCAAAATACCGGAGTCGCTCTTTGGGAAGGATCGAGAGTCTTAGCTGAATGGATATCGAGACTTTCGGCTATTGATTTGCACGCATTCTGCACGAACGATATGAAATGGAGTAAACTCAGCGAGGATGGCTTCATTACGCCTAAAGTTAACGCTCGAGAGAAGTTTTTTGGTAAAGGAAAACTAGGCGTCGAGCTCGGCGCCGGACTCGGATTGCCTTCCATCGTAGCTTCAAAACTCGGAGCAAACATCATTGCAACTGACGGTACGTGTATTGGTTTCTCAAGCAGTCTCGTTTCATTTTTTCTTTATCGTTCACACATTCGCTCCGGTTAATCCCTCGACTGGTCTTCCTTCGTGACCGTTGAGTTTCAGAGAGAGCGTACAAAAGAGTTGACTGAAAAGTCACCGGGGAGTTTCGCTGACAACATCCTTTATTTTGCCACGGATGCGTCTGATAGTAGCTCTCGTACATTTTTTTAAATTCACATCTCATCTTACTTTGAGTGTTACAGCACACTGACCGATAATACTTACTTTTTTGCGTTTGTATTCACTCGCAACACAGGTGACGACGACGTTCTTTCGCTTCTGAAAAAGAACATGAAGAAGAACGCCAGCGAAGGATCTTCGACGAAGAAACTCGTCTGGGGCGCAGGCGATGCTCTAAAGATTCTAGAACTCAAGAGACATCCAGATTTTATCCTCGCCACGGATGTCGTTTACGGAAACGACACGAGCAAATGGAAAGCGTTAGTAGACACGATGAAACGCTTAGCTGGAAGAGACACGTTGATTCTCATCGGGAACGTTCGCCGGTACCCCGCGGGGCATCCGTTAGCAGAGACTACATTTTACACAGAGGCGACAAAAGAGGACTTCGACCGCGCGGAGGTTCCCGTGTCGAGTTTACACCCGGAATTTCGAAAAACTGGCGCTGGATCGTGCGTAATTCACGCCTTGCGGTTGAAACGCGACGCCGAAACGCTCTGCACCCTCGTCAAGAAACGGAAAAAAGAGAAGAAGAAAGAAAAGAAAGAAAAGAGTAGGAAGAAATCGAAAAAGAAGGAATCCCCCGATAGGAAAGTTTAGTTCATGTGTTATAGTTGTATTATTAATAAAGCTCGCGCTCGCTACATCTCGATGACGAGAAACTTCAGATTACCATCGGCATCGTCCTTATTGTCCTAACGGCTTTTCAAGCATAAAATGCCCAACCTCGACCAAGCCAACCGCGGCGAAGGGGTTCCATTCCGTGCTTCTTTGCGCGATTTGCGCTTGCGTCAGACCCTTCTTCGCCCACTCTGGCTCCGCGTACCCACACTTCTCGAACAATTTTTGTGCACCTTTGTTATCCACCTTTGTGTGCGTATACATCGTCGTCTCGCCCATCTCTCTCATGCACTCTTCCGCCGCTAACACCAACGCTTTACCGATCCCTCTCCCTCTTTGCGTCGTCGCAACCGCCACGTCCGACAAATACGGTTTATCCGCCGGCGCTTTCGGCCGATAATTCTCCGCACCAAACCTCTTCCCGTTCGGTAGCGACACCTCCGCGATACCAACCAAGTTCGAACCGACTTTCGCCGCGATCAAAACTCTGTCCGTCGAATTCTGCACCCCGTCCAACAACCCGGCGTACACTCTATCCGACTGCGCCTTCGCCAGCCTCTTCCTCGCTAAGAAATCTTGCGGTCGAACCTTAAAGAACAAATCCATTACTAAATTCGTCGCGTCCATGCAATCGTCCTCTTCTAACGGACCAATCTTCGTCGATCCCATGTCGTTCAATTTCACCTCCGATCGCTTCACCGCCGCCGCCAGCGCGCCTTGTATTCTCGCCTTGTCTTTTCTTCGATTTTTTGCCAATTTCACCGTCCCTTTTTCCAAATCCACGACTAAAAGAGGCGTCGCGCCTTTGGTCTTTCTCGTCGTCGTCGTCGTCGTCGTTTCCAATCGTTCTGACGACGCGTTCTCTTCCTCGACGTCTCCGTTCGTCGTAATCGCATTCGTAGTCGCTTCTTCTCCTCCTCCTCCTTCCGCTTTTGTCGCGATATTTCTTCTTCGTCTTCCTCCTCGTTCGGTAAAAAGAGCGTTCTTCTTCCTCATCGTTTCACCGTATCTTCTTTTCCCGGAAGAAGATGAAGATGAAGATGAAGAAGAGCTGCACGAAGGCGCCACGAAGCGCCGCGGCGCGGCAGAATGCGAAGAACAAGCGAACGCAAAAAAGCTCATGCTTAAATCGCGTGAGAGAGATAGAGAGAGATAAAAACAAAAAGAGACGCGCTTCTTAAATGCAGAGAGAAAGCGTTGCGCGGTTTATCTTCTTTTTCTCTTTTGTGAGGAATCCGACCTTTTCCTCACTTTTAGATGCGTGTGATGGGGAAAAAATTAAAGCTTTAATTAAAACAAAAATGGCGCCTCTTCTGAAAGGAAATAAGAAATCGATCGGGCAACGATGGGAAAATCTGAGCACGGACCGACAGTTGCTCGTGTTTTGCCTGCTGACGATCGCGTATTTGATCGGGAAGTCGATGTCGGAGCACGAGAAGTGCGCACACGCGCACCATAGGATTTCGATTGGTGAATACGCCTCCACTTCTTCTTCGTCGTCTTCCTCTGACGATGGGAACGACTTTGGTGGGGCGGTGCATCGGTACGAGAGCGCTTCGAGGGCGTCTGGGGGTGGGGTTTCTACTTCGTCGTCGTCGTCGCTGCGATGTCCGACGGCGGACGAGCTGTGCCCGGCCAGCGACTCGAAGCGGCGCGTGAGAGATTCGGCGATACAAATCGAGTTGAAAAGGAAGAAAGTAGAAGTGGAGGAGCTTCAGAGAGCTTTGGCGAAGAAAAACGGGGGACGCGCGGCGCAAGACCCGCTCGCGAAGGAGTTGGAGACGATGTCCGAGGAGTTGGCGAAATTACGCGCGAAGTTGAGGACGTATAAAGTGAGCGAGCAACAGGCGATATCGGAGCGGAAGAACTGCGAGAAGACGCTCGAGTACGGCGGCGACGGATGTCAGAGACAGGAGTTACCCATCGGGATGGAAACGTGCGAGAAGCTCGCGGAATATAGGAAAGGTTTAGAGAAGAAAATTATCACTTTGAAAAGAGAAGCGTGGACGAACAGAGATAAGACCGCGAACCAGTGCGCGGGGAAGTTAGCGGCGGAGAGATTGTTGTGGATGGATAGAGCGACGGTGGTGATGACGGCGGCTATCGCAGCCGGGACGGACGAGAGGACGCTGGATTCGACCGGTGTCATTCAAACCGAAGCGAGGAGAAGAGTTTTAGCAGCGGAGAGAGAAATCGCGTATTCGAAGAAGTATCCCGGGTCGCCCGTGTTCAACGGGGTGGGGAGCGCGGCGAACGAGGCGGATTTATCCATCGTTTTTAAAAGAGCGCTACTGGAAGCGAGGAACGAAATGTTGGCAGAAGATAAGAAACTCGACGAGGCCTGGATCGACGAATTGTTGCAGATTCCCGAATTAAACGGTGGGAAAAGGAAAGGCGCGGAAAGGTGGACGCCGGATGAGCGACAAAAGCACAGCGAAGAGTGGGAAGAAGCGGTGAGGAAATTAACGCCGACCATCGTGGAAGGCGTGCAAGTCAAAGCGAAAAATCCGAAAGACGTGATTAACTATTTCGCGAGAACTGTCGAGGCAGAAAGAGCTATGCCGCACGTGTTTGGTTTAGTCGAAAGAAAAGGAGGCACTTTGCAATGGGAAGGTAAATTCGCTCGATACGCCGCGCGCAAGAACGCGAGAAGGTCGAAAAACGTCAAAGGCGGCGTCGTCAAGAAAGCGGATGGGAATTCAACCGGAGTTACAAACACTTTGTTTCGCTCCGCGTTAGTCGATGAGGTGTTGCCAGACGTTGCGCCTCCACCAGAGTACAAAAGATGCGCGTTAGTTGGAAACTCTCAAAGAAATTTAATCCACGAGTACGGCGAGGAAATCGATAGCCACGACACCGTTTTTCGCATGAACAACGGACCGACTTTAGGATTTGAAAAGTACGTCGGGACTAAAACGACGCACAGAATCGTGAACAACCTCTGGACGAAAGCATACGGCGCATCGGTGTATAATTTAGCGCGGCTTCCGCTCGAATGGAACTCCACTTTGCTCGTTTCTAGGACGGACGGCGAGGATTTCTACAACGTCGTTTCGGAGTTGAAAAATCGTCGACCAGACGTGAACGTTGTTCGCATCAACCCGCCAGGGGCGACAGCCGCGAGTGATTTGTTAGATACCTTGCGCAAACGCATCGAAGCGAAGAGAGGTTTGACCTATCCAGGAAGAGGGTCTCCTTCCTCTGGTTGGCTCGCCGTCTTCCTCGCCATTCAACTCTGCGAATCCGTGGACGTTTACGGCGTAGGTTTAGGCGGATGCTGGGGTGCCGCTGGAGGTGGGTGCATCGGAGGGAGTGCCTGGCACTACTTTGAGAACGATTTAGCCGAGCTCTACAAAAACTCTCGCGAGTTTGGCGAAGACCCGCACCACTCCTTCCAGCTCGAACACGACATGTTGCGCGCGCTCGACGAAGCCGGCTACATCACGCTTCACGCGCCGCAAAAATACAACTCCATGGAAAAAGAAGCCACGTATTTAAGAGCGATGCAACCAACCGTCTTAGACGAAGCTCAAGCATCCGCGAGAGTGTTATCCGCCAAAGCAGATCTCATCTGCATCGCTTCTGTCGGCCAAACCTGCGGCTGCGAAAAGAGGTGCATGGCGCCGAGCGAGTTGCACAACCGCGAGAAGAAATCGAGAATGAAAGAAGCCACGCAGGTCATCAAATCCTTAGAGAGTTACGGAAATAACGATAACGACGATAGCGACGACGAAAGTTCCGAAGATAATTAAACGTGAGAACAAGTTAAATGGCATTAAAATATGTTTGTCGTAGTATTCCGATAGCGCAAAAGCTTTTATTTTTGCTCTGATGCTTTTTCCTTTTTTTTCCTTTTTTTTTTTCGAAGAGAGGCGTGTGTCGCTTTTTTAAAGAAAAGTTTTGTTTGACCCGAGAGAGTTTCCCCACACGCACCTCTCTCTCTCTATTTTATTAGCCGCTTTTTTTAATACCGGAGAGTTGAAAGATGGCGACGCCACCGGTGAACGTGAGCGAGGCCATACAGGTACGCAAATTTTGTACTCTCTCTCTCTCTCTCTTTCGAGCGCGCGCGAAAAGCGTTGAAGTGGAGTAGTTAATTGACCCAATTGGGGTGCCCTCCGCGTTCGATCAAATTTCATTTTATTCTCTTTTTCCTCGAGTGGTTTTTCTCTCCCGGCGGCGGAAGGATTTCTGAACGACCGAATGCGATGGTCGCATCTTCACTCGCATCGCTGACGCTTCTCTTTTCTTTTATCCTCTTCCTTTGCGCGTAAAAAACACACACACAGCTGACGTCGCTGGGCATCAACCCGGCGATGATTTCCTTCACCAACGTGACGATGGAGTCGGAAAAGTTCATTTGCGTCCGAGAAACCGGAACGGCGAACTCGGTGGTGATTGTTGACGTCGCGTCGCCGTCGCAACCGTTGAAGCGACCGATCACCGCGGATTCCGCGCTGATGAATCCAGAGCAGAGAATAATCGCGTTGAAAGCGACCACGGCGGAGAGCGTTGGGAAAGATCACTTGCAAATATTCAACATTGAGCAAAAAGCGAAGATGAAGAGTCATCAGATGGAAGAACCGGTTGTTTTTTGGAAATGGTTGGATGCGACGATGTTAGGGGTGGTGACAAATACGTCGGTGTATCACTGGTCGATGAGCGGGGACTCGGTGCCGGAGAAGGTTTTCGATCGAACGGCGAATTTGGCGGGATCTCAAATCATTTCGTACAAAGCGAGTCAAGACATGCAGTGGTTTGCATTGATTGGAATTGCGCCCGGTGATTCGTCGAGACCGGCGTTGGTGAAAGGGAACATGCAGTTATATTCGGCGGCGCAACAGAGATCGCAGGCGTTGGAGGCGCATGGCGCCGCGTTTGGGACGTTTCATGTGCCCGGGAACGCGAAAGCGAGTCAGATTGTTGCCTTTGCGCAAAAGACAGTCAATCCGGGAGACGGGAGCGTGCAATCGAAGATGCACATCATCGAGCTTGGAATGCAACCCGGAAATACGAACGCGTTTCAAAAGTGTCAGACGGAATTATTCTTCCCGCCAGAGTTTGCGGACGATTTCCCGGTGAGCATGCAAATCTCGAAAAAGTACGGGTTGATTTACGCCGTCACGAAAGCGGGTTTGTTGTTCGTGAACGATATCGAAACGGGTGCTGCGGTGTACAGGAATAAAATTTCCAACGATCCCGTGTTCATCGCGTGCATTTCAGAGAAGACGGGTGGCATCTATTGCGTCAACAGAAGAGGGCAAGTCATTTTGGCGACCATCAACGAAAGTGCGGTCGTGCCGTTCGTATCTCAACAGTTGAACAACTTGGAGTTAGCGCTATCGATCGCTGGTAGAGCATCGTTACCAGGAGCAGAGGCGTTAATTACGCCGAGATTCGACGCGTTGTTTAATGCCGGCGATTTCAAAGGCGCCGCCGAGTTGGCGGCAAAATACGGTTCCTTGAGAACGATGAATACCATTCAAAAGTTTCAGCAAGCGCCGCAACAGCCGGGGTCTTCTCCGCCAGCGTTGCAGTACTTCGGCGCGTGTTTGCAAATGGGCAAGCTTAACAAAATTGAATCCGTGGAGTTGGCGAAGTTGGTGTTGAGACAAAACAAGAAACAACTCATCGACCAGTGGTTCGCGGAGGACAAGTTGGAGCCGAGCGAAGAGTTGGGCGATGTGATTTCCCCGGTCGATAGTGATATGGCGCTAAAATTATACTCGAAATCGCAGGCAAATCCGAAAGTGTGCGCGGAGTTGGCGAAAAGGGGCGATTTCGAGACGCTCACGGCATATTGCGAACGCGTGAACTACACTCCAAACTATATGCACATGTTGCAAAGTTTGATGATGTCCGACCCGCCCTCTGCCGTTTCTTTAGCGCAAAGATGCTCGAAAATGACGCCACCTCCGCTTGATATGCAAGGCGTGGCGGATTTGTTCTTACAGCGCAACATGATTCGTGAGGCGACGTCGCTGTTGCTCGATATCTTGAAAGAGGATAACGAAGAGCAAGCGGCGTTACAAACGAAGGTTTTGGAAATTAACTTGGTCACGTACCCGAACGTTGCCGATGCGATTTTGGCGCAAGGAAAATTATCCCACTACGATCGACCAAGAATCGCGCAGTTGTGCGAAAAGGCTGGTTTGTACGGACGCGCGTTACAACACTACACGGAATTGAGTGATTTGAAACGTTGCGTTTCTGCGACGCATGCGATTGAACCGAATGCGTTGGTTGAGTTTTTCGGTACCTTATCGAAAGAATGGGCGCTTGAGTGTTTGAAAGAGCTTTTAGATGCCAATTTGAAGCAAAATTTGCAAGTTGCGGTAACTATTGCTAAAGAGTACACCGAACAACTCGGCGTTCAAGAAATCATGTCGCTGTTTCAAGAACGGGACTCGAACGAAGGGTTGTTCTTTTACTTGGGCTCGTTATTACCAACCTCTGAGAACAAAGAGGTGCACTTTAGATACATCGAAGCCGCGTCGAAGATTCAACAAATTAAAGAAGTCGAACGTGTGACGAGAGAGAGTAATTTTTACGACCCAGAACGCGTAAAGCTATTCTTAATGGAGGCAAAATTACCGGACGCCAGACCGTTGATCAACGTGTGCGATCGATTCGAGTTTATTTCCGATTTGACCACCTTCTTGTACAACAGCAACATGTTGAGGTACATTGAAGGATACGTTCAAAAAGTCAACCCGAAGAACGCGCCGAAAGTTGTCGGCACGTTGATTGATTTAGAGTGCAGCGAGGAGTTCATTAAGAACTTGATTCTGTCCGTTCGCTCGTTATTGCCGGTTGGCCCGCTCGTCGAAGAAGTCGAGAAGAGAAACCGTTTAAAAATGCTCTCTGAATTTTTGGAGCACTTAGTCAACGAAGGTTCGCAAGATCCTGAAGTTCACAACGCGCTCGGTAAAATGCTCGTCGATTCCAATAACAACCCGGAGCACTTTTTGATGACGAACAAGTTTTATCAACACGCGGTTGTTGGTAAATACTGCGAAAGACGCGATCCGAACTTAGCTTGCGTGGCTTATAAACTAGGGAATTGCGACGACGAACTCGTCAAATGTACAAACACGAACTCCATGTTCAAAGTCCAAGCGCGATACGTGGTTTCGAGAATGGAACCGGAGTTGTGGGCGAAAGTATTGACGGACGAGAACCAATACAGACGTCAATTGATTGACCAAGTTGTCTCTACGGCGTTACCAGAATCGAAGAATCCGGAAGAAGTATCAGTAACAGTCAAAGCATTCATGACTGCCGAAATGCCGGAGGAATTAATCGAGTTGTTGGAGAAGATTGTTTTGCAAACTTCCGCGTTCTCAAACAATCCGAACTTGCAAAACTTGTTGATTTTGACTGCCATCAAAGCGGACAAGACGAGAGTGATGGAATACGTGAACCGTTTGGACGATTTCAATGGCCCAGAAGTTGGCGAAATCGCCGCCGGAAACGAGTTGTACGAAGAAGCTTTGGCGATTTACAAAAAGTTCAACTTACACGTGGACGCGATGAACATTTTGATCGAGTCTCTCGAAGATATCGAGAGAGCAGTAGAATATGCGGAGCGCGTGGACCTGCCGGAGGTGTGGTGCCAGCTCGGAAAAGCGCAACTGTTAGAAGGCGGCAAAGAAGGTGTCAAGGCTGCGATTATCTCTTTAATCAAGGCGAAAGATATCACCACGTTCGACGATGTCGTCGACGCCGCGAGAAAGTTCGACGAATATGAAGCTATGGTACCGTATTTGTTGATGGTTCGAAAGAGTTTGAAAGATCCGAAAGTGGATACGGAAATCGTTTACGCGTACGCTCGAACGGACGAACTTTCTGCGTTGGAAGATTTTCTTTCCAAACCGAACGCGGCAAATTTACAAACTGTCGGCGACCGGTGCTTTGACGAAAGCTTATTAGAAGCCGCCAAGGTTTTGTACACGGCGTTATCCAACTGGGGCTCGTTAGCTTCTACTTTGGTTCGCTTGCGTCAATTCCAAGCCGCCGTAGAAGCTGCGCGAAAAGCAAACACGCCCAAGACGTGGAAAGAAGTTTGCTTCGCGTGCGTGGAAGAGCAAGAGTTCAGGCTCGCTCAGTTGTGTGGTTTGAACATCATTCTCCAAGCGGACGAATTAGAAGCGCTCTCGGACTTTTACCAAGAACGTGGGAACTTTGAGGAGCTCATTCAGTTGATGGAAGCCGGCATTGGTCTCGACCGTGCGCACATGGGCATCTTCACCGAACTCGCTATTTTGTACGCCTATCACAAGCGTGACAAATTGCACGAGCACTTGAAATTGTTCTCGCAACGCATCAACATTCCCAAACTCATCCGCGTTTGCGAAGATGTTCATGCCTGGGACGAGCTCTGTTTCTTGTATGTCCAATACGACGAATACGACAACGCAGCCGAAGTTATGATGAAACACCCAGACGCTTGGGAACACATTCGATTCAAAGACGTGTGCGCAAAACTCTCGAACGTGGATGTTTACTACAAAGCGATCCAATTCTATCTTTCCGACCACCCGAAGGAGTTGAACGACCTCCTCGTCGTCTTACAATCTAGAGTCGACCACGCCCGAGTCGTCGCTTTGATGCGCAAACTCGAAGCGTTAGCGCTGGTGAAACCATATTTAGTCGCGGTCCAACCAGCGAATTTAGCCGCCGTCAACGACGCTATCAACGAGCTAGCCATCGAAGAGGAAGACTTTGAGTCTTTGAGAACGTCCATCGACACGTACGATAACTGCGACCAGATTTCCTTAGCCGTCTCTTGCGAAAAGCATGAGTTGATTGAATTCCGTAGAATCGCTAGTCACATTTACCAACGCAACAAGCGATGGCGACAATCGGTCGCGTTGTCCAAGAGGGATAACCTATTCAAGGACGCCATGGAATGCGCCGCAAAATCCGGTGAACGCGACATCGCGGAAGAGCTCCTCGAGTTCTTCATCGAAGAAGGTAAAAAGGAGTGCTTCGCTGCGTGCATATGCACGTGCTATGATTTACTCAAACCGGATTACGTCCTGGAAAAAGCCTGGATGAACGGCCTCTCCGAATACGTCATGCCATACATGATCCAAGTCGTTCGAGAATATTCCACGAAAGTCGACGAACTAGTCCAAGATAAAATCGACAAACAAAACGAGAGCAAGCAGGAAGAGCTGAACAAAGAAAAGGAGCAGATGCAACAAAATCTGTACGCGCAGTTGATGCCAGCCGCGTTACCGGCGCCTCCCATGGGCGGAGATCAATACGGAGGAGGAGCAGGCATGGGCGGCATGGGCGACCAAAACGGGTACGTGCCGCAACCACAGTACTACTAATTAAGAATACTAGAGAGAGAGAGAGAGAGAGAGAGAGAGAGAGAGAGAGAGAGAGAGAGAGAGAGAGAGGGTGTATATAAATTGAGCAATACGGTATACATATTAAGATTTTAGTTCGCGCGCAACTCCCTTCACTTTTCTCACACGCACACTCAGACGCAAAGAAATGACGTCGCTGATAAAAGCAGCAGCGCCTCTTTTCAGATCGTCTCGCAATTCTTCTCTCGCCGCTAAAGAAGACGACAGACGATATTCTTC
>Ga0255769_10003695_pt1 | contig 15364 bp, 20 predicted proteins | sample 041ome_9_FD_179637 | JGI IMG/M metagenome (GOLD analysis project Ga0255769, IMG submission 179637) | Coastal salt marsh microbial communities from the Groves Creek Marsh, Skidaway Island, Georgia - 041413US metaG (version 2) | ecosystem: Environmental > Aquatic > Marine > Intertidal zone > Salt... | reverse complement strand
CGTACAGGCAAAGCCTGTGGCCGCAAAGAGGGCGAGAAGCGGGGAACCCCGTACTGTAGACCAACCAAGCGTGTCTCCAGTAAAACGCCTAAGACCTCTGGTGAAATGACAGCGGCAGAAAAGAAGTCCCGAGTAGCGCAGAAAAAGCGCTTAGGGCAACCGGCAGGAAAACCCAAACGGGTTAAGCCTTTGAAAAGGAAGAAATAATGGCAACTTCTGGCACTACAGCGTTTAACCTAGACTTCACCGAGATTGCGGAAGAAGCGTGGGAACGTGCCGGTAGGGAAATGCGATCTGGATACGACCTGCGCACAGCGCGGCGATCTATGAACCTGCTTACTATTGAGTGGCAGAATCGCGGCATTAACATGTGGACTATCGAGGAGGGTACATTAAACCTTGCTCAAGGCACTGCCACATACGACCTGCCAGCCGACACTATAGACTTACTAGAGCACGTAGTGCGCACAGGGGACGGGAATATAACTACCCAGTCTGACCTGAACATCACGCGTATCAGCGTCTCTACCTACTCCAGTATTCCTAACAAGCTCTCACAGGGTCGCCCAATACAGCTTTATGTAGATCGTGGGCAAGTTAATCCTTCGGTAACTGTATGGCCTGTGCCGGATCAGGGGACGTTAGCGTCGCCCTATTATGTTTTGAAGTACTGGCGCATGCGCCGTATTGAGGACGCGGGTAGCGGTGTTCAGACCGCAGATATTAACTTCCGTTTCCTCCCCTGCCTTGTTGCAGGGCTTGCGTATTATATAGCGCAGAAAGACCCAGATTTAATGCCCCGTATTCCCATGTTACAGACAGAGTACGAGCGACAGTTTGAGCTAGCGGCAGGTGAGGATAGGGAAAAGGCGGCGCTTAGTTTAGTGCCCCGTATTTATGGCGTGAGGTAGGCATGAGCTACAAGTATGCGTCAGGCCAAAAAGCGATTGCCATCTGTGATGTTTGCGGGTTTCAGTATAAACTTAGGGAACTCAAAGAGTTAGTCATCAAGGGCAATAGGACCAACATCAAGGCATGCCCCGAGTGTTGGAACCCAGACCAACCCCAGAACAGACTAGGGGAATTCCCAGTAGAAGACCCACAGGCGCTACGGGACCCCAGACCAGATTCAGCGGAATTGGTAGCTAGTAGGGATATTCAATGGGGATGGGACCCAGTAGGACTAAACGATCCTTTTGGACTTACGCCAGACAATTTGGAAGGAAGAGGCGCCGTAGGGACCGTAACAGTAACTACGAGCTAGGAGACAGAAATGAAAATGAAGTCACGATCAAACGTAAAAGCTCCGAAGGTAATTGAGTTTCCTAACGAGCCAGTAAAGTACAGCGTCGCTGATTGCTGCAACCAACCGCCTAAAGATATGAAGACTAGCGGTGTTAAAGTTCGCGGTGTCGGTGCGGCAACCAAAGGTACTATGGCCCGAGGCCCAATGGCTTAAGGAGTAGCAGGTGAATTACACCGAGCTTAAAACCAATATTGAGGACATTTGCGAGCAGTCGTTTACCGATGACCAGCTAGCTATGTTCACGCAGCAGGCCGAGCAGAAGATATATAACACTGTTCAGATTCCTGCTTTGCGTCGTAACCAGACGGGCAACTTGACCTCTGGAAACAAGTACTTGGTGTATCCTACGGACTTCTTGTATCCGTTCTCTTTAGCGGTTATTGACGGTGATGGGAACTATTCCTACTTGCTGAACAAAGACGTTAACTTCATACGAGAAGCGTATCCCGGCCCAACGGATACTGGCGCACCCAAACATTACGGCGTTTTTGACGATACAGCGTTTATCATAGGCCCAACACCGGACGCTAGCTACCAAGTGGAGCTGCATTACGGATACTACCCCGAGTCTATTGTCACTGCCGGTACTACATGGTTAGGCGATGAGTTTGATTCTGCGTTACTCAACGGCGCTTTGGTTGAGGCCATTCGCTTTATCAAGGGTGAGCCGGATATGGTGGCTCTGTACCAGAAGATGTATATCGACGCTATGGCGTTATTAAAGAACCTAGGCGATGGCAAGATGCGGGAAGACATGTACCGCTCCGGTCAGGTCAGGATTGAACCGCGTTAATTTAAGAGGAAAGAGAAATGGCTATCACACAAGCTATGGTTACATCGTTCAAAGTTGGCGTGCTTGATGGCACTTTCGACTTTAGCAGCGGCACATCACAAGTATTTAAAATCGCTCTGTTTACTTCAGCAGCTACTCTGGATGCGACTACTACGGCATACAGCGCAACTAACGAAGTTTCAGGCACAGGTTATGTAGCTGGCGGAAATACACTGACTATTTCGCAGGTCCCAACGTCTACCGGCACTACAGCGTTCTTAGACTTTGCGGATACTACATGGTCTACAGCGACTATTACTGCTCGTGGCGCTTTGATTTACTTGGCTGATGGCGGCACTAACCCTGCTGTTGCAGTTCTGGACTTCGGTGCGGACAAGACCTCTACTGCGGGTGACTTCACTATTGTGTTCCCTGCCGCTGATGCGAGCAACGCGATTATCCGTATCGCCTAAGAGTAGGGTGCTATGACTGACGTTACGGTCCCACTCTCCGGTTGGGGATACAGCTCTTGGGGTACAGATTCGTGGGGCGAAGGTAATGCTCTGCCAATCGGTACTGGTGCTATAGGGACAGTAGGTGTTGTAGGTAATGCAGTTGTCACCCTTACGGGTGTTGAAGCTACTACGGCTCTAGGCACCGCCGTTGCTCAAGTAGATGCAAACGTCTTGGTTACTGGGCTTAGTGCTACAGGTGAGACGGGATACACGATCTGGGATGCCACGGTTTATCTAGGTGGTTGGGGGCGTGGAGTCTGGGGGCAAGCGGCTTGGGGTGAATCTCTAGGTCTTGCTGCTATAGGTGCAGTAGGTTCGGTCACTGTAGGCGAAGGTGTTGGTGTATTCCCTGTAGGGGTTGAAGCTACCACAGCCCTTGGCAATATTGCAGTTAATGGCGATGGAGCGATAGAAGCTCTCGGCAATGCAGCTACAGGCGAGATTGGAACCCCACTAGTAGAAGCTGACGCTATTGTTGCGGTTACAGGTGTTCAAGGTACAACGGCGCTAGGCACTGCTGGAGTACAAGGCAACGTAATTGTTAGTGTTACAGGTGTAGCCGCCACAGCCACAGCGGGCAATGTAGAGATAATTGGGGATTCCTCACTCGATGCTACAGGCTTAGAAGCCACCGCTACACTGGGCAATATCACGGTCCTGCTCCAACAGAATGTCAACGTAACAGGCGTTCAGGGCACTACAGCGTTAGGCGAAACCACTGAAACTGCGGACGCCATAGTAAATGTAACCGGACTGCAAGCCACAGGATTTACTAACAACGTACTGGTCTGGGGCGAAATTGTACCGAATCAGAATGCAGGCTGGGTAGACGTAGACGACAGTCAAACACCAAATTGGACGGATATAGCAGCATGAAAATAGTAAAAGATGCAGTACAACTGGGCGATGCAATAGACCCCAAGCATGAAGTTGAAGTGGTATGCGCACATTGCGGATACGATCTTAATGAGGCTGAATTAGCCGCAGACACTTGCTCTGATTGCGGGCAAGCCCTAAACTTACGTCAGAATACAAAGATTTACGCGACAAGCGTGCCGCCCGCTGGTGGCAGTACGTTAGTGTAGATACTGGAGAAACCAAATGGCTACTTATGTAAACAACCTCCGGCTCAAAGAAATCACCACTGGTGATGAGGACGGTACTTGGGGCACCAGTACTAACACTAACCTTGAGCTGATTACAGACGGTTTTAGCTACGGCACGAAGGAAATGGCGGCAGACGCCAACGAAACCTTCACCATGCCTGACGCTACAGCAGATGCCACGCGCTCTCTGTACCTGAAATTTACTTCGGCAGTATCGCTAACCGCAACTCGTGAAATTACGCTTGGGCCAAACACGGTATCTAAGACGTGGATCATTGAGAACGCTACTACCGGCGGTCAAACTATTACGATCAAGCAGGGTTCAGGTGCTACGGTTGATGTAGCCAACGGCTCTAAAGTTATGGTCGTCACAGACGGTGCGGGCGCGGGTGCAGCAGTACTTAATGCTAACCCTACTGAAGTTGGTGGTACGGTAACAAGCGTTGATGTCTCTGGTGGTACTACAGGGCTTACAACTTCAGGCGGACCGGTTACTAGTTCAGGTACTATTACTCTTGCAGGCACTCTTGCTGTAGCTAACGGCGGTACAGGCGTAACTTCATCTACCGGTACTGGCTCGGTTGTTCTGTCTACTAACCCAACTTTTGCGGGGCTTACGACTACTGCGGATATGAACTTTGGGGATAGCGACAAAGCTGTTTTTGGGGCTGGGTCTGACCTACAGATTTATCATGATGGAACGCATAGTTATGTAGAAGACACTGCTACTGGAAGTTTAATTCTTAAAGGTGCAGATGTTGTTATAAAAGACAGCAGTAATAACGATATTGCAAAATTTTTTGATGGGGGTGCAGCACAGCTTCGGTACGCAGGAGGAATAAAACTCGCCACAACCGCTACAGGCATAGATGTCACAGGCACCGCAGCGGCTACTGATTTTTCTGGATCAGGAGCGTCTCTAACATCGCTTAATGCTGGAAATATCTCCTCTGGTACTCTTGCTGTCGCTAGGGGCGGTACAGGGGTTACTTCGTCCACAGGAAGTGGAAGTGTTGTTTTAAGCACTAGCCCCACCCTAGTTACTCCGGTTCTAGGTACTCCTACATCAGGCAACCTTAGCAACTGTACGGCAGATGGTACTAGCAGTGTTGGCTATAGAGACGTACCCGCAGTAGGCACTAAAACAACCTCATACACTCTACAAACCGCCGATGTTGGGAAATATGTTCAAGTGGGTTCTGGCGGTAGTATTACTATACCAGATGCAACTTTTTCCGAAGGTGATGTAGTAAGCATTTTTAATAACACCACCGGTAGCGTTACTATTACTTGCTCCATTACTACTTGCTACAAAGCAGGGACGGACACAGATATTTCTAGTGCTAGTTTGGACACCCGAGGGGTAGCTACGGTGTTGTTTATAAGTGGTACAGTGGCTGTTATTACTGGTAATTTAGCGTAGGTATAAAGTATGTCTGGGATCACTTTAATGGTACTAGGTAGTGGCGGCGCCCTTCCCCTACCTGTGAATTCCGTTGCCCCCGTAGTGTCTGGTACGGCGCAAAGCGGGCAAACATTATCTTCTACTACAGGAACTTGGGTAGGGGTGGTGGATAGCTACAGCTATCAATGGCAACGTGGTGCAGGGGCTTCCTATTCAAACATAAGCGGCGCAACCAGTTCAACATATACGGTTACTAGCGGCGACGCGGGTTATCTTCTCCGGTGTCAAGTTAGGGCTACTAATGTCGCAGGAACTTCAGACCCGGCAAATAGTAACGCTACTGCTCTAGTGCCCGGACAAGTTGTACTTAACGGTACCGGCGGGACCCAAAACTGGGTAGTACCCCCTGCGGTAAGCAGCGTCTCGGTAATGGTAGTAGGAAGGGGTGGTTACACATACAGTATTGGTAATAATGTAACACCGGGAATAGGTGGCGGCGGTGCGGCTACTGTATATGCAAACAGTGTGTCTGTAACACCCGGCAGTACCACGACTGTTAACTTTGCTTATAATGGTCCTAGGGGATATGACTTCCGAGGAACTTATTTTAACGGTATATTCGCCGAGGGGGGCAGCAAGGCCGGTTACAGTAGCACCGGTGGCTCTTCAACTTATTGTTCTGGCGGTACAGCTAATAGTGGAGGTAACGGAGGCTCTAATGGAACTGGTGCGGGTGCGGGAGCTGGGGGTTATAGCGGTAGTGGCGGTAATGGTGGTGGTCAAAACACAGCGGGGTCTAGTGGTTCTGGCGGCGCAGGCGGCGGTGCGGGAGGTTCATCACCCTACGCTACTCGCACAGGTGCAGGTGGCGGCGGTGTAGGTTTATTAGGTGCGGGGTCTAGTGGTTCTGGCGGCGCGGCGTACCAGCCCGGAGGCGGCGGTTCTGGTGGTGGTAACGGCGGCGCTTTATCCACATTTGTTGGTGGTGATGGCGGCGCTTATGGTGGTGGCGGTGGCGGAGGAGGAGCGGGTTACGACTATGACCCCTATCCCGGCGACGCAGGTTCAGGTGGTAATGGCGCAATACGGATAATGTGGGGTCCTAGCAGGTCTTACCCATCAACCAATACCGCAGATCAGTGAGATTAGATATGAAATTTTATACTAAAATTACGGACGGGGTAGCTTCAGGAGTGTACCAAGAAGACAACTTACGCCTATGTTTTCCAGAATTAGATTTGGCTGCTCCGGATTGTGTATATCAACCTTTAGATGCTTCTGCTACGACTACTAATACACGCGGGTTAGGTTGGTTTCAAATAGAAGAAGAGCCTTCAATACTTTTAGTCGATGGGGCATGGAAAGTAGTACGCTCTATCAGACCTATGACGGCAGAAGAAAAAGCAGCAAGACTGTTAGAACTTGAGCCATTTGTTATGGAAACCGTTTCCATAGAATTAGCGGTTTCCAGAGACGCCTTAGCGCAAGAAACAGACGAGGTTAGACAACAACAATGGCAAGATAGGATAACAAAATTAGAAAATTATGTGTTTGACCCAGACAATATTATTTTACCTCCTGCGCCTACCATAATAGAGGTTGTACGATGAGTATTGACAAATGGGGTGCTATAGGTAGCACATTGGCTATTGTGGATAATGTTCTTACCAAAATGCACCACTTAGAACCGCAAAACTCTACAACCACGCACGCGCATACTTACGACCATATAACTTTGTTGGCTTTAGGTACCGTTGAATTGTCTAGGGAAGAAGGGGGAGAAATAGTTACTAAAACTATACAGGCACCCGCGCTTATAGTTACAAAGGCTAATGTTAAACATAGCTTTAAAAACGTGTCAGACACTGACGTGTTGTTCGTTTGCATACATGCCATACGTAATGGTAGCGGCTTAGACGATGTTGCTCCCCAAGATATAAGTAATGAAGAAGCTAGAGATTTAATTTCTAAGTTTCCTTTGGTTGCTAATGAATAAAAAGCCAAAAATAATAGACAATTTTTTACCCCAAGCAGCATATCTTGAAATAAAACAAACGCTTATGGGGAATTCTTTCCCTTGGTACTATAACCAAAGTGTAGTACACGAGAAAGAAGATGCTATTAGCAATGAGTATCAGTTTACTCATATATTTTTAAAAGATTCGCTAATTACTAGTGATTTTTTTAACGCGTTAATACTTCCGTTTGTAAAAATTATAGACCCAATAGCGCTTATAAGAGTAAAAGCTAATCTAATAATGCGTAGTTCTGCACCGGTTACGCATGAGTGGCACACAGATATAGCTAATTTTGACGAAGGATATACAGCGGTTTATTACGTAAATACCAACAACGGAAAAACATTGTTTAAAACGAAAACGGCAGATTTGGAGGCGGAGGCTGAAACAACTAAAGTGACGTTGCTCAAAACAAAAACAATGGACTTGGAAGTTGAGTCGGTTGCAAATAGGCTTGTCGTGTTTCCTAGTTCGATGTTGCACGCGGGGGTAACAACTACCGATGCAAAATATAGAGCAGTTATAAACTTTAATTTTATCGGCGGTAATTTGTGAGCTTGGATGCGCTGAAAGAAGTTACTGACACTATCGGGCACATTTACGGCACCGACGATTTTCCAATATACGTGTACTCTCTTATAAAAATGCAAAAGTTAGAGACCTTAGTAGAGTATGGAACAGGGTTAGGAGCAACCGCGCTATGGTGCGGGCAGGCGCTAAAAGAAAATGGGCGTGGAAAATTATATACTGTAGATAACGGTTACGATTGGCCTGCCAATATTACTCGCCCCGAACTAGCGAGATACAAAGAACTTGAATATAAAGATTACATTACAGGCGCAATAGATAATTTTGGTTTAGCGCCTTATATTGATTTTCACAAAGAAATAATAGACGTAAATAAGAAGTATACGGACAAGGCTTTAGACCTAGTGTTTTCGGATTACAACCATACCCCCGATAACGTACTAAGGTCATTAACCGCTTTAATACCTAGGATGGCGGAAAATAGTTATATATTTATAGATGGTGCGTCGTGTTTTTTACCTACTTATTGGATGTTAAAAGAACTAATAAGTATGTTAAACGCGGGAAAAATACCTAAAGCAATGCAAGAGGAGTCTGAAAACACAGAAGCCCTTGTTGCTAAAATACGCACAAGCACTTTTTCTATTACGGATATAATAGAAGCTAAGGATAGGAAGCAAAACAATACTTTATGTTTGAGTATTAGACCTATAGATATATTCCCATATGATAGAAGTTTTATGACTACTTAAAACAAAATATCCATAATACGGCCAAAGTAGAGTATGACAAGTGACGCATCTATTTTTGTTATATGTTCTGGTCAACGGCCAGATACAGTCTTCGGACATGTATTTCTATGACATCAATAGATGCAATTTTTTTGCTACAGCTATTGTCAGGGGGAAAGTAGAACGGACCCTTAATTACGAACCCCGAGGCGTGGCCCTCGCTGCATATTGTTTGCCCCGTGTGGCAGACCCCGTAACAGTGAGGGCATACTGATGGACCCCGTAACGATAAGTGCCTGTATAGCAGGAGCGACAAGAGCGTACAACCTCGTTGCCAAGGCAGTAAATGCCGGACGTGAGATAGAGGATACAGCCCAGTACATAGGTAAGTTCTTTGATTCTAAGGAGAAAATCCTAGAGATAGAGAAAGAAAACCAGTACGGCCCTAAGTTTCTGAGAGGCTCGTCAGTAGAGGCTCAAGCCTTAGAAATACAGATGGCCAAGCACAAGACCCAGCATATGGAAGCTCAACTTAGGGAAATCATCGTGTTGTACGGGCCGGGCGAAGCTTTCTATAACGAGATGATGAAGACACGGCGCACCATACGCGCACAACGCCTCGCTGCTGCTGAAGCACGGGCTAAGCAAAAACGGTTAATTATAGACGGTACTCTGATTCTCCTAATGACTGGGGCGACTATGGGTGTAATATTCTGGATGGTAAGTCTGGTGACCAATTAGATAGGTGAAGATATGCCACGCGCAATAGCTAAGAAACCTGTAGCAGCAAAGAGGAAAGCCGCAGTGTCCGATACTACTCCTAAGCGGTTAGACCGTATTGAAGAAAAGCTAGAGGAGTCCAGACTTAATCTAGCGCGTGTGGATGAGAAAATTACTACGATATTCAACCGCCAAGGCAGCATCGAGACTGATGTTAAATCGCTTACTGAGAAGATAGGTAACGGTTTTGTAGAAAAGATTTTCTGGGTTGTGCTTGCTTCGGCTGTAGGCTTTCTTGCTGCTCACGCAGGTGGTGTATGAAACTCGACCCCGTACTGCTTAACATGGCCTGCTCGTGGTCAATAAAGGCATACAACGACAAGAACAAAGATGCGATCAAGATCGAGTCTGCCCTGACCTCTACTACAGCCTACGTAGTTAAGCGCAAGACCATAGACATCATAGTATTCCGTGGTACGCAGCAGGTAGGTGACTGGGCTTTTAACTTGCTCCCTGTGCCCGTACCGTACGTTGGTCGGCTTTGCCATGGCGGGTTTGTGGCTGCTCACGCATCGGTATGGGACGAAATTGAAGAGCATATAGACTATAATAAGCGCACCCTAATTTGCGGGCATAGTCTGGGTGGGGCACTAGCAGAGCTGTCTGCTGCCAAGTTAAACGGCAAACACGACAATCTGAGCCTGATTACTTTTGGTAAACCCAATACGTTTTTTAAGGGTTTCAAGAAACCTTTTACGCTCGACAACCAGATTTCCGTCGTTAACGGCAGTGACTCAGTAGCTAGGGTGCCCCGCTTGTGCTACGGGCCTAGTAAGTCGCAGGATATGTTATATTTCTCAAACGGTGGTGTGGATTACATCAACCCATCTAAATACCTCCGAAAGAAAGACCGAGGCGTGAAAGACCGAATTGCAGACCACTTTATGGACGGGTACAAAGCCCGACTCGATAAATTCTTAGAGGACCAGAAAAATGGCAAGACTGGCGTTGATATTTAGCATTGCTTTACTGATGGCTTCCTGCACTACCGTTGAGCAGGTTATTGAAAACAAAGAAGTTTATTGTTCTGGCATGTACAAAGGTGTCCGAGCGGTAGGCCGCAGTGCGTTGAGCCTTACTACGGGTGTTATTGTCCCCGATGTATGCGATAGCATTGACGAGATTGTAGAAGAGGAAAACGCCGAAGACGGCGTAACCAAAAGCGCTGAATAACCTGTACACGTTATCCAAAATATTACTGGTGCTAAAGCAGCTATGACCGAAAGACTACTTGAAATGCTTAAGCGCCATGAGGGTGTGCAATCCCATATATACCGGTGTAGTGCCGGTTTTTGGACTTTAGGCGCAGGACGAAATGTAGACCCCAACGGCGGTATTGGGCTATCTGACGATGAAGTAGATTACCTGCTAGAGAACGACATTGAGCGTGTAATCAAAGAGCTAAGTACTGAATATCCTTGGTTTAATAGCCTTGATGATGTACGAAAAGATGCTATGATTGACATTAGCTTTAACCTTGGTGCCACTAGACTTCGTGGTTTCAAGCGCGCATTGGCAGCTATGGAAGTTGCCGACTACAAATTGGCCGCAAAAGAATTCCTAGATTCCAAGTGGAGTCGGGACGTGAAAGGCCGTAGCCATGAACTCGCAAGCATGATCGAGACTGGTGAATACCTATTATGAGGTTTGTAAATGCCGCTTCAGAAACTACAGTTCAAGCCCGGGGTTGACCGCGAGAATACCCGCTACGCAGCCGAAGGCAGTTGGTATGAGACCAACAAAGTGCGTTTCAGACGGGGTATGCCTCAGAAGATCGGTGGATGGGTGCGCCTGTCTAACCAGACTTTCCTTGGCATCTGCCGGTCTATGCTCAACTGGGTTACTCTCCAAGGGCAAAACCTTGTCACAGTAGGCACTAACCTCAAGTACTACATCGAGCGTGGTGGGGCTTACTATGACATTACCCCTATCCGTTCCACAGTAACTCTTACTGACCCTTTCGATACAACTGACGGCTCTGCCGTTGTTTTGGTTACTGATGTTGCCCATGGTGCGCTTGAAGGCGACTTTGTGACGTTTAGCGGGGCTACTGCGGTTGGCGGTCTGACTCTAAATAACGAGTACCAGATAAGCTTTATCGACGAAGATTCCTATACTATTACTGCCGAGACTACGGCTTCCTCTACCGCTACAGGCGGTGGCACTGTTACTGCGGCATACCAAGTCAACACAGGTAACGAGATTGCTGTGCCATTTACTGGTTGGTCTGCGGGCACTTGGGGTTCTGGCACATGGGGTTTTGGCGGTACTACTGATGCGCCTATTCGTCTGTGGAGCCAAGCTAACTTCGGTGAGGACCTGTTCTTTACTTACCGTGGCGGAGCGCCTTTCTATTGGGATGCTAGCAACGGGGTAACTACTCGCGCAGTGTACGTATCTTCTCTTGGCGGTGCGTCAGACGTTCCTGTCATAGTTAACAAAACATTCGTGTCAGACATCTTCCGGTTTGCGTTCTGCTTTGGTGCGAACGATCTGGGTACTAGCACGCTTGACCCTATGCTTATTCGTTGGTCTGACCAAGAAGATGTAGTTAACTGGACGCCCGCCGCTACTAACCAAGCAGGCAGTCTGCGCCTCTCCCGAGGTAGTGAGATCATTACCGCATTACAAGCCCGTCAGGAAATTCTGGTTTGGACTGATACGGCCCTGTATGGCATGCAGTACTTAGGTGCTCCAGAGGTTTGGGGTGCACAGTTACTTGGTGACAACATTACAATAGCCAGTATCAATGCAGCAGTATATTCCGGCAACATTGCGTATTGGATGGGTACAGATAAGTTCTATCTCTACGACGGTACGGTTCAAACACTGCCTTGTTCAGTTCGCAGCTATGTGTTCAACGACTTTAATACGTCTCAGTATGCCCAAGTTGTTGCAGGTACTAACGAGCGGTTCGATGAGATTTGGTGGTTCTACTGCTCTGCTGAGTCTACCCAGAATGACCGCTACGTGGTCTATAACTACATGCAGAACATTTGGTACTACGGCACTCTATCGCGCAGTGCTTGGATCGACGCTGACTTACGGGATAACCCCATGGCGGCTACGTACAGCAACAACTTGGTTACTCACGAAGTGGGCTACGACTGCCAAGAAACTGCTACGCCCTTCCCGATTACAGCTACGCTAGTATCCTCTGAGTTTGACCTGGATGATGGCGATAAGTTTATGTTTGTTAAGAGAATGTTACCGGACGTAACGTTTGAGGGTTCTACGGCTGACAATCCTGCGGCTACTATGACTTTATCTCCTATGGAAAACTCTGGTTCTGGGTACAACAACCCTCTATCAGAAGGCGGTAATAGCAGCGCTACGGTAACTCGTTCGGCTACAGTGCCTATTGAGCAGTTTACAGGGCAGGTATTTGTGCGGGTACGTGGTAGGCAGATGGCGTTTAAGATTGAGTCCACTGAGCTGGGTGTGGCTTGGAAGCTAGGTATACCACGGTTGGATATGCGGCCTGATGGCAGGAGAGGCTAGTGGCTGAAAGACTGGTACAAAAGGTCCAAACGCCTGCGCTCCCCATACCTAGACCCGGGCCGCTTAAACATTATTTGGATGACCTGAATAACATCTTGCGCTTGTTTTTTAACTTGCTGGCGAACGCGGTTAACAACGTATTTGGAGAGCTAGGGGGCCGGTTTATTGACGTGCCCAATGCGTTATACTTCTCCACGGTAGATCAACCCATAGCGGTAGTAGATACCCCGCAGGTCGTTACGTTTAACCAAACATACTTAGAAAGCGGGTTTACGATTAACGGTGCTAGCAATAGCCAGATAACTGCCACATACGGTGGAGTTTACAACTTTCAGTTTATTGGGCAAGTATCTAGCGGCTCGGCCTCTGCTAAAGAGATATACCTGTGGATTTCGAGAGACGGCACTGATTTGGGGTATACAGCACGAAAATTTGTGTTAGCGGGTTCTGGCGATATAGACGAAGTAATTTGGAACTTTAACTTGGATTTGGCAGCGGGTGAGTACGTAGAGATGAAGTGGGTGACTGACGATATAGATGTCACTATGAAAACTGTACCTCCTGCTGTATCTCCAGCAACCCCACATCCGGGCGTAACATCTGCTGTAGTAACAATTAACTTTATTTCGGCGCTACCTGAAACGCGCCCAACACCTCCGTAGGTTAGTATGGGTACTAAAATAAAAAAGTTTGATGGCGGCGGTCCAGTTGGGGACCAAGGCATAAATAACAACATGGTTACCCTGCCAGACGGGTCTATGGTGACCCTGCAATACGCTCTATGGCTACTAAGCAACGATACCACTGGCAAATATAGTGGCGACGGTATTTTTGGGGATAACACAAAGGGCGCTCGCTATTACGGCGACACCACTGCTCCCACCTCTGCGCAAGAGATGTTTAATCAAACATACGCAGAAGCAATGGCTAATGAAGCCTTGGCTGAGATATTTGAAACTGGGGCAGACATTCGCGGTCCGTCTATGACTAAAGAGGACATGTTAGCTTCTTTAGGTACCATAGATGTAACTGATGGCGTTAGCCAAGAAGAAATTGACGCGGCTGTTGCTTTTCTTAATACTGGCTCAGTAACTGTAGAAGACGTAGCTGCAAGTGTTGGGCTACCCGCTAATGTTGTAAGTGCATTTATTGATGAGGCGAATAAATCTGCCGACGACGTTGGCGAAGTTTGGGTAGATGAAGACGGGAATATATGGGGTGGCGGCGCCGAGTATCTCGGCATACTAAAAGCATTTCCTAGCGCTGTAGACCCTAAATTCCAGAAAGACGTTACCCAAACCTCAAGTGGCGGTGCTGCTGCTAGTTCTGATGCCGCTAGTTCTGATGCTGCTAGTTCTGATGCTGCTAGTTCTGATGCTGCTAGTTCTGATGCTGCTAGTTCTGATGCTGCTAGTTCCGCTGCTAGTTCTGATGCTGCTAGTTCTGACTCTGCCGCTCAAGCTGCTACTGATGCCGCCGCCGCTGCTAGTGTTACAGGTGGGGAGTCTATTACTTGGGACGATCTTTTCGGCTACTTAATGGATACACCGCGCGAGCTTACAGACGAAGAAATAGCCGCTAATCAAGCTGCTGCTGCTGAACAAAAAGCGCTTGAAGATAAGCAAGGAGATTTCGTAGCACGGCAAATATACGAAGCGGCAACCGCCGAAACTGACCCTGCATTAAAAGCAGCCCTAATAAGAGAATATTACCAGTACCGAAACTTGCCTATACCTGCCGAGGCTGCCACAGAGATAGCAGAGTTAGAAGCTGAAGCCGCCGCTGCTGAAGCCGCCAATAACCAAGGCTCTGGAAACAGGCAAGACAACGAAGAGGGGTACCAAGACTTTGACGGAGTATATACCACCGACACTTCCGGGCTTAGCGACGATGCTGAAAACGTTACTTTAACTCCGGGTCAAGACATTACAATTATTGATACTGGCAACGGGACACCTGCGGTAGACGGCGATACTAAAATACTAACTAAAGAAGAAAAAGACGCTGCGTTTAACGAAGTACTAGCGGGAGTAAATGAAAATACAGCTATTGCAGACGTTATAGCAGCCGCTGTTGAAATATACGGGGATACCGCAGACGCCGTTGTAGCAGTAGCCAACGCTGCTAACAGTGCAGGTGTATCAGCCGAAGACCTAGCAAACGCTACAGGTACTTCTATAGAAGATATTAATAAAGCAGCAGAAGAAGCTAACGTAGCTATTACAAACCAAGAAACTGCCGCTGATAAGGCCGCTGCCGATAAAGCCGCTGCCGATAAAGCCGCTGCCGATAAAGCCGCCGCTGATAAGGCCGATGCTGAGAAAGTTGCTGCTGCCGCCAAAGCTATTGCCGATGCCGCCGCTGCCGATAAAGCCGCTGCCGATAAAGCCGCCGCTGATAAAGCCGCCGCAGACAAAGCCGCTGCCGATAAAGCCGCCGCTGATAAAGCCGCTGCCGATAAAGCCGCTGCCGATGGTGATGGTGATGGTGATGGTGACGGTGACGAAGGTGATGGTGATGGTGACGGTGACGAAGGTGGCTGTACTGGCGGCAAGATAGACGATGGGTTTGGCAATTGTGTTTGTCCAGAAGGTACAACTGAAGACGCTAACGGTGTTTGCCAAGGGGTAGGTGACGGTGATTGCCCACCTAACTCGGGCAAAGAGAAAAATATTTTAGGTGAGTGTGTTTGTCCAGAAGGT
>Ga0255769_10003681_pt1 | contig 15408 bp, 12 predicted proteins | sample 041ome_9_FD_179637 | JGI IMG/M metagenome (GOLD analysis project Ga0255769, IMG submission 179637) | Coastal salt marsh microbial communities from the Groves Creek Marsh, Skidaway Island, Georgia - 041413US metaG (version 2) | ecosystem: Environmental > Aquatic > Marine > Intertidal zone > Salt... | reverse complement strand
CATTGTAAATAATTCTAAGTCTCCTGTTCTCATTGAAGTAAAAACAATTTTATCACCTTTAGGGGAAACAGTTGCTTCAGCATCATAGCCAATTTCATTAGTTAATCTATTTGTTATATTTCCCTCAAGATCTGACACAAATATGTCATATGTATCATATATAGGCCATACATACTTTCCATCTATTCTTAATGGAGCTTCAGGACAGTTTGGATCTCCAAGATGAGTTGAAGCATAAACAATATGCTCACCATCTGGCATAAAATAAGCACAAGTTGTTCTTCCCATTCCAGTACTAATCATTTTTGGTTTTCGATTTGTTAAATCCTCCGATTTATCCATAATAAAAATTTGATCACAACCAACTCCCCAACCTGGGTTATTTGATTGAAAGACTAGTTTTGTGTCAGAAAAATTCCAATATGCCTCAGCATTATCACCACCAAAAGTTAATTGTTTTAAAGACTTAAAGTTTTTTTCTTGAGGATATATTAAGTTATCTAATTGAGAATAAATAAAATTTGTTGTTAGAAAAAAGTAAAAAACGAAAAACAATAGTAACTTTTGCATACAAATAAATTAATTTTGCGGCTAAAGTACGATTAGAGAAATAATTATGAAAATATTTTATCAAAGTTTATTTTTTATTCTAATAACCTCATTTACAGTTTATTCACAATCTGAAGATATTTATCAAATAAAATATGATATTGAATATTTAGCTGGTGATGATTTAGAAGGAAGATTCCCAGGAACTAACGGAGAAGATTTAGCTGCTGATTTTATTGCAGATAAGTTTAATGAGTATGGATTATCAAAAATTGGTGACTCTTATTTTCAGAACTTCAGTTTTACACTTCCAAGTAGTCCACATGAAGATGTAAAATTTAATCAAGAAAACAACAATAAAATAGAAGCAAAAAATGTAGTTGGATTAATTGACAATAAGAAAGAGACAACTATAATAATTGGAGCTCATTATGATCATATTGGTTATGGTGGTCAATATTCTCTTGATAGAGGAATAAATGAAATCCACAATGGAGCAGATGATAATGCAAGTGGAACTGCTATGCTTTTAAATTTAGTTAAAAAATTGAGCAAAAGGAATAATTCAAACAGCAATTACTTATTTATTGGTTTTTCTGCTGAAGAGCTTGGATTATTAGGTTCAAGGTATTTTGTTAATAGCAACTTATATGATGAAGGAACATATAACATGATGATTAATCTGGATATGGTTGGAAGATTAAATGAGAAAAAAGAACTTTCAGTTTTTGGAGCAGGAACATCATCAATATTTAGACAAGTTTTAAACTCGTTAAATGGCAGCTTTAATTTAAATATAATTAATGATGGAACTGGACCGTCAGACCATACATCTTTTTATAATAAAGATTTACCAGTTTTATTTTTTCATACTGGTTCTCATGAAAATTATCATAGACCCTCAGATGATGTTGAACTAATAAATTATGAAGGTATTCATGAAATATCAAACTATATAGTTAATGTAATAGCTGAAATTGAAACCTATGGTAAATTAGATTTTAAAGAAACTGTTTCAAATCAACCTACAGTAACTAGATTTAAGGTTTCGTTAAGAGTCATGCCTGACTATGTTTTTGATGGTCAAGGAATGAAAGCTGATCAAATAATTAAAGATGGTCCAGCTGATAAAGCTGGATTAATTGATGGGGACATAATTATTGGAATAGCAGATTTTAAAGTAAATGATGTTTACGACTATATGGAGGCTCTATCAAACTTTAATGAAGGTGATTCTACTGTAATCTATGTTTTAAGGGAAGAAAAAAGATTAGAGTTTCAGGTTAGGTTCTAATCTATATTTATACTAATTCCACCTGATACAAAAAACATATCACTATTCAAACCTTTTCCGATTGATAAATCAAGTTGTTTTTTATCATCTAATAGATATGTAATACCAGAGTCAAAGTTAATGTTAGAATTATCTCTAGACTCATCACCAAATATTTCAAAAAAGACACCAAAGGAACCTAGATTTCTACCGTATACAATTGTATAAATAAATTGCCCATCCATTTTTTCGAATTTATTATAACCTATATTATAGCCAATTTGAGATTCATTATTTAGGTCATGTGAAATATTTACCCTACTTAGAAGTCCATAGACTTTATTAGAAAACACTTCACGAGCAGTTGGAATGGAAAGATGAGATAGAAAAGCAACTTTGATATTATTAGAAGTTTTATTAAATATTTTAAACTTAGCTCCTACCTCAAAATCGCTAAATGAAGATTTTTTCATAAATGATAATTTATCATTTATTAAATAATTACTATTTAATCTTATTTCAATTCCTTCAATTATACCAATCCTAAAAAGAGTATTAATATTAGATTGAGAGTCTTCAATTGAAATACCAGATTCGATTTGAATTTGACCTGTTGGTAAAACTACTGCAGATTCAGTTTGATCAGGTCTATCTGTTGTTATTTGAGAAAAAACAAAAGAACAGTTAAATAAAAGAAACAAAAAAATTAAAAATCTATTTTTCATAAAAAATTTCTTTTGCAATGTAATTACTTCCCGTTATAATAATTAAATCATCAGGTGAAGCCTGACTTAATATATTATTATAAACCCTATTTGGATTTTTATCAAAATTAATATTTTCTCCTATACTATCTTCAATTTCAATATGATTCATTGATCTTGACATATTTGAATAAGTAAAATAAATTAAAGATCTATCTGGTAGATGACTAATTAATTTTTTAACATTTTTTCCTTTAACAAAGCTTAAAATAAAATACAGTTTATCATATTCTAACAAGCTTAATTGTTTAGATAAATGAATAAAACCTGATTCATTATGTGCAGAATCAAAAATAATCTTAGGGGAACCATTTAAAACTGTCCACCTACCGTAAAAATTAGTATTTAAATCAATATTTAAAATACCTTTTTCTATAGTATTATCATTTATCTTTTCATCATTTAGACTCCTACAAACTTGGACAACTGTTTTAATGTTTTTATTAAGATAACCTATATCTGAATTTTCAAATTTTGATTTGTAATCAGACGCAAATATTATTTCTGCAAAGTTTTTTTTTGCAATATCAATAAAAACATTTTCTGTGTCTTTATCTCTTTCACCAATTATTACATTAGTATTTTGTTTTATTATTCCAGCTTTTTCAAATGCAATTTTTTCTAGTGTATCTCCTAATATGTCTGTATGATCATATGAAATATTTGTAATTACAGATAAAATTGGATTAATAATATTTGTAGCATCTAATCTTCCACCTAGCCCTACTTCAATTATTGCATAGTCTACATTTTTTTCAATATAATATGATAGTGACATTCCAAATGAAAGCTCAAAAAAAGTAAGTTCCAGTTTTTCAATTATATCACGATGAGTTATAATAAACTTTGAAATAAAATCCTTTTCGATTTTATTATTGTTTACTTTAATTCTCTCTCTATAATCAAAAAAATGAGGTGATGTGAATGTACCTACCCTATATCCTGACTCTTGAATTATTGATGATAAATATGCACAGGTACTTCCCTTTCCATTTGTACCGCCAATATGAATAAGCTTTATATCTTGAAAATTAACATTGAGATGGTCAACAAAAGATCTTATATTATCAAGACCTGGTTTATATGCTTTTGAACCTTGAGATTGATAAAATGGCAACCGATTTAAAATCCAATTCTCAGTTTGCTTATAATTCAATATTAGTGATTAAAGAATATATGCCTCAAGTAATACAAATGTTATAAATCCTGCAAGAAATCCTAGGAATGCTAACCATCCTATTTTTTTTAGATACCAGAAAAACTCAATTTTCTCCATACCCATTGCTACAACTCCAGCTGCAGAACCAATTACAAGTACACTACCTCCTGTACCTGCTGCATATGCAATTAGGTGCCATAAAGAATCATCAACTGGTTGAGAAAACATACCTATTGATGCAGCTACTAAAGGAACATTATCAATTACTGCTGATCCAAGACCTAAGAAACCTGCAACTATTCTAATGTCAGGAATAACAGTTTCTAAATATTGAGCAAATTCAAAAAGATATCCAATTGATTCTAGAGCTGCTACTGCCATCAAAATTCCTAAAAAGAATAAAATACTTGGAAGTTCAATCTTAGTTAGTGCAGAATGTACAGGACTTTTACTATGCATAATACTATCTTCATTAGGAGTACTAATATTAAATTTAGTACCACTGTATATTTCAGCAAATGTTGCAACTATAGCAAGTGAAAGCATCATACCTACATAAGGTTGAAGGCCAGTAAAAACTTTAAAAAATGGAACAAAAAGAATAGCTGATAACCCTAACCAAAGCATTCTAGTACCTATTTTAGTTATACTACTCTCATCATTATCCATTTTATCTAAATCTCCCTTAAAAGGTTTAAGAAATGATGCAATATATACTGGTACTAACATACATACTACAGAAGGAATAAACACATAATACAATAACATTGGAACGGTAACTTTATCAGCTATCCATAACATTGTTGTAGTTACATCTCCTATTGGAGACCATGCTCCACCAGCATTTGCTGCAATTACAATTAAACCGGCAAACCATAATCTTAAGTTTTTATCTCTAATAATTTTCTGAAGAATTGTTATTAGAACAATAGTAGCAGTCAAATTGTCAATTATGGCAGATAAAATAAATGCTAATATTGAAAATATCCACAATAATTTTTTCTTTGATTTAGTTCTAATGAATGATTTAATTTTTTCAAAACCATTATAGTAATCAATAATTTCAACAATAGTCATTGCCCCTAAAAGAAAGATTAATATCTCAGAAGTATGAGATAAATGATATGCCATTATCTTCTTTATTTTTGTTGGTATTAGTTCCCGTAACTCTGTATCAACTTCAAATACAGGTATATGAAATATTGCAATCAATGCCCATAAAAAAGCCATCATTGCTAAAGCAGGTATAAGCTTATCAATTTTTAAACTATGCTCTAGTGTTATTGCTAAATAACCTAGAATAAATATTCCTAATAATATTGTTTCCATTTAATTAAAATTTATTCCCATGATTGAAGCATAACCCTTGTTATACTCCTTGTATATTCTTCATCTTTTGTCTCTTCTATCCATTTGGTAATTGCATCTGCTTGATCTTTATTTTGGGCATTCCCAAAGTCCAAAGCAGCAGCTAGATCAGGATAAGTTACATATATGTAATGAGTTTCACCATTTTCAACTCCATGAGTAGTCTGACCAATAGAAACATATCCAGAATCATCATTAAAGGCAGACATTAAATTAGCAAAAGCAGTTAAAAATTTAATTGGATCTTTTATTTTCCATTGATGAGATTGAGCAATCGGCTGTTGCCATTTATCTAGATTATATCTAACGAGAGTAACACCTGCTGTAACAGAAAATCCATCTCGACTAGTTAAGGAATTTAATTTTGACACATATGCATCCCATTCTGGAGTTAATTTTCTAGATTCAAATTCAGCAAGTGCCTCTTTTGAGCCAGCAAAATTTAAAACGTGGGTAGCCTTTTCACTTGAACCTTTATATTCAATACTCCATAGAGAAATTCTAACACCTTCAGGTATTTGAATATTAGAATAAAATCCATCAATTAGATTATATACAGAATCTGTATTTTCAAATGGAACATTTATATTAACATTCTGCCATGTAATATTTTGTGCACTTATATTTAAAGAGATAAGTGATAAAATAAGTAGATATGTTTTTTTCATAAGTATGATTTATGGTAAACATCTAATTTAATAAAAAAATTTTTCCAGAACAATGATCTTTTGATGCACCAGTTACTGAACAATAGCAATTATTGATATTTAGATATCTCAATACTCCTAAGAATGCAAAAATTAAAGCCTCTTTAAATTCAATTATATTTTTCGAAGGAATTATTATTTCAGAATCTGTTTTTGATCTAATTATATCAATTAAATAATCATTATATGCTCCACCACCTGTAACTAAAACTTTATCTATATCTTTCAAATTATTTGAAATTTGATTTGCAATGTGATTTGATAAGGTATTTAGTAAATCTTCTATTGGGTAATCAAAATATTTATTAATCAATGGAAATATATTTTCATCTACCCATTCAATTCCTAATGACTTAGGTGGGCTTGATTGATAATATTCAAATTTTTCCAATTCCTCATAAAGATTTACAATAGGTTTCCCTGACGAAGCTATAGACCCCTTATCATCATAGTCTTTACCAATTTTTTTTGATAGATTATTCAGTAGAATGTTTACAGGGCATATATCATAGGCAGTTATACTTTCCCCTTCATGCTTTGAAATATTTGCAAAGCCACCTAGATTTAAAAATGAATCATATTCTTGAAATAAATACTTTTCACCAACTGGAACAAGAGGAGCACCTTCACCACCTAGTCTCATATCTTGAACTCTAAAATCACAAATTACATTTTGATTAATTTCTTTAGATATAATTGGCATATTTCCAATTTGATATGTAATTGAATTAGAAGGGTCATGAATTGCAGTGTGTCCATGAGAACTAATAAAATCAATTTTATTAATAGAAAATTCCTCGATAAATTCACGAATAATTTTGGCTAACTTTTTGGTGTATTTAACATCAATTTTTTTTACCTCGTCAAGACTCTTTTTAGATATATTGGTTAATAATTTTATTACTGAATCTTCATATGGGTATGTTTTTGCATTAATTATCTCAAAATTCCATCTTTCATTTTGTCTAAACTTAAGATAAATTAAGTCTAACCCATCTAGTGAGGTTCCTGACATTACTCCTATTACATAAAAATTTTTCATTTTTATTGGAAAAAGTTCCATACAAGTCCGAATCTTACTGACATATCCCTGTAGGGATTAAATGGATCAGAATAGTAATCATAACCTGTAAATGAACTATTTAAGTGTTCAACAGAAACATATACTCTTGTTTGTTGAATTTTTGCATTAAAGAAAAAATCAAATCTAGGGTATTCACCAATTTGCTTATAATTTTGTGTAACAAACTCTGAGATTAAAGGGTTATAATAGTCTGCAAAATATTTAGTAAAATAGTTAAATGTAAGTCCAGTCTGAATAAATAGTGAATTATTAAATACGTTAGTTGAAAACATCATAGTGCTTCTTACTATCCACTCAGGAACATTTAATGTTAATTGGTCATTTAAATCAGCTAATTCCTGATCTTTTTTCTGATACATTGCAGTATTGATAAAGTTGAACTTATTTATACCAATGTTACTTTTTAATTTAACTCTTAAATAATTAATATTAGAATTAACTTGCCCAACAGACGCTATCCTTTTTCTATCAATCTCACCATTTAATTGATTTGTTGTTTCTCTAAAAAATGTATAGTTTTCAATTTGATTATATTCTCCTGAGACATCAATTAAATCTTTAAGAGATAGAGACAAAGAAACATTCCTAACTTTAGTGTTTTTTAAATAATCATTGTACCAATTATAATTTTTATAAGCACTTCTATATAATACGTAGTTAAAATTAGGAGAGTTTTCAATTATATTTCCTGATAATATAAATTTTATATTTTTTATCGGTTCTCCACCTATTTTTAACGAAGATTGGTTTTTCAAAAATTTATTTTTAAGGGACTTAGTAGTACTTAAGTTAAAGAAATAATTACTTATATCTTTTTTAAAACTTGCAGATAGTATCTGTTGACTAGGGTTAATCTCAAATGGAATTTCATTAGTTAATTCCTCATATAATTTAAATGAATTTGACCAAGAAATATTATTAAAACCAAGGCTAAGTTTACCAATATTATTTAAATCCAAAAGTGCTAATAATTTATTTTCTTGTTTTATAAATCTTGATTGATCCTCTATTACATTTCCATCAACAAGCTCACCAAAAAAAGTTGAATTGTAATCATCATTATACTCAAGTTTTTTGTATTCATGAGTAAATTGATATGCAAGGGTCAAAACATCTATATCTTCATCTTTATTGTATATAATTTTTTGTCTTAGATCTGAGAAAAATCTTTTTGAATATAAACTGCTTTCTGAAAAAATCCATCCACCTAATCTTGATCTGTCAAGGTATCCATCATAATAAACCATTTTATATGAACCATCATCAAGTAAAATTTGATTTCCTGAATTATCTAATTCAAAATAGTCTGGAGCTTGTTCAAAAAAATATATATCATCGGGTGAGAGTCCACCATTTTCTTGATTAAAAATATTTTGAGAAGTAACATGAAACTTCCAATTAGTCAATTCTTTTTTTGATTTGAAATTTGAAGAAAATCTAAATTGATTTCCTCTTGATCTAGTATTTTGATATTTACCAAGAGATTTATAACCCTTGTGTGCAATTGTAAAATTATAATTAGGGGAAAGATTTACAGAAACAAGGAAGTCTAATATTTGCCCTTGTTCAAATGTAGATTTTGCCATAATTTCTGTAAATGGAGTAGCTACCTCATAATATCCAATATCTTCTTTTTCAAAATATTGATAATGTTTTGCTCGTGCTCCAACATCAGGTAATTTTGATTCTTTAATAATATCATATGATAGTTTATTGTATGTATGACCTGAGTTAGCAAACGATAATAACTCAAAGTTATCTTTTCTTAAAAAATTAAACTTGTAATATTTATGATATGTAAGAGATGTATCTGCAGTCTCATAACTTCCATCCAAATAGAAAATCTTATATTCATTCAAGTATTCATTCAAGTTTAATGAATCTTTTGATTCTTTTTGATCATTCTCTTTTTGTTGTTCTTCTTTAGCTCTTAATTTACCCTCTAAATCTTCTGATTGAGCAAATAAAATTATTGGAGTGAAAAAAAAACTTACTACCAGAAAAAATTTCTGCATCTATTTTGTAATTTCATACTAAGGTAAGATTTCTTTTAAAATTTGATTTTATTAAGATGTTAATGAAAAAGTTTTCAAAATTTAAGCATGAAGCAGGAGTTGATGAGGCAGGAAGAGGAAGTTTAGCTGGACCTGTAACGGCAGCTGCAGTTATTTTAGGAAAAAATTTTAAAGGCAAGAATCTTGATGATTCTAAAAAACTTTCCCAAAGTAAAAGATTAGAGCTTAAAAAATTTATTGAAAAAAATGCATTGGCATATTCAGTTGCATTTGTCAGCACTTATCAGATTGACAAGAATAATATCTTAAACTCTACTTTTGAGGCAATGCATAAGTCAATAGAGGGTTTAAGTATTGAACCTGATTTCATTCTAGTTGATGGAAACTTATTTAAGCCATACAGGGATTTAAAATATAAGTGTATTATCAAAGGTGATCAAAAGTATCAGAATATTGCTGCAGCTTCTATATTAGCAAAAACATATAGAGATGAATATATGTCTAATTTACATATAAAGTTTCCAGAATATAATTGGATACAAAATAAGGGATATGGAACAAAATTTCATATAGATATGATTACGAAATTAGGTAGAACAAAATATCACAGAAAATCATTTCAAATTAAGTCTAACCAACAAATTCTTCAATTCAACTAATGAAATTTCCTACAAGAATAATATTATTTGTTTTTTTATTAATAACTGTAACATGTAGTAAAATTGAAAATTCTAATATTTCCGAATTAGATTTTATTCCTTTAGAGTCAGTTAAAATTATCAACATAAATGATTTAAGTGTTACAAAAAATATTCTTGAAAACAATCAGCTAATTTCAAATCTTTATCCAAACTCTAAAATAGTTTATAATAATTTGAATTTACTTTCAAATAGTTTTACTAAAAAAGGAGTTTTAAGTTTATCTCCATTTAGTAAAGGTGAAACAGCCTATACATTTATTAGCAGAGTTGAATTAAGTGACTCAATATTTAATAATGATGACTTTAATAGAAATTATCAAAACTTTGATATATACTCAAAGAAGAATATTAATAAGACAATTTATATGACAATCATTGGTGATTTTTATATAAGTTCTGATAATGACATAGTCCTAGAAAATATTATAAGAGATCATAAAACAAACAACAAAAAAATAAATCCTGACTTATTAAAAATTTCAAAAACAATTGACAGGGATGATCCATTCAATTTTTTTATTAAATCAGATGGTTCAAATTCTGTTGATTACAGATCATATAATTTACCCCTATTACCAAAAGTTAAAACCTCGTGGATTGGATATGATTTTACAAACTCAACTGATATTGTTGAGCTTTCAGGTGTAACTAAATTAGGTGACTCTCTTAATTCTAAAATTTCAATTTTAAAAAGTATTTCCTCTAAAGGTATTATATCTGATAATGTTATTCCTAATACATTTAGATCACTTTTCTCTTTTAATGTAGGAGATTCTGAAAGGTTTATATTCAATCTTAAAAATTACTTTAAATCAAATAATATTGCTGCTGATGATTATAGTTTTAAATCTATTAATCTTATCAATGATATAAGTATAGTTGATGATCAAGAAAAATTCTTAGTTATTAGTTTAAAGAATACAGATCAGATTATTGAATATTTTAATTTTCAAGAAAGCAACTACACAGATATAAATTTTATAAACCTTGATGAAGGCTTAAAATTATTATTACAAACTTTTAGTTATGATCCAAAAATAAGCTATTCAACTTTAATTAATAATTTTTTAATTATTGGAAAATCTGTTTCTCAATTAAGAAATATAATTAATTCAAATAAAATCAATGATGTATTAGGGTTTAATTCTGTCTACACAAATTACAAGAAGAATATATCCTCTAACAATAATTTCATTTGGGTTGTTAACACAAAGAATAAAATGAATTCAAGTATAATGAATTCTTTAGATTCAGATTCATATCCTTTTATATCATTTGGAGGTAAATTTAGTCAAGATATAGCACTTTTAAATTTTGATTTTAAAAAAATAAATACTTTCTCTCAGGAAGGTGAAGCTTATACAGAATTTCTTATTTCCTCGGATAGTGAAATAATTTCGGATCCAATTTGGATAAAAAATCACACTACTAACGAATATGACTTTGTATTTCAAGACGTTGAAAACGTATTACATTATTATTCAAATAAGGGTAATCTCATTTGGAGAAGAAATCTATCTAGCAGAATCATAGGTGATGTAAAACAAATTGATATATATAAAAATGGTAGACTCCAAATGCTCTTCAGAACAGAGGATAAATTATATCTTATTGACAGGAATGGAAATCAGGTTAATGACTTAAGTTTCGATTTAGAATTAGCAGATAACATAAATCCAATTTCAGTTTTTGATTATGAAAAGAACAGAAATTATAGAGTTGTAGTTTCATACGATAACCAAATAAAAATGTTTGATGCAAAGGGGGAAATTGTAAATGGTTTTAGTCCTGATAATTTTTCATCAGACATAATTAAAAGTCCAGTTCATATTAGAATTGATGGTAAAGATTATATTGTTATTCAACTAGAAAATGGTGATTTAAAAATTCTTAATAGAAGAGGTGAAGACAGAATAGTTGTTGAGAATAAAATTCAGTATAATGATAATACAGTATATTCATATCTAGGCTCATTTACAACTTCTGATAACCAAGGAAATTTAATTCAGATTGACACTAACGGAAATTTTAATAGAAATAATCTAAATCTATCCGAGAACAGTCTGATTAATATTTCTGATGATAAACTCATATATATAAGCGAGGACATTTTATCAATTAAAGGTATTAATGTTAAGCTTCCAATTGGCAGATACTCTAAACCAAAGATTTTTAATATCTCTGGAAATTTCTTTATCGGAACTACCGACCTTAATGATAACAATATCTATCTATATAATGACAGTGGAGAGTTAGTTAAAGGATTCCCTTTGAAAGGTAGCTCATCTTATGATTTAATTGATTCAGATATGGATGGTAAGCTTGAGATAATTTCTAAAATTGATAATTTTTCAATTGTATCATATGAAATAAATTAATTTTCATAAACTAAATTTGCTTCAAAATTTTTCTCAAAATTTTCAATAATCTTCTCCTTTAGTTCTTCTAAGTCTACTTCTTGATTTAAAATATCTTTAATTGAAGTAACACCTTTATCCTTAATTCCACATGGTATAATATTATTAAAATAAGTTAAGTCAGAATTTCCATTCAATGAGAATCCGTGCATAGTTACCCATCTACTTGCTCTTATACCAAATGCACATATTTTTTTAAATTCATTTTGATTTTTCACCCAAACACCAGTTTCTCCTTTAATTGTAAATCCTAAAATGTCGTAAAAACTCAGAGTATCTATAATAGTATTTTCAAGAGACCTTAAATAAAGATTTATATCAGTAAAAAAATTATCTAAGTCAATTATAGGGTAACCCATAATTTGTCCTGGACCGTGGAATGTTATATCACCCCCTCTATTAATTTTAAAAAATTCAATTTCTTTTTCTTTTAATTGATTCTCATTTAAAAGAAGATTTGACATTTCTCCACTTTTTCCAATAGTATAAACTGGGTTATGCTCTGTGAAAATTAAATAATTGTTAGTTTCTATTTTTTTTTCTAGATTCCTATTTCGAACTTTTTGATCAATTATTTTTTGAAAAATATCTTCTTGAAATTTCCAGGCATCAGAAAATAAAGTCCTCCCTATATCTTTAACTATTATGTTTTTATTTTTCATTAATCATTCAAATATAGAAATTTGTACTTCAATGATTATTTTATAAAACCTATCTTTGTTTAAACAATTTATAGTGACCGAACAAGAAAAAATAAGGAGAGAAAAACTTGAAGAGCTAAAAAAGCTTGGAATTGATCCTTATCCAGCTGAACTTTATCCAGTAACAAATTATTCTACAGATTTAATCACCAAATATGAGGATAAAAAACAAGTAGTAATTGCCGGTAGAATTATGTCTAGGCGAATTCAAGGAAACGCTTCTTTTGCAGAAATTTTGGACAGTAAAGGTAGAATTCAAGTATATTTTAACAGAGATGAGATTTGTGAAGGAGATGATAAAACTAAATATAACGTAGTTTATAAAAGGTTACTTGATATTGGAGATATAATTGGTATAAATGGTGAGTTGTTTAAAACAAAAGTTGGAGAAATCACAGTGTTAGTAAAAGATTTCAAAATTCTTAATAAATCACTAAGACCACTTCCATTACCAAAAGTTGATTCTCAAGGAAAGGAATATGATAGTTTTACTGATTTAGAACAAAGATATAGACAAAGATATGTTGACCTTATTGTAAACCAAAGTGTAAAGGAAACATTTGTAAAGAGAACAAAAATTATTAATTCGATAAGAAATTTTTTAAATAATAAAGATTATCTCGAGGTAGAGACTCCCATTTTACAACCAATTCCAGGTGGAGCAACAGCTAGACCGTTTATAACTCATCACAATGCATTAGATATACCTCTTTATTTAAGAATTTCAGATGAATTATTTTTAAAAAAATTGATTGTTGGTGGGTTTGAGGCTGTTTATGAATTCTCTAGAGATTTTAGAAATGAAGGAATGGACAGAAATCATAATCCTGAATTTACAATACTTGAACTTTATGTTGCATACAAAGATTATTTCTGGATGATGGAACTCACTGAGTCATTAATTGAAAAAGTATGTTTAGAGATTCATGGTAAAACTAAAGTTGAGTTTGATTCCAAAAAAATAGATTTTAAGGCTCCATATGAGAGGATATCAATTACTGAGGCTATAATCAAATATACTGGTTATGATATCTCAGATAAAAATGAAAGTGATCTAAGATCCATTTGTAAAGATCTTAATATTGATATAGATGATAGTATGGGAGAAGGAAAGTTGATAGATGCAATTTTCGGTAATAAATGTGAAAAAAACTTTATCAATCCTACATTTATAACTGATTATCCTAAATCAATGAGTCCCCTTACAAAAGAGCACAGATCAAATCCTAATCTCACAGAAAGATTCGAATTAATTGTAAATGGAATGGAAATTGCAAATGCATATTCAGAGCTTAATGACCCAATAGATCAATTAAAAAGATTTGAGGATCAATTAGAATTAAGTAAGAAAGGTGATGATGAAGCAATGTTTATTGATATGGACTTTATTAAATCTTTAGAGTATGGGATGCCTCCTACATCAGGAATTGGAATCGGAATCGATAGACTAGTCATGCTTATGACTGATAAAACTTCAATTCAAGAAGTTCTATTTTTCCCCCAAATGAAACCAGTAAAAAAGGAACCTGATATTTCAGAAGATGCAAAGGTTATTTTTAATAGACTTAAAAATATTGACCAAATTCTTTTAGCTGACTTTAAATCAGAATTTGATTTATCAAATAAGAAATGGGATAAAGTTTTAAAAGAGCTAAGGGGAAATGATTTAATAGATATTTTTAAGTCTGATGATGGAAGTTTATTCATCAAACCTGTTTAATTTAAACCTTTCAATTAAACTTATTAATTTCTCTGCATATTTTGGATCAGTGGCGTAACCAGCAGCTTTAAGCCCAATTGCCCATGACTTATAATCTTTTCTATTTAACTTAAATAATGAACTGTATCTGTCTCTCTCAACTAAAAATAAAGAATGGTCTTTATAAGATCTTAAAGGGTTTTTATATGACCTAAAGCATTCACCTTTTGCATCATCATCATGTGAAATGGATTTTCCTTTCCATCCTTTGTGACACTTAATACCAAAATGATTATTTGCTTTTTTTGCAAGAGTACCTTGACCATATCCTGACTCCAGAATTCCTTGAGCTAATGTTATACTTGCAGGTATTTTGTAAAATCTCATGTTTTTAGTTGCAGCTGGTGCGTATTTCTTGATATATAAGTTTATCTGATCATCAACAGATAAATTACTTTCTGATAAAGGCCTAAATGACGAACATGAAGAAAGAAATATGAATATTAAAAACAGTAATAATTTTTTCATAACTTTAGAATAGTGGAAATTATAAAAAAATTATACTCTCAAAAAATAATATTATTCACATTAGCTTTAATAATTAACTCATGTGGAATTTATGTCCAATATGATTATGATTCTGATGTGGATTTTAATAACTACAATTCATATTCATTCTACGAACCAGATATTGAGAAGGTTGAAATTTCCGATCTTGATAAAAAGAGGATTTTAAAATCATTAGATATGGGCCTTAAGTCTAAAGGACTTGAGAGATCTAGTTCTCCTGATCTATTAGTTACATTTGAGACTCAATCAAAGGAGAGGGTTTATGTTAATAATTACTTACCCTATGGCTGGAGTCCTTTCTTTTACCGATATCCATACTCATTTGGATATTCAAGAGTTCAAGGTACTCTTTATGTTAATTTTATTGATAGTAAGAATCAACAGCTTGTATGGCAAGGTAA
>Ga0255769_10003676_pt1 | contig 15425 bp, 9 predicted proteins | sample 041ome_9_FD_179637 | JGI IMG/M metagenome (GOLD analysis project Ga0255769, IMG submission 179637) | Coastal salt marsh microbial communities from the Groves Creek Marsh, Skidaway Island, Georgia - 041413US metaG (version 2) | ecosystem: Environmental > Aquatic > Marine > Intertidal zone > Salt... | reverse complement strand
TTCTAACTATTATTTCTTTATTAATTGAATTGTAAAACATAGATAATTCTTTAGGGTCATATTCTTCTTTTCGATGTTCCCATATTTCACTAAAAAAATTATATGTAGAATCAACCCATTGTTCAACATTATCCCTTATTGTTAACACATAATAATCTTGTGGTCTATACTCATACAATGTTTTATATGTATTTATCATTGAAAATGGCATATCTTGATAAACTTCATAGTTTGGATGTTCTAAAATACTTATTGTTGAATATATATTACCTTTTAGTACGTCATTAGTTAGATATTGTGAGTCTCTAGCTGAAATACTTTTCTTTAGTCCGCACTTTCTTAAAGACTCTGCAAAAGATGTAGTTCCTGTTTTATTTAAACCAATACCAACAATTTTAGACTTATGTTTATTATATTGAGTTAAGTAATTAGGTAAAGATAAAGTATAATAGTAAGAATCATTAATATATATTTTAACACATGAAAATCCTTTATAATCAAAATTAGGGATAATCCACGCATTTTTATTAATTATGGTTTGAAAATAATTTTCATATGGTATATCGGTTCCAATTATAATACCTATTATTTTAAAATTAATTTTTTCATAATGAGTATTTTTAAATTTAATACCATCTTCTAAAAATTCGTAGTCAATCATTTTTCCAAATTTACATAACTATTATCGGGAATAACTCCCCTCAAATCTCCCAAGTCCTTACCTTCAGGTAGTTTGACTAATTTTATTCTACCATATAATTTACCTCCTGATAATTTATAATAAACCCTTTTAGCATCTTCCCAAGCATCATCATCAAGACATATTATGATATCTTTCTTAGTCTTCTCATATAATACTTCCCATAGGTTATCGTTTATGTATTTACCTAATAAAGGTATTGAATTTGGGACGAAGAATCCATCAAAAACACCTTCTACTATCCAAATGTCTTTGTTCCAATCTATTCTACTTTCATTAAAGATAAGAAACTCCTTTGCAGCTTCAGGGTTTTTATATTTCATTCTCGTCTTTGGGTTCCAACTTCTAGTTACAAAGTAGTTTAACTCGCCTTCTTTATCAAACGATGGGACGATTATACGACCCGCGTAGTCACCTTCATAAGCAAAACCAATGTCGTACCTATCTATAATCTCTTGGGTGATACCACGACTCTTTAAATAGTTCATAGCCCTTCTCTTTTCAGGAAAGATATCACTTACATCCTCAAACTTATGATATTCTTTGGGTAGACGTAGTTTCTTATATTGTTTCTCTTCTCTGACAAACTCATCAGGTCTAATAAGTTCATAGTATTGTTTGTCTTTCTTCCCTCCGTATCTTTCTATTAACCAACCTAAATGACCTTTTGTGTTATGAGTTTCAGCACACGCCCAACATTTAAAAACATGGTCTCCATAGTTAACCTCTAAGTTACCTTTTCCGTCTCCCTTATCCAAACCTTTAATATCATATGAACACACAGGACAATCAAAAGATATCTGGTGACGATACTCATTATGGTTATGAGCATCACCAAACATACCTGTAAGCATATCAACTATGAGACCTTCGTCGGTGTGTTCCATAAACTATAATATAGTAAACGAAACCTGACTAATCAATTAGATAATTACGTAAGCTGATTTATTGTGTTCTTTTACCTCAATAAAATCTCTGTTTAAAGTTTTAACTAAATTTTCTGCAATATCTTTTTCTACTTTTCTATGTGTGTCATCAACAATAATTGGAACATTAGTGTTAAATAAGTCTAAATTTTCTAAAACTTTTGTTCTTCCTATATCACCTCTAGGTCCGTCAAAGATAAGAAGTTTGTAATCTTTTGGTAAGTTTTTTAGACCCTCTCTATCGTACCACCCGTCCTTTATCGGTGCATGATGATATGTAAGATTATCAAATTTATTTACCCATTCATCGTTATCCTCAATACAGTGTGTGTTAAAAATTTTACCTAATTCATGAGTCCCTGTACCACTACCCAATTCTAAGATAGTACTACCTTTCTCTATGTTAGTAATAATCCATTCGAAAAGGTTTTCACCAATCGCAAAGTTTCCTAAGTTTTTTTGATTAATTTCCATAATTAAAATAATTTTTATTTGTTTATAACATAATTGGTTGCTCCATTTAATTTGTTCTTAAAATAAGAGGGATATTTTTTCATTTGTCCCGATGTTGTGTCAATATGGTATACCTTATCTTCAAAACTTTTTAATATTTTATATTTTTTTCGTAAATTCGATGAAATGGTTTTTAACCATCCTATTCTTTCTTTTTCATACCAAAGATTATTATTATCAAGTATTTCTCTCCTCATAATAGTACAACAAACAGCATAAGATAAAACACCATATTCTTCATGACCTATTTTAACCATTTTATCTGGTTTAATTTTTATGTTTACTCCCTCTCTTTTCATCATGGTAAATCCTACACTTTCGTCTTTATCCATTAATGTTACTAAATTTTTTAAAAAATTATTGGTAATTACTTCACAATCATTATCGAATTGCATTACGTATTTACAGTCGTCAGAAATTAATTCATAACCTTCTTTCATACCACCCGCATCTCCACTATTAATAGTATTATATTTTACCTTTATTTTATAATAACCTTCTTTTTGTATTGATTTTAACCATTCGACAGTACCATCTGTACTTCCTTGGTCTATCACTATTATTTCATAATCATTAAACCCTGAATTTTTATCTATTGACGATATTGCCTTTATAGTATATTCAAGTCGATTTATACATCTTAGTATTATAGAAACTTTTGCCATATTATTAACTTTTTACCATATTCCTTCTTTATTCATATAACCTAAAACACAAGTGTAAGCATCCGCTTGGTCGAAACATTCTTTCTTTAGTGTATTGTTTCTTGTGTATAACCAAACAATTTGTGGTTCGGCTTTGGATACTTGTTGCCAAATTAATTCCTTTTTGTCTATTGTTTTTGGTAGTCCTCCGAACAATACTCTTTTACCCTTGTTATTTTCCTGCACTAACTCAGGCCATGCATACTTTCTTGAGTTATACGTTGAAATATATTTTGGTACAATACCAAGTACTTTATAGATAGAACGTGAAATCATAGAGTTGTATCTGAGTAATGTACCTACTGTCCATACATTATTTGAATTTAATAATGGTTCTTCAATGATAACTTTTGTAATACCTAAGTCTTTGTAAGTATTTAATTTTTCTTCAAAAGCGTCGACCTTAAACATTAATTCCTCCATCTTATCTTCCCTCTTTGGTTTGATGACAGGTGAAAAATGTGTTAATTCAAGTAAATTTTGACTGTGGAAGTCGAATAATGCCCATCCAATTGTTTTAGTAGAGATATCCAACCCCAATACTTTAGGGGAATTTTTAAGATTTTCTTTTGACATTGTTTTTAGAAATCAATCTTTATGCTATATTGTTGTACTCCGAGTCTTTGTTCGGGTGATTGTACTTTAGATATAATCATAAGATTTTTATCACTATCGTAAAGTCCAACTTCAGAAACATATGGTGTGTCTGATGTTGACCACGTAGGATTACTAGATGTCATAAACTGTCCTTGTCCCAAATTACATAAATAATTTAAAACATATATTGTCGCTTGTATGTCTGATTGTACTTCTCCATAGAACAAATATTCATCACCAAAATTAAGTGTTTGTCCTGTGGAGCCAAGTCCAGGTATTTCTATGTAGTTGGCTAAACTATATAAACCTGCACTGTCATAATTTGGTTTATTAATTGATATTGTTGTATTGGTTAAACCACTTACAGTTAAAAATCCATTTACCTTTGTTGATTCGAGCTGACTAGTCACATCAATTTCTCTCCATTGAGCTGGATTTGGTTTTTGTCCTGTAGTTACTTTTTGAGCTAGTATTGAAATTTCATTTGCGGTAAACCCTTCAATAGATGAGTCTATTTCACTTTGTAAAAATGGGAACTCGTCACCTAATCTAAATGTCACATCCGCAGTGTCAGGTGGACAGTCAGGGTCGGTACCAGATATTAAACTGTAGTAGTTACAGTGTATAGATTCTGTAAATGCACTACTATTTAAACGATATGTAACCCATAGTGACTCTGAACTTCCACTTAGTAATCCTTCGTCATCTGCGTCAGTATCATTACAAGTATTAGGTACTATTAAACCTAATTTAGGTGCTGGTAATGTCCAATTTCGATTAGATTTATAACTAAGAGCAGCAACTATTTCCTCATCATCAAAAGTTATTAATTTCAAATCAGGCCATACTTTTCCTACTCTGTTCGGATATCCGTTTGTATTTGTGTTTGTGTCCCATAAATTATAATATCTTAATCCAGGGTCATTCATATTAGTATTTGGTATTGATTTAATGTAGTTTACTTGAAATAGATTTAGGCTTCCATATCCTGGTGGGTCTGTGTAAAATACCTCACCTATATTACTATCGGAAGATTTATGCCACATCAACCAAGGTACAGTTATTTTAAAGTTTCTAGCCTGACCTGTATCACCAGGATTAGAACCGTCATACGGCTGCATCGCTAATTTTTCACCGTAATAATTATCTATTGCTTGGTTAGTGTAGTGAACTATTGCGATTGCTTTTTGATTTGATGGTGATAAATTTATTTTTTCTGAAAAGGAGTTATAGTAATAGGTACCGCTTGTGTCTGTTTGTCCACTATTGGAATTATAACCTAAGTATTCTTTAGTTCCTATATATTTTTTAGAAGTATATGTTGTATAGTCTTTGTAACTTGCACTTGCAACACCGGCTGGTGACTCTGTCCAAGGAATATTCATATTCCATACTTTAACGTCAGTATTAGATACGTCACAATTACTTTCAAAATCAATAGCATCACTTTGCCAATAATAAGACGGTGTATATGAATCGTATAATTCTGTCATACCTGAAGGATAAAAAATAACTCTACCATTCCCTGTATAACCCATAGAATTTAATTGTGGTAGTTGTCTATCAACTTCTATTGTAACTGTACCACTATTTGTTGATGTATTTCCAGTTATGTCCACAACTTTATATGTTAAAATAGGTATTTTAGTATCTATGGTAGTTCCACTTTGTCCAAAGTATAATACGGCAAAATCTCCTGGTGATGTAGTTCCATTTGTATTTGAGTCCACAACATCTGCGGTTAACGAAAGTGTTTTACCTGAATCAACATCAGTAATATTAAAAATATAGTTCGGGTTTACTGTATAAGCGGTACCTGTTCTAATAACATCATAACTACTTGTTGAACCTGTATTAAATAACCCTCTTGGTGCCGCGGTATTAAATATATTATCTATGTATGATGCTTTTACAGGAATTCCATACGAATTAGTATTGGTTGAGGTAACTCTTAGTGGATATTTTATATTACCTTTATTTTTTTCAGGTATCGGTGACAAACTCTGAGCATTATACTCACTATCTAAGACCATACCCGTAGTTAAGTCTTCTCCTCCGATACAATCATAACAGACCTCACTATCACCTACCTGAAAGTAGGTTATGTTAAATGTCCCTTCTGACATTTTTTTTCTAGCCGCATCCGTTACTTTAGTGGTTAGTAGTGCTGCAGTATCTTTAATAATATATCCCATTAAACATAAATATTATTTTTTTTATTTTTATGAGCCACTACAATCAAATATTGTAATATTTTCACTTATAGGTGTAAATGCATTTACTGCGGTAGAACATTCACTACCTGTTAAGGTTAAGTTAGTAATACTTACTGATGTATTATATGTTCCTGTGGCTCGACAAGCGGGTATACAACTTGTTCCTGTACCATCTACAGTTACTGTTTGAGTAATTGTACCTGTTAAATTAGTATCACTACTATTATAAGTAATTGTTGTTGAGGTGTCTGTAAATGAAGTAGTAATTTCTTGTGTGGGAGTCGAACAAGAGGTAGTTGTGGGTGTAAAACTAGGTGTTGATGAATTATATGGGATATTTAATGTTCCATTCTTAAGGATGTTGTAACTGTAGTTGAATGTAGTGGTCCCTTGGTTTCTAGACACTCTAGTGTGTGTTAAAACTGTATTAAAACTGAGTTCTACACCCGCAGGTAATGATGGATTTACCTGTACTCCGTAATACCAAGTTCTAGTTCCTGTTGATTGGAATATCACACTAGATGTTAGACTAACTGTATAGTTTATTCCAATCTCCCCTGAATTTATTGTAAATGTAGTACTACTAGTATTACCCGAAGCGTCTAAGATTTCACCTAAGTAGTTACCAGGTGATAGATTATAAAATATACCTGTAATACTATATGTGGGATACGGTGACACATTTTGAACTCTAAACTGATATGGTAATGTACCTCCCTGACCTAATAAAATTACTTCACCATTATTATTACCTAAACATGTTTCGTTTGAAGGGTTAGACGTGACCGTTAATGGGATTCCTTCACAAAAACCTTCTGACATGGACCAATTACCTGAATTTGTAACACCTAAATTTATAAACCCTCCCGTTGGTATTGGTTCATTAACTTGTCTAACCATCGCACCTAGTCCAACATTCGTCCACGGTGTGACTTCCCATCTATTTAAATTAATATTGTAATTTAATGTTAATGAGTTTTCACTATTATACCAAACATAATAGTTATTACTACCTGTACCGCTAGGTGTGAATTCATATTGTACTATACCATCACTTAAACATAGTGTAGGTTGGAATGGGTCATTACCCGTTGATGGTTGACACTCAACACAAGTATCATATACATTAGTAGTGGTTAAGGCTGAATACGTTTGTCCTGTTGACAGTAACTTCTGTTCATAAGAATAACATCCCGTTATTCCTGAAAAACTATATATTTTATTTTGAACTAAATTAGTTATAGGTGTTATATATATTTTTTCATCAGATAGAGTAAGACCTGAGAAAAAACTATTTAAACTATTTCCTACAACACTACTTTGAAATCCTGTAACTGTTGGGTCTACTTCCCATCCAAAGTTTTTTAATCCTCCACCATTTTTGTAAATAGGATTTAAATTTTGGTATGTTGTGGTTCCTGTCATACCACTATAAACATTTGTTCTTGTCAATGCACTTAAGTTCAAATTTTGTGGTCCAACATCAGTAATTACAGTATCATATTTTTCTTCAAATGTAGTTGCAGAAATTGTACTACCCTCAACACATCCAACTAAGTGTTGTATAAATGGTATTTCATCTGGTTTATCTTCTATCACAGGATAAAGGTATCCTTCAAAAGTACCATCTTGGTTTTTTATATCTTCCCATACTTTTAAAAATGACTCATAGTCATGTGTAAATCTATTTGTAGGTTCTTGTTGTGTTGTCGCTGACCAACCAGTTCCTGACAGAATAAATGGATGGTTAAACAAGTCATCTTTTATTATGTCACCAAAAATATTTTCTGTTACATTTCCATGATATAAACCAATACTACCATTAGCTTCATCAGATATTATAATACACATGTAATTTTTATCACCACCAATAAAATCACCATATACCGTTTCTCCATTACCGTCCATAGATGTTGTAACAGTAAATGGAACTCCTAAACTCCTTGTGTCATTAGCCCCATAAGGACCTGTTAGGGTGAATCCATTATTTATTCTTTTATATATGTCAGAATTCAATCCTCCTGCGACATCAGTTGTGAAATTGAATGATGAGTTTCTCGGAACACATTTTCCATTATCGTCTTCCCTACACCAATTTGAATCGTAAAGTGAATAGTCTACAGATTCTCCATCAATACCAAATGACTTTATTTCTGTGACTCCGTCTGAAAGTGTTCCGCCTGTTAATGAACCTAAATAGGGATATGTTGACCACCACAACCAATTCTCTGAATTATTATTTTCTTTACCTATAACTCCTTCATAGAGTAGTCCTCCAAATCCATTTGTTTTTTTAGTCTGATACCATTCCCTAATACTTTCAGAAGCGTGTGTGGCTGTTGAAACATCTAAAGATGTTCCATCATAGAAAACATATATATTTGGGTTAAAATTATCAGCACACTTAATAAACTCATCAAGATAAAAGGTGTTATTACCTACCGTACAAGTTACCGTTTTTGTATAATCACCATAATAGTCTGTAACAGTTGCGGTATAGTTTCCTGATTGTAAGTTTCCGATATATGTTCCTTGCGCACCATTAGTCCATGATACGGTATATGGTGAAGTACCTCCGTTAATATACAGTTGGATACTACCATCTTGTGTCTCTGGACTTGACGCATTTGTTGGGTTACAAGTAACCTCAAGTGGTCTTAGTGCCGATACATTACAGTTATTTTGAGTTATTTCTGCCATTTATTATAAATATAATCTTACATAAATTATTAAATTTTTACACCTTCAAAATATAATATAGTAATTTCTTCTCCTAAATTAATTTCTTTTAAACTTTTGGTTTCTAAGTAATAGAATCCATTTTTTGTTTTTTTTAAATTAATTTCACAGTTTGGCGTGTCTGAATGATTATAATAATGTGGTAATCCCTGTACTAAAAATCTACAGTATGTTCCGTCTAACACATTCGCGTAGTGGTTATTATTTAATAATTTCCATTCTTCTTTGGATAATTTATGTATAAATGATTCATCTATAACTTCACCTTTTTCAATATAATTTTTAGTAAAAACTCCTGTACCGTGAATAATGGATTTTTTTAATTCTAATTTCATTATGAACAGTATGTAAACGTAGTGCTTATTGTTACACCACTTGGTAATGTAAGTGTGCTCATTCTTACACAATTACTTACGCTGGCCTGACCTGGACTACCTTTTGACCCTGCAAGTATATTTACACTACCTGAAGTTCCGTCACATTGAGTATAGTTTATAGTTTGAGGTGTTAAGTTATTATTAAATAATGTGAAGTTCTTGGCACATTCTGGACAAGATAATGGAGAATTACATGATGATACTTCGGTGATTGAGTTACCGGCGTCAGAAGCACACAATAAAGAACCTGTAATCGTTGGTGTAGTTGTACTATCCACAATACTAACACAACTACCTGTAACAGTATAAGTTCCTCCATTCAAAGATGAGTACCCATTTATGTTACTTCCACTAAATACGTCCCCTACAGTTGCACCTAATAAATCACCACTTGTAACTGTGAGATTAAAGTAGTTTCCTGTATCTGAACATGGTTCAACAACATACACACATCTTTCACATCTTCCCGTAGCACAAACTTGGTTTGTTCCTTGTAAATCATATCCATCACTTACTATTCTTGAATTATTAAAACTAACGCTACTATTGTAATCGTATTTGATAGCACATACCTCAGGGTCTGCATTTGTATTAACTAATCCGTATGAATTATTAGGTAAGATATATGATGGTAATATAGTTGTGTTTGGATTAACACCTTGTATACTAAATGGCTCAATATAAGTTAAACTGTCATCTGGACAACATCCACTAAATGTATATCTACATCCTGAGGTATTTCCGTTTATTGCAACTGCCGCACTAACCGCCGCCTCACATGATGCATATGGGCCTAACACATCTGTATAAAAATCCACCGTTCCTATTGGTGTTGCACTAACACTTTGTATCTCATATGAATGTCCCTCTAATATAATAAAGTCTCCGTTTGAAAGTCCTTGTCCTGGTGCTGCAACTGTACCACCTATGGGCACATTAATCGGTGTGTCTGTGGAATCACAACAAATTTGCATTTTGGTAATGTAAATATATTGAAGACTAGATGTTGGTGTTACTGTTGGCGTAATCGTAGGTGTAATACTGTTGGTGGGTGTTACTGAATTGGTGGGTGTAATAGATGGAGTAGGTGTTACAGAATTAGTTGGTGTAACAGAATTAGTTGGAGTAACAGAATTAGTTGGAGTAACTGATGGAGTAATTGAGTTAGTGGGTGTTACTGAATTAGTTGGAGTTACTGAATTAGTAGGTGTAATACTATTAGTTGGTGTAACTGTTGGAGTAATAGAGTTGGTTGGTGTAATAGAATTTGTTGGAGTAATAGAGTTGGTTGGAGTTACTGAATTAGTTGGTGTGACTGTTGGAGTAACAGAGTTGGTTGGCGTAATAGAATTTGTTGGAGTAATGGAGTTGGTCGGAGTAACCGAATTGGTTGGAGTAACAGAGTTAGTCGGTGTTACTGAGTTCGTTGGCGTTACAGAATTAGTTGGTGTGACTGTTGGAGTAACAGAGTTGGTTGGAGTAATAGAATTGGTTGGAGTGATAGAGTTGGTCGGAGTAACAGAGTTAGTCGGCGTTATTGAATTTGTTGGCGTAATAGATGGTGTTGGTGATGTAGATGCACCTGGTGTTGTCGACGGTGTAGGTGTTATTGAATTGGTAGGTGTTACTGAGTTGGTAGGAGTGATAGAGTTGGTTGGTGTGATTGTTGGAGTAACAGAGTTGGTTGGAGTGATAGAGTTGGTCGGAGTAACCGAATTGGTTGGAGTTATTGTTGGAGTAACAGAGTTAGTCGGCGTTATTGAATTTGTGGGCGTAATAGATGGTGTTGGTGATGTAGATGCACCTGGTGTTGTCGACGGTGTAGGTGTTATTGAATTGGTAGGTGTTATTGAATTGGTAGGAGTGATAGAGTTGGTTGGCGTTACTGAATTAGTAGGAGTAACAGAGTTAGTCGGCGTTATTGAATTTGTGGGTGTAATAGATGGTGTTGGTGATGTAGACGCTCCTGGTGTTGTCGACGGTGTAGGTGTTATTGAATTGGTAGGTGTTATTGAATTGGTAGGAGTGTTAGAGTTGGTTGGCGTTACTGAATTAGTAGGAGTAGTAGTGTTAGTTGGTGTTATTGAATTTGTTGGCGTAATAGATGGTGTTGGTGATGTAGATGCACCGGGTGTTGTCGACGGTGTAGGTGTTATTGAGTTGGTAGGAGTGATAGAGTTGGTTGGTGTTACTGAATTAGTAGGAGTAGTAGTGTTAGTTGGTGTTATTGAATTTGTTGGCGTAATAGATGGTGTTGGTGATGTAGATGCACCTGGTGTTGTCGACGGTGTAGGTGTTATTGAATTAGTTGGTGTTATTGAATTTGTTGGTGTAATAGATGGTGTTGGTGATGTAGATGCACCTGGTGTTGTCGACGGTGTAGGTGTTATTGAATTTGTTGGCGTAATAGATGGTGTTGGTGTTAACGAAGCGTCAGGTGTTTCTGATGGTGTTGGTGTTATTGAATTAGTTGGAGTTATAGAACTAGTTGGTGTTATTGTCGGTGTTATAGAACTAGTTGGTGTTATTGTCGGTGTTATAGAACTAGTTGGTGTTATTGTCGGTGTATTCGTTGCAGTAATAGAAGGTGTGGTTGTAATAGATGGAGTTATTGAAGGTGTTGGTGATGGTGGTTCTGGTATACAATTGTATTCAATACATCCCTCTGCATCAATCACTTTTACACAATACACAGAAGCAGTTTGAAACTCTATAGGTAGTTCAAAACTATAACTTGTATTAATTGTTGTATCAATATATAAACATGTATTATTATTACCTACTGAGTCACACACCCATATGTTAAATGGTGGTGTACCGACAATTGAAGATATATTAACTTGAAACGACATTATATATTAGGATAATAAACATAAATAGTTTTATCCCCAGTTGTTAAAGATGGTGTGACTGAAGGAGTTGTAGTTATAGTTGGTGTAACAGAGGGTGTCGGTAATAAAATTTCTGAATCACAACTTAATAAGTATTCATCAGTATCAACGTCACACGTTAAATAGTATTCACGAGTAACAACATCACAAACTAAATAATAAGGATTAGTAGGTGTAACTGTAGGTGTTATTGTACTTGTTGGTGTAACACTTACAGAAGGTGTAATACTCACGCTTGGCGTTACAGAAGGGGTTGGACTTACACATGGTGGACAATCTCTCGATGTACAGTCTTTAAAGTCAGGTCCGTAATACTCACCATCGGCACCACTACCACCAGCGGCTCTCGGAATGTAACATTCTCCTTCAATAATTACACCATAACCATTTATTATCCATGGAGCTGATGTATCAACTAATAAATTTTTAACATTACCATATCCACAACAATCTTGGAATATGTATGCCCTTGTTAATGGCGGGGTTTTACCGTCAAAAACAACACTACTATATTTGTTTATTGTGTTTATTGTTATTCCACTACCCTCCGTTCTTACATTTTCATAGGATGTTTGGTATGGGTATATATCAGAATAATCAGTCGGGTCACTCACTGTTGTGGTACCTACTGTGTTACCTCTTGATATAACGACACTCACATCCTCATAAGAGACGTCTCTTGATGTAACATCGTCATAAATAGTATTTGTAAACGTCACAGTTAAATCATTAGGTACCTCTTTTGATGATGTGACAGTAAATGTTGCTCTTGTTGAACCACTCTGATATTCAACACCAAAATCTAAATTTATTTCAATGTCACACCCACAGAAAGATTCCTCACCATCACAATCTATCCATCCAACAATACTACCAGTTGCACCTGTTACGGTATAAGAGGTACAATATCCTGTAGATATGGAACCGCAAGCACTTTCTGAAATTATATCTTGACCATCTTCACCAGGTATTCCATAACTAGGTAAATATAACATCCCTGTAACACTACATACCGTGGCTTCGTATATATCTACACCAATTAAAGTAGCCCCCGATATAGTTTCTATTGTTGTGTAATTATATTGAGTCGCACCTGTTTGACAGGTCGTACCGCTATATCCTATCGCATCTAAGAATAAACTAGACGGTATTGTTTCTACTACAGTACCACTAGTAACCTCTTCAAGTACTTCATAACATTCGAAAGTGTTTAAATTCCTATCTGTATAATCTTCACCTGACCAAAAATACGCATTTACAGTATAAGGTGGTTCAGGTAATATTTCATTACCTATTATTTGGAATACTCCTTGGTTTCCACTACAGCAACTTTCGACATTAAATAATCTTATATCTATTGACGGTGTTGGTGTAGGTGTAGGTGTAATACTAGGTGTTATAATAGGAGCCGATTGACAATCTCCGCAACTATTATACGATGCACCTGGTACTCCAAAGTAGTTACCACTATAATCGGTTCTTATATATCCAACAGGTTCGTGATACGGTATAGTGAAGAATCCTACATAGGTCCAACAACTACTATTATATAAGAAAGTTTGTCCTGAAAGTACATTAGGTGTTTCGAGCGTTTGTACTATCATGTTATTACTAGAACATGCGGTGTAAACATAAACCACGTCCGCTCTTGGGCTTGTTGATGGAGTTACTGAAGGAGTAATTGAGGGAGTAACTGTTGGAGTAATTGAAGGCGTTGGTGTTGGTGACTCGATGCAACACACACTATGTAATTGTGATATGTTATTTATAAAGTGTGTTGATGAACCGTTTGTATCTGAAACGTATTTTACACATTTTTCTTCACCGTTTAACTCCGCTGTAAATATATCATTTATGGTTATCGCAGAACTATTAAATGACAGTGGTCCATTTACGAAATAATAAGTATTTGAGTCAGAACAATCTTGTAATTTTAAAATATCACCACACTCAAAATATCCACTATCAATAACAAATACCACGGTTTCACCTTCAGTATTACGTGGTATAGAAGATGATGGTGTCGGTGTAGGTGTTGTCGTTGGTGTTACAGAAATAAATGATTGTGTAACTTCAAAGTTAAAGTCTTCACAGGTTAAGTCGGATGGTGATGGTGTATTAGTAGGTGTATTAGTAGGTGTTGGAGTAGGTGATACTGGTGTTGATGTTACAGATGGGGTTATAGATATCGACGGTGTTACTGAGGGTGATACACTTATGGATGGTGTAACTGTTGGTGTTATACTATTAGTGGGTGTTGGAGTTGGGGTTACTGCACAAGATGCATCACCACATGTTGTATTACCTGTAGTTATAATTTCACCTAATATGACATCGGTAGGTGAATCATATACTCCAGTAAAACAATTTTCAGGTAACCCACCTGAAGGTATAACAACATTAGACATAGATATTTGAATTGTGGTACCTGTTTCTATCACTACGTAGTTATTGTTTATACTATTAATAATACTATAATATGTTCCTGTACTACAACCTTGTAAGACGTTGGTTAAACACTCTTCACCTATGGTAGATTTACAATCTTCACAATCCGAATGTATTGGTGGGTCAACAATAGTTAATACTGGTGTATTTGTAGAGGTATTATTTATATAATAACATTTTCCACCACTACTAACCACGTCACCAGGTATCGGTAAACTTCCCACACTAACTGTTATTTCAACATAAGATGTGGTAGGTGGTACTCCAGCTATTGAACCGCAACAACCAATTATTTCATACACCTGAGAAGGTAAAGGTGAAGGAGTAACTGTTGGTGTAACTGATGGTGTAACTGATGGTGTTGTTGTTATTGATGGCGTAACCGTAGGTGTCATTGAAGGCGTTTCTGATATAAATAGTGTAGAACTCGGAGTTTGAGTGGGTGTGTTAGTTGAAGTTACTGTATTTGTAGGAGTAACTGAGGGTGTAGGTGACGGAGACACATTAGGTGTGGTTGAAGATGTTGGAGTTATACTATTAGTTGGCGTTACCGATACAGTTTCTGACGGAGTTATAGTTGGCGTTACAGAGTTAGTAGGTGTAACTGAGTTGGTTGGAGTTACAGAGTTAGTAGGTGTTATACTATTGGTGGGTGTAACTGAGTTGGTTGGTGTGACTGAGTTGGTTGGTGTAACAGAGTTAGTAGGTGTTATACTATTGGTCGGAGTTACAGAATTAGTAGGTGTTACAGAATTAGTCGGCGTAACTGAATTGGTAGGTGTGACTGAGTTGGTTGGAGTTACAGAGTTAGTAGGTGTTATACTATTGGTCGGAGTTACAGAATTAGTTGGTGTTACGCTGTTGGTTGGTGTAACTGAATTAGTAGGTGTTACACTGTTAGTTGGTGTAACTGAATTTGTTGGAGTTATAGAATTGGTTGGTGTTATTGATGGTGTTGGAGATGTTGAAGCACCTGGTGTTGTTGAAGGTGTTGGAGTTACTGAGTTAGTAGGTGTAACAGAATTTGTTGGTGTTACTGAATTGGTCGGAGTCACACTATTGGTTGGAGTAACTGAATTAGTTGGTGTAACTGAGTTAGTTGGTGTTACTGAATTGGTCGGAGTCACACTATTGGTTGGAGTAACTGAATTAGTTGGTGTAACACTATTGGTTGGTGTGACAGAGTTAGTTGGAGTTACTGAGTTCGTAGGTGTAACAGAATTTGTTGTAGTGACTGAAGGTGTAACTGAGTTAGTTGGTGTTACTGAATTGGTCGGAGTTACTGAGTTCGTAGGTGTAACAGAATTTGTTGTA
>Ga0255769_10003665_pt1 | contig 15477 bp, 16 predicted proteins | sample 041ome_9_FD_179637 | JGI IMG/M metagenome (GOLD analysis project Ga0255769, IMG submission 179637) | Coastal salt marsh microbial communities from the Groves Creek Marsh, Skidaway Island, Georgia - 041413US metaG (version 2) | ecosystem: Environmental > Aquatic > Marine > Intertidal zone > Salt... | reverse complement strand
TGGGGTCAAAATGGCCAGCGGTGGCTTTCCAAACCTCGGTGGCTTTTTCGAAAACCTTTCTAAAATGCTTATCTACCACAATGGTGCTATCCCCTCTGTTGATTTTGGAAATATCGGATTCTGGCAGATAGGTGGAAAGGGATTTGTTAAGCAGGTATAAAAGGGAGTCCAAGCCTTGTTGGGCTTCCTCCTCCGAAAGCTCGGCCACATAGAGGATGTTGTAGGAAGTTCCCAATGCAAAACCTTGCATTCTTTTGGCTTCTGTAGGATTTGGACTACAATAGTAGAGCAGCCACAACAGGCCAAAGCTACTCCATGATCTGAAGACCGTCAAAATTGACTGCATAAGGGTCGTTTTCGGTTAATGGCAATTCATAATCCTCAGCATGGGCAAAACCCACGCCTGCATAGTAGGTGGTGGCTTTGTATTTGATCCCATGGTCTCTTACTTGCTCCAACCGTTGGGCGTCGTAAGTCTTGGGGTTGTCGGGATACAAACAGCCCCTGACCACAATAAAATGAAGCTTTTGGTCTTTGATACAAACAAACTGCGGGTCTTTTTTGAGCTGGGAATTAACCGCTAAAAATTCAAAACCGGATTGGGTGAGGTGGTCGCCCACCTCTTTCATGGCCAGTTGGTGAATTTGTTGGGCCTGAAGCATTTTATCCCCCAAAGTCGTCGAAGCGGACATTCTCGGGTGGAATACCGAAATCGTCGGCCATTTTTTCTATCGCCTGGTTCATCAATGGCGGCCCACAGAAATAGACTTCAATATCTTCGGGAGCCTCGTGATGATTGAGGTAGTTATCGATCACACATTGGTGGACAAAGCCTTTAAAGCCATCGCCCTCGCCTTCCAGTCCGTCTTTGACCTTCCAGTTGTCCTCCTCCAAGGGTTCAGATAAGGCCACGTAGAATTTAAAATTTGGAAAGTCTTTTTCCAAGGCCCTGAAATGATCCAAGTAGAACAACTCTCTCTTGGATCGCCCACCATACCAAAAACTTACCTTTCTTCCAGTTTTTAGGGTTCTGAAGAGTTCGTAGAGGTGGGAACGCATGGGCGCCATTCCAGCTCCCCCTCCAACATAGAGCATTTCAGCTTCGGAGTGGTTGATAAAAAATTCGCCATAAGGCCCAGAAATGGTGACTTTGTCGCCCGCCTTTTTGGAGAATATATAAGAGGAGGCAATCCCAGGATTAACATCCATCCAATTGTTTTTATTGCGGTCCCAAGGCGGCGTAGCAATCCTTACGTTGAGCATGATCTCACGCCCCTCTGCAGGAAAGGAGGCCATCGAATAGGCGCGCTCAACGGTCTCGGTGTTTTTCATCACCAAAGGCCAAAGGTTGAACTTGTCCCATTCTAACTTAAATTTATCGGGTTCACCAGGATGCTCATCGGGGTGGGCAGCAATGTCGATATCACTGTAGTTGACTTCACACTGCGGGATCTCAATCTGGATGTATCCCCCCGCTTCGTAATCCATGGCCTCGGGAATTTCGACCACAAATTCTTTGATAAAGGAGGCCACATTCCAATTTCTCACTACAGTAGCTTCCCACTTCTTGATCCCAAAAACCTCTTCTGGTACCTGGATGACCATGTTTTGCTTGACTTTGACCTGACAGCCCAATCGCCAACCCTCGGCAATTTCCTTACGGGTAAAATGCGGTGCTTCGGTAGGCAAAATCTCTCCTCCTCCTTCTAGCACCTGGCATTTGCATTGGATACAAGTCCCCCCTCCCCCACAGGCGGAAGGCAAAAAGATCTTGTTGTTTCCCAAGGTCGTTAACAAGGTACTCCCAGAGGAAACCTCTACGTCGTTTTCACCGTTGATTAGCAGACTGACCGGTCCTGAGGGCAATAATTTGGCCTTGGCACCCAAAAGCATGCCTACCAATACAAAGGTGACCAATAAAAAAACCAAAACACTCGCAACGATAATTGAATAATCCATTTCTATCTTTCTATAATTTAATCCCCATAAAACTCATAAAACCCAACGCCATCAATCCTGTTATGATAAAGGTAATGCCCAGTCCTCTCAAAGGGGCCGGAACATTTGAATAGATGATTTTTTCTCTGATGGCGGCAATGGCCAAAATGGCCAACAGCCAACCCACTCCCGAGCCTAAGCCGTAAACGGCTGATTCGGTGACTCCAGAAAAGTCTTTTTGCTGCATGAACAACGAACCTCCCAAGATGGCACAATTCACCGCGATCAAAGGCAGGAAGATCCCCAGTGCACCATAAAGGGCAGGTGCAAATTTTTCAACAATCATCTCCACCAATTGTACCATGGAAGCAATGACGGCAATGAACATGATAAAACTCAAAAAACTCAAATCTATCTCGGCATAGGCAGGGTTCAACCACTGCAAAGCCCCCGGGCGCAACAGATAAGTGTCCAACAAAAAGTTGATCGGAACGGTGATGGCCAAAACAAAGATGACGGCTAAACCTAAACCAACGGCAGTTTTAACCGTTTTGGATACCGCCAAATAGGAACACATACCCAAAAAATAGGCAAAGATCATGTTCTCTATGAATATACTTTTGACAAACAGGTTTAAATATCCTTCCATGTACTAGTTTTTTTCAATGAGTTTTCGGTTACGAGCGCGTTGGATCCAAATAAATATTCCAACTGTAATCAAGGCCATAGGAGACAAGAGCATCAAACCATTGTTGACATATCCCATTTCGTAGAATGAATCGGGGATGATTTGGTAGCCCAGAAGTTTTCCAGAGCCAAAGAGTTCCCTAAAAAAAGCCACCACGATCAAAATAAATCCATAACCAGCAGCATTCCCTACACCATCGAGAAAGGATTTCCATACGCCGTTGCCCAAAGCAAAGGCCTCCAACCTTCCCATAACAATACAATTGGTGATGATTAGCCCGATGAAAATGGAAAGCTGTTTGCTCACATCATAGGCATAGGCTCTAAGAATTTGATCCACCAAAATCACCATGGAGGCCACAACGACCAATTGTACGATGATTCGAATGCGGTTGGGAATAAGATTTCTCAACAAAGAAATGATGACATTACTGGCGCCCATCACCGCCACCACAGAAAGGCTCATGACCAGCGCGGGTTTGAGCTGGACCGTAATGGCCAGAGCAGAACAGATCCCCAAAACCTGAACGGTGATGGGATTGTTGTCGTCCAAAGGATCGGTCAACAGCGCACGATTCTTTTTGGAAAACAAAGGTTCTGATTCCTTGTTGAGGAATAAAAGGGTTGGTTTTTTTTCGTCAGTTACTTTTTGGTCTGCCATAATTGTCTAGTTTATCAGAGCAACAGTATTTTTTTCCTTTTCAAAATAAGGAAGGTAATGGGTCAGTCGCTCCAAGATCATATCGGTAACACCGTCGCCAGTGATGGTTGCCCCTGAAATGGCATCCACTTCGTGATCGTCTTTGTCGGAATCTTTGGGGTCGTTGTTGGTTTTGGAAACATAAATGCCCACCAATTTACCCGAAGTGTCAAATACCTTCTCATCTTTAAATCGATCCATAAACCATTGTTGAGTGATTTCGGCACCCAAACCTGCGGTTTCGCCTTTGTGATCAAATACCGCTCCTTGAATGGTATTGATGTCGGACTTAAGGGCGATATAACCCCAAATGGCGTCCCATAATCCTGATCCACGCAAGGGAATGATATAATAACTTACATTTTCCACCACCGCCTTGTAAAGAGGAAAGCGCTGCTCCTTGACTGGCTTTTTGATTTCGTTATTGAGCTTCAGTTGAAATGCATCTACCGACGCATCTTTATTGCCCATGTGGTCCAAAGCCAAAGTGCTGGTGATGTATTTTTTGTACAATGACTCGGCTTGTTCTCTATCGGTTTGTATTCCAATCGTGGAAAGGATGTTTTGCATTTTTTCTTTACGGACATTATCTGCTTGCAAAGATTTGAGCGAACTGGCGGTAAATGCCAAAGTCGAGGCAACCACCAGTACCATTATAGTGGCAAAGAGAAAAGTATATCCGTTGCTGTCTCTGTTCATGACTAAGCGGTTTTAAGGGCAGCGGCCCATCTTTTTTTACGTTTGTTGATATTGCCTTGGATCACATAGTGGTCGATGGTAGGTGCAAAAACATTCATTAATAATATCGCCAACATGACCCCTTCTGGATAGGCAGGATTGAACACCCGAATCAGAATACAGAATACCCCGACCAGTATACCATAGACCCATTTTCCTTTGTTGGTTTGAGCGGCAGATACCGGGTCAGTAGCCATAAAAACAACTCCGAAAGCAAAGCCTCCCACTACCAAATGATTGACCCACGAAAAACTCATCAGGGCGTTGGCACCCCAAAGGTTAAATAAAAAACCCACTAAAGCGGCTCCCAAGACACTTCCAAGCATGATCCTCCAACTGCCCACTCCCGTAGCGATCAGAATGACCGCTCCAATCAAAACGAAAAATGCAGAGGTCTCGGCAATAGAGCCGGGAATGGAGCCTTGAAACATTTCAAAAAAGCTGTAATTGACATTGCCCCCGGCAGCCAAAGTCCCCAGTATGGTTTCACCCGAGATGGCATCCAAATTGGAAGCCTCAGAAACCCAAACTTTGTTTCCAGACATATAAGTGGGGTAGGCAAAAAAAGCAAAGGCCCTTGCGGTAAGCGCAGGATTTAAAATGTTCATTCCTGTTCCTCCAAAAGCTTCTTTGGCAATCAGTACAGCAAAAGCGACCGAAATAGCTACCATCCACAAGGGAATGTCAACGGGCATGATCATGGGAATGAGTAATCCCGTGACCAAATAACCCTCATTGACTTCATGGCCTCTGTAAACGGCAAAAATAAATTCTATGGTTAAGCCGACCACATAGGATACTACAATCATGGGAACAATTTTCCAAGACCCGTGAAGAAAAGCATCCAAAAAGGTAAAGGATTCCCCAGTTTGGATGTAGTACTGATAGCCTGTGTTGTAAATTCCATAGATCAAAGCAGGCATCAGTGCTATGATTACAGTGACCATGGTTCTTTTTAAATCCACTGCATCCCTGATGTGAGCACCGGTCCTGGTGGTGTGGTTGGGTACAAAAAGAAAGGTGTCAAAGGCGTTGATCGCCGGAGCAAACCGCTCCCACTTTTGTCCTTTACCAAAGGGCCGTTTTAAATCGTCTAACTTTTTCCTCAAAAAACTCATACGCTAAATTTTATCCTACTTCTTTTATCATTAATTCAATTCCTTCTTTGATGATTTCCTGAGCCTCAATTTTAGAGGTATTGGCATAATCGATCAACCCAAAGTCTTCGGGAATGACTTCATAGATGCCCAAGGCTTCCATTTTTTCGATATCCCCAGCCATACAGGCTTTGATTAACTGCATGGGATAGATGTCCATCGGGAATACTTTTTCCATTTCACCAGTCACTACAAAAGCGCGTTCTTCGCCGTTCATATTGGTATCGGTACGGTAACCTTTTCGGCCGAACAGCCAGGATAAGGAGGTTTTGGATAAGCTTGGAATTTTGTTGTCCATAAAGGGCAACCATCCAAACATTCTGTATTGGTTTCCTTCAGGTATGACCGTCACTAAGTTGTTGAAATAATCAAGATAACCGTCTAAGGCCACAGCTTTTCCAGTGAGTACATCGCCATTGATGACCCGATTCTGAAGGGTGTTGTCAATACCGGAAATTTCGAAAAGGGAGCTGAGATGGGCTCCAATGATGGATTTAACATACTGAGGTTGTAGTACCGACTGTCCCGCAACAGCAATCGTTCGTTGGGCACTAAAGACTCCATTGGAGAAAAGCTTTCCGATATTCGCTACATCCTCGGGACGTACCTCCCAAACTTTTTCACCCATGTTTAGGGGGCTGTGATTGTGAATCTGGACACTTACATTTCCAGCCGGGTGCGGCCCATCGATTGGAAGTTTATCCACCCCTTTGATGCTTTCAAAATCAAGTAAAAAATTGGCTTCAACGGATAATTTTACAGGAACATCCGATAAATGATTCAGTACATCTATTCCGTTCTGAAAATCTTCTAGGTTGTTTTTGAGCAAAAACCAATAATCGACATCTAAGGGGGCAGAAGCATAAGTGGAGACATATATGGCTTTTGGCACAATGTCCGGTTCGGCCAACACGCCGTAGGGACGTTGTCTGATGAATGGCCAAGCACCACTTTTTAACAAAATATTTCTTACTGTTTCGCGATCCAAAGCCTTGGCGGCAGGTACCTCATGGACTACTGCATCACCATTTTTGGCTTCGATTACAATTTCTAATATCTTTCTTTTTGCCCCTCTTACCACCGCCTTCACCTCTCCAGAGACAGGAGAAACAAAAACAATTCTTGAATCCGTCTTGGAATGAAAAACGGGGGAGCCTTGGGCAACCTTTTCTCCTTCCTTGACCATCAAACGTGGTACCAATCCAAAAAAATTATCGGGTTTAAGGGCAAATGTTTTGGAGGGATTGGCCACAGATAAAATCTTTTCAGCCTCACCTACTAAATTTATGGTTGCTCCCCTTCGGGTGCGAATGCCTGCGGACATATAATCAATACTTTCTAAAATCGAACAAATTTACTAATAATGGGCCACCTCCTGAAATTAAAAATTGTCAAAATTTATTAATTTATAATAATTCTAAATAACCGTTTAACTTTTCAGTTATACGAAATAAATCAAACCCTTGAAATGCTTTTAAATTCATAATTTTACAACATGTTGGTAGGTTCTCACATTAAACAATGGGTCGTTTTATTTATGGGGGTAAGCTTACTTTGGGGACAAAAAAGTCAACAATTCTCTCCCACTGCCTCCATAAAGTCAATTGAATTTAGAGAAAATGGATCTCTATTGCAGTTGCCTATCGTAAAACTTGGAGATTCCTTTCAATTGCATTTTGACGACCTCAACGCAGACGAAAGCAATTATTATTACAGGATCAAGTATTTTAATTACGATTGGACTCCCTCGATTTTGTTTCAGAATGAATATATGATTGGTTTTGACAATTTGAGAATCGAAAATTATCAAACTTCATTCAATACCCTCCAACCCTACACCCACTACCAATTGGATTTACCCAATGAACAGACCAAATTTTTAATTCCTGGGAATTATCTGTTGGAAGTTTATAATGAGTCGGATGAAATGGTTTTCCTAAGAAGGTTTCTTCTCTACGAGGAAGGAGCTTCAGTGGCAGCAGGGGTTTTCAGGACCCGTGATTTGGAATTTTACCAAACCCACCAAAGTGTGCAGTTTTCCATCAGTCCTCCCAAGGGCGAATTTTTCCGTGATCCCCAAAATCAAATCCACGTGACCCTGCTTCAAAACGAGCAATGGGAGACTGCCCTCCACGGATTGAAACCCCAGTACAACAATGGCAACCGACTGGAGTATCGGTATGATGCACAAAGTCGATTTGAAGGGGGAAATGAATATCTTTTTTTTGACACCAAGGACATTCAAATCACCAGTGCCAATGTGAGCCATGTTGAACTCAACCGTTTGTATGAGCACTATCTTTCCCCCAACTTTTTACGAAGGGGTTACCCCTATAGCTTTATACAAGATCTGAATGGCGATTTTGTCCTCACCACCCTGCAAGGCTCTGGAAATGCTTCGATTGAAGCGGACTACAGTTGGGTGCATTTTAGCCTATCTGCACCCATGCTATTGGAGAATCAAGAGATTTATATTTACGGTAAGTTCAATAATTACCAATTGAATGATGAAAATAAAATGTACTATAATCCTTCATTGGAAATTTATGAAGGGGTGATGCTGCTCAAACAAGGCATTTACAATTACAAATTCGTGGCCAAAACCCCGGAATCTACCCTTTTCTCCGCCCTGAGTGGTTCTCATGCCTTAACAGAAAATCGATATTTGATCTTGGTTTATTACAGGTATTTTGGAGATCAGTATGATTCGTTGATCGGCATTGGCGAGACCTCCTCTTTTGAAATAATCGATTAAATCAAAATAATTTGGGCTTAACAATTGATTTTCAGGGGGATTTTGGTTATATTGGCTCAAGTATTTGGCTTTTTTAACATGATTCAACAAGTAACAAGAGGGATTAAAATCTCTGTCGAGACAGCGTATGAGGGAAGTTTTCTCAAAGACAACATTCTCCACTATGCCTTTACTTACGAAATTGAAATCGAAAACCAAAGTAAAAGTGCTGTTCAGTTGCTGACCCGCCATTGGAAAATCATAGAAGCTTTGAACAAAACTCAATATGTGAACGGCAATGGTGTGGTTGGGAAAAAACCCGTCATCAACCCTGGTGAAATCCACCGATACAAATCGGGTTGTCTGCTATCTTCAGCTATTGGCGCCATGAAAGGGGCTTATATCATGATTGATTTTACATCCACCAAAAAATTCAATGTCGAAATTCCTCCTTTTAAACTCTCCGCTCCTTTCGTACTGAATTAATTCACAGGACAATAGACCAATTTTTTCGTTTCAAAAAAGGGCGCCTTGAAGTATTGGTTCAAAGGGATGGTTTCCGCATGGGGATAAGCAGACAATTCCTCCGTCAGATCTCCTCCCTTTAAACACAGAAAACCATTTTTTATGTCGTGTTGGTGATGACTGGAAATTTTATCAGCAGACCAATGCATGAGGGTCTTCAATGGGGCTACTGCCCGACAAACTACAAAGTCAACCTCAATTTCCAATGGTTCTATTCTTTGGTGATGGGTTTTTAGATTGTCCAATTTCAATGCGTCTTTTACCGCATCGATGACCTTGATTTTTTTGCCAATGCTATCTACCAAATGGAACTGCACCTCGGGAAACAAAATGGCCAAAGGGACTCCTGGGAACCCGCCACCCGTACCGACGTCTAAAATTTTACTTCCCTCACGAAAATTAAGAAATTTCGCAATTGATAGGGAATGCAATACATGATGCAGGTAAAAATAGTCCATGTCTTTTCTGGAAATGACATTGATGCGATCATTCCATTCTTTGTAGAGATCAAAAAGCGATGAAAAGCTATTTTTTTGTTGGGGATTTAAATTCGGAAAATATTGGTGAATAAAATTCAATGGAGTTTTTGCTTAAAATTAAATAGAATGGGATAAAATTCAATATTTTTACCAATTGAACTGACAAAACTATGACCAAAAAAATTATTCCTAGGTTTTCCCGAAAAGAATCTAAAGAGTTTTTCCAAACGCTAAACAAGAGAGTCAATCAGTATTTTAAAGACAACAAAATTGCCAAAACTGGTAACTGGAGGTTGTACCTCAAGACTTTGGTGATGTTTACGCTATTGATTGCGCCTTTTGTTTTAATCTTGTCCCTGAACATCAATGATTGGCTCAAACTATTACTGGCCGTTATCATCGGTGTTGGCATGGCAGGCGTGGGCATGAATGTGATGCACGATGGCAACCACGGATCCTATTCCAAGTATCCTTGGATCAATAAATTGATGGGAAGCAGTATCTATATCTTGGCTGGGAATGTTTTTAATTGGAAGGTACAACACAATGTTTTGCACCACACCTATACCAATATCAAAGACCACGATGAGGATCTAGATGCTGGGGTGGTTTTGCGTTTCTCAAAACACTCCCAATGGAAACCGCACCACCGATTTCAACACCTATACTTTATATTGCTTTACGGTTTGTTGACCCTTAAGTGGGCCATAGTGACTGACTTTGTTCAATTGACGCGTTATCAAAAAAGAAACCTCTCCTACACCAACAGCAAGAGCCACTCCACACAATGGGTGGGGCTGATCCTCTCCAAAATCATCTATTTTTCGATTTGGTTGGTATTGCCCATCTTTGTTTTTAACATCGTTTGGTGGAAGGTTTTGATTGGATTCTTTGTAATGCACTACACGGCGGGGCTGATTCTCAGCACGGTCTTTCAACTGGCGCATGTGATTGGAGAGGCAGACATGCCCCTGCCAGACAAGCTAACAGGCAACATGAAAAACTCTTGGGCCGTTCATCAATTGAATACGACGGTTAATTTTTCTACCAAAAATAGAATTGTCAATTGGTTTACTGGTGGCTTGAATCATCAGATCGAACACCATATTTTCCCACACATTAGTCACATCCATTACACCAAAATATCTAAAATTGTAAGAAATACCGCTCAGGAGTTCAACTTGCCATATAACGAATACAGGACCACCCGAAGCGCTATCTTTTCCCACTTTAAATATTTAAAACAAATGGGCATGCGGCCCATTTACGTTCAATCATAAGTTAACCATTTAATGTTATCCAATCGAATCAACAGTCTACCTGCTTCGGCCACACTGGCCATGGCAGCAAAAGCGAGAGAACTCAAAAATCAAGGGATTGATATCATCGGTTTGAGTTTGGGAGAACCCGATTTTAATACGCCCGAATTCATCAAAGATGCCGCCATACAAGCAGTAAAGGACAATTACAACTCCTACTCACCCGTTGACGGTTATGCCGACCTGAAAGTCGCCATCTGCGAAAAGTTTAAAAGGGATAATGGTTTGGAATACCAACCCTCACAGATTGTGGTTTCTACCGGTGCCAAGCAGTCCATTGCCAATGTTTGCATGGTGTTGCTCAATCCTGGAGATGAGGTGCTGTTACCCGCTCCATATTGGGTGAGCTATTCTGCCATCGCTTCTTTGGCAGAGGCAAAATCCATCATCATCCCCTCCTCTATTGAAACGGACTTTAAAATCACTCCCGATCAATTGGAGGCTGCCATCACCCCCAAAACCAAATTGGTGATGTTCAACTCTCCCAATAATCCCAGTGGTACGATTTATACAGAGGAAGAGTATCGGGCTTTGGGCGCTGTGCTGCAAAAGTATCCCGATATTTATATTTTGTCCGACGAAATCTATGAGCATATCAACTACGGCACCCCCCATTTCAGTATTGCTGCCATCCCGGAGCTTTACGACCGAACCATCACAGTAAATGGTGTGGCCAAGGCTTTTGCCATGACAGGCTGGAGAATTGGCTATATCGGAGCGCCTGAGTGGATCGCCAAAGCGTGTAACAAAATGCAAGGGCAAATGACCTCTGGAGCCAACTGTATTGCCCAAAGGGCAACCATAGCAGCTGTATCGGCCACCACCGATAAAATCCAATACATGGTGGATGAATTTAACAATCGAAGAGGACTCATACTGAATTTACTTTCCGAGATTCCTGGATTTCAACTCAACGAACCACAGGGGGCATTCTATGTATTCCCCGACGTGTCCTCCTATTTTGGTAAAACCATCAAAGGCAAAACCATAGAAAACGCAAATGATTTTGCCCTTTTCCTCCTAGAGGAAGCCCATGTGGCAACAGTGACAGGAGATGCATTTGGTAACCCCGATTGCATCCGAATTTCCTATGCAGCATCCGAAGAGGAAATCAAAACGGCCATCCAAAGAATAAAAAATGTTTTAAGCTAAAAAAAGCCTCCAGATGGAGGCTTTTTTTTTAACCATTGATCACCTTTTCTTGGTGATTGATCGATTCCTGGTGAATCGCTTTAAAAATCCGGCTGATAAAGTCCTCACTCAATCCCCTTTGGCTGCCTTCTTGTTGCATGCTCTCTAAGATTTCATTCCAGCGTCTGTTTTGTAAAACCGCCACATTATTTTCTTTTTTAAGCTGACCGATGGAAGCAGCGACTTTCATCCGTTTGCCCAAAGCATCCAAAATGGCTTGATCGATAACGTCAATTTGTTCTCTTAAGGTTTCCAATTCAGTACGATATCCTTCTTCGTTGGTGGTTTTCTTACGAATGGTTAATTCTTTCATAATTTCGACCAATCGGGTGGGGGTAACTTGTTGCTTGGCATCGCTCCAGGCATTGTCAGGATCCCAATGGGATTCAATCATCAATCCGTCGAAGTTCAAGTCCAACGCCCTTTGACTGAGATCAAAAATCAAGTCCCTGCGGCCTGCAATATGAGAGGGGTCACAAATCATGGGAATATCAGGAAATTTATTTTGAAATTCTACTGCAATTTGCCACTCGGGATTGTTGCGGTATTTTGATTTGTCATAGGTTGAGAATCCACGGTGAATGGCCCCCAATTTTTTGATGTCGGCAGTATACAGTCTTTCCAACCCGCCCATCCATAGCGCCAAGTCGGGATTGACTGGATTTTTTACCAAAACGATTTTATCAGTTCCGCTCAATGCATCCGCAATTTCTTGAACGATAAATGGGCTTACGGTGGAGCGCGCTCCAATCCATAAAATATCAATATCGGCTTCCAAAGCCAGTTTGACGTGGTCTTTGTTGGCTACCTCTGTACTGGTCAATAAGCCGGTTTCTGCTTTTACCTTTTTGAGCCAGTCCAAACCAATGGCACCCACCCCTTCAAACATGCCTGGGCGGGTTCTCGGTTTCCAGATACCCGCTCGATAAACCGATACATCGGTATCTTTGAGTTCGTGGGCGATTTTAAGAACCTGCTCCTCTGTTTCTGCACTGCAAGGGCCAGCAATGACCAGAGGATGATCCAGTCCAAAATCATCCAGCCAATTTCTCATTTCTTTTTTATTTTCCATGCTTGTTTAATTTTTGGTTTTGGTGATACCGTCCAGAATTTGTCGAATACCGTTGATCTCTGCAATCTGCTCGTGTAGTTCTTCAAATTTACCGGCTTCCAAAAGGTTTTTGAATTGATTTAAGTTGTTGATGTATTCTGTTAGGGTTTCGATGATGTTCTGTTGATTCTGTTTAAAAATCGGAATCCACATATTGGGGGCGCTTTTGGCCAGTCGAACCGTAGAGGCAAAGCCACTGCCCGCCATATCAAAAACGGTGGCGTGATCTTTTTCTTTTTCCATTACGGTCTTGCCCAACATATAAGAGCTGATGTGGGACAAATGGGAGACGTATGCAATGTGTTGGTCATGTTCAATGGGATCCATTTCCCTGAGGTTCATCCCCATTTTTCTGAACCAATCTTGAGCCCACTCCAATAGATCTGGACGGGTCCTCTGGGTTTCACAAAGGATTTGAATTTTATCACCAAACAAATTGGGTAAAGCCGCCTCCGGTCCAGCGTATTCGGTTCCAGCTATGGGATGGGTGGCCAAAAACTGACCGCGTTTGGAATGCAGGGCAATATGCTGACAGATCGCCGATTTGGTGGATCCAAAATCGATGATCAGCGCGTTATCGTTGACCTCATCGAGTAGGTCGATTAACCGATCCAAGGCGGCATCCACAGGAATGGCGATTAGGATGACATCCATCTGTTGGATTAAATTTTCCTTCAGCTCGTGGTCAATCAAGCCCAAATCCAAGGATTTTTGAAGATTGGCCTCACTGCGATTGCTGCCATAGAGGATGACATCGGGAATGTGTTCCCGAGCCGATAAAGCCAACGAACCTCCTATCAATCCTACACCGATGATTCCTATATTCATTTTTTACTAATTCTTTCTATAGCCTTACTGATTTGCTCTGCTTTCACACACAAGGAGAAACGAATGTATCCCTCTCCTTGGGTGCCAAAAATACTACCCGGGGTGATAAAAACATGATGTTTTTGTAAAATTTCTTCAATAAGCTCCACCGCAGATTTTGAGGGATCACGTAGCTTGGCCCAAACGAATAGACCACAGCTGTGAATGTCATAATCTGTATTCAAAAGGTCGGCCAGTTTAAAGACCAATTTTCGTCTTTGGCTGTAAACGTCATTCAATTGTTGGAACCAACTGTCCTTGGCATTGAGGGCGGCAATGGCCCCCATCTGAATGCCCAAAAACATACCGGAGTCCATGTTGCTTTTAACTTTGAGTACCGAGCCAATGTTTGCTGCATTTCCCAAAACCATGCCCACACGCCAACCGGCCATGTTGAAGGATTTGCTAAGGGAGTTCAATTCCATCCCCACCTCCATCGCTCCCGGAACAGAAAGCATACTTTGGGGGCGGTCGGTCAAGACAAAACTGTAAGGATTGTCATTTATCAGAAGGATGCCCTTTTTTTTGGCCCATGGGATGAGCTGCTCGAATGTCTCCCGCTGGGCACTGGCCCCAGTGGGCATATGGGGATAATTGACCCACATTAGCTTTACCCCGCTTAAGTCCATTTGATCCAGTGCATTCAGATCTGGTTGCCACTGGTTGGAGGGGTTGAGGTTGTAAAAAACAGGTACTGCCTCTACCAATCGGGTAACCGACTCATAGGTGGGATAGCCAGGATTGGGAATAAGAACTTTATCTCCAGGATTTAAAAATGCCAGTGAGATATGCATGATCCCTTCCTTGGATCCCATCAAAGGAAGAATCTCTGAATTGGGTTCGGCATTGACCTGATAATGTTTTTTATAAAAATCAGCAATGGCCTTTCTCAACTCAGGAATGCCTTGGTAGCTTTGGTATTGATGAACCTTGGGGTGGCTGATACTGTCTTGAAGTGCCGCAATGACCTTAGGGTGAGCGGGTAAATCAGGACTACCGATGCCCATATTGATGACCGGTTTTCCTGCGGCTAGCATTGCAGCAACTTCTCTCAGCTTTTTTGAGAAATAGTATTCTTGAACACTATTGAGTCTGGTTGCTGTCATGATTTGCCAGATTTGTATTCGCCCAATACCTTAAAAGCCGTGGACATGATTTCCAATAATGATTTGGCTTTGGAGTAATCCAGAGGATCACCAAAAGTAACATCGACAAAAAAAGCATACTTTCCAGGGGTTTCAATGACCGGTAAAGATTGAATTTTTGTGAGGTTTAAATTGCAGTCGCTCATGACGTTGAGCGCAGTGGCCAAACTGCCACGTTTGTGATCCAAAACAAATTTCCAAGAAGCTTTGCTGATTTTTTGCTGTTGCTCTGGCACATATTTCTGTACAATCACAAAACGGGTTATGTTGTTTTTGATGGTTTGGATGGAGGCGCTTAGAATGTCTAAGCCATAGATTTCTGCTGCGCGATGTCCAGCAATAGCACCCTTTGATTTGACTTTGTTTTTACTGATCTTAAAGGCTTCCTCAGCCGTGTCATCACTTTCGACCAATTTGATGTGAGGATAATTAAGGAAAAACTTTTTACACTGCAACAAAGCCATGGGATGCGAATGAACTTCTTTGATGTCCTCAATTTTCTGGCCAGCAAGCGCCATCAAATTATGGTCGATACTGAGATAATGCTCTCCACTGATCACGAGATCGTATTGATCCATTAGGGCATAGTTGGGTAAAATGGATCCTGCAATTGAATTTTCAATGGCCATGACCGCCTGATCACAGTCACCCTCAGCAACTGCTCTTGCCAATGCGTCAAAAGTTCGGCATTCCAACATTTCAGGAGTGGAGGTATAGTATTGCTCTACCACTTGATGATGAAAAGACCCTTTGATGCCCTGTATGCCTACCTTATCTATCATGTTTCAAAAAAAAAGTCCCGATAAATCAGGACTTTCTTATTAACTATATTTATAGATGTTACAAAGTCCTGTCTGCTTCCGAATAGAAGTAGTAAAAAGGAAAG
>Ga0255769_10003662_pt1 | contig 15484 bp, 10 predicted proteins | sample 041ome_9_FD_179637 | JGI IMG/M metagenome (GOLD analysis project Ga0255769, IMG submission 179637) | Coastal salt marsh microbial communities from the Groves Creek Marsh, Skidaway Island, Georgia - 041413US metaG (version 2) | ecosystem: Environmental > Aquatic > Marine > Intertidal zone > Salt... | reverse complement strand
CTCGACCCGGATCGAAAGTTTGAAAGTTTGTTCCAGAAAGGATGGACCTGGGACGAGAAAGCTTTGGAGTGCGGATGTAAATCATCATCATCATCGTCAAACTTTACATACGACCACGTGAAATGCGGGGAATGGTGCGGCGGAGGCTCGTTCGCCGAATAAGAAGGAATAAAATGAAGAATACGTGTCACGTGTTTACTACGCTAGCGAGTGCGTATTTTTTGCCTCTTTTTGCTTGCAAAGAAGAACCTAATGGATAAAGAAGCAGATTTTTCTTCACAACTTAAACACGCGCGCATATACACGCAAAAACACACACACGCACGAAACATCGACATGTTCGCAACGACACCTTCCGTTTCTTGTGCTTTCACCGCTCGAGACTCGAGAAGAGCTTCTTCGCAGTCCGCTGCTTCCTCTCGGTGTTCCTCTTCCTCTTGTTCCCGAAGCGGCTGCGGATTTCCACTTCTGAAAGTCTTTTCCTTTGAAGGTGCGCGAGGGATAAGGAGCGATAGAGGGAGTATTACGAGCATCAAAAGAGAAGGAGGAGCACATCACCACTCGTTCTCGCGACGACGTGAAAAGAAGAGCATCAGTATCAGTAAACGACGACGACAAAGAGAAAATGGGTTGCTGTTCTGCCCCAAAGCAGAAGCAGATAAAGAAGGCGAGAAAGAGCAACCGAAACGTTTATCGAAGAAAGAAGCGGAGGAAGCCGCACGAGCCGCGCTGATGGGCGCCATCGGGAACAAGAAAGATAAACTGAAAGCGTTCGATAACGGAGGGAGAGGCGGCGGTTTTATCAATTTCGGCGGCGGCGGCGGCGGCGGCGGCTCCGGCGACGGCTCGAATAAAGGGACTTTGCAAGTCCTCTTCCTCCTCTTTTGCGTCGTGTTTGTCTTTTACGGGTTGAAACCTGTGAGCGCGATGTTCGTGAACTTGATTTATTACGCGTTTAAGATTCCAACCGGACGACCAGGCGACGAAGAACCGGAGGATGCGTTGAGTTACGCATCCGGGAAAGCAGGGCAGAGCGCGGATGCTGACGTGATCAGTAAATACGGAGGAGACGACGACGACGACGACGACGACGACGACGAATAACTCATAAATAAAAGCTATAGCCAAGAAAGATACTACTAACAAAAGGGAAGGTCCTGATGATACTCACGATACCAAATTTATACACTACTGCTCCCATTATCCTCCGTCCCTGGTCTCCGTATCTCTCGCTTTTGAAAAGTCATCTCAGAGTGCAAATCACCTCATTAGTATTCAAACACCCAAAACACCTCCTCTCTCGCGAAAACTCCGCGACAAAATACACACAACTACTCCTCTCGCAATAATGGTCAAACACGTGGAATCTGCGGATGAATTTCTCGCGCTCAAGAAAGCGAGCAAACCGGTACGTGTATCTCTTTGATCATCTCTTTTTCCCCAACGGTCTCTACACAACAGTCGTTTTGTGTTTGAAACGCTCTCTTATTCTCTCGTTATATCTCTGCTTTGCGACGACTTTTGCGCGCGCGCTCTCACTCACTCACTCTCGTACTTTTACGATCGACGAGATGTGAAGAGTGCGATCCTTTCGCGCTCTCGCCGCTGACAAACGCATCTCTCTCTTTCCAACAACATTTCGAACATTTTGATCTGATTTTCCCCGACAAGTTATTGGTGGACTTCACGGCAACCTGGTGCGGCCCGTGCAAAGCGATCGGCCCGTACTTCGAAGAGCTCGCCGCAAAGTTCCCAGACGTCACGTTCGTGAAAGTAGACGTGGACGAATTGGACGACGTCGCGGCGTCGTGCGGGATTTCAGCGATGCCGACGTTTCAGTTGTACAGCAACGGGGTCATGGTGAAGGAGATGTGCGGCGCGGATAAGGCGAAGTTGGAAGCGTTGGCGAACGAGGCGAACGAGTTGTAATAAATGAATCATCATTAGCGTCATCATCGTGCGTTGATTAGAGAAGTATTCTTTTAATAACATATATATATATAATAAAATCCAATGTCTTCGCTTCGCGTAAAGCCATACCACGTGGCGGTACGATGATATCGAGTCGCTTATTTTACTTTGGCTGCGGCACTTTGCTACCACCACCACCATCACCGTTGCCGTCGTCGTCTCCAGGCGGTCCGCCCGTGGCCCACCCGGGCGGTAATTGCCCACCACCGCCTCGTCTCGGCGCCGTCGTCGGTGTCAATAAGCGCTCGTCTTTAAACTCCACCTGACTCTCCGCGTCTCTCAAAAAGCTACCAAACGCCACGGCTTCTAAAACCAAACGTCTTTGCGCGGCATATGGTAACGTCAACGTTTCTACGTCGTTGTTTGCCACCACCTCTCGAACTCTTTGCATGAGTTCCTCCGGCGTCGTCGCGTTGTCGCCGACGGCTTCCATGAGTTCTTTTTGCAATTCTTCTAAAGATCCGAAAAGAGCGCCGGTTTGGCGTTCAGCTAACGCGACGCCTTCTAAAGACACGATTCGAGCGGTTTTGGCCAAAATCTCCCCGTTAAACGTTTGCACGTATTGCTTCAGCGTCAACTTGCCGGTTTCCGGCGTGTCCACCCGTTGATTTTGATTGTTTCTAATCTTTGCTTTTTCCTCCTCGCTAAACCCGCCGAAAAACTCATCTCCGGCGTAATTCGTCGGATCGTCCTCGGCTTCGTCCATGGAATCCATCGCCGACGCCGCGTTGAACACATTCTCCAACGCGATAGCAGAATCCATTGGATTTTGCGGCAACGTCCCCAACGCTCGATCCAGCTGAAACCTTTTATCCACTCGCCTCACGAAATACCCAAACATAATCGACGCCGCGTACACTTGCGCCGCTTGCAGTTTGCTCATCCTCACCAACTGACTCGGCCACGAGTTCGCCGCTTCCGGTCCTAACGCCGCCATCAAATGGTCCCGAACCATTTCCAAAGCCTCGCTCGAGTGCACGCCCGACGTCAGTCTGCTCAAATCGATGGATTTAAGAAACGCGTCGTCGTCCAAGGGAGGGAGCATGTCCACGCCGGACGTTAAAAACTGTGTTCGTTTTTGTCGTTTAATAAAAGCGACGAAAGCGATTGAGAAAGAGAGAGATGAATAATAAGAGAGAGGTTAGTACACACACGCACACAAACATCATCAATCCATCGTCATCGTCATCAAGAGAGAGAGAAAATATCTAAACTGTTTTTGCATCAATTAATTAATAGTACCTTGTGTATGATCGAAGCGTACATCGCGTCTTCCACCGCTCTTCTGCGGTCCATTCTTTTGATGTCGTTGATTCGTTTGTACAACGTCAGCGACATCTCGGAATCCTTGGAATCCTTCTTTTCATCGCTCTCGTTCATCATCGAAGACGAAGACGAAGAATCGATCTCGTCGCTTAACTTTTCCAAAACGGATTCGATCGCCGCTTCGAAGCTTTGCGGTTCCGTGGAGAGGATGTATTCGAGCATTTCTCCGTGCGGGGACGTCGGCGTGGCCGGCGCTAAAGAGAACGACTTATTCTCGTCTTCGCCCTCGTCGTTGGACGGCGAAACAGCATTCGTCTTCGCGCTTCTTCTTTGACGAGGAGGGTGCCTTCGTCTTTGCGTCATCTGATGTTTCTTCTTTAAGAGCGCTTTAGCGGGAGGAGGAGGCGCTCTCGAAGAGGACACGGCGTATGAAGCGACGAAGGACGGTGCGAATACCGACGAGGACGGCATGGTATTAATTTCGCGAGCGTTCGTTTATGAGTGCGCGCGCTGTTTTTCCGCGTAAAAATGAAGCATTTTCCTTGCAAGGAAAATGCTTCATAAAAGAGAACTTATAATAAGCTCTCGCTTAACCGCATCTGGAAACGCTTCTCGCGCGAAAGAGAGCGAGCGAGAGAGAACGATAACGTCGACGATGATCTGTTCTCGTCGAGCGATGGAAAGGGCGCTGCTTTTGAAAAGGAAGAGCAGCAGGTTTACGTCGACTTTCGCGTCCAATTCGTCGTTTTCCTCCAAAGCGCAACAACGAGAAGACGAAGATGAAGCGCAGCGAGGACACCGGCTGGGAGGAACAATAACGACGACGAGTGCGCTTCCTTCGCTTCGCTCGAGGATGAAACACTTCGCGAAAATCGTCCACCCGGATATTCTCGGACAACATTTTCCAAGAGCGAACGCGATGCACGAATCAGAGGACAAAGAACGGAAATACGTCTTGGAGAATAACCAAAACGCGTTGGCGGAGTTGAACGCGGTGCTGGATTCAATCACGAAGGAGAAGAAGTTTCCCAAGACTGGAGTGAAGGTGATTATTGCGGTTTTGTTGTTAAAGGCATTTTTCTTGTCTCTCGTCGTCGTTTCTTTCTCTCTCGCTCTTTGTCTTTGTCGTCTCGGATGGATGTTCGTTCCGCTTTATGCGAGCGGATGTTCGCGTTCGCGCGCGCTCTGTCTGTCTGTCTGTCTTGTCTCTGTCTGACGCGTTTCTCTCTCTCTCTCTCTCTCTCATAACAGAGGCTGAAGTTTTATTACGTCACGCGGGAAAGGTCCGACGTCGTCGAAAAGAGGATGATAAAGAAAGAAGGCGAAGGGAAGGAGGAGGAGGAGGACGAAGGCGAAAAGGAAGACGAACTCGTCTTGCGCGAGGCCAAATTTACGCTGAAAACGAACGGCGGGGACTGTAGGAACGTGCTGAAGCAAAGTTTGCGGAAGTTGTTCGCGGAGGTTTTGGAGACGAGTACGAGTGAAGGCGGCGGCGGCGGTGGTAGTAGTAGTAGTAATAAGAGGAGCGGGAAGAAATCTAACAACAACTCTTTTTCTTCTTCTTCTTCTTGTTCTTCTTCTTTGGGCGATTTTACGTGGGAAGCGTCGGATTGGGCGAACGAAGGAACCGAAGAGGAGCAAGAGCGGGAGCGGTTTCACGAGGAAAGGGAAAGGCAAACGGAGGAGTACGAGAGAATGGTCGCGAAGAGGGAAAGAGAGGAGAGGATAAACGGTAGCAGTAATAGTAGCGATAGTAATAGCCGAGAAAAAAGCTCTTCTTCGCACGCGTCCGAAAAAGAGATGAAACGAGAACAACGGCGACACGAAAAGTTACAACAAGATTTGCGAAACATGGACCCGTTGTTTGAAGGCATCGCGTTTGTCCCGTGGTTGCCGGAAAACGAGGCTGGAAAAAGTAGAAAATTAAGCGTCGCGAAAGAAGTCGTTCCAAAGTTGCAAAAGAACGGTTGGAATTTGAAAAAAGAGAGCTTGAAAGAGGTGTGGCGAGGGCAACGAGACCGGGCGGTTTTGTTAGAAGGTTTGGACGGAGCGAGTGCAGCGGCTATGCACGCGATATTGAGGCACTCGGAAATCGCGGAGAAGCAGTTAGGACCGCCGGTGATGAATAGCGCGGATACGTTCGAGTGGTTCGATTGATTGCTCGCTCGCTTGCTTGTATGTTTCGTATCTCTCTTCTTCAAATATTTCGTTGTATTTATAAAAAAGGAATGTAATGTGTATATCAAAAAGTAAAGCTTGGGTGCGAGTACAGCAACACGTACGATTCTCTTTCAAACTTTTCAGTTTCGTTTAATCGCGCATTGCCGGACGTGCCCACGATGTCCTCGTCGTATATAGTCCACGTTTCTTTGTTGTGAACGTTACCGAGTTCGAGGACTTTTTTGTTTCGCACGTGGAGTAGCGTTCGACCTCCTTCTTCGTCTTCACCACAGTGCGAGAGAACCGAATGTAACGAATAAACCCCGTCCCCTATATCATTGGTAGTTGTGGTAGATGCGCACACCTCCGGTGGAAGGGTGTGGTTGGACGATTTTGGCAACAGGGAAAGAGGAAGATTTTTTGGACACGAGACGCGCCAACACACCTTGCGTCGCTCGTTGACGCTCGGATCGTCTTTCCTCTTCATCCAGACGAAACGGTTTACATGCACGAGTAGATATCTCGGCAGCTGCGTCAACAAACGCGTTTCTTCCGCGACATCTGCGCCGCACTTTGCGCACCGGTGCTCGATAACTTTCGTCTGAAAATATTCTCTCAGTTGCACCTCCAAAGGGTGATGCAACGAGCCATTCGCGCTATTCAACGAAGGCATGTCGAGAGATAAGTGCATCATCGTCTCTTCGCGAACAGAGACGTCTTGACACGCAACGCATTGCGTGCGAACTTCGCATCGCATCTCAAAGTTCCGTCGCGCGGGGCACCTGGTTTCGTAGACGGATAGGTTTTGGCACGCTTCTTCTTCTTCTTCTTCTTCTTCTTCTTCTTTCGGTTTCCATAACGCCTCTTTTGCGGCCATTTCTTGCGCGACGATTTCACCAAAGTTAAGTGGCGCTTCTGATTCTTTCTTGTCCGCGTCTTTTGTCGTCTCTTCCTCTTTTCTCGCCGTTTCCTCTACCTTTTTCTTCTTCTTCTTCGGCAACTTACCGACTCGATGCGCCTCTACCATTTCCTCCTCTAAAGTCTCCAACACGCCCAAAAGGATCTCTCTCGCATCGCTCGCCTTCTCGCCTCTCTTTATTATCTTCACCCTTTTCCATCTTTCCTCAACTTTTCTCGCCACTGCCATCGCCGCCCTTTCTTTCTCCTCGCCGGCTAAAGTGTCCGCGCAGTAAAAAGCGTCGTTCGACGACGACGCCAACAAAGCCTCGCGCAAGATCGGAAAGAACCGCCCTTCTTTCCATAGATACGCGCTCGCGATGATCTCCGGATCTTCCTTCGAGTCTTTTACAAACGCATCCACGTGTCGCAGCATCGTCACGACAGCTGTCCACGCGACATCCGGGTGCTTCGAATCGTCTTCTTTGTCTTCGTCTTCCTTCATCTCAGAGGTCGTTTCGCCTCCTCCTCCTGCTCCTGCTCCTGAGTCCGCTCCTTCGCTCAAGCTCTCTTTCTCTTCCCTCACAGGACGACGACGAGGATAAAACTTCTTCTTTTCGCCGCTCGTACCACCGAACGCCATCGTCGCGTTCCTCCTCTTCTTTATCGCGTTTGGTGTCTTCACGCACTGTTGTTGTTGTTCTTCGTCCTCTCGTCGTTTCTTCGCCGCTTTGAAGGTCACGTTTACGAACGGGACAAAACCTCTTCTCTCCTTGCGTTCGCGCGCTGTCTTCTTCATTTTGTGTGGAAGAGCACAGAACGCGTTGTTCGATTCTGGACGAAACGAGTGGATTCGATGTTCGCGTCGTCGTCACCTTTGGTCGTAAACTCGCGCGTATTCTTTCGCGTATTTTCTCTGCCGCTTTTTGTGTGTTTCGCGTCACAAAATATGTATCACCACACGTCTTCTCTCTTTGCGAAATGAGTTTTAACGAAACATGAAACCGTACGCGCGGAACGAAAACTACGCGTTCCTTTCCGGGTGCACGATCACGACGACGACGACAAAGACCGATGCTTCATCGTCTTCATCCGCGCATTCACGAGGAAGAAAAATCATCGATTTTTTTCCAATCAACGACACGTTTTTGCACGTCAGCGAACAAGTCGCGGTGGTGTCGATTGTCTCCGCGGTGTTCGTTTTAGTGGACGTCGGGAGAGTGAGAGCGAAAGAGGTTTTACTTTGGAGCGTTTTGAGCGCGATGGTTGGGATGGTTTGCACGAGAGTCGATGATGCGGACGAAGCTGAGGAGGACGAGAAGAAGAAGACAAAGAAGAAGTCAAAAACGAAGAAGATGTTACGGAGCAGCGAAAAGCATCGTCGAGATCATTTCGTGACCGCGCTGAAACGCCGAATTCGGCTCGGCGTCGGTGTGACACTCGCCGTGGCGATATCCTCTCCGCTCTTTCTAACGATGACGGCGTCGGTGTCCGACGACACCGCGGTGGCGGTTTCTGGAATCCTCGCGTTTGTCCATCTCGCGACGCACGATTATCGCGCCGAGAGCACGAGTTTAGGCAACGCCTTGGAAGGAGTGAGTCTGGTGTCGGCGATTTTCAGCGCGAGTTTAATGGCGAGCCGTTTGAAGACGGTTTTGGACGCGTTCGCGTGCGCGTTGTTGGCGGTTGGCGCGTTTACGATGTCCATGCCGTTGCGGAGGCAGTGGCGAACGAGGGAAAAAAGCACGTCGTCTTTCGCGACGACGGTTTCGGCGCACGGTATCGCCGCGTGGATGCTTGAAATGATCGACTCTAAGTTAATGATCGCATATGTTATTACAATTGGACTCTTTTTAACGCTCGCGCCGCTTTCGTTCGCGTTCGCGCGACGGACGTTAAAGATGAAAATCGAAGGTCCGTGGGCGGAAGCGAAACCGGAGTTGGACCTCATGCGATCCTCGGTACGACGCGCCGGGGTGCCAATTTTTAGACACATTTTAGCCAACGCGCCGTCCAGAGAGGGGCGATAGATAGATACATGAGCAGATAGATGGATAGATTTTAGTGGTACTTTATGTATGTTAGTTCTGTATGAGAAAGTCTTAATTTTAGTCAGAAACGCTTTTTTTTTCACAATTGTTAAAAAAAAAGTCAACAACAACAACAACATAAAAATTCGCATGGTTTCTCCTCTTACTTAGATGACTTTCGGATCACACATCAACCGCGCGATGTGCGTGGACTACTCCTCCGCGTTTCTTTTCGTGTACGTCTCAGTGCTCGGCGTGTTTTTTAGACGAAAACATGGAGCAGGGGTTGCGAACGCGGAGGAGGTTTTTGATTCAATTCCGACGAATGTTTCTTCCTCCTCTTTTTTCCCAACGGATCCGATGTCGCCGATGTCGTCGATGCGGCAGCCGATGGCGGATCCGGCAGAGATTCCAGAAGCCGCGCAGAGTGTCCTCGCCTCGCACCCAACCTACGAAGAGCGCTGTTTCGACACGCCAGGGGACGGGAAACTTCCGTTCTGTTGGTATTGCGATCCTTCGCGGTGCGCCAAGACCAAAAATTATGAAAATCCGGATTTAGCGAACACGGAATGGTGTCCGTCCGAAGCGTGTAACGGATATAACGACGCAGAGAAGTGGGAAGGGTATAATTTTGGATGCGGGTTTGAACGAAATTGGTGCGAAACGGGCACTGGTTCGGAGACGAAGTCGCAGTGTCAGGAGAAGTATCGGCGCTCGGAAACAAACTGTAACTGCGATCCGGAGAATCCAGTCCAGTGTCCCTCTTCGTCTGCGCAACCGTCGCCGCCTCCGTCGCCGTTGCCGCCACCGTCCCCGTTGCCACCTCCTTCACCACCGCCTGTTTCGACAAACACAAATGGTAACGATGGAGGCGACAGCTCGTTCACAAATGTGGAGGTGACAACCATCGACGACAACGACATCGACGGTTTGTTTTCATCTCCGCCGCCGCCATCAAAAGACGCTTCTTCCGCAGACTCTGGATTTATGACACCGTCCAAGCTTGGCGGCGCTGCCGTGGGCTTAATCGGTATTTTCTTCCTCGCGGCGTTTGTTGGGTACCGGAACTATATTTGCGCAAAGATCATGCCCAAGTGGTACAAGAATAACGCGAATGTGAACGCGGCGACTTCAGACGAAGAGAACGTGCCCCCAGAGTGGGTTTCGAATAAGTCCGCCTCCAAAAAGAACAAGACGAAAAAGAAGAAGCGCGCCCCGACGACGAAAACGGTCGCAAAATGAGAGGGAAGATGTTTGCTGTGTGTGTGTGTGTACATAAATACCGTGTGATTTTATTATTTATATGAAAATGAATTAAAATCTTGTGTGATGTTGTTCTCGTCGTTCGTTGTTTGCGGCAAACGAGAGAGAAAGGCGGCGCGAAACACCGCTTCATTTCGTCGGTTAGTCACTCCCCCCTCTCTCTCTCTCTCTCTCTCACGCCCCGTTTCTTTTTTGTTTTGCTAATATTGATTGCTATATGTGTCCTTTTTATTCTTCTTTTTCTGTATTTTATATGTTTAATATTGTGTTGGGTAATGTTGATGATGTGTATTGTGTTCATCGTCATCAATCTGTACTTTTACTTTTCCTCGTCCTCCTCGTCTTGCTCCGGCGACATGTTCGGCGCTTGCGGAGAATATTGCGGTCCGCTCGGAGAGTAAATCGGCGACGTCGGTGAAGCTGACGGCGATAAAGTCCCTCCAGTTGGCGAGTATTGCGGCGACGTTGGCGAGTACGCCGGCGACGTTGGTGAGTACGCTGGACTCGTCGGTGAATACGCCGGAGACGTTGGCGAATACGCCGGAGACGTCGGCGAATACGCTGGACTTGTCGGCGAATACGCTGGACTCGTCGGCGAATACGCCGGAGACGTCGGCGAATACGCTGGGCTCGTCGGTGAATACGCCGGAGACGTCGGCGAATACGCCGGAGACGTCGGTGAGTACGCCGGGCTCGTCGGTGAGTACGCCGGGCTCGTCGGCGAGTACGCCGGGCTCGTCGGTGAGTACGCCGGGCTCGTCGGCGAATACGCCGGGCTCGTCGGTGAGTACCCTGGACTAGTTGGAGAATACCCTGCACCGCCCGGACTGAATCCAGGCAAACCAGCACCACCTGCACCACCTTGACCGTAATCATAATTCGCCGGCGAGAACGCCATGCTCGCATCGAATGGCGAACGCGCCGGGGAGATCAAGAAGCTCGGAGATCTCGCGCCGACGCCGCCACCCGGGGTCATCACCATCTCTCTACCCGGCGTCGCGCTCGTCATGCCAGCACCGGCACCTTGCGGATTCCCGAACAAGTCCAAGTCAATGGCGTCTTTCAACATCTCTTCGTTGAGATGCAGACCGAATTCACCCGTACCGACTGGACAGAATTGGCCGAGCATGATGTTTTCACTCACGCCAGTCATTCCATCTCTCTCCGAAAACGCCGCCGCTTCCATGAGGATATCGACGGTTTCCTCAAACGAACATCGCATCAACGGACCAGTTTCCGCGCGGTTAATACCGTGACGAGTGATGGACATCAAATGGCCTCTGTACGTCATTACCTCGACGAGAATCGCCAAATGTCTGTAGTTGACGTATGAACCGTCGAATTCGATGACGCCTCTGAGTTCTTTCAACAACGCGTTTCGTACGGCTTCGATACCGAGGATGGTGATCACTTCCACGAGATGGTTCGAGGTTGTTCTCGAAAAGTCAACGTCTGGGTGCGCCATGACTTCGAGCAAGTTGCACCCTTCCGTATCGAGCATCCACTCCGAGTGCTTTTCAAAAGTACCCGTGGCTTCGTTGAGTTGCGTCGAATTCGCCTCGCGGATGAACACTTTCTTAATGTCCGGAATACCTCGCAACGCGAGCGTGGATAATAACTGCGCTTCGATGCGTCTGAGGAAGACTTCGTCCTCAATGACACCTTCGTCCGCATCGGCAGCTTTGCCTTCTGGCGTAATTAACCGCAAGCGCAAAATGAGCTTTTCGCTGTTATCATCGTTGAAAATGACGTGAATGTCGTCTTGGAACTCCTCGGAGATTCTCTCCGCGACGTCCGCCATGGACAATTTCTTATCGACCATCATCTCTCGGTTCAATTCAATTCTTAACAACCACGGAGAGATTCGGTTCGGGTCAATTTCCTCGTCCGGCATTTCGTAATAGGATTTCACAAACTCTTTATCGAATGGGATCACCGTATCTTGAACGTCAGGGTCGTACCAAATTTCAGTCATCGCAGCTACGGAAGCTAACGTGGTGTACTCTAACGTCGCTTGTACGTTCTTCGCGTGACCACGATCGCTGGCTAAATCTTTCCGTAAAGCAATCGTCAAAGATGGCGTCTTAATTGACTTGGCAATGTTGATGATTTCTTTTAATCGAGGGACACCCAAGGTGACGTTCTTGGCAGAAACGCCCGCAAAGTGAAAAGTGTTCAAAGTCATCTGCGTCGCCGGTTCCCCGATGGATTGCGCGGCTACGGTACCAATACCATCGCCCGGTGGTGCCAACGCTTGTTTAAATCTGGATTCGATTTCACCGATGACCCAGTTAAACGCAGAGACGCCGAGTTTGTGTTCCTTCATGACGCGTTTCGTTGCCAAGCACGCTCTGACTTGCGCGTAAAACAAAATCGTCGCATTTCTCTGGGCTTCAATCGATAACTCGTCTTTACCTGGTACGACGATGAGTTTGGAAAGCAAATCGCGGACGCACGTGATGATGTAATCTGGATCTAACTCGTTTTCCATGAACGCCTTGGTGTCTGACTTTTTCGGGTTGGCGTATTCTTTTTGCGCGTTCCAGATGATTCTCTTCAAATTCACAGGCAAGTGCACGCCTGGATCGCCATTCGCTAAGGTGTAACGCAAATTGTCTCGATCTGAGAGTAACGTTTCCCACTCGAGATCCAATAACTGTCTTTTCTCTTGATCGCGAGAAATCGCCTCGGCTCTTTCGTCGCTCAACCACCCGTCGTTCCATCCCGGAACGTCCGGGTCCACGCGAAACTTCGCCTCGAACTGCGCGTTGGATAAACGCAACGTGTCAACCTTTTGCGATTCAACAGCCGTCGCGTCCATACCATCTTCCCCGTAAAGAAATTGAATGACATCTCCGACGGAATTTCTAACCGTACCGTCGTATTTTACGATGACGTCTTCCATCGCCTTGACCAAACGTCTCTGAATGTAACCGGTTTCGGAGGTTTTCACCGCGGTATCGATGAGACCTTCGCGGCCACCCATGGCGTGGAAGAAGAATTCTTGAGGGGTCAACCCTCTTAAGTACGAGTTTTCGACGAAACCTCGAGACTCGGGACCGAAATCATCCTTGGAAAAATGCGGTAAACTTCTGTCCACGAAACCGTACGGGATACGTTTTCCTTCGACGTTTTGCTGACCGACGCACGCGCACATCTGCGAAATGTTTAAGAAAGAACCCTTAGAACCGGCTTGCACCATCATTTTAACGTTATTTGAATCCTTCAAAGAAACTTGCGCGGCTGTGCCGGCATCGTCTCTCGCCTTGTTCAAGATTTGGTTCACTTTTTGTTCAAACGACTGCTGCATCGTCATCCCCGGTTGCGATTCCAACTCGCCGTTTTGTGCGAGTTTGATCACCGCTTTAACATCACTCTTCGCCTTGGTGATGGTATCGTTAATAGTGCGCATGGTACCGTCATCGGCAATCGTATCGATGATACCGCACGTAAAACCGTGGTGTAGAAGCCAATAATTGACGAGTCGTTGAACCTCGGAAACGAGATTTCTCGCCGCCGTCGGTCCCCACTCTTCCCACGTGACGTGAATTAAACCGCCACCGCCAGATCCCATGGTTTTCTTACACAAAGTACCGGTAATTAATTCGCCTCGTTCGATCCTCACCCCGGTATCGTCTACGCTGAAATCTAAATCATCCGCGTCTCTGGCCCACGAGGACGTGCGAATCAAGTTGATGTGCGGAAGCATCATCGATAACACTTGCTTCCCGGTCCACAACGGCTCTGGTTTCAAAATCGCTGGTTTCGGCACTTTCCCGTCCCAGTTTTCCAACCACATGATGATGTTCATGAACACGTCTTTTTTGATGAACGTTTCTCGAGAAGTCATTTTTCGGCACCCCAAAAGCGTATCTTGCACGATGGCCATAACCGGCTTGTTCGCTTGCGGAGATACGATCATTTTCGGTACCATCATCAACTCGGCAACTTCCGCTCTCGTTTCGTACGATTGCGGCAAGTGCATGTTCATTTCATCGCCATCGAAATCGGCGTTGTACGGAGGCGTCACGGAGATGTTCATACGAAACGTCGAGTACGGCATGATGCGCACTCTGTGTCCCATGATACTCATTTTGTGCAAAGACGGCTGACGGTTAAACAAAACCACGTCGTCGTTCTTCATGTGTCTTTCAACGCGATACCCAAACTCCAACTTCTTCTCCGACGCTTTCTTCAAAAATCGCAAATCCAAACGTTGGCCGTCTTCGCGAATGATGTACTTGGCGCCCGTTTCCCCCGGCGGTGGATGCGGTCCATTCTCCACCAATCTCGTCAACTCGTCGATGTTGTACGGCGTAACTGTTTCCGGGTACGTCATATTCAAAGCAATCGACCACGGAACGCCGAGTTGATCCAACATCAAGTTTGGATCGGGCGTGATGACCGTTCTCGCGGAAAAATCAACGCGCTTCCCCATCAAGTTCCCTCGAATTCTCCCGGCTTTCCCTTTTAAACGTTCCGAAATACTCTTAATCGGTCTCCCCGATCTCGTCATCGCTCTCGGTTGCCCAGCCACCGTGTTATCCATGAAGGTCATGATATGATATTGCAACAACTCGGCAAACTCATCCACCACGTGCGCCGGCGCCCCGTTTTGTTCTTGTCTCTGTAAGTTCTTATTCGTTCGAACAATCTCCATCAATTTCACCGTCAAATCATCCTCGCTTCTCGTCGAGGCATCGAAGGATACCGACGGTCTCACCGGCGGCGGTGGAATCGGCATGACTTGCAAAATGAACCAATCCGGTCTCGCGTGTTCTGGGTCTAATCCCAGCAATCTACAATCTTCGTCCGAAATATTCTTCAAAATCTGCAACGCCTTCTCCGCGGTAATCACCACTTTCCTCTCCCCACCGTCCGGCAACAACTCCTCGTCGCACTTCTCAAAGTTCGCGGTAATCTTCATCCCTTCGCACCGATACGACGGTTGCGCCGTCCCGGTGTGCGGACACTCCGTCCTGGTCTTGCACGCGTCCGTCAATTTCTTTAATCGATGTTTCGGGTTCTGAATCCGCATGATTTGGTTAAACCTCGCGTCCGTCTCCGGATCCAACAAAATTCTCGACGAAGAATATCCCACGCACCTCAAAACCTTCAACACGACGTTTAAAAACCCGTGATGATACACCGGTTTCGCCAACTCCAAGTGTCCAAAATACCCCGGATTGTGCACCGAATCCGCCCCGTCCGTTTCGCACACCGTCCCTCTGTCCATGGTCCCCATCCGAGGGTCGGACAAACCGCCTCTCTTCGGTTTGCCCTTTTCGTACGTTTCCGAGGTTTCGATTTCGCACACCGACATTTTTCGCTGTTTTCATGAAGAAAGAGAAAGAGGGAAAGAGAGAGAGAGAGAGAGAGAAGAAGCGAATTAATGTCAATAATTTGTGATCATCGCGTTTGTCAGCAAAGAGAGATTGTTGATGAAGAAAAAAACAGCGCGCTCGGAATTCGAGCGAGGAATTCGAGCAGATGACGACGTCCTTCTCTCGTGCCATTTTGCGCTCAAAATCTCACTTAAGAGTGTTTCCACGCGCAGAAGAGGAGCCACGCGTGTGAAATCTTCTTTCGAGCATTTCGATATCGTCTCGCCAGCGCGTACCGCGCGAGCGAAAGATCAACGCGACTGCTCGACCGAGAGAACACCCCGCGACAGGACGAGAGAAAAAGAAAGAATCGCGCTTTGAAATCATCATCAATTTGTCGGCCGATGATGATCACTCGATTTTCCCCCACCAAATCATCATTTCATCAAGAGAAAGAAAGACAAGTAAACTCACGATTTCATCCGGCGATAAAACGCCAAACTGAACGGTTTTCACCCGTTTCAGTTCCGCGGTCGAGTGCGGGAAGCGGTCTAACACGCTCATTTTATTAAG
>Ga0255769_10003656_pt1 | contig 15494 bp, 11 predicted proteins | sample 041ome_9_FD_179637 | JGI IMG/M metagenome (GOLD analysis project Ga0255769, IMG submission 179637) | Coastal salt marsh microbial communities from the Groves Creek Marsh, Skidaway Island, Georgia - 041413US metaG (version 2) | ecosystem: Environmental > Aquatic > Marine > Intertidal zone > Salt... | reverse complement strand
CAATAATCATTAATTTGGAGTAAAGTTTATATTTATTTGGGATCGATACACAAGCGATTATTTTACATAATCGAAAACGAAGGATTATCTATTGCTGCTTTCGAGAGGAAGATTGGTGCGGGCAGAAATTCTGTTTCATCTGCTCTTAGAAATAAATCTTCAATCTCTCATTCCATTATAGAAAATATTTGCATCAATTACCCTCAGTACACCTCTGATTGGATTATTTTTGGAAAAAAGTCTCCCCATGCCAAATCAATCGAATTACTTCTAAAGATGAGAAAACTATTGAAAGGATTGAATGCAAATGAATTGTAATTTCAATTCAAAACAGGGAGATATTTATTTCAACCCTTACTTAGTGAACGCGACAGGATTCGAACCTGTGACCGTCTGCTTAGAAGGCAGATGCTCTATCCAGCTGAGCTACGCGTCCTTTTAAAAAAACTTAAAAGAAAGTTTCAATCGGCAAATATAATGTTTCCATAATTTCTGTGCTATAGCTTTTTCTATAATTCCATTTTCATTAAGTTTAAAGAATCTATTTTGTAGATTACAGTTAAGATGGATTTTGAATTTAAGATATGAACCGAAAAGAATTTATCAAAAATACAACCATTGCTGGTGCCGGCGGAATGTTTCTTACCAACCTCAAAGGCTATGCACAATGGGTAAAGAAAAATAAAATTTCAGCCAATGACCAGCTCAATGTGGGTACCATAGGCATCAATGGCATGGGATGGAACAATACCATGAGGGTACTCGAAGTACCAGGCGTAAATCTTGTAGCGGTTTGTGATGTAGATCAAAATGTGATCAATAAACGATTGAACGACAAAAAAGTGGCCTCTTTTAAAGACAAAATCAAAGTGTATAACGACTACCGCAAAATGCTGGATCAAAAGGATATCGATGTCATTTATATTGGAACGCCCGACCACTGGCATGCCTTGATGATGGTTGATGCCGCTGCTGCAGGAAAACATGTTTATGTTGAAAAACCCATAGGAAATTCTATAGCAGAATGTGAGGTCATGGTGGCTGCACAAAAAAAATACGGAAGTATCATCCAGGTAGGGCAATGGCAAAGGAGCAGCAACCATTTCCAGGAGGCCATGGCATTTGTCCACAGTGGAAAATTAGGCCCTATCAGAACTGTTAAAGTTTGCTGCTATCAAGGTTGGATGCGCCCCGATCCTATCGTTGCTAACAGTGCTCCACCAAAAGGAGTTGACTATAATGCTTGGTTAGGGCCTGCACCCAAAAAACCTTTTAATGCCAGTCGTTTTCATTTTCATTTCCGATGGTTTTGGGATTATGCTGGTGGATTGATGACCGATTGGGGAGTCCATTTATTGGATTATGCCTTGATTGGGATGAAAGCCTCCCTTCCAAAAACCATCGTTGGCTTGGGTGGAAAATTTGCCTACCCTGATTTGAGTCAAGAAACCCCCGATACCCTCACCACACTCTACGAGTTTGAAAAGTTTAACTTAGTTTGGGACGCTGCTATGGGTATTGATAATGGATCGTATGGAAGAGACCATTGTATCGCTTTTATTGGAAACAATGCGACGCTGGTATTGGATAGAGGGGGTTGGGAAGTCATTGAAGAAAAAAGAAGTGAAAATAAGGTTTTGATTCCTTTACAAAAAAATTCCAACAACGGGCATCGCGATCACCAATTCAATTTCATAAAGGCCATCAGAGAAAACAACCCAGACCTAATTAATTGCAATGTAGAAGAAGCAGCCCATGTTGCCAAGGTAGCCCAAATGGGGAATATTTCCTTCCGCTCCAATCAAAAGCTGAGTTGGTCTGCAAAACACAATCAATTTGATGATTCTAAAATTAATAAAAACTATCTTGCAAAAAAATATCATAACGGTTATCAATTCCCCCAAATTGATTGAATTTAAATGAATAAAATCATATCAACAGCTCCTGGCCGGGTCTGTCTTTTTGGAGACCATCAGGATTATTTGGAGCTTCCTGTTATTGCCTGTGCCATTGACCGTTCAATGGAAATAGAGGCTACGGAGAATGGAAAAGATCATTTCGAGATCGAGATGCCAGACATGGGGCAGAAAAGAATCTTACCTCTAGAAGAAGGATTTGACAACATTGAAAGGGGTGATTTTTTAAAAATCGCCCTAAAAGTGCTCGCCAAAAGACAAATCATTCCTTCAAAAGGATACCATCTGACCATTCGGAGTAATATTCCCATCAATGCTGGTTTATCGAGTTCATCGGCACTTACAGTCTCTTGGATTCGCTTTTTGATTGCTGCATTTTCAAAACGTTCTTTTACCCCCAAGGAGATTGCTTTGCTTGCCTATGAAACAGAGGTCATTGAGCAAGGTTCCTCGGGGGGTAAAATGGATCAATTTACCGTTTCCGTTGGGGAAACCATTTACTTGAATACGCATACCGATGAGGTGTTGGATTTTATGAATCTCAATCTTAAAATGGTGGTTGGCGTTTCTGGTCTTAACAAAGATACTTTTGGAACTTTGGCCCACCTAAAAACGAATGCAATCAAATCCATTGAACAAGTAAAAATTAAAAATTCAGATTTTGATATTAAAACATCCGATTTGAACGAACTTAACAAAAACTTAGCGCATGTGGAGCCATCCTACAAACCTTTTTTCTATGCTGCGGTTTGTAACCATGACATTACCCAAAGAGCATTGAAAGAACTCCAAAAAGAACAACCGAATCTTCAATCCCTAGGAGAATTGATGAACGAACACCACCACATTCTAAAAACATACCTCAAAATTACCCCTCCTTTAATGGACAAAATGATCGATGAAGCCAACCTTGCAGGTGCCTTGGGAAGTAAAATTGTCGGTTCAGGGGGCGGTGGCTGTATCGTCGCCATTACAGAGGAAGACAATATCAAGTCCGTTATAGCGGCTATCAAATCTACAGGAGCATCAGATGCCTTTTCGGTTTCAATCAGCCAAGGCGCAAAAGTAAAAACATTTCAATCGTGACCAATACGCTTATTATCCTAGCCGGAGGTGCTTCCTCCCGAATGAAAAATTCAGTTGATCCTCATTTATCTGAAGAGAAAAGTAATCAAGCCAATCATCGCAGTAAAGGGCTCATTGAAATCCATGGAAAGCCTTTTTTGTATTATTTGATAAACAATGCCTCCAAAGCCGGTTTTGAAAATATTTATATCATAACGGGAGAAGATGCAAGCCAATTTCGCTCCGCATTGAGTAATCAAACCGACTTAAAAACCCTAGACATCCAATTCGCTACCCAATACATTCCCTCCGAAAGAGTAAAACCATATGGAACCGCAGATGCAGTATATCAGTGTTTGGAGCAATATCCAGAACTAAAAAATAAAACTTTCTGTGTTTGTAATAGTGACAATTTATACACTACCCAAGCTTTTGAATTGTTGAAAAAGGCTCCCTCCAATCAAGCCATTCTGGCCTATGATATTGATGCTCTAGAATACCCCATTGAAAAAATATCCCGTTTTGCCGTTATGAAATTCAATGAGCAATATGATTTATTGGACATCATAGAAAAACCCGATCCTAGTGTAATTTCAAATTATACCGATGCCTCAGGTAAGACAAGGGTTAGCATGAATATTTTTCTTTTTGATGGCAATATCTTCTTTGATTATTTAAAAAACTGTCCGCCCCACTCCGAAAGAAATGAAAAAGAGCTCCCCACTGCACTTAAGAATATGATAAAAGACGGAAAAGTGGTTTTGGGTATTCCCATTGCAACACATGTACCTGATCTGACCGCTAAAGGGGATATCACAATTCTTGAACAATATTTAGATCAAAATTGATCTAAGGCTATTTCAATATTTTATTATTTTTATTTAAATATAAAAACAATTTACCATGAGTAACCACCTCACCCTAAGATCGGGAAACCCAGTACTTTCCAAAAGCACCTTTACACAGTCTTCGAGCCATTCCGATACCATGACCATCAACGGAACGGTCAATAAAACTGCCATTAGCTTACTCCTTTTAGTAGGAACTGGCTATTTGACTTTCAATACCATCAATCCAGGAATATTGATCGCTTGCGGAATTGGCGGATTCATCGTTGCTATAGTTACCGTTTTCAAAAAAGAATGGGCTCCCATTACAGTCCCCCTCTACGCCATCTTGGAAGGCGGTTTGTTGGGGGGAATTTCGTTTATGTACAACAGCCTCTATGATGGTATTGTAACCAACGCCATATTTCTTACCGTTGGTATCCTTTTGTCTCTGCTTGTGGCCTATCGCTCTGGATACATAAAGCCTACAGAAAACTTTAAATTGGGAATTTTTGCTGCCACAGGGGGCATTGCCATTGTCTATTTGATCAACTTTATCATGGGCTTTTTTGGCTCTGGTATGGGAATCATGCAAATTGATAATGCATCGCCGATGAGTATAGGATTCAGTATTGTAGTGGTAATCATCGCAGCCCTCAATCTGGTTTTAGATTTCGATTTCATCGAGGAGGGAGCCGAAAAAGGAGCGCCCAAATATATGGAATGGTATGGCGCTTTTGGACTTTTGGTAACCCTCATTTGGCTTTATCTTGAAATCCTCAGACTTCTGGCCAAACTTAATTCAAGAAAATAAAAACCTCTAACGGACAATGGGTTCTATTGATTAGCTGTTTGGAAAACTCCTGCTCTGCTAATCGCAAAATTTCCAATGGTGATGACATTCAAACCTATCTCAATTTTATTGGTTTGTATGGAAATGCTGGGCAAATCAAAACTTTGGATTAATTTGTTTTAACGCCTCACTCTGTATATAAAAGGGCTATTGATTTAAAATTAAAGAATAAAGTGGTTAAATCTTTTGAAGGTATCACCTATTGGTTTTGAGATATTGATCAGTAAAGTTTCGGAGCATCCGAATTAGGGTTTAAAAAACTCGTCTTCAGTAATCGTCATAAAATTACCCTCCATAGAGGCATCAAAGAAAAAAGTAAAGGTGTGACGCTCTCCGTAATTAATCACTGTGTTTTGTTTATCTTCAAAGTAGAATTCTTTGGATTTGTATTGTAAATAAATCCTAGAAATAGGTAATCCGGTGAATAAGTATTGATCATTGTTTCTGATATAAACATGATTGAGGTACTTTCTGTATTGATCTCGAATACTCACGATGATGTCGTGATCTACGGTATTTTTAACCAGTAAATAAGTATTGGTGATGGGGTCGATGACATCCTCTGGAAAACGATTAGCAAAAACTTTGTCTCCTGTATTCCCTCTTTGAGCGTTGACCAAAAAAGAAAAAAGCAGTAAAGCTATAAAAACGATACCTGTTGATCTTTTCACCTTCATACAATTTACCTAAAGATAAGCATTTCTATCATTTTGATTTCAGTTAAAAAAAAAAATCAAAAATGTTTTGTTAAAAATTCAATGATTTTTTCGATGACCTTTTCATCTCTTAAGATTCTCCTGTGACCCAAATTATCAGTAATCAATAAAGATCCATATTTTAATTTTTTTGCAATACTGTTTGCATCTTGGACATCTACTTCCCTATCATTTTTGTCATGAATAATCAAGACCTTGGCTTTTACTGATACGGCAACTTTAGCTGCAGAAAAATCTTTAACTTCTTTTTGGGTTACTCTTGCAAAGTAGGAATACATGAGTTCACGAGCTTTTTCGCCCAACCGAGCCATTTGAAAATACTTTTCAAAAACATCCGTTACCTTGTCAAAAGGGCTGATCAGAATCATTTTTTTTATTTCAGGAATCTGAGCGGCCACATACACACTGGAAAACCCCCCACCAGAGTGAGCCAATAAAATTTCAGGTTCCCATTTTTGGGTCAACTCTTTTAAGGAATCAATTAGCTCGGGCATATTGGTAGTAACCCCCCTTGAACTTCCATGTGCTACTGCATCGAAGGCATAGATGTCATAATCCATTTCCTGAAGTTTTTCAATGATTACAGAAAATTGTGTAGCCCTGCCGCTCCATCCATGTACCAAAAGGATTTTGGGTCCGCTCCCTTTCCAACGATAGCAACAAACTGTTTTCTGTATATTATGAAGGAAATGATTTGATCTGTCGGCACTAGATAGGACCGGAATTTCCCGCTTCGGTCTTTTGTATCTAAAGGGCTTACTGAAGAAAAAAGCAGCGAATCGCATCCCCAGGTATGGATTAAAAAATTCCAAAACTTTTAAAGTCATTAAAAACGCCTTAGGCAATACTATTCCTTGTTGATCCGTTCTGTTTTTTTTCATCTGCGTAAATTTAGATTGAAAAAACTATAGAAAAAAAATAGAGGTCAAATTAATGGCGCAATTTTAGATGGGTGATCGTTAAAATCTGATATCATTGATTTGATTTTAGTTATTTAAAAAAAAGAGATATATTGAAATTTCAATCTTAAATCGAAATCTTATAAAATTTAAAAATGAAAAAACAAAACAGAAGGGATTTTATTAAAAAATCAACCCTTACAGGCTTGGGGCTGGCCAGCACTACATCAATGGCCATGAGCGCTAAAAGCTATCGAAAGATTATGGGCTCGAATGACAGACTCCACATTGCTATTGCTGGACTAGGACGCAGACTCGTTGCATACTTCGCTCCAATTGGCAATGAAAATAGCAATGTCAGTTTGGCCTACCTCTGTGACGCAAAACAAAGCCAAATGAATCGTGCTGCGGAAAAGTTCAGTCAACACATCGATTATAAACCCAAACTCGAACAAAACTTGCTCAGGGTCTTGGAGGATGACCGAGTAGATGTTTTGATAAATGCCATGCCGGATCATTGGCATACCCCAGGAGCCATCATGGCCATGAAATCTGGAATGCATGTCTATGTTGAAAAACCGAGCAGTTGTACCATGGAAGAAAATGAACTTTTGGTTCAAGCTTCTAAAAAGTACAATAAAGTCGTTCAAATGGGGAACCAACAACGTTCCTCTTTGCATACCCAACAAGTCATCCAAAAAATCTACGATGGAGCCATTGGAAAGCCCTACAAGGCTGTTGCTTTTTACAGCAATGGTAGAGGTGAGGTTCCAAATCAACAGAGCGCAGCTGTTCCTGAGGGGCTGGACTGGAATTTATGGCAAGGGCCAGCAGTTCACAGAGAATACACCTCTGAAACTTGGGACTACAACTGGCACTGGTATGGATGGAATTATGGGACTGCCGAAATGGGAAACAATGCTACACACGAAATAGATGTTGCTCGATGGGCATTGAATGTCAATTATCCAAAAATGGTTGAAGTAGAAGCAGACAAAAGACATTTTATCGACGACGGTTGGGAAATGTATGACACCATGCTGGCAAGATTTACCTTCGAAGACGACAAGATCATTGAATGGGACGGAAAAAGCAGAAACGCCTACAATACCTATGGTGGAGGACGCGGTACCATTATTTTTGGTTCAGAGGGCTCCGTTTTTGTGGATAGAAATCACTATAAATTATTCAATAGATCTGGAAAGCTCAAAGAGGAAGTAAGCAGCAGTGGAAATGAAGGGGGAATCGCTCTTGGCGGTGGCGGCAATATGTCGACCCAACATGTAATGAACTTTTTTGACACCATCAGAGGAAAAGCAACACCAAATGCACCTATTGACGATGCCAATATTTCCATGGCAATGGTACACTACGCCAATGTTTCTTCTCGAATTAATGAAAACTTTAAAGTAAACGACCGCAATGGAAAGATGCTCAACGACAATGCCATGAAACTATGGAACAAACCCTATGAAGCCTCATGGAAGAATAGATTTTTGAAATTATAAGTCATTGACCAAAGCCTTGAAGTAAAACCATCAATGATTCTTCATTGGTGGTTTTCTATTTAAAGATCAATAAATATTTACTTGGAAGGAACAGGATCCATGGGATTGTGGATTTAAGTTCATTAGAAACAGAATAAGCTTATCCATTTCTTTTGGATTGTTTAGGTTTATGATGACATCATCGTCCACTAGCCAGGGTAAAACTTTCAACTCCAGAATAATCTACCAACCGATTATCTTCATCCCAAATCCTTACCTTCCAATAATACGTTTTTCCTTTTTCTAAAGACTTGCCTTGATAGACTATGTTCATTAATGCGTTCGATTCCACTCTCTGACTGTTCCATAAGTCTGAGTTATTGCTGTCTAAAATTGATTTTTTTGAGGCTACTAAAATTTGGTATGCCTTTTGAAATTTGTAGGTTGACGGTAGGTCCCATCCAAATTCCGGTTTTAAATCGACCATTTTCACTTCTCTTTCTGAAGTTTTACTTGGTGTTACGATGAGATTCTTTGGAGGCAGCCTGTAGACATTACTGTTCCGCTTGATGAGTTCCTCTAATTTCTCTTTGAGTGCTTTAACAACTGAAGTATATTTTTCATCTCCGATCAAATTATTTTTTTCTTGAGGATCGTTTTTGAGGTGGTAAAGCTCCTCCAGTGTTTTGTCATTGACGTATCTAAAATATTTCCATTCTTCAGTTCTCACCCCTTCACTTGGTGGTATATGCTCAAAATCCCAAAGATGCTCAATCAAAACGGTATCTCTTTCTATTGTATTTACCTCTTGGTTCACAAGGGGCATCAAACTCTTACCCTGCCATGACGGGGGGAGATCCACCTCAGCCAAATCAACTATCGTTGATGGAACATCGATATTAAGTACCATTTCATCCACTTGATTTTTCTGACTGTGCCTTGGATCATATACGATCAATGGCACTCTGATGGAGTTGTCATACATCAACCACTTTCCCGCAAACTGACGTTCTCCCAGGAAATAACCATTATCCCCCATGAGTATTATAACTGTATTGCCCTCAATCCCCTTTTGTTTCAATTTTTCTCTGATTTTTCGAATCTCCAAATCGATACCCGAAATCATACGATAATATCCTTTAAGGCTGTGTTGGTATTTTTCGGGAGTATCGTAACGCCAAGTCCATCGCAGTCTGTTGAATCCCTCCTGAACCGCCTGAGGTTGTGATTTAAAATATTTGTCCTCGGCAAGTTTTGGACCTGGAATGACGGTATTCTGCAACAATTGATCAGTTGTATTCTGCCAAAAATATTGTTCTACCGCACCGTCGTGGGCGTGAGGTGCGCTAAAACTAAGCGAGAGACAAAACGGTTTTTTCTTATTCGCGTTTTTATCAATGAAATCAAGCGCTTTTTGTCCGGTGTATCGGGTCAAATGAACCGTATCTTTGTCAAGCGTCTTGTAATAATATCCTCTTCTGTCTCTAAAACGATTGTTTCTGTCGTAAGATTCGTATTCGTCGAACTGCTTTTCCAAACGATCGTATTTAACCCCATATTTTCCAAAAAATCCAGTACGATAACCACTCTTTTTCAGCAATACAGGATAGGACATCGACATATATTCCTTCCTGATGTTTCCGGTCTCAAAATTAAAGTTGTGTGCTCTTTCGTGTAGACCAGTAAAGATACTGGCCCTACTGGCTGCACAAATCGGAGTAGTAACGATCGCTTTATTAAAATAAGTCCCCGAGCGAGCGAGATCATCCATCTCTGGGGTATGTACGAATTCATTTCCCACAAATCCGATGGCATCATGTCGTTGATCATCGGTCAAAATAAAGATGATATTGGGTCGATTCAACCCATTCTTTGTTCTCTTTTGGGATTGGAGATTAAAACTGAGCAATAAAAAAAGAAGAATAATAAACAATCTCATTTGTTGATGATTTTTGTGTTCTAAAGAATTTTACAAACAAATTAACCAAATTTTTTAGTTACATACGTAAACAGAAAATTGATTTTCAAACCTAAAATAAATAATTCTATTTTTCTACAGCATTTGAGATTTTCTGATATGACTATTAACCATATTTATTAATCTAGGAAGAGAAAACATTTTTTTATTGTAAATTTATAGGGTAAACTAAAAGTGGTATTTTGAAAATGAGCCGGAGCATAGTAATTGCTACAGTTTCGACCATTGTGTTGATGGGTCTGCTTTTTGTTCCATTGGATGGAAAGATAGACAATACTTTTCTGTTCTTCTTGGGCCGATTTCACCCCTTAATCCTTCATCTTCCGATTGGTGCTCTGATCATCTTATTCTTTATGGAGATCATCAACAGCACTCGTCCTCAGTTGAATCTTAATGCTGCTTGTGATTTATTACTTTGGTTCGCTGTGATCAGTATCATTCCCACCATTACCTTGGGTTTTTTGCTCGGTTCCAGTGGAAGTTATGACGATGAATTACTGAACGTTCATAAATGGCTGGGATGGTTCACCGCTTTGATTTGTGTTTGGCTGGTGGTTCTTCGACAATACCAAGCCAAAGCCGGTGGGACAAAGGTAAGTCGTTTTTACAAAGGTTTTCTCTTTACCAATGTGATCCTCTTGTCTCTTGCAGGACACTACGGTGGCTATTTGACCCATGGAGAGGATTATCTCACCAAATACATGCCCGTAGCCATGAAAGATTTGCTGAATATCAAACATGAAAACAACGAGTATTTGGTCATCAACAGAGAATTGGACTCTACCTCAGAGCAAGCAATGTATTACAAAGAGCACATCCAACCCATTCTGAAAACCTATTGCTATGAATGCCACAATGCCGAAAAGCAAAAAGGAGGAATGCAATTGGATGCATTGAGTTGGAACATGATGAATGGAGCAGATGCCGAAAATTGGCACTCGGCATTGAACGTGATTAATTTGGGGGAGATGCCCCCAAAAAAGAAAAAACAATTGGAGGATGTTGAGCGCAGAGCACTAGTTGATTGGATTTCTGGAAATTTGAGAGAGGCGGCCATCGCCAAACAGAAAGACAACCAAAACGTAATCCGAAGACTCACCAAAAACCAGTATACCAATACATTAAATGAATTGCTTGGGGTCAACGCCAATTTTGGTGAGGTCTTGCCCGACGACGGTAAATCTAAAATGGGTTTCAGTAACAATGGAAATATTCTTCAGACCTCTGCCTTGCATATTGATTATTATCAAAAAATTGCCCGACAAGCACTCGATAAAGCCATCTTTTTTGGTGAAAAACCAGAACCCAATCGCTACAAAGTCATCATAGGAAAAAGATCAGGAGACCAAACCGCTGCAGAGTTTGGTGGTTACCAAACCGCTGCCGTGGACAATGAAGATTTGATTGTTGAAATATTGGATAAAAACGGTCAATCCATCGAAAGCTCAGATAATAGAAATGAGGAAGCTATAGCGCTTGTCAAAAAGAAAATTGGAATCGGAATGAGAGGTTCCGCAAGTAACCGATACCATGTGGTAAAAGAAGGGATGATTCTCAATTCTGCCCTTCCTGCAAAAGAAGTAACCCCAAAATCTTGGCAAGGCCCCTCCCCCAACCTAAAATTATTAATAAAAGAAGATTTTCCAAGGTCGGGTGATTTTGCTTTTAGGGTTGAAGCCTCTAAAGGCTATAATTCCATGGCTATAGAACGGCTTATTGATTTGAGAAATGACCAGCCTGCCCAAGCTTCCGATAATAGCATAAAGGTAATTGCAAAAGATTTGGAAGGTACCGAAAACTTCATTTTAAAAAACAATCGTTGGCTGATGCCAAAACAAGTGGCCTCCAATGTCAATGTAAAGTTTAGCTATACCATTCCCAAATCAGGAATTTATCAAGTAGATCTAATTCATTCTTATGTAAAGGAGGATGCAACTCCCTCCTATCATATCGGTTTATTGGGGCGAAAGAAAGAGGGCATGGTTAGTAGAAGACTCAATTTAGATCCTTCTTTGAAAGATACGGACCAAATTGTAACACCCATCACCTTGGCTTATTTTGCGGAGGGAGAGCACAAAGGCAGTATTGGAGGAAAATTCTTTGTAGGTTTCAGCCATATCGTAATTACCCCATTGCCACAGGACGATCCACTCCCTAAAATACTCGCAGAAGAGGCCAAATTAGACGATCTCAAGTATGCCGATGTAAATCCCACCATTCAGGTCTTTGCAGGAGCCAGAACCGATGACGGTATGGACTATAAAACTTTTGGAGAACCCAAGGAAGTGGTCGTGTCTGATGGAAAATACCAAACCTTTGAATTTACCGGAAGATTGGAAAATTTTCCCATACCTCTAGGAAGTGATGAAGTCAGTGGTGAATTGGCTAACATATTAACTGTGGGACTGTGGAACAACCACTTGGTAAAAGAAAGCAGTTTAAAAGGGCCACCGCTATTGATCAGGTCAGTAGAGTTCGAAGCGCCCTACTACCCCATATGGCCTCCAAAAAGCCATACTCAAATATTCTTTGACTCCCCCCATAAATCCAACAAGGAATTGTACGCAGAGGAAGTGATACACCGATTCATGCAAAGGGCTTTTAGGCGCTCTATCAAACCAGCAGAATTGAATCGATACATGAATTTTTGGAGCAATATCAAGGGAGAATTTGGTCGTTTTGAAGACGGGATTAAAGAAGTCTTGATTGCCGTGTTGTGTTCGCCCAATTTTATTTATATCTCAGACCCTATCGTACCAGAGGAGAAAAAAACCGAGGATGAGTTTTACCTCGCCTCTCAGTTGTCCTATTTTTTGTGGAACTCACCACCAGATAAGAGATTAACAAAATTGGCTGCCGATGGGGACTTATATGACAAATTGACGAAAGAAATTGACCGGATGATCGAAAGCCCTAAAATATTTGAGATGATCAACTCATTTGCTTTTGAATGGCTCCGATTGGACCGCCACAAAAGCATGGATATTGATGTACACAAATATGAAGACTTTACCCGCTTTGTCAAAGAAGACATGTTCAATGAAACCTACCATTTCATTCATTACGTACTGAAAAATGATTTGAGTATTCTGAATTTTATTGACTCTGACTTTGCGATGCTCAATCAGAATCTTGCAGAATTTTATGGAATTAAGGGGGTAGTTGGAAATGAATTCCGTCCCGTAAAGCTCAATGAAACCTACCAAAGAGGGGGGTTATTGTCCCAAGGTTCCTTTTTAAGTGGACACTCGGATGGGGTTCAAGCACACACCATTAAAAGAGCCGTTTGGCTGAAAGAAAAAATATTGGGAGATCATCCCCCACCACCACCGCCTAACGTGCCTGAAATAGACCCAGATACTCCTGGGTTTGAAGACCTGACCCTTAAAGAGCAACTCTTTTTACACAGAAACAAAGTTTCTTGTATGGACTGTCACCGTAAAATAGATCCTTTCGGTGTAGTATTTGAAAATTATGACGCTGTGGGGAGATTCCAACAGACCGCAAAGAACAAACCCATAGATGCTTTTTCTGAACTGCCTGATGGTACAAAGATAGAGGGAATCAAAGGGATTAAAAAGTACATTCTTGATTTGAAAAAAGATAATTTCACCAAATCTTTGGTTGAAAATATGTTTGCATATGCTATTGGGAGAGATATTGGTTTTGCAGATGAAGAAGAAATTAATAATATTGTAAAAGAAGTGATTGATGATGACTATCGTTTTAGAACGGTGGTTGAGCAAATCGTCTTGAGCCCTTCTTTCAGTAAAAAAGAACAAAGTTGGTTGGATAAAATTTTCTAAAAATGAGTAAAAAATCTTGGCATCTCGACCGTCGTACCTTTCTTAAAGGATTGGGAGTAACTTGTATGTTGCCCTACTTTGAAGGTATGGCAATGACCAGTTTTTCAAAATTTGCAGCACCTGCATCACCCAAACGTCTCTGCTTTCTTTACTTCCCAAATGGGGTAGGAATGCCTCCTGAAGATAGTTCCTTTTACAAAAAATGGCATTGGTTTCCTATGGGGGAAGGTACCGATTACCAACTGACCCAATCTCTAGCGCCATTAGACCCTTACAGAAAGGATATGTCCATCATGGGAGGATTGAGTCATCCCTTCAGTCGAGAAGTTCTGGGACATATGGCAGGAGATTCGTTTTTAACTGGTGGCGATCTTCGTGGAGAATACAAAAATAGTGTTTCTGTGGATCAAGTGGCTGCTCAGCAGTTGAGCCGTCATACTCGCTTTCCGTCGCTCACATTATCAACTGACGGAGGGGTGGGCTATAAGTCAAGAACATCTACCCTCTCTTTCAACTCATCCGGAAAACCCATTCCTTCAGAACATCGCCAACGCGAGATATTTGAACGTTACTTTTCTCCCTCTGGAGGAGCCTCAACCGACGAAAGACGTAAAAGTTTAAACCAGGGAAAAAAGATCGTAGATCTAGTTTTGGAAGACAGCAAAAATTTCAAAAAGCGCTTGGGCGCAAATGACCAATCCAAATTGGACGAATACTTGACCTCTCTCAATGAAGTAGAGCAACAACTGACAAGAAACGAAAGATGGTTGGACGTACCCATGAAAGAATTTGATGCCAGTTTGATCAATTTGGATGTAGATCCAACTGCTGCACCAGAAGATTATGTTCGTTCGATGATCGATCTAATGGTACTGGGCTTTCAAACGGATGCTACTCGAGTCATGACCTATATGATGGCTCGTGAGGATGGTATGGGATTCGGAGATAACTTCCCCAAAATAGCCCTTGGGCTTCAGGGACACCACACCATATCCCACGATAGGGCTACCGGTCACTGGGAGGATTGGGGGCGTTTGGACCGATGGTATGCCAAACAATTTGCCTATTTCATTAAAAAAATGAAAAGCACTAAAGATGTACATGGTTCATTACTGGACAATACACTCGTGCTCTATGGTAGTGCTTGTAGTACCACCCACAACGCCAGAAACTGTCCTTTGATCTTGGCTGGTGGAGCAAACATGGGCCTTAAACACGGTGCATATACTGTTTTTGACGAAAAGAAAGAAAGGCTTTCCAACTTGTATGTTAACATGCTCAACAGATTGGACATAGAAACCGAAAGCTTCTCAGACAGTACTGGAAAACTGAATACCTCGATTGTTTAAAAATCCTTCCCAAAACAAATAACTTTTAGGTACAGCAGAAGAATTCTCCAAGACCACTTTTTAGGATCCTATTGAGCCTTGGAAGCGTGAAGCCATTTCTAGCTTTGGGCAAAACATCCTTTCGATAAGAAAAGAGTAATAGCGTTAAGAATCCTATACTGAGCGAATTGAAGCGCTTTATGACCGTAATATTGATCCCTTTGAATCGTATAATCTGGTTTTTAAAAGAAATAAATACCTCGCCAAAGGTAATAATTCTCAGCAGTAGGATTGAAAAGTATGTCATTTAAAAATTATTCCAATATCTTAGGTAAAAGAGTTGTTTAACATTAGATTGATTTAAAATTTAAGTTAAAAAAGAAAAGTAAATTAAGAATATGAGTAAAATTAAAAGAAGAGATTGGCTCAAATCATTAGGCGCCTTTTCTGTTGCGGCAGGACTTCCCAGTACTGTCTATGCAGAAACCTTGGACAAACCCTACAGCGTCAAAGAAAGTTTTTCAGAGACAGACATCTTGATCGTTGGTGGAGGTACTGCAGGAACCATTGCAGCCATTCAAGCCGGAAGAACGGGTGCCAAAACGACCTTGATCGAAAG
>Ga0255769_10003655_pt1 | contig 15494 bp, 16 predicted proteins | sample 041ome_9_FD_179637 | JGI IMG/M metagenome (GOLD analysis project Ga0255769, IMG submission 179637) | Coastal salt marsh microbial communities from the Groves Creek Marsh, Skidaway Island, Georgia - 041413US metaG (version 2) | ecosystem: Environmental > Aquatic > Marine > Intertidal zone > Salt... | reverse complement strand
ATGAGGAAAAACCTTCGACAGGTTTATCCGAACAATTAGCAAAATATAATTTTAAAATTGGAAGATTAAAAACTGGTACACCACCAAGATTAGATTCAAGAACAATTAATTATCAAAACCTAGAAGAACAATTCGCTGATGATGATCCTTATTTTTTTTCTTTCTTAACCAAAAAAAATATTAACAAACAAGTTTCATGCCGTATGACCTATACGAACGAGAGGGTTCATAAGATAATAGAAAAAAATTTGTCCAAAAGCGCTATGTACTCTGGAAGTATAAAGGGTGTAGGACCAAGATATTGTCCATCTATTGAAGATAAGATTGTAAAGTTTGCAGATAAGATGCGTCATCAGATATTTTTGGAACCAGAAGGCTTAAATGACCACACAATTTACCCAAATGGTATATCCACATCTTTGCCAGCTAATGTACAACAAGAAATATGTAATAATATCAATGGTTTAGAAAATGTTACTATTATAAGACCAGGATATGCGATAGAATATGATTATATAGACCCTAGGGAGCTGTTTTTAACTCTTGAAACTAAGAAAATTTCTAATTTATATTTGGCTGGACAGATTAATGGAACCACTGGATATGAGGAAGCTGCCGCTCAAGGTCTTATAGCTGGAGCTAATGCAGCTTTGTCTTTTAAAAAACTAGAACCTTTTATATTGGACAGGTCAGACGCATATATTGGGGTTATGATAGATGATCTTGTTACTAAAGGTGTGGCCGAACCATATAGAATGTTTACATCAAGAGCTGAATACAGATTAACTCTTAGAGCAGATAATGCTGACCAAAGATTAACTGAAAAGGGAATATTTATTGGCTTAGTTAGTACTGATAGAAAAAATATATATAGAGAGAAACAAGAAAAAATAGATAAAATTTCAAAAATTATGTCTAAATCATATATTTCTCCAACAAAAGCTAATTTTTTTGGAATAAAAATAGCTAAAGATGGTGTTTTAAGATCCGCAAATGAAATATTAACTCAAAAAGAAGTTAATATGAGTAAAATAAGAGAAATATGGGGAGAAATACCATTATTTGACAAAGAGATTGATGAGCAAATTGAAATAAACTCTCATTATAGAGGTTATTTAAAGAAACAAAATGCTGATATTTTAGCATTTAAGAGAGATGAAAATATGATAATTCCAGATAAAATTGATTATGATAGTTTGGCTGGTCTTTCAAAAGAAGTAAAATCGAAATTTAAGCTTATAAAACCAAAAACAATGGGACAAGCATTAAGAATTGATGGAATTACTCCAGCAGCTGTATATATTTTGTTGTCACATGTAAAAAGAAAGTCTATTAAGCATATAGCTTAATGGATCAAGAAATAATAAATTCATATTATAAAATTAAAAGTCTAAATGTTTCACGTGAAACATTTATAGACTTTGAAGAATTTATATCTTTGATTGATAAAAAAAATAAAGAAATTAACTTAATTAGTAAAAAAACAGGTGAAAATATTGAAATAAGAGAGAGACATATTATTGATTCAGCACAAATTATTGATTTTATTGATTTAAATAGTGTTTCTATAACAGATTTAGGTAGTGGCAGTGGAATGCCAGGAATAATTATAGCAATAATGTTAAAAAATATGAAAAAAGATATAAAAATTAATTTATATGAAAAAAGTCACCATAAAAGCCATTTTTTGAGAGAGGTATCAAAAAAATTAAACTTAAAAACGGAAGTTTTCCAAAAAAATATTTTTGAATTAAATAATTTAAAAACTGGAACCATAATGTCACGAGCATTTAAACCAATGCCAATAGTTTTGGATTTAGTTTATAAAAATTTTTCAAATTTTAAAAATTTAATTTTTTTTATGGGAGCCAATGGAAAAAAAATTTTTAAAGAAACTCTAAATCATTGGGATTTGGAATATTCAGAAAAAAAAAGTTTAACTAACGAAGATTCATTTTTATTGAACATTAAAAAAATTAAAAAAAAAATTAAAAAAAATTAAGATGCAAATAATTTCTGTAATAAATCAAAAGGGTGGGGTAGGAAAAACAACAACAGTTATAAATCTTGCTGCAGGATTATCTCAACAAGATAAAAAAATATTAGTTATAGATTTGGATCCTCAGGGGAATGCTACCACAGGACTCGGTCTTTCAAATTTAGGTGCATCCGAGGACACAATCTATGGGGTGCTGAATGGTGCAAAGCAGATTTCAGAGGTAATTAAAAAAACAGAATTTAAAAACCTAGACATAATAACTTCAAATGTTGATTTATCTGGGCTTGAAGTTGAAACAGCTGGTGATAGTAATAGAGCTTTTATTTTAAAGCTTAAATTAACCGCATTCTTAAATGATTCTAGAGGATCGTATGATTATATACTAATTGATTGCCCTCCTTCACTCAGCTTGCTCACGGTGATGGCTTTGGTGTCTTCAAACTCATTGGTAGTACCTTTGCAGACTGAATTTTTTGCTTTAGAGGGGCTCACACAGCTTATGAAAACAATTGAAAGAATTAAAATTAGTTTAAATCCTGAACTTAATATTAGAGGTATACTTTTAACAATGTACGATAAACGAAATAAGCTTTCAACTCAGGTTGAAAAAGAAGCCAGAGATTACTTTAATGAAAAAGTTTACTCAACTGTGATCCCAAGAAACGTTAGACTTTCAGAAGCACCCTCTCATGGTATGCCAGTTTTAATGTATGATAAATTATGTCCAGGAAGTAAATCATATTTTAATTTTACACATGAATTTATTAATCAAGAGACAAACAGGGGAGGTGTAGTATAATGGATGCAAATAAGATTAAAAAAGGTTTAGGCAGAGGATTGTCTTCCTTAATAGGAGAAACTAAAATTGAAACTCAAAAAAACAAAATACGAATAACAGAAATAGCCCCAAACAAATATCAGCCTAGAAAAAACTTTGACGAAGAAAATCTAAATGATCTTGTTAACTCTATTAGAGAGAGGGGAATTATTCAACCAATTATAGTTAGAAAATCAGAGGATCAAATATCAAAATATGAAATAATAGCTGGAGAGAGAAGGTGGCTTGCTGCACAAAAAGCTGGTCTTCATGAGGTTCCGGTTGTAGTCACTGAAGCAGATGACCTAAAAAGTTTAGAATTTGCAATTATTGAAAATGTTCAAAGACATGATCTTAATCCTTTAGAAGAAGCTCAGGGTTATCAAAGATTAATTGATGAGTTTTCTTATGATCAAGAAAAAGTTTCAAAATTTATTGGAAAAAGTAGAAGTCATGTTACCAATTGCTTAAGAATACTTTCTTTGCCTGAAGAAGTTTTAAAATTAATTGAAAATAAAAAATTATCAGCCGGCCATGCTAAAATTTTGGTAGGTCTAGAAAATGTAAATTTTGTTGTTAACAAAATAATAGAAAAAAAACTTTCCGTAAGACAATCAGAAAATTTTGTAAGAATTTTTAAATTAAAAAAATCACTTACAAAAAAAGCGAAAGATCCTAATCTAAAAGAATTAGAGTTATCGTTAATTGAAAAAATTGGTCTCAATGTATCAATACAAAATAAAAAAAATAATAAGGGAAAAATTACATTTGAATATAAAGATTTAGATCAACTAAATAAAATAATTGATATATTGAAGTTAAATTACTAATTTAAATACATTCCTGTATCATAAAGTTAGAGCTAATATTAATAGATATATTTAGATTTTTTTTAATCAAGAGTTCTAAATCATTTATTCTATATATTAATAATTTAATATCTTTAGATTTCCATTTTGACAATTGTAGTCTTATTAAATCTTTTTCTTTCCAAAAAATTGGTGGTCTTGCATTAGAAATTGTTAGGTCCATATTTTTATTATTTTCAAATTCTAAGCACAATTTTAAAAGATTTTTCGCTTTATTTTGCAAAGTTTTAACTAAAATAATACTTTCTTCGGTAGTAAAATTATTTTCATTAAAAATTTTCACAATTTTTTTTATGTTTTTACTTAAAAATGACTCTACCAATTCTTTTATGCTGTAGTTTTCACTTAAATTAGTTAATTTCAAGAGATCTTCAGAAGTGATTGTTTTATTGCTTGAAAAAAGTTCAATTTTTTCTAGTTCGTTTAAAAGATTTCTCCTATCAAAATTACATCTGCTAATTAATAAATTTATATTGGATTGTGATATCGATATTTTTTTTTGTTTTATGAATTTATTTAATATTTTTTGTAGATCATTCCAAGTGTCCTCATAGAAAGCAACACAAGTAGTTTTTTCTTCTTTTTCGAATAAATTTCTTAATTTTGATCTTTTTTCTAGAGTGCCAGCATTAAGTACCAGTAATGTGTCTTTAATCTCAATTTCCAATAATTCTAAAACTATATTAACAATTTTATCAGTTGTATTATTGATAATAATATTTCTATAATTATCAAAAAGAGATTTATTTAAAATTTCATCATATAAAATTTTTTTGTTATTTAAAATTTCTTCCTCAGAAAAAATAAGACTAATACTGCCATTTTCTTTACTTAATAAACTATTTATTTTTTCTTTTTTTAACCCTTCATTTTTGCCATAAAACAAAATTATATTGCTAATTTTTTTTTTGTTTAATTCATTATGTTTTATAATCATTGTAAAGAAAGTAATTGAGAAACTAGTTCTTCTACCGCTTTATCAGCAAAATCTTTTTTAATTATATTTTCAGCTTCTTTATTCTTGTATGTATTATCAGTATTTTTAAAAGAAAAGGTTTCTTCAAATAAAATTTTTTTATTTATTTTGTTTGAACTAACATTAAAAATTGTTTTTAAACTTAGTTGATAATTTACAACTTTGCCAGTTGTATCCTTAGAAGTATCTTTTTTTTGATAATTAGTTGATAAATTTACATTATAAATTAAGCTTTCTTTGGATTTTGAATAAATTTTTAACTTTGATTTAATAAAAAAATTAATTAATTCATCACCTTCTATATTTGCTACTTCAATTCTTATTTTTTCTGAATTTAAATTTTTGTAAACAGGTGAATATTCACAACTTGATAACGATATAAATAATAATAGAAAAATAAAAATTTTATTTTTTAACATTATATAATTATATTTATTAGTTTATCCTTAATATATATTATTTTTTTTATTTTCGTACTTTCTAAGTATTTTGAAATATTTTTTTCTTTATAGATTTCCTTAATCACCTGCTCTTGATTTAAGTCTCTTTTTAAATTTAATAATGCTCTTTTTTTCCCATTTATTTGTATAACCACTGGAACAATATTTTCTATTAAAAATTCTTCATCATACTCAGGCCAAGTCAGATTATTTGCATTAATATTTTCTAAGGCTTCGTAAGCAAAATGAGGGATAACAGGTATCATTATTATTAAAATTTTTTTATAATTATTAACTAATGTTTCTATAGTGTATGGACTTTTGATTTCATTTTTTAAAAGCGAGTAAATTTCGTGAAATGATGCAATCAAAACATTATAGCTAAAATTATCCAAGCAATCATTAACTTTTTTTATGAACCTGTTAGTTATTTTATTTAAGTTGTTACCATCATCTTTAGAATGTTTTTTTTTAATCTCATTTAATATTTCAGAATTCAAACCCCATAATTTCTGTAAAAATTTGTAAGAGGAAATTATTCCTTCATCTGACCATTGCACATCTTTCTCTGGAGGACTGTCAGATAAAATAAATAGTCTTACGGCATCAGCACCATAAAGTTGAATAATATTTTCTGGATCAATTGTATTTTTTTTAGATTTTGACATCGACTCTGATGCTCCAACTTTAACTTCTTCAGATTGGTTAGTTTTTAGATATTTTTTTCCATCTATTGTAACAATATCTTCTGGGCTGACCCAATTACCATGTTTGTCTTTGTAGGTTTCGTGACAAACCATACCTTGGGTAAATAATCCTTTGAATGGCTCATTAATATTAAAATGATCATTTTTAAAACTTAATGCTTTCATGAAAAATCTTGAATACAATAAATGTAATATTGCGTGCTCAACACCCCCTATGTATTGGTCAACTGGCATCCAATAATTTACTTCTTCAACATCGTACCCATAATCGTCTTTTTTAGGAGAACAGAACCTTAAAAAATACCAAGAAGAATCTACAAACGTATCTAAAGTGTCTGTCTCTCTAACATAGTTTTTCCCATTAATTATTATATTTTTCCAATCATCCGCTTTATCCAGAGGGTTACCTGTTGGCTCAAGTTTTGAGATATTAGGAAGAGTAACTGGTAACATGTCTTTAGGTACTTTATGGGGTGTGTTGTTATCATCATAAACAATTGGAATTGGGCACCCCCAATATCTTTGCCTTGAAACTCCCCAGTCTTTTAATCGATAATTAGTCTTACGAGTGCCAAGATTATTTTTTTCTAAAAATTCAATTGTTTGATTAATTGATTGTTTTGGAACCTCTAATCCATTTAAAAAATCAGAATTAATAATATACCCACTTCCAGTATACGCTTGATCACTAATTTTAAAACTTTTATTATCTTTTTCGGGGGTTACAACAGTGGTGATTTCTAAATTATATTTTTTTGCAAAATCAAAATCTCGTTGATCATGTGCGGGACAGCCGAAAACAGCACCTAAACCATAATCCATTAAAACAAAATTTGCAAAATATACGGGTACCTTAATATTTTTATTTAATGGATTTAAAGCCAATAAATCTGTTTTAAAGCCAAGCTTTTCCGCATTTGCAATTGACTCTTCAGTAGTACCAGTTTTTGCACAATCATTTTTAAACTTTATAAACTTTTCATCATCTAGGTAGTATTTAGAAATTGGATGATCGATAGAAAGTGCTAAGAAAGACATTCCATAAAGTGTGTCTGGTCGCGTGGTATAGCATTTTATCTCTTTTATATTTTTTGAAGATTCAACTTGAAATTTAATTTCACAACCAAAAGATTTTCCAATCCAATTAGATTGCATAATTTTAACTTTTGTAGGCCATTCTTCTAATGAGTTTAATTCTGAAAGTAACTCTTCAGAAAATCTTTGAATATTAAAAAACCACTGATTTAATTTTTTTCTTTCAACAATTGCCCCAGACCTCCAGCCCCGCCCATCTATAACCTGTTCATTTGCTAAAACTGTTTGATCTATTGGATCCCAATTCACATATTGTTCTTTTCTGTAAACAAGTCCTTTGTCATAAAGCTCTAAAAAAAATTCTTGTTGATGCTTATAGTATTCAGGTGTGCAAGTTGAAATTTCTCGGTCCCAATCAATTGAAAGACCAAGTTTTTCTAACTGAGATTTCATTTTAGAAATATTTGACTCAGTCCAACTTTTTGGATCTAAATTATTTTGTCTAGCAGCATTTTCTGCAGGCATACCAAATGAGTCCCAGCCCATAGGATGAAGAACATTAAAACCTTGCAACATTTTGTATCTAGCAAGAACATCTCCTATTGTATAGTTTCTAACATGCCCCATGTGAATTTTGCCAGAGGGATAAGGGAACATTTCTAGGCAATAGAATTTTTTTTTAGTTTTATCTATTTTAGTTAAAAATGTTTTTTCTTTTTTCCAAAATTCTTGCCATTTTTTTTCAATGATTTTAAAATTATATCTTTCCACTAAATTTAATTTTATTTATATCTTTTAAATTTATTTATTTTTTTTACTTTTTATCCTCTGCTTTATACACAGCAGCTTTTTTTAAAATTTCTTTTTTTAATTCTGAAGATATAATTCCATCTGTTTCTCTAACTACACATTTTAATGTCTCGCCTTCACATTTACGATTAAAAACTTTTATACTTAATGCATCTGCTCTTATTTCGTTTGTGAGAAATCTTATTGAAATTTTAATACTTTCATCTGTTTTGTCATCTGTTGAGTACCAGTCAGTAATGATTATTCCACCACTATAGTTCACAGATGTTAATGGCATAAAGTCAATAACATCTAAGGATGCTCTCCATAATTCATTTGAACTCGCAAATTCAAAAACACCACCACTATTTTTATTAAATTGATCATTTAATCTAAAACCTCTACCTTCAGCTAGATTTTTTTCTACTCTTTTAGCTGGATCTGCAGGGAATTTTCTAGCATCAGCTCCTGGAAGTTTGCCATTACAACCAATTAAAAAAAGCATACTAAATAGCGAAATTATGGTTATAAATAATTTTTTTTGCATAAATATTAAAGATTTTTAGTTAATAATTAAATAAGCACAATAAACTCTATATTTTTAAAATATATTAAAAAATGATTAATTAAGTGATGCAATAATGCAACACTTTTAAAAATATTTTAAAAAATCATGGTTTTAAATAATTTTTTTTCAAAATAATGTTAATTAGTCAGTGTTTATTATTAATAATAACAATTACACAAAAGGAGTAATTAATATGAACACATTTAAAAAAATAGGTTTAACTGCATTAGCATCATCGCTAGTAGTTACATCTGCATATGCTGGCGAAATGTCAGTATCTGGATCAGCAAGTATGGGAGTTAAAAATAACTCTGGTACTGCTACTGGAAAATCATGGACAATGGGAAATCAATTAACATTCTCAGGTGGCGGTGAGTTAGACAATGGTCTAAATGTATCTTTATCATTTGTCTTAGATCAAGCTGACGACACAGCGGCATCAACAGGTCCTTTTGATAGTCATTCAATAACAATCAGTTCTGACTCTTTAGGAACTCTTGTATTTGCTGGTGAGGGCGGATCAACAGCTATTGGTGGTGGAGCTCCATTAGATTTATGGGATAACGGATTTGGTACTGCCGCTTCTCCAGACAGAGCATTACCTTCAGATAACATGCTAAAATACACTTTACCTTCAATTGCTGATGGTTTTGGTGCAGTAGTGAGTTATACTCCAAAATCAGGAACAGCTCAGACTGAAAGCTCAACTGCATGGCAGTTATCTTATGCAGGTATTGAAGGTTTATCTCTAAGCTACGGTCAAGGTCAAGATAATGGATCTGTAGCTGGTGATGGTGATCAAACTAAATACTCAGCAACTTATGCTTTAGGACCAATCACAGCAATGTATACTGTAAGTGATTATGATGGTTTAACAGCAGCTAATGATGAGAAAGTTACTACTTACCAATTATCTTACTCAGTAAGTGAAAACATCTCAATTTCGTATGCTAACGAAGAGCATGATGAGAGCAATCAAACTGTAGATGAAGAGTTTGATCAAATTTCAGCTTCTTACACATCAGGTGGTATGACTTTATCAGTAGCACAAACAAATGCTGAAAATGTTGCAAACTCAACAGCAACATCTGCAGATATGGAAAGATGGAAACTAGGTGCATCATTTGCATTCTAATTTAGTCTAAATAATTTTAAGAAAAAGGCCCCTTTTAGGGGCCTTTTTTTTATTCAAAAAAAGAGATACCCGAGAAGTTTTTGCAATTAATAAGTTTAAGTTGATTTAGATTTTTTTTAGAAATTCCTCCTAGTGCAACAACAGTTTTTTTAGTTAAACCTTTAAGATTTTTAAATTTATTTATTCCTAGAAAATTCTTATTTTTTTTAAATAGAGATGAAATAAATAAAATATTAACTCTTTGAACTTCTTTAATTCTTATTTCTTTAATATTGTGACATGAGCCCAATATCTCAAAGTTTTCAGGTAAATTATAGCTTAAATGAGACATTTGTTTATTAAAAGAGGGTATATAAGCACCATCTAATCCTAGATTGATTGCTGCTTTAAAGTTATTCGCTAAGTAAAATTTATTGCTTTTTTTTTTACAAAGGTTTCTTAATTTTAAAATTAAATTTTTATTAATTTTTTTTTCAGTATAGTTTCTATAGATAAATGCTGTTTGTTTATCTTGTTTATTTAATAAATTTGAATCAAATTTATTAATGAAGTAATATTTGTTTGGTAATTTATAATGCATAGCTCTGTTAAAAATTTAATAGATATTCAAGAAAATATTAAATCTAAATTTGATTTTTATCAAAGAATAAAAATTATTGCTGTTTCAAAGACTTATCCGATTGAGCATATTAAACCTTTAATTGATCATGGCCACATTGATTTTGGAGAAAATAAAATTCAAGAAGCTGTTGAAAAGTGGTCTGAAATTAAAGTTAAAAATTCAAAGATAAAATTGCACTTAATAGGAAAACTACAAACTAATAAAGTAAAATATGCTGTTAAAATTTTTGATTACATACATTCCGTTGATAACGAAAAACTTGCTCAAAAAATATCTCAAGAACAAATTAAAAATAATAAAAATATTAAAATATTTATACAAGTGAATATTGGAAATGAAGTTCAAAAATCTGGAATTAAAAAAAATAAAGTAAAAGATTTTTATCAATATTGTTTGAATCTTAAATTGAATATATTAGGATTAATGTGTATACCTCCCGAAGGTCAAAGGCCCGATCAATTTTTTAAAGATTTAAACATTATTAATGAAAGTCTTGGGTTAAAAAAATTAAGTATGGGTATGTCTTCTGATTATATTTTAGCAATTGAAAATTCAGCAACTCATATCAGAATAGGGTCGAATATTTTTGGGGAGAGGTACTAGAATATTTTAATTTTAGTTTTTTTGTCAATAAGCTTTAACAAAATTATAAAATCTTTTTTATTTAAAGCCACACACCCAGCTGTAGGCCTGTAATTATTAGTTAAGTGTAAAAATATACAGCTTCCTTTTCCTTGGGTTACTTTTTTAAAATTATATTTTACTGGAATAAATAGATCATATTTATGATCTTTTCGAAAAAGATGCTCATGATGTAATTTTAATTTATTATTAATTAGTTTATTATAATATTTTTTACTTTTAGTATCATCACACCATCCCATATTTTTTTTTATTTCAATACATTTGAGTTTTGTTATTGGTTTTTCTAACCTATCTTTCCGATAATATAGATTTTCGATTTCAAAAGTACCTTTTGGAGTTTTTAAGTCACCTTCTTTTTTAAATTTTGTAACACCCTTTTTGCCAATACAACATTTAAAGATAAAATCTTCTATTTGAATTGTATGTTTGTTTTTTAATAAAATTATCATATCTTAATTTATATATGAAAAATCAATGTTTAATAATAAATGATAATAGTATTTTATATAATGTCTTAAAAGAAATTTCTGATGAGCTAAATTTTTCAGTTTACAAATATTTTAAAAAGGATTTCATTAAAATAGAGTCCTCAAAAGAGTTAAATTACTTATTTTTAACTAAAAAAGAAATTCCTAAAATTAGAAATCAAATTTTAATTAACAAATTTCCACTTAATCTTTTTAAACTAATCGAAAAATTAAATATAGAGTTTTTAAAATTAAAATTTGAAGAACAATCAGAAATTAAAATTAGTCATTACGTATTTAATTTGAATTCAAGAGAGATGAAAAATCAAAATTATAATTTAAAACTAACTGAAAAAGAAATTAGTTCTATAATGTTTTTATTTAAAGCAAAACAAGCAGTAAAAGTAAATGAATTACAAATAAAAGTTTGGGGTTATCAATCTGATTTAGAGACCCATACTGTTGAAACCCATATTTATAGATTAAGAAAAAAAATTTTAAATAAATTTAAAGATAATAACTTTATTATTAGTACAGCGGATGGCTATCAAATTAAATAAAAAGCAAAATAAGTTTGCAAAAAAATTATTTACCAAAAAATATAAATCTCAAAAAGTTAAACCAAAAAAGGGCAAAGGTAGTTTTAAGAGAAATAAATAAACCTAAATACGAGCTCCAATTTTCTGTATTACCTTAGAAGACATTTCAGTTGCTTTTAATAGACAATCTTTATCAGTAAAACCATTAATATGCCCATGAAGATATCCTGAAGCAAATAAATCTCCTGCTCCAGTAAGATCAACTATATTAAGATTACTCTTAGCCGGGCATTCAGTCACAATATCATTAGATACAGATATTGCCCCTTGATCTCCTCTAGTGATTATTATTTTTTTTTTAATTTGTTTTGCAAAATTAATTACTTCATCTAGTGATTTTGCATTAGTTAGGCTTAAGATTTCTTGTTCATTAGCAAAAATAATGTCTAATTTATATTTGACCAATTCAAGAAACTCTTCTTTATGTCTTTCAACACAAAATAAATCTGATAATGACATCGCAACTTTTTTTGAGTATAAAATGGCTTTATCAAAAGCTTTTTTAGGCTCACCTTTATCCCAAAGATATCCTTCTAAAAAAATAATTTCACTACTCCTAATCGTTTGAGAATCAATGTCATTTTCATTAATTTTTCCTGCCGTACCCAAGTATGTACACATAGTTCTTTCTGAATCTGGTGTAATTAAAATTAAGCAGGTCCCAGTTGGTAAACTTTCCTTTTTTTTTGTGTATAAGTATTTAACTTTTTCATTTATTAATCCTTCCTCATATTTTTGCCCCAAATTATCATCATTAACTTTACCTATAAAACCAACATTATTTCCAAGTTGTGAAAGCCCTACAATTGAGTTTGCAATAGAGCCACCCGAAATTGTTTCTTCTATTCTTACAAGTGATAATAGATTTCTAAATTCTATTTCATCAACTAATTTCATTGTACTTTTAGTTAATGAATTTTTTTCGATAAACTTTTCACTTACCCTACATAGAACATCTACAATTGCATTCCCAATTCCTAATATTTTCATTTATGCTTTTTTAGTTATCATTGGTTTTTTTCTATTAGGGTAACAAGTTTTACATATTTTACAACTAGTACCATAGCAATCTCTTGCTTTGCAATATTCTCTACCATAGTAAATAATTTGAAGATGAAGTTTGTTCCAAAATTTTACTGGAAATAATCTTTTTAAGTCTTTCTCTGTTTGAATAACGTTTTTACCATTTGTCAGACCCCATCTTTGTGCTAATCGATGAATATGAGTATCTACAGGAAAAGCAGGATAACCAAAACCCTGAGACATAACAACACTTGCTGTTTTATGCCCAACTCCTGGTAGTTTTTCTAATTCTTCAAATGTTTGAGGAACTTTACCGTTATAGTTTTCTATTAGAATTTTTGATAAATTATAGATATTTTTAGCTTTAACACGAAATAACCCAATTTTTTTAATTAAAATTTCAATTTTTTTTCTTCCCAGTTTTTTAAAGTGTTCTGGCTTATAATATTTTGAATAAATATCTTTGGTAACATTATTAACATTTACATCTGTACATTGTGCTGAAAGCAATACTGAAATTAAAAGTGTAAATATATTTTTATGATCTAAAGGTACTTTTGTAGTTGGATAAATCTTATTTAATATTTTTAATATTATTTTTGTTCTCCGAATCTCATTCATTATTTGAAATTCATCAAGTCTCTCATTGAGTATAATCCTGGTTTTTTTGAATTAAGCCATTTTGCAGCTGTTAAAGCACCTTCTGAATATAATGATCTATCAAATGCTTCATGATTTAAAGTTATTATTTCTTTACCACTAGAAAACTTTACTTCATGTTCCCCAATAATTTCATCTTTTCTAATCGAATTAAAGTTGATTTTATTTCCATACGGAAAATTTTTTTTATTTAAAAATTTTTTTCCTATTAATTTATAAAAATCTTTATTTTTACCAATGGCAATCCCTCTTCCTAACATTAAAGCTGTTCCAGATGGGTAGTCTTTTTTATGTTTATGATGAATTTCAAATACTTTACTTCGATATTTGTCCCCCAGTGAAGCCGAAGCTATTTCTGTTAAATACATCAAAAGATTTATCCCCAAACTCATATTTCCTGCTTTTAAAATGGGGATTTTTTTGGAAAATTTTTTTATTAAATCCTCTTCTTTTTTATTGAATCCTGTTGTGCCTATTACAACTTTTTTTTTTAATTTAGAGGCAATCTCGAGAATTTCAAATGTACACTTTGGAATTGTAAAATCTATAATGACATCTATTTTTTTAAATGCACTATTAGAGTTTAATTCAGGCTTAATACCATTAAATTTTTTGTTAATTAATCTACTTTCGGTAAGACAAACTAAATTAAAATTTTTATCAGATTTTGAAGATTTTATAAGTTGCTGGCCCATTCTCCCCATACAGCCAGAGATTGCTAAATTAATTTTACCCATATCAATTAATTATATTTATGCAGAGCAAACCATATCTTGTCCACAACAAAGAGGAGATTTGATTTTGCCATGATCGTTAGGGCATTTTGATATTTGTACTTCTGTTCCGTCCTCAAGTTTTAAGCTGTCATTTACTAGCGGATCACTACATTTTCCACAAGTTGCGTTTACTGACATCCCACATTTTGAACATTCATAAGTAGCCATTTAATCTCCTTAATTTAAATAATTTATTATTAAGGACAAACTTAACACTATGAATTAGTTTTTCCAGAAACTTTTAGCTTTTTCAAAGAATTTTTTTATACTTGGGTTAGATTTTTCATTTTCAATCTCCCTAAATTTTTCAAGCAATTCCTTTTGTTCTCTATTTAATGAAATTGGAACTTCGGTATTAATTTGAACATACAGGTCTCCATTACCACTTCCTCTCATATAAGGCATGCCTTTACCTCGTAATCTAAATTGCTTGCCAGTTTGAGTTCCTTCAGGAATTTTTATTTTAGCTTTGCCTCCATCAATAGTTGGAATTTCAATAGTGATTCCTAAAGCTGCATCAGCAATTGATATGGGACATTCAAAAAATAAATTTTCATCTGATCTTTTAAAAAGTTCATGAGATTTAACATTTATAAATAAATATAAATCACCTGTAGCTCCGCCTCGTGTGCCAGCCTCACCTTTTCCTGCCAATCTAATTCTTGTGCCATCATCAACTCCTTTAGGAATAGTTACTGCAATTTTTTTTGAGGTCTGTTTAATTCCTTGGCCATTACAGTCACTACAAGGATGAGTTATTTCTTCACCACTTCCAGCGCATTGAGGGCAAGTTTGTTGAACAGTAAAAAAACCTTGGTTAGTTCTTACTCTACCATTTCCTCCACAATAGGTACATCTGTCTGCAGAGTGACCCACTTTTGAACCGCTTCCTTTACATGTGGTGCATTTTTCTGACGACGAAAATTGAATATTTTGTTTTTTTCCTAAATACGCTTCTTCTAGACTTATTGATAAATCATATCTTAAATCTGACCCTCTGTTGCTAGAGCTTCTTTTGTTACTTCTTCTCCCACCTCCACTAAAATCACCAAAGAAGTCTTCAAATATATCTGAGAAATCTGCTCCATTAAAACCTCCAAATCCTCCAAAACCACCTTGACCACCACCACCATTTTCAAAGGCAGCATGTCCAAAATTATCATAATTATCTTTTTTGGTTTTATCAGAAAGAATGCCATATGCTTCACTAGCTTCTTTAAATTTATCCTCAGCAGCTTTATCACCAGGATTTTTATCAGGATGATATTTAATTGCTAGTTTTCTGTAAGCAGATTTTATCTCTTCAGGACTCGCACTTTTATTAACGCCCAGGACATCATAAAAGTCTCTTTTTGCCATGAATTTAC
>Ga0255769_10003643_pt1 | contig 15540 bp, 18 predicted proteins | sample 041ome_9_FD_179637 | JGI IMG/M metagenome (GOLD analysis project Ga0255769, IMG submission 179637) | Coastal salt marsh microbial communities from the Groves Creek Marsh, Skidaway Island, Georgia - 041413US metaG (version 2) | ecosystem: Environmental > Aquatic > Marine > Intertidal zone > Salt... | reverse complement strand
TGTTCACATTTTAAGAAATATGAATTTTAAAGTATCTAACTTAACTTATTTTCTAGTTTGCAATGCAGAAAAAGCATTTGAAAAGTTCAATGAAAAACTAAACTTTAAAGTTACCTTAATACCTTATCAAGCGGATGTAAGTTGGATACCGAATATGATTAAGAAAATGAAAAAAACTTTAGACAGCGAAGAAATACCTGAATTCAATGAAAATTGTGAAAGATGCACTTATCTTTATTGTGGAAGTGAATTTAATATTTCAAATTAATTAATCTTTTATTAAATCAACTACTTTTCAGTTTAATTACTATGGCGCCTTCCCCACCGTCAATTAAACTTGCAGGTTCTATTGATAAAATCTTGTCTGAAAGTTCTTTATTAGTTCTAATATACTCGGGCACAGAATATTTTAGTTTACTTAATTTCTTGGAAACGTAAGCATCATTATCAGTATTAGAATGTAATCCTTTACCTGTAATTAATAAGATTTCTTTGGTCCCATCTTTTTGACATTTGTTTATAATCTCATTAACTTTTTCATTTGCTTCTAGAAGAGTGTAACCGTGAAGGTCAAATTTTATTCTTTTAACAATTTTCGAAATTTTTTTATTTTCTAATTCCTTATCAAAGATGTCTTTTGGGTTCTTTGTGTATTCTTCCCAGGCTAATTTATCTGATAATGGAATTTCTTCTTTTTTCTTCACTTACTAACGATTTCAGCTAAAAACCAATTTGGGTTTTTGCTGGTAGCACTTTTCGTAAACTTCCAATGATCTGTTACAGTTTTAATTCTGTCTGGATTTCCTTCGATTATTTCTTCACTTTTTTTCTTAACTGAAATGATCTCGCAAATGATTTTTACAGTTGCAAATAAGTCATTTTTAATTTTTTCAAACTTTTCTAGCTTAGATTCTTTAACTCCGATGAATGTAAGTTCTGAAATTATTTTATCTTTATTTCTTTGATCAATAGCTTGATCGAAAGTCGTGTAAATTTCCTTTGTTAAAAGCTTTTTAAGCTCATCTTTATTTCCTTTAGCAAAAGAAGTTATGATAGTTTCGTAGGCCATTTCAGCACCTTTTAAGAACTGTTTTTCCTCGTCTTTTTCAAGTGTATCTTTAACGATAGCTTTTGCAGAAAGCTGAGCTTTGTATTCTTCAAATTTTTTTTCATCAAAAATGCTAGAAACCTTACCCTCATGTCCAGTTTTTCTCCCTAAGATGTTTCTTAATCTTAAAAGAATAAAACCAGCAATCATTGCCAGCAAGATAATATCTATAAACCCAAAAGTGTTACTCATTGTTTGATAAATATATACTAATCATATAATTTCAATATACGCAAATGAACACACTTTTCCTAATAATACTGGGTTTACCAATTTTAGAAATTGCTTTGATGATTAAGATTGGACAGCAAATTGGAGTAATAAACACTATTTTAATGATTTGTTTTACTGCAATTCTTGGAATTTATTATTCAAGGATTGAAGGATTAAACACAATTAAAGCAGGATTAATCAATATTTACAAAAATAAACTTCCTTTTTACGAGATTTTATCAGGTGCCTCTATTGCCTTTGCGGCCGTTTTGCTCATTCTTCCAGGTTTTATTACAGATGCTTTTGGATTTTTACTACTCTTTCCATTTACCAGAAGGTTAATTATAGGCTACTGGTTAAAAAACAAAGTAGAAACTAATCCAAATAAAACTGAAGATATTATTGATGCAGAAATAATTGAGGATACAAAAGAAAAAGATAAGAATGAATTATAAAATTGTAGCAAAATATATAAAAGACTTAAAATTTGAAATACCTAATCCAAAAGTATTTTTTTCCTTAGAAAAAGACATTGCAAATTATAAAATTAATATTGATATAAAAAGTAATCAATTCAAAAACCAAATCGTTGAAGTCGAAACAACACTTGCCCTAAATCCGATTAACGATAATTTTGAAAGAATAAATACGAAAATTATTTTTTCTACTATCATTGAAATTGACGGGGAGCTTACAGACAAAAAATCTTTGGAAGAAATAATTTTAATAAAAGTCCCAAATGAAGTTTACCCAGAAATAAGGGGTTTGTTTGTTCTTCTCTTTGAAAAGTCAGGATTTAATAAAATTAAGATTGAAGAAAATATAGATTTTAAAGAACTTTATCTAAAAAGAACTATTCAATAATAGTTCTTTTTTAATTCTTTCTTAAGAAACTCACTATGTAGCCTAAGTTCTTCTTCAGTTGGTTTTACCACTACTTTGCAGTACTTTTTTGTCATATTTGTTCTGCTTGATGATCCATTCTCTGAGGTCTCATCTGAAAAGACAAGCTTTGGTGATTTAACGTCCAATAAATTAATATAAACTTCTCTTAAAAGTTCACAGTCCAATAAGGCATTGTGTTTAGTTCTTCTTGATAAATCAATATTAAATCTTCTACATAAAGCATCAAGTGAGTTTGATGTTCCTGGATATTTTCCTCTAGCTATCTCAAGACTATCAATTACATTTTCTTTTTTAATTTCATTTTTCTTAACTAATTTAAGTTCATGATTAAGAAAACCAAGATCAAACGAGGCGTTATGGATTATAATTTTTTTACCTTTTATAAATTGAAGAAACTCTTCTGCAACGTCACTAAATAATTCTTTATTCTTTAAAAACTCAGTAGAAAAACCATGCACTTTAAAAGCTTCTTCAGGCACATCTCTTTGTGGGTTGATTATTTTATGAAATATTTTTTTTGTTGGAATTAAATCTTTTGTTTCAACACAAGCAATTTCAACAATCCTATGCTTTTCATTAACAGACAAGCCGGTAGTTTCTGTATCTAAAAAAATTTCATTCATATTTTTTTATAAAATTTTTAACATTTTTTTTTAACAAAGCTAAAGAATTATTATTGTGGATTGTATAATCACATTTTTGTTGTTTGAGCAAAGGAGACATTTGCCTTTTGCTCAGAAGATTAAATAAAGATTTGTTCTTCTTTCTTGCTAAGAACCTTCTTAATCTTACTTGTTTTTTAGCACCAACATAAACAAGGGTATTAAAATTTTTACCTAGCTTACTCTCTAGTAATAAAGGTATCTCAAAAATGACTAATTTATTTTTTTTCTTCAAAAAAGATCTCATCTCTCTTCTAACGAGTGGATGAATGATTTTTTCCAACTTTTTGAAATTATTCTTATTCTCTTTTAATTTAACTTTTACTTGTTCTTTGATGTTTTCATTTTTAATTAAATTGAATTTTTTAATTAATTTTTGAATAAATTTCTTATTTTTATAAAGATTGGTTACTACTTGATCGGCGCTAAAAAGAGGGTATTTCTTACCTGCCATTAATTTTGCTACAGTAGATTTTCCTGAGGCTATTGAACCTGTTATGCCAATACTTTTCATTATTTAATCAGTCCTTGCATTTCTTTAATTAAAGCTACGTCCACCTCTGGATTTACCTTGTTCCAAAGATAAAAAGCTTTTTGAGCCTGGTAAATTAGCATCTCAAGACCATTAAAGGCTTTAATATTATTATCAATAAAATGTTTCATTAACCTTGTTTGTAATGGATTGTAAACGACATCATAATAAACAAGGTTTTTTTTAAATCCTAAAAATAAATTTGAAAATTCCTCACCCCCTTTTGTGCCAAGACTTGTTGCGTTAATTAACAAATCCATTTCCTTAATTTTTTCATCAATTTTCTCCCAAGAAATAATATTTATAAATGAGAATCTTTTCTTAATTTCTTCTGCTTTTTTTAAAGTCCTGTTACAAACAAATACCTTGCTAATATTTGCTTTTTGTAAGGCATAAATAATGGACGGTGTAACTCCACCTGCTCCTAAAATTAATGCTGATTGTTTGTTTGAGCTTTCTAATTTTTTAATCAATGCACATTCAAGACCAAAAACGTCAGTGTTTTCTCCAACTAACTTATTTTTTTCATTTAAATATATGGTGTTAACTGAAGCAGTTTTTTCAGCATCATTAATCACTTCATCTAAAAAAGGAATAACCACATTTTTATATGGAATAGTTACATTTAATCCATCAAGCTCTTTGTTTCTAATTCTTTCTAATACACTCTTGATCTTCTCTTCAGGTGTTTCTAATAACGAATACTCAGCTGAAATTTTATACTTTTTATACCAATGATTATGAAGTGCTGGCGAAATGGAATGTGTTAGAGACTTTCCTAATAATGCAAATTTTTTCATTATGATAAAGTTTTAATATAATTGATAATCTGCTTGATTGGTAATCCCATAATCGAGTCTCTATCACCCTTAACGGAGCTAAAAAGTTCTAAACCACCAGCTTCGATTTGATAAACGCCATAAGCTAATAATGTTTCAGTTTTGATTTTGGCTAAATACAACTCTAACTCTTTATCAGTCATATTTTTCATTACTAGTTCTGAGCTATCTGTATGATTCCAGATCATTGCACCATTTTTAGAGATGCAAACTGAACTAATAAGGTAATGTTTAGAACCATTTAGTTTTTTTAAAATTGCTAAAGCTTCTTCTCTAGAATTAGGTTTGTTAATTATTTCATCATTTAAGCTTACAACACTATCAGCTCCTAATACTAATTGGTCCGGATTTTTGTTGCTTACTTTTATTGATTTTAATTCAGCAAGATTTTTTGAAATAAGCGTTGGATCTGCTCCTGCGGCTAGCAATGAATCTTTAACCTGATCTTCATCAACGCCAGATGGAATTACCATGCAGTCAAAATTATTTTTTTCTAGAATCTCTTTTCTGACCCCGCTTTTAGAGGCTAAAATTATTTTCATTGTTTTTTTCTTTTTTTTATCTCAAGTATTTTAATTACAGAGGCTGCTGTTTCTTCTACCGATTTTCTCGTTACATCAATCATAGGCCAACCATACTTTTTAAATAATTTTTTAGAGTTATCTATTTCATCCTTGATGAATTCTAAATCAGAGTAATTTGGTATATTAACTTCTTTCATTATTTCTAGCCTGTTAGATCTAATATCAGACAATCGACTTGGTTCTACGGTCAAGCCTATTACACAAAAATTATCTGGCTCTTTCTTTAATACCTCTGGTATTTCTTGACCCGTAACTAAAGGTATATTTAAGGTTTTGTAACCCCTATTTGCTAGATAAATTGATGTTGGGGTTTTACTTGTTCTACTAACACCAAGTAAAATTATATCTGCATTCCTAACGTCTTCTGTTTTCATACCATCATCATGAGACATTGAAAATTGTATTGCCTCTATTCTCTTATAGTATTCTCCATCTAAAACGTGTTGTGCACTGGGTGTATGAGTTGCTTTCTGATTTAATAATTTAGAGAAATTTAAGATTAGGTTGCCAAGTATTCCAAAACATGGAATCTTTTTTTGCTCGCAAACATGTGAGATGTATTTAGCTAATTTTGTTTCCACAATTGTATAAAGAATAATAACGTTTTCTTTTTTTTTAGATTCTTCGATGATTTTATTTATTTGTTGTTCTGTTCTTATGAATACATATTCTTTTTTTTCGTAATCAAAATTTGAAAACTGAGATTTTAATGCCAAAAATATTCTATCTAAAGTTTCACCGGTTGAATCCGAAACAAGGTTGATCTGGTATTTATGTCCCATATGTAAATCTGTTAATAAAAGTATTATAACTTGTGATTATACATTTGTTTATTAAAGTGAATAAATTCATACACATTAATTAACATATTCTTAACATTTTGCTCATTGTTAGTAATTAAAAACACAGTTTGGTTATTTTCTTAATAAATTTAAATTATCTAGATTCTGTACTTTTTTTTAAATGTCTGGCTGTGGGACAAACTGTTTAAAACTATGTATAACTATTTATCTCAGCAAACAACATGACCTATATCAAATAATATACTTTAAAAATTATTTTATTATTATGAGTAAATTAACAAACTGTTTATTAAAAAAAGATCCTTCTTGCAGACCAGTTTGGTTTATGAGACAAGCAGGTCGATATCTTCCTGAATTTAGAGAAATAAGACAACAAAATAAAGATTTTATAAAACTCTGCTTGAATAGTAATTTAAGCTCAGAAATCACTCTTCAGCCCATCAAAAGATTTAATTTAGATGCTGCTATAATATTTTCTGATATTTTAATGGTTCCTTATGGATTAGGCCAAGAAGTTAAGTTTATTAAAGATGAAGGACCTATTTTATCTCCATTTAATTTAGAAATATTTAAAAAAAATAGTATTGATCAATTCAAAAATAAACTTAATCCAATTTATGAAGCTATAAAATTAACTAGAAAAAACCTTGATAAACAAAAATCATTAATAGGTTTCGTAGGTGCTCCGTGGACTTTGATAGTTTATATGTTTGGCTTAAAGAAAAACAAAGAAGAACTAGACTTAGATATTTTAAAACAAAAAGAAAAAGAAATTAAAGAAACAATTAATCTGCTCATCGAATATCTTTGTTTGCATATTGAATCACAGTTTAAGGCGGGAGCAGAAGTAATACAAATATTTGATTCTTGGGCAGGGCTAATACCTGAAGCAAAACTTTCTGATTATTGTTTTGAACCTAATAAAAAAATTGTTCAGTTTTGTAAAAATAATAAAATTCCAGTGATTTGTTTTCCAAGAAATTTAAATAAAAATTATCTAAAGTTTGCTGATATTGTAAAGCCTGATTGTTTAAGCCTTGATTATAAAATTGATCCAATATGGGCAAAAGAAAATTTAAAAAATTATTGTTTACAAGGAGGAATGGATCCTAAAATACTATTTGAAAAAGAAGACGTAATTTTTAAAGAAGTAGATAAATATTTAACTATTTTTAAAGATTGTCCTTATATTTTTAATTTAGGACATGGTTTATTGCCACAAACAAATCCCGATGTGTTACAAAAAGTTATAGAAAGAGTTAATAATTTTAAATGAAAAAAGCAGTCATTTTATTTAATTTAGGTGGCCCAGATAGTTTAGATGCGGTTGAGCCCTTCTTGTTTAACTTATTTAATGATCCGGCCATAATAAGTTTGCCTACTTTTCTGAGATATCCTTTGGCTAAATTAATTTCAAAAAGAAGAGCGCCAATCGCCAAAGGTATTTATTCTGAAATGGGAGGAAAGTCTCCAATTTTGGAACAAACCCAAAGCCAGGCCGATGCAATCGAAGAAAGCTTAAAAGAAGAAAATGATGAGTATAAATGCTTTATAGTTATGAGGTGCTGGAACCCCAGAGCAACGGAAACCATTAAAAAAGTTAAAGAATTCAATCCTGGTCAAATTATTTTACTTCCTCTTTATCCGCAGTTTTCTAACGCAACATCAGGATCTTCCATCAATGAATGGTTAGATGTTTGTAAAAAAGAAGATCTAAATACCGAAACAAAGATTATTTGTTGTTATCCGAATGAAAAAGATTTTGTCTTATCTTACTCAAATCTTATTAAAGAAAAAATAATTAAAGAAAAATTAAGCGAAACAACATTAATTTTTTCAGCACACGGCTTACCAGAAAATAAAATTAAGCAAGGAGACCCCTACCAATCGCAAGTCGAAAGCACCGTTGATGCTTTAGTAAAACATTTATCCATTCCTGGCTTAAATTACATTTTAAGCTATCAAAGTAGAGTTGGGCCACTTAAATGGATAGGACCTTCAACAGATGATGTCATCAAAGAAGAGTCTAAAAAGAATAAAATTATAATTGTTGTGCCAGTTGCCTTTGTTTCAGAACACTCTGAAACTTTAGTAGAGCTTGATATAGAATACAGTAAACTTGCTAAAGAGAATGGTTCTAAGCAATATATTCGAGTGCCTACTGTCACCATAGAAAAGAATTTCATCAATTCATTAAAATCAAGTATTTTAGCAGCCAGCAAAGGAGAAAGATTCACCTCTTCTTTAAGATGCGCAGAAAAATTTAAAAAATGTCCAAGATTACAAAAATATAATTAAAATGAATTATTATTTATTATTCAAAGCCCTACATTTAATAGCAGTTATTTCGTGGATGGCTGGTTTATTATATCTTCCAAGACTTTATGTTTATCACTCAGAGACAAAAGATAATCAGGATAAAATTGAAACCTTTAAAACGATGGAAAAAAGGCTTTTCTTTTACATTATGAATCCAGCAATGTTTTTGTCTTGGTTATTTGGAATTCTATTAATTCATAGCATTGGATTTGAAAATTTTAGTTATTTATGGCTTCAGTTAAAATCTGTAATGGTGGTGCTCTTAACTTTTTATCATTTTTTCCTGTTTAAATGTTTGAAGAACTTTAGTTTAAATATCAATAATCACTCATCTAGATTTTATAGAATACTGAATGAGGTGCCTACAGTGCTCTTAATAGGCATCATATTTGTTGTTGTTTTTAAGCCTTTATAGGACTTGAAATCCTTTAAAAAACACATATATTTAAATAACTTTCCTCAAGAACCAAACAATCATTTATGAACCTACAAGAATTAAAAAAAAGAAACCCTGCAGAGCTTATTTCGCAAGCTGAAAAACTTGGTATTGAAAATCCAAGCACATTAAGAAAACAAGAAATTTTATTTGCTATATTAAAAAAATTAGCCGAAAAAAATGAACAAATTACCGGTGCTGGTGTTTTAGAAGTTTTACAAGATGGTTTTGGTTTTTTAAGAGCGATGGAATCTAATTATTTACCGGGTCCAGATGATATTTATGTAAGCCCTAGTCAAATTAGAAGATTTGGTTTGAGAACGGGAGACTCGGTTGAGGGAGAAATTAGATCACCAAAAGATGCAGAAAGATATTTTGCATTACTACAAGTAAATAAAATTAATTTTGAAGATCCTGAAAAAGGAAGAAATAAAATTGCCTTTGATAACTTAACTCCGCTTTATCCAAATGAGAGAATTAAATTAGAAATAGAGTCCACAAAAGTTGAAAAGAAACCAGATAATACAGCTAGACTAATCGATCTAGTAAGCCCAATTGGAAAAGGTCAAAGAGCTTTGATTGTTTCTCCGCCAAGAGCTGGTAAAACTATAATTCTACAAAACATTGCACAATCAATTACAACTAATCACCCAGAGTGTTATTTAATCGTACTTTTGATTGATGAGCGACCTGAAGAAGTAACGGACATGCAACGTTCAGTAAAAGGTGAAGTTGTAAGCTCTACATTTGATGAGCCAGCATCTAGACACGTAGCTGTTGCCGAAATGGTTATTGAAAAAGCCAAAAGATTAGTTGAACACAAAAAAGATGTGGTAATTTTATTAGACTCCATTACTCGATTAGGAAGAGCTTACAACGCTGTAATTCCAAGCTCAGGAAAAGTACTAACTGGTGGTGTAGATGCAAATGCGCTTCAGAGACCAAAAAGATTTTTTGGAGCAGCTAGAAACGTTGAAGAAGGCGGCTCATTAACCATTATATCTACAGCTTTAATTGATACTGGTTCAAGAATGGATGAAGTAATTTTCGAAGAGTTTAAAGGAACGGGTAACTGCGAATTAATTTTAGATAGAAAAGTTGCTGATAAAAGAATTTACCCAGCTCTTGATATAACAAGATCAGGAACTAGAAGAGAAGAACTTCTTTTTGAAAAAGATGAACTTTCTAAGATGAATGTTCTTAGAAGAATTATCAGTCCAATGGGAACCATGGATGGAATAGAGTTTTTAATCTCTAAACTTAAAAACACAAAGAACAATGCAGATTTCTTTGATTCCATGAACAAAACAAGTTAGTTTTTTAAATCAATATCAATCTTCTGTGCTATCTTTTAGTAAATGAATATTTACGCTTTATCATCTGGCAGAGGACCTTCCGGTATAGCAATTATAAGATTGTCAGGTAAAGATACATTAAAAATTTGCCAGGTAATTACGAAAGAAAATATAATTAAAAATAAAGAAGTTAATCTTTTTAAATTTTATGATCCCTCCACTAATAATTTAATAGACGAAGGCCTGTTGTTATTTTTTCAATCTCCAAATAGTTATACAGGTGATGATTTAGCTGAATTTCATATCCATGGTAGCAATGCAGTTATTAGTTTATTTTTAGATGTTTTGAGCAAGCAGGCAAATTGTAGAATGGCAGAACCTGGTGAGTTTACAAAAATTGCATTTCAAAATAATAAAATTGATCTTCTAGAAGCTGAAAGTATTGGAGATCTCATTCATTCTGAAACAGAACTGCAAAGACAACAAGCATTAAGGTTTATACAAGGAAATGCATCAAATTATTATAATTCTTTAAGAGATAAATTAATTAAATCACTTGCTTATATTGAAGCAAAAATCGATTTTGCTGAAGATGATATTCCAGACACCGTTCTAAAAGAAGTGCATACAGCTATAGAAGAAATTTATTTAGAGATTAAAAAAACCTTAGAAGATCAAAGGGTAGGCGAAAAAATAAGAGAAGGATTTAAGGTTTCGATTATAGGCGAGGTTAATGCTGGCAAATCTTCTTTACTTAATCTTTTGTCAAAAAGGGATGTTGCTATTGTTTCTGACGAGAAAGGAACTACTAGAGATATTATTGAAGTTTATTTAAATTTAGATGGTTATCCAGTTATTCTGGCGGACACCGCTGGTATTAGAGAGTCTGAAAACAATATAGAAAAAAAAGGTATTGAGCTTGCTATAAATCGATCAAAAGAATCAGATTTAAATTTAATTATTATTGATAACTCATCTAAGCAAGTAGATAAGAAAATTTTAGATTTAATTAATCAGGACTCAATTGTGGTTTTAAATAAATCAGACGTTAGTAATGATAATTCTGGGGAATATAAAAATAATGGAATTTTAATTTCAGTTAAAAACAACAAGAACATAGATAAATTAATAGATTTAATTAAAAATAAACTAAGCAAGAAAATTATTAATACTAAAAATATTTTAGTATCACGTGAAAGACATAGAAATAAATTAAATTTATGCTTATTGGAGTTAGAAAAGTTTCTTGAAAAAAAACAATCTAAAGAAATAGAATTAGCCGCTGAAGATTTAAGAATGGCCACCAGACATCTAGGAGCTATAATTGGGAAGGTAGATGTTGAAGAAATACTAGGCTCTATTTTTAAAGATTTTTGTATCGGCAAATAGCAAAATAATTTCTTGTAAAATTCTATTAGAGGCATACATTAAACTCATGAATAAGATGAGCTATGATGTAGTCGTTATAGGAGGCGGGCATGCTGGTTGCGAGGCAGCAGCAGCATCCGCTAGAATAGGCGTAAATACTGCTCTTTTTACACATAAAATTGAGACTATAGGTGAGATGTCCTGTAATCCAGCCATTGGTGGACTAGGCAAAGGTCATCTAGTTCGAGAAATTGACGCCTTGGATGGTGTGATGGGTTTAGTTACAGACAAATCTGGAATTCAGTTCAGACTTTTAAATAGAAGCAGAGGTCCAGCCGTTAGAGGGCCTCGTACTCAATCAGATAGAGCTCTTTACAAAGAGCATATGCAAAAATTATTATTAAATTATCCCAACTTAATAGTAGTTGGTGATCCCGTTGTTAAATTTATTTTTGATGGAAATAAAATTATTGGATTTGAATGTGCAAGTGGAAAAAATGTTTCTTGCAAACAACTAGTCTTAACAACTGGAACTTTTCTAAATGGCTTAATACATATTGGTGAAAAACAAATACCAGCAGGTAGGTACAATGAAAAACCTTCAACAGGTTTAAGTGAACAATTAGCTAAACATAATATTACTCTTGGAAGGTTAAAAACAGGAACACCTCCTAGATTAGATGGTACAACAATTAACTATAAAGAAATAGAACAACAATTTGCAGATGATGATCCTTATTTTTTTTCATTCCTTACGACTAAGTTAGAGAACAGACAAATCTCTTGTGGTGTTACTCACACTAATAATGAAGTTCATAAAATCATAAGCGACAACATTCATTTAAGCGCTATGTATTCAGGAAATATTAAAGGTGTAGGACCTAGGTACTGTCCTTCTATAGAAGATAAGATAGTTAAATTTAAAGAGAAAGGACAACATCAAATATTTTTAGAACCAGAGGGATTAAAGGACAATACTGTTTACCCAAATGGTATATCAACTTCACTTCCAGAGGAGGTGCAGCTTAAAATATTAAGTAAAATCAAGGGTTTAGAGGATGTTAAAATGATCAGAGCAGGGTATGCAATCGAGTATGATTATGTTGATCCGAGAGAGCTCAAACCAACTTTGGAGACAAAAAAAATTCAATCATTATTTCTTGCTGGTCAAATTAATGGAACCACTGGATATGAGGAAGCAGCAGCCCAAGGTTTAATCGCAGGAGTGAATGCTGCTTTAAAAATTAAAAACGAAAATGAATTTATTCTAGACAGATCAGAATCATACATCGGAGTTATGATAGATGATTTAATTACGAAAGGTGTTTCAGAGCCATATAGAATGTTTACTTCAAGAGCTGAGTACAGATTATCTTTAAGAGCAGATAATGCAGACCAAAGATTAAGTCCACTTGGAATAAAAATTAATTTAGTTAAAAAATTAAGAGAAGAAATTTTTTTAGATAAACAAAAAAAATTAGTTCAAGTTTTTGATTCTTTAAATAGCAAATCTATCTCACCTAACGCTGCTGCTAAATATTCTATAAAAATTTCTATGGATGGAGTAAAAAGAACGGGTATAGAAGTGTTAGGATTAAAAGATGTTTCAATTGACCAACTCAGGAAAATATGGGTCGATATACCCCAATATGATAAATATATTGATGAACAAGTAGAAATAGATGCACATTATTCAGGCTATTTAAAAAGGCAGACACACGATATAGAAGCTTTTAAGAAAGATGAGTCGATAATAATCCCTGATGATATTAACTATGAAATTTTTAGTGGTCTATCTAAAGAAATTAAATCTAAACTCACTCAAATTAAACCAAAAACCCTAGGCCAAGCTCTTAGAATAGATGGTGTTACTCCAGCTGCAGCTATTATTCTCTTAGGTTATATAAAGAAAAGCAGATATAAAGCATCTGCTTAATGAATAAAGAAGAAGTTTTAAATTACCTTTCCAAAAATATAAAATTTAATAGTTCAGAGATAGAAAAATTAGATGTTTTTCAAAAAGAGCTACTTAAGTTTAACGATAGCTATAATTTGATAGGTTCTTCTACTTTAAATGATATTTGGACTAGGCATATACTAGATTCAGCTCAGATAATAAAATTTATAGATTTCAATAAAAATAATAGTCTTTCAGATCTTGGCACAGGCGGTGGTTTTCCAGGGCTAATATTAGCTGTTTATGCTCAAAAATACGAGTTTCACGTGAAATTATATGAAAAATCAAAGGTTAAATGTATATTTTTAGATCAAATATTAAGAGTATTAAAATTAAAGAGAGTAAATGCAATTTGTTCGAACATAAATAATGAACAGATTGATACTAATTACGTTACTTGCAGAGCTTTCCGCAAATTAGACTATATACTCAATATTTCACGTGAAAACGTAAAAGTTAACCACAAATTGATAATATTAAAAGGTAAAAATGCCTTAGATGAGATTAATATGCTTCAAATGAAGGAGCAATATAGGTATGAGGTAAAAGATAGTATCACAGATAAAGAATCGAAAATTTTAATCTTTGATATAAAGAAAAAATAATGAAAAAAATTATTGCAGTTATAAATCAAAAGGGTGGAGTGGGTAAAACAACAACAGTTGTTAATTTAGCAACAGCGTTAGCTCAGGAAGGAAAGAAAATTTTAGTAATTGATTTAGATCCACAAGGTAATGCTACTACAGGTCTAGGAAAAACTAACAGCGATAATGAAAAAAATGTTTATAAGATTATAATAGGTCAAAATAACCCATTAAATGTTATACAAGAGAGCTGTGTTAAAAACCTTGATTTAATTGGCTCAAACGTCAATTTATCAGGTCTAGAAGTCGAAACAGCAGATAATCCTAACCGCGCTTTCTTATTAAAAGAAATTTTAAATAAAAATGAAAATGTTTTTTCTAATTACGAAAATATTTTTATAGATTGTCCACCATCATTAAGTTTACTTACCATTATGTCACTCGTTGCAGCTGAAGAATTATTAGTTCCACTCCAAACAGAATTTTTTGCACTAGAGGGAATTACACAATTAGTAAAAACTATTGAGAGAATAAAAGAAAAGCTAAATCCAAAATTAGAAATAAGAGGAATTCTCTTAACGATGTTTGATAAAAGAAATAAATTATCAAACCAAGTTGATGAAGAAGCAAGAAAATATTTTAAAGATAAAGTTTACAAAACAGTGATACCGAGAAACGTTAGATTATCCGAAGCACCATCACACGGTGTTCCATGTTTGGTTTATGACAAGTCATGTTTAGGGAGTCGGTCTTACATAAATTTAGCTAAAGAGTTTATGAGTCAGGAAAATAAAAAACAGGTAGGTATATAATGGTGGACACAAAGAAAAAAAAAGGTTTAGGAAGAGGATTGATGTCATTATTTGGAGATCAAGAAATTTCTGTTCCGAAGGGAGATGTTAAAACCGATTATTTGTCAATATCCATAAGCAATTTGGTGGCCAACAAATTTCAACCCCGAACTTATTTTGACAAAGAAAAAATTGAAGAGTTAGCTCAATCAATAAGGCAAAATGGGTTAATTCAACCAATTATAGTTAGACCACATTCTGAGGAAGGCGTTTATGAAATTATAGCTGGAGAGAGAAGGTGTATGGCAGCGCAAAACGCAGGTTTGCACGAAGTACCAGTTGTTGTTTTAAAAATAAATGATGTTCAAGCGTTGGAATTAGCAATTGTTGAAAATATTCAAAGGGAAGATTTAAATGTAATAGAAGAAGCAAAGGGTTACGATCGGTTGATGAAAGAATTTTTCTATGATCATGAGAAGCTGGCTGACTTTATGGGTAAGAGTAGAAGCCATATTAGTAATACTCTAAGACTTCTAACATTGCCAGAAGAAGTCATTAAAATGGTAGATGAGGGAAAGTTAACCGCTGGCCAAGTAAGACCATTAGTCGGAAGATACAACGCAAGAGAAATTGCTAATTCAATTTTAAAAGAAAAGCTAAGCGCAAGATCTGTTGAAAACTTAGTAAAAAATCAAAAAGACGCAGAAGGAAAAAAAGGATCTTCAAAATCTAAAACTGACCCAAACGTATTTTTAGCTCAAAGGCAAATTGAAGAAAGCTTAGGTTTAAAAACAAAAGTTGTTTCAAGAAAAAATAATTCAGGAAAACTTATTGTTGAATTTAATAATTTAGAACAATTTGAAATGTTATCTAAAAGGCTTATAAAAAAGTAATATTTTATTTAGCTATATCAATTAACAAGTTTTTAATTAAAACAGCATTATTAATTTGTGAGTTTTTTTTCATCAAAATTTCGGTCGTGTTAATTTTCGTATAAATTTCATTTAACTTATTTAAACTTAAATTTCTTAGCTGATTTATAAACATTGGTTTATCTTTCCAAAAAATAGGTGGCTTGATATTATCTAATTCAGATGAACCTTTACTTTCACCTGTACTATTTTTAATATCAATTAATCTTTG
>Ga0255769_10003624_pt1 | contig 15582 bp, 20 predicted proteins | sample 041ome_9_FD_179637 | JGI IMG/M metagenome (GOLD analysis project Ga0255769, IMG submission 179637) | Coastal salt marsh microbial communities from the Groves Creek Marsh, Skidaway Island, Georgia - 041413US metaG (version 2) | ecosystem: Environmental > Aquatic > Marine > Intertidal zone > Salt... | reverse complement strand
AATAAACCAGTAAATACACAAAAAATAGAAAAAAAAATATATATAGATGAATCGAAAAAAAAGGTTATCAATAATCCAGAGTTAAAAAAATTTCCTAAAATAAACCATGCTTTAGATAATTTCCAAACAAAACAAATCCACAGAAAAGATGTATTTAAAGATCAACAATTAAATTTAAATAAAAATAAAAATTTTAATAACGATAATGAAGCTCAATTTAGATTGTTGGCAAATAAATTTAATGAATCAGTTGAGGTTATTTTAGAACTTTCAGAAAAAGTTAATAATCTTGAGAATTTAATTTACAATCATCCAAAAAACAAAAAATCACGAAACTTATTTTTTTTTTTTAATTTAAAACTTATTTCCATTGTGATTAGTGTTTTTATCGTAGGTTACGTTTTTTTATTAATACCTATGGATACATCTGCGATTAATCAAATATTAAATGATATATTTTCTGCAATTTAGAATTATTTATTTTAAGTCAATATCTAATATTGTCATATTAAAATGATAGCATGTCTCCCCATCTTCGTTATCTTCAAATAAAACTCCTAGAAACTCGCCATTATTAGTAACATCTGCAGAGTCGTTTTTATTTTCTCTTCCTTCTATTTTAATAGATTTAGAACCCAAAGATTTTCTGAGATATTCTTGAATTTTACTTGTTGTGTTTCTGTCCATAATACTTTCCTTATTTTTTTAAATTAATTGATAATATAATTTTAATGAATCTGATATTTTCTAATACTAAGCTTTTTTTCAAATTTATTTAAAATCATTAACAAGTCAGTACTTTTGCTAATCAATTCAGAATCTTTTAAAATATAAAATTCATTTATGTTTTTTAGGCCTTTTAATCTTTTTTTTATAATTTGGTAAATTGGTTTGTCATGTGTGTGTCTGAAAATTGAAAAAATTGCAGTTCCATTTTGGCTATCTAGTGCATAATCTTTCCAAAAACCTCTTGATACTTGCTTGCTATACAAACTAAGAATAGATGTTAATTCTAATTTAGAAAAAAATATTGTTTTCTTATGATTATTATTACCTAATTTTAAAACATTAGAAATTTTAGAATTATTCAATTTAAAATTAAGAATAGTCATAATTTTTAATATTCTTCAAATTTAATATGTTTTTATTGCGTATTATCATATCACCAATATTCTTTTAACTTTGAATTATACTATTTTAATAGTATATGATTATCTTGAATACAAAAAAATTTTCAACTTTTATTATGTTAAACGGGTTATTAAATGGCTGATATTTTTGACGAAGTTTCTGAAGAACTCAAGCAAGATCAGCTTAAGCAGATTTGGAATAAATATTCTAAATATATCATTTCTGTTGCTTTTATACTTTTTATATCTGTACTAGGCTATTTTTTTTACGACAAGTGGAGGCTTGAAAAAATAGAAGTTAGTTCATCACAGTTTTTTTCTGGAATTGAAAAATTAGAAAAAAAAGAGTTTTTATCAAGTATAGAAATTTTTTCTAAAAATGTTGATCAAGCACACCAAGGGTATAAAACTCTTTCTCTTTTTGGTATTGCGGAAGCTAATTTTAAAATTGGCAAAGTTGATGAAATGATTTTAAATTATAAATCCATATACGAAAATCAGAATATTGATGTATATTACAGAGATTTAGCTCGCTTACTCAGTGTTATGAAAGATAATGTTAGTTCTTTTGAAATACAAAAAAAAATCTTAGACCCAATTTTAAATAGTCCTAGCAAATTACAATTATTAGCAGCTGAATTAGAAATTATGCTTTTGATAAGATTTAATAAAATAGATGAAGCAAAACTATCTATTTCAAAATTATTGAAAAGAACCGATATCACCTTTGAACAAAAAAATAGACTTGATTTAATTGATAAAGTTTATAATTCAAATGCAAAGTAAATTTTTTCCCATTATTATTTTATCTCTTCTTTTAGGATGTTCCTCTGATAAGGAAATAGACACTACTAAATATGTTTCTGTTTATGAGAACTCAGTAAGTTTTAATTTTGTGGATGAAAAAGATAAAAATAATTCACAACTAGCAGCTGTTACAAATATTAAAAATATTTATAACCCTGAAGATTATCAGTCATCAAATGCTATAATAAATTTTCCTTTAAAAAAATTATGGGAAATTAACACTAATCAAGAAATTAATGATGAAAACCCGTTGTTACCTAAACCCATATTCATTTTATCAAATGTTTATATTTTAAATAATAAAGGCACATTATTTAAAATCAACGGTAGTTCAGGAAAAGTTATCTGGCAGAAAACAGTTTTCGAAGAATTAGAAAATACGGTTATAGGAACCCCTTCGTTATCTGCAAGATTATCTCAGGATAAAAATATTATTTTATATTTGCACAATGGATTTGATGAATTAGTAGCATTCAATGAAGCTAATGGTACTAAAATATGGAGTAATAAAACTAATCTTCCCTTTAGGGGAGGTATTACAGTATCAGAAAACTCATTGTTCTTAAGTGATTTTGAAGGTAACTTTTATTCTATAAATAATGAAAATGGAAAAGTTAAGTGGTCTACCTTTTTAGGGAATGATCCTGATTCTATATATACAAGTGCAAGACCAATTTTGGCAGATGACAAAATTATTATCCCAGGAACGGGTGGGTCTTTCTTTGTTATTTCTAAAGATAAAGGTGAAGTTTTATGGACAGAAAACATCTCATCTAATAAACAATTACCAAAACTATTTCATTCAGGAGACATAATTGCTAACCCTATTTATGACAATAAAGTAGGTTATATAGTTTCGCAATCTGGTGTTACAGCAGCATTTAATATTAATACAGGTGAGGAGCTATGGAATATTCCTGTAGGTGGGTTTGAAACTCCATCTTTTTCTGGAGAAAGTCTTTTTATAAATGGTAATATGGGGCTTTTAGTAGCTGTAGATACTAAAACTGGCAATTTAAGATGGAAAAATCAATTTCCTAAATATCTTAACGAGGACTCTTATTTTGTCGAAAAGGAGTTAGCTTTATATAAAGGGCCTACCCTTGTTAATTCCCATATCTTATTTTCAAATCAGAATGGTAGAATTATGATTATTGACGCAAACACAGGTGAAGAAAAAGACTCTATTAAAGTTGGAAGATTAGCAACTTCTCCTATGCCAGCAGAAAAGAAAGTTCTTTTTCTTACTGTAAATGGTAAATTAATAGCTTATGAATAAGCTAAATTTAATATTTCAGGGCTAAAAATGTTAAAAATTGCTTTAGTTGGAAGACCAAATGTTGGAAAATCAACTTTGTTCAACCGCTTAGTTCGTCTAAACAAAGCAATAGTTAATAATATTCCTGGGGTTACTAGGGATAGAAAATATGGTCAAGCATCACTTGTTGATCTTAATTTTACTTTAATAGATACGGCTGGAATAGATGAAACTCTTACTGGTAAGACTGATACTGAGATTAGACATCAAACTGAATTAGCTATTGAAGATTCAGATATTATAATATTTGTTATTGACGCTAGGGCAGGTGTGCTCCCTGTGGAAAAAACTTTTTCTAAAAAATTAATAAAACTTAATAAGCCAGTTATACTTTTACTGAATAAAAGTGAAGGTTCTGCAGGACTTGTAGGTTTAAGTGAAAGCGCATCTCTTGGTTTTGGTAGTATAATTCCATTTTCTGCGGAACATGGTGAAGGGTTATCAGACCTTTATGATGTATTAAGGATGAATTTAGAAAAAGATGAAATAAATTTTTCAAATAAAAAAGATGATGTTAACAAAGAAGAAAAACTTACTCCAGTAAGAGTTGGGTTTATAGGTCGCCCGAATACAGGCAAATCTACATTAGTAAATAATATTATTGGTCAAAATAGATTGGTAACTGGTTCTGAAGCTGGAGTTACTAGAGACTCTATTGAGATTTTATGGTCTTATAAAGATAGGTCTATTTGTATTGTTGATACTGCAGGTCTTAGAAAAAAATCAAAAATAGTCAAACCATTAGAAATAGAAATGGTTAGTGATACTCTAAAAACAGTAAAATATAGTAATGTATGTGTTTTACTTGTTGATGGAACGAAAGGTTTAGATAAGCAAGATTTAACTATTGCAAGAATGATAGCTGGTGAGGGAAGAGGATTAATAATCGCGGCAAATATGTGGGATAAAGTTGATAATAAAACTAAAGTAAAAGACATGATTTATCATCAATTACAAATTTCGCTTTCTCAAATAAAAAAAATTCCAGTTGTTTTCATGTCTGGACTTTATGGTCATGGAATAGAAAGCTTGCTGGACATGATTTTAGAAGTTGAGAAAAAGTTAAATTTTAGAATTTCAACAGGTAAATTAAATAGATGGTTAACCCCAATTATAGAAAGCAATCCACCTCCTCTTTATAAAGGAAGAAAGAATAGCATAAGGTATATTACTCAGGTTAACGTTAGACCGCCAACTTTTGCAATTTTCATGTCTAGTCCAGAAAATTTGCCTACTAGTTATAAAAGATTTTTAATTTCATCATTAATGGAAAGCTTTGGATTATTTGGTTTACCTTTGAGGCTTATGGCCCGAAAAGGTAAAAATCCATATATAGAAACTTAATCTAATTAGATTAAATATTGATTAACTAGCGACAACATCCTCGTGGATTATTTCTTTTGTTTCTTCTTGTTGTTTTACTAATGCCTCTGATTGTATTTTCATTTGGTTCTGATTTTCAACTCTTCTTTGTTCTAATTTAATTCGTTTATTTATAATTTTTAGTAAGTCATTGTCATCTCTTTCAACTGTCTTAAAAAAACTACCAAGGATTTTTTTTCGCTTCATCAGACCAATAATGCGAACCTCTTGGGTGCACCTATCTAAATTATCATTAATTCGCTTTGTTGCTAAATTAGCAATTCGTTGGTCAATAAATTCTTTTTCCATAGCAGCTCTAATTCTAAGTCCTGTATTAGTTTTCATTTTTGTTAGCCTAGTACAAACTGAATTTGTTCGCCTGCCTATGTCATCTCCGATTTCTTCTAATTGCATTCTTGATGGCTTAGGAACTCTGATGTGAATAAACTGGGACCCTTCCTCATTTTTTGCAGGGAAGCCACTTTCTCTAATAAAATCAAGAACTTCTTGAACATGCTCTTTATTATAAATCATTAATTGAATTTTCATCGGGTCATCGGGAGATTCTACGTTTCCTAAATCACCTATTCTTCTTTTACGACCATTCATTATAATTTGAAGGCTCCTAAAAACAGCTATATTAGCGTCTTCAGATTTTATAGCTAAAAGGGATTCTGCAAATTCTTCAATGGCTAATTCAAAATTTGAAATAGCTTCAGGTGAATACCCTTCAGTATTGTTTAAGTTATTATTTCCGTCTTCCATATTTATTACCATAAACTTTAATTAATATTATCAATATTTGATTTCAATTTCAATTCGTCTATTTTTTTCTCTACCGTCACGTGTGTCATTTTGTTCTATTGGTTTGGTTTCTCCAAAACTAATAGCTTTTAACTTTTCAGAAGGTATAGTGTTTGCTTTTGCTAGCTCTTGAACAACGCTTGATGCTCTAGCAGCGGCAAGATCCCAATTATCTCTATATTGACCTCCAAAAATTAGTGGTACGTTATCTGTATGTCCAGAAACATTAACCTGGCCTGCACCTTTGCCACTAACTTTAGCTATTTTTTGCATTATGGCTCTTGCTTGCTTTGTAAGCCTTGCAGATCCAGAACTAAAAGCTCCTGCTGATCCAACTGTTACTATAACTCTATCTTTTTCTCTTTGAACTTCAGCCAAACCTTTACCAATTTCTTGTTTAAGAGCGACTTTTAGTTGATCTTCACTAAATTCAGCTTTTTTTGTCTTTTCCTGTAAATCCTTTTTATCATTGGAATTCTGCTTTTCTAGGTTATTCATTTGTTCTTTTAATGATTTATTTTCTATTTCTGCAGAAGCCATAGATTTAATGTCTTTATCTATCCCACCAATAAGAACGTCTGTCTCATTAGCGCCTGTACTTTCTCTAGCATTTTCAACAGCATCAACAGTATCTTTTATTAAATTGGAAATTTCGTCTGCTGTTTTGTTTTCTGTGTTTAAGCTAACTAAAACTTTGTCGTTTACTGTTTCAACTTTAACGTCTTCTGAGGAAACTTCAGATTTTATTTGTTCGCTTAATTCCTTTGCATCCATAACTTCTTTTGAATTACTTTTAGCACTATCACCTTCATCAATTTCAGATTTTAGATCTAAGTTTTTTTGCTCTGAATCTGAAGTTTGTTGTCTGAGATTTTTTGTGACTGAAGGAGCAGGTGATGGACTAAAATTTAATGATAATACTGTAGTACCTTTTGGTTGTTCAACTACCGGAACAACTTTTTGAACGCCAAAAGCATTTTTTAAACTACCACTTATTTGTTTAAACTTTGGAACATTAAATTCTGCGAAAGATAAGATTAGAACAAAAAATGCCATTAATAAGGTGGCCATATCGGCAAATGTAGCCATCCAAGCAGGTGCTCCTGCTGGTGGGCATTTGGGACATTCTTCTTCTTCTTGTTCTTCTACTACTTGAGCTTCAGCCATTTTTAACCCCTAGTTACTAAAAAATTATGCAGCTTCTTCAATTTGGGCTTGGATTTTTGGTGGTAAGTTTGCAACTAACTGATCAGTAATATTTCTTGGACTTTCTCCTCTAGAGATAAATTTTAGGCCCATAACAACCATTTCTCTATAAAGCACTTCATGCGCCGAATAGCCCTCCAATTTTGTTACAATTGGCATAAATATACAGTTAGCTATCATAGCACCATACAAGGTTGTTAATAACGCAACAGCCATAGCAGGACCAATAGCCTTTGGGTCAGCCATATTACCCAACATTGCAACAAGCCCAATAAGTGTTCCAATCATTCCCATGGCTGGCGCTAAATCAACCCAAGCTTGGAAAACTCCTGTCATATTTTCGTGCCTAACTTTCATAGCTTTTAATTCTCTGTTTAATTGATCTGTTAATTTAGATTCATCAGCTCCATCAACAAGCATTTGCAAACCTTTTTCAAAAAATTTATCAGGAACTTCTTGGCCTTCTAACGCCATCATTCCATCTTTCCTTGCAATTCCCGCTAGTTCAGTAAGTCTAGTAATTAATTCATCATGTTTTTTTGCTCCAGGCATGAAAACTTTGACCATAGCACCAAATGAGGCTAAGAACATTGGCAAGGTTGATCGGTACATAACTGCAAAGAATGTTCCCCCGATAACAATCAACATTGATGGTGTGTCTATAAAGGCTCCAATGCCTCCTGAAGAAACCATGGCCCCAGCTATCATTCCTAGAGTGCCTATTAGTCCAATTAAAGATGCTATATCCATTTTTTTGCCTTTTTTATGTATAAAATAGTGATATTAGGCACAATTACTGCAAGAATAAGACCAAAATAAGAATTTATAAAAAAACACAGAGGTTTTATGTTATTTTTCAAAATACCACTAATTAGTGTTAAAGCTATAATTATACTATTATTAATTTATTCGAATTTCAACAATGTTTGGGCTAGTAATTTTATCACTAGGGGACATTATGTTATTGACCTTGGACAAAAAATTGAATGGTTAACGTGCCCAGTTGGAATGGTATGGCAAGATAAAACTTGTGTAGGTACACCTTTAAAATTGAAATATAAACAAATAAAATTTGCCATTGAACAAGCTAGTGAACAACTAGGAGGAAAGTGGCGTTTGCCTAATAGGAAAGAGTTAGAACGAATTGTCTGTAAATCATGTGGCGCTGTTAAAATTGATACAAAACTTTTTCCTAACACTCCTGCTGAGTCATTTTGGACAAATGAAATAAATGCTTGGCAGCCCAAATTTATGTGGACAGTTAACTTTTTCACAGGACATACGTTTGGAAGGTTTCCTGAATTTATCCCTAATTATGTAAGGTTGGTTCGAGATAGATAGTTCTAATTTTTTTTCTTTTCTGCCAAATATTTTAATAATTTTATACAAAACATAATTAACCCTAAGAATATTATTAAAAAAGCAGCATTATATGGAGTAATTATTTTAAGATAATGTAATTTGTCACTTTGTATTAGGCTTAATAGTATAATAAAAGCGACACTTAGTAAGAAAATACGAATTATCTGGCAATTTTTGCATTTTGGTTTCGTATTTGGTTCATTAGGCATAATCAAAGTTTTAATTTTATCTCAGTAAAATAAATCAGTTGTTATTTTGCCAAATAATTGACTCTTCTTTTTTATATATAAAAAATAAAATTTATAAACTAAAAAGTGTCTTTTTTCTATAAATTATATAAGTAACTGTTTTTATTCGTTTTATTTTTTGAATTTGAATATTACATCAGTCATTTTTTTGTTTTATTTATTCGTCAAATTAAGATTTTGATTTGTTTTAATTTTACTGTTTTCCTTTGATCGTTAAGTAACAAATTTACTTTATGGAGATTAAAATGAAATTGGGTCAACAGCTTAAAATCAAACAAAACCAGTCTTTAATTATGACACCTCAATTGCAACAGGCAATAAAATTATTGCAGTTGACTAATTTAGAATTAGCTGAGTTTGTTGAAAAAGCGCAATTAGAAAACCCTTTTATTCAAGATCAAAAGGAATACTTGGAAATAAATAATACAAACAAAGGAACTGAAAGTCCTGACGTATATCAAAATATGAATAACACCTCAGATCCTTTAAAAAAGAATAGTGAATTAGATATGCAAAATACTTTTGATTCACATTTGTCATCAAATAATAACCAAGAAAATAAAAAACTATATGACAAAGAAATACTAAGAACTGGTAATAATGTATCTGCTGGTGAAGTAATTGAGAAAACGCTAGAAAATAAAATCTCTCTTAAAGAAAGTCTTGTAAATCAAATTAATATTGAATTTAGTGAAAAGGATAATAAGTCCATTGCGATAGCCATGATTGATTATTTGCATCCAAGCGGTTGGTTTACGCATTCTAAAAGTGAGATTGAAAAGGATTTAAATATTAATGAACAAAAAATTTCGCAAATATTAGATAGATTAAAAAGATTAGAACCTGTTGGTATATTTTCTGAAAATTTATCAGAATGTTTAAAACTACAATTAATTGATAAAAACCTTTTTAATGAACATTATAATATTCTATTAGATAACCTACCGCATTTACCTTCGGGAAAGTTTAAACAAATTAGCAAGCTATGCAAAGTTTCAGAAAATTCTTTATTTGAAATGATAAAAGTTATTAAAACTTTGAACCCAAAACCTGCCGAAAATTTTTCACAAGAAAAAATTTTAGTTGATCAACCAGATATAATTGTCAAGAGATCAGAAAAAGGTTGGAGAATTGATTTGAACGGATCAACTTTACCAACTGTTTCAATTGATGAAGAATATATAAATGAAATTGAAAAATATAAATTAGATGAGAAAGCCAATAATTTTACTTTTGAAAAAATAGGTGAAGCACGTTGGCTTAAAAAAGCAGTAGAACAGAGAAATAAAACTATATTAAAAGTATCATCTGAAATAGTTAGAAAACAAGTAGGTTTTTTTAGGCATGGGCTTAATCATATGAAACCAATGATATTGAAGGATATTTCGGACGCAATTGGAATGCATGAAAGCACAGTGTCCAGGGTGACTAATAGTAAACTTATGTTAACAGAGTGGGGAGTATTCCCACTAAAACAATTTTTTTCAGCGTCTATTTCTAGTTCAGAAAATTCTGAAATGCATGCGGCTTCAGCTGTAAGAGAAACCATAAAAAGCTTGATATCTTCAGAGATATCTAACAAACCTCTTAGTGACGATAAATTAGCTAGAATTTTGAATAAAGATGGAATGAATGTGGCCAGAAGAACAGTAGCTAAGTATAGGGATATGCTTAAAATTCCATCAAGTGCTCAAAGAAGAAGAGCATCAAGGTTACAGAAGATGGTATCTAATTAATTTTAATTAACACAAAACTCAGGCTTATTTGACATATGATAACTATTATTCAAAATATATTTTAATGGAACATTATATTTTTTCTTTTTAGAACCTTTATCATCATAATAATCAATTTTTATTACATAATCATTTATATTGTTAAATAGAATTTTTTCTTGATTGTTATTTTGTAGATTTAATTTTTTTAACATTTTTTTTAATCTCCATAGCTAGAAATTAAATGCATTAGTTATGCCAAACTCTATTTTTAATTTGATTTATTAACGTATCCTTTTAAGCTTGATCTACTGAGAAGATTTCTACCTATTTTTATATATTTAGCTGGGTTTTGAGACTTTCCATTGACAGATATTTCATAATGAAGGTGAGCACCTTTGACTCTTCCTGTCCTGCCCATTTTTCCAATAACTTGTCCTTCACTTACAATGTCACCGCTTTTAACATTAATTTTTGCTAAATGGCCATATGTAGTCATTATGCCATAATTGTGTTTAATTCTAATGACTTTTCCAAATGACCCATGATAGCCAGCAAAAACAACATTGCCATCCGCTGAAACTGTGACATTTTCTTGCCATGTTCCTGCTAAATCAATACCATGGTGCATTCTATATTTGCCAGTCACTGGGTGTTTTCTTGGTCCATAAGAGCTTGAAACGTAATAATGTTCCATAGGAGGTTTAAGAGGTATGTTTTGAAGAGCTTCTTTGTAAATTGCTAATAAATTAAGACGATTGCTTAAGTTTCTAAAAAAGTCATCACTTTCCGGATCAATATCTTGACCATTGTTTATTATTGAATCAACGCTAACTAAGTCTGTATTATTTATTCTTACTTTAATCTTCCTAAATACATTTTCCATTTGTATTAATTCATTATTAACAGAGGCTAAAAAACGTAGACTTTTTGCTTTAGCGTTTAATTTAGGAGGTTGTGGTACTTTAAATTCTGTATCTGTTTCGTTGTTTAAAAGTTTTGATGTGATAATGTTACTTTCATTATAAATTTCTTGTGAAGACAAAACAGGAATGTCTTGATTTCTTCTAGTACTTTTAAAAAGACTATATTTAAAAGTATTTATTTTAGCTGCTGTAAAATTAGAATTAGTTTTATTATTAAATTTCGAATTACTATTTGGTATTTGGCTGTTTTTTATTATTTCATAAATTTCATTTTGATTATTATAATCATCATCTAATATTTTTCTTGAGGTTGGAAGTGTAATATTAGATTGATCTTGAACATCTATATTCACTACAGTGTCGGAGTCATTTTCAATAGGACTAGGAATGTTTGCTGAAGCTTCAGTAATTATATCATTTTTTTTTGCAACATCTATTGCTGAAAATAACCCTTGTGCTGACCAATAAATAATACTTGTTAAACCTACAAAAGTAGAAATTATAGCACCAGTATAATGTATTGGTTTAAAAGCAATTTCAATTGGACCTTTTCTAGTAAAAATCAGAAAACGTCTTTCAGAAAACAATCCTAATTTTTTGTTTTTTTGGATTTCATCTCCAAACCGTTGACCAGTTTTTACGGGTGGGAGGTTTTTTCCAAATTTATTAAATGTGGAATTAACCACTAGTTACTCCAGTCCTAAAAAAAGAAAGAAAAGGATGCCAAAATTGGACAAAATTTGTACTACAAACATAGAAACTAAAATCTTGTTAGAAATAGGGTTTTTAACCGACAAACTAACTGCAGGAAAAGTCTCATTTTTTTTCTGATTTTCATTTGTGGTATTGTCTTTTATCTTTAGCTCTTTGCTATTAATCATCTTTCCATGATTTTGATTCGCATCGACTTTCTTAGGCTGCATAGATAAAGTTATGTTTGAAGTTTTAGTTTTTTGGTAAACTTCATTAGAAAAATTTTCTCTAATTTGTTCTGTGCCTTCATTTTCTATCTGGACTCGCATCTTCTCTATGCGGTCTCTCAAATCAATTATTTCTTCAGCCATTTTGAAATTCTCTAATTTTTTTTATCGGTGACTATTATGGCAAGTTAATTGCATCATTTATACCAAATAAATGTATTTTGAATAATTTTTTTAATTAGTTTAATTATAATGACTAATGTTTATTATAAATTAAATTTAATTGAATGTAACTAGTAGGAAAAGGGATTTCCATAATGTTAGGAAGAACAAACGAAACTGATACTGAAAAATCTATTATTTCAAGTGATATGAAAATTAAAGGTAAAATTTCTGCTGAAGGTAGCTTGGTTTTATTGGGTTCTGTTGTAGGAGATATTAAATGTAACAGTTTGTCAGTAGAGGGCTCTGGTTCATTAAAAGGAAGCATTGAAGCTGAAGTTATAACTGTATCTGGTAAATGTGATGGTCAAGTTTCTGGTGATTTTGTCTCAGTTAAGTCTACTGGGAAAATTTCTGGTGAAGTTTTTTATGAGAACATTTCAATTGAAGAAGGTGCAGTTATAGAAGCACAAATTGGCAAAAGACAAAATAAAAAATAGAGGAGATTATAAATGGCTAATAAACAGGCAGTTTTAGGATCTGGAGCCCGGTTTAGTGGAAAAATTTCTAATGCTAAATCAATTGAAATTAATGGATTTGTCGAAGCTGATTTAGTTACTGAAAAAGTAACTATTGGTTCTACAGGAAAATTTATTGGAGCAGTTGATTCTGATTTAGTTGTAATTGCTGGTGAATATGAGGGCAAGATGCAGGCTGAGAGCGTTTGGCTTACTGAAACATCTCGTATAAGTGGAGAAGTCCATTATAAGTCCTTACAAATGGATAGAGGGGCCGCTTTAAATTGTAGAGTTGTTCATAATTGGAATGAAAACGCTAGTACAAAAGTAGATGAAACGGAAAAAGAAACTAGTGAAGTTTCAGATGAACAAAAAGACACAAAGTAATTCAACATTTTTTAAAAAGGTATAAATTATGACCGAAATAACATATATTTCTGAAGAATTAGTAATGGAAGGTAATTTAGACTCAGCTGGTTCTAGCGTTGTAGTGGCAGGTAGATTTAAAGGAGAATTAAGAGCTAAAGATGTTCTTTTGGAGGCTAATAGTATTTTTGATGGAAATTTAGTAGCAGATAAAGTTACGCTTGGTGGGTTGGTGAAAGGCGAGGTTTCAGCTAACACATTAAATGTTGCCAGTAGTGCAAAAGTGGAAGGAAACCTTAAAACTAATGCTCTTTCTATTGACTTAGGAGCAGAGGTTTCTGGAAGTATAACCAGAATTTCTAAATAGACTAAATTAATTTATTTTTTAAAGAAGTCTTTATACAATCATTAACAAAATCAATAGTTTCGTTTTGTCCTGTTAATTGTACTAGTTTCATAGTGGCGTATCTTCCTGCAGCAAGAGCAATGGCTAGTTCATCATTTTCTTTTACTGTTTCATTTTCCAGATAATCTTCAATGTCATCTCTTATTCTAATTAATTTGTCTTTATAATTAGAATATTCTTCATCTATGGGTGATTTGAAATTCACATTAATGACTTGACCCATTTGTAATAACCTTAATCAAATTTTGTATCTAATATACTTTACGTCATATTTATTATAATTTTAAAAAAATTAAAAAAACTTAACAAACGGAAAGATGGTCATGATCAGTTTTAATGTTTTCAAAAATGGAAAATTATTATCATCCGACATAAGTAAAGATTTGTTGAAAACCAAACAAAATAAAGTTTTATTTATTTTACATGGTCTTTATGGACGAGGTAAAAATTGGCAAACGTTTGCCAAGAAATATAGTTCTGATAGAGATCAATTTGTTATTACGGTCAATTTACGAAATCATGGAGGAAATGAATTTAAAAAAGAACAATCCTATTTATTGATGGCAGAAGATGTTACTGAAATAATAAACTATTTAGGCCTCAGTAAAGTTGATTTGTTAGGCCATTCAATGGGAGGAAAACTAGCTATGGTTATTACCTTGTTAGATGAATCTTACATTGACAAGGTTGTTGTAGCAGATATAGCCCCAGTAAATTATGGTGAGGATAACCAAAATATTATTGATATATTATTGGGTTTGGATCTTTCTTCTATAAATAATAGAGCTCATGCTGATGAAGTTTTATCCAATTACATTGATGAAAAATTTTTGAGAACCTTTCTATTACAAAACTTAGAATTTGAAGAAGATAAATACAAATGGTCGATTAATTTGGAAGTAATCAAAAAATCAATGATAGACCTTAGATCTTTCCCTGATTTTGATCATATAAAATTAATAGAAAATAAAATTTTATGTATATATGGTGAAGATAGTGACTATGTTAAGGGTGAATATTTTAATAATTTTAAACATTATTTCTCCAATGTGTCCTTCCAAAAAATTAAAGATGCTGGACATTTTTTACATGTTGAAAAGGCAAGTGAATTTTATGAAATATCTTTAAATTTTTTTAAAAATTAACTTATGTTATTGTTTGATTATTTAAAAAAATGTATTAGATGTTCATGTCAAAAAAAATCGAAACTCATATACTAACATTTTCTTGTGAAGATCAGATTGGCATAGTTGCTAAAATCTCTTCTCTTTTAGCGAAGTTTAAATGTAACATTGTTGAATCTAAACAATTTACGGACACATTAAATGGAAATTTTTTTATAAGACAGAGTTTTACTCTTGGTGATAATAAAGAATTAGAAAGTTTAGAGATTGGCCTTAAAAACTTATCATGTGAGTTAAATGGAGATTTTTTGTTATCTGAGATTGAAAATGAAATGAACACTATTTTACTCGTATCAAAGTTTGATCATTGTTTAAATGACCTTTTATTTAGAGTTAGAAATAAATCGTTAAATTTAAATATCAAAGCTATCATTTCTAATCACAGAGTAGCTGAAGAAATTGCTAATTTTTCTAATATACCTTTTTACTATTTGCCAGTTGCTAAGGATAATAAAGTATCGCAAGAACAAGAAATTAAGAGGATTATTAAGGAAGATAATGTTCAGCTAATTGTTTTGGCAAGGTACATGCAAGTTTTGTCTGAAGATTTCACTAACGAATTTGAAGGCAAAATCATTAATATACATCATAGCTTCTTGCCAAGTTTTAAGGGAGCTAAACCTTATCATCAAGCTTTTGAAAGAGGAGTAAAAGTTATTGGAGCTACTGCTCATTATGTTACAAAAGACTTAGATGAAGGGCCTATCATTGAGCAGGATACACAAGAAGTAGATCACGAGATGATGCCAAATGATTTGGTTTCTATAGGCAGAGATATAGAATCCAGAGTTTTATACAGGGCTCTAAAAGCTCACTCTGAAAAAAGGGTATTTTTGAATGGTAAGAGAACAATTGTTTTTAAAGGGCATAGAAAAGTAGGATGATAGATAGTAAAGAAAAAGTCATTATAATCGGTTCTGGTGCTGCAGGGCTTACAGCAGCTATTTATGCAGCTAGAGCAAATCTAAAACCTTTAGTGATTGAAGGTATACAACCTGGTGGGCAACTTACAATTACTACCGATGTTGAAAATTATCCTGGTTATGCTGATGTAGTTCAAGGTCCATGGATGATGGAGCAAATGAGATTACAAGCAGAAAAAGTTGGAGCCAGAATAATAAGTGATATTGTTACAAGTGTTGACTTTA
>Ga0255769_10003622_pt1 | contig 15589 bp, 9 predicted proteins | sample 041ome_9_FD_179637 | JGI IMG/M metagenome (GOLD analysis project Ga0255769, IMG submission 179637) | Coastal salt marsh microbial communities from the Groves Creek Marsh, Skidaway Island, Georgia - 041413US metaG (version 2) | ecosystem: Environmental > Aquatic > Marine > Intertidal zone > Salt... | reverse complement strand
CTCTCTCTCTCTCTCTCTCTCTCTCTTTCACGCCCGCTACGCATACTTTTGCGCGCGAACGCGGTGAGGAGCGCGCACTTGCGAAAGGGAGAAAAAGCCCGCGTTTTTTACGCGAGACAGAAGAATTCGTTTTTGAATCATCGGGTGTTGCCCTCTCTCGTTTTTGTGGGAATTAAAAGACCCAAACGGTGTGAGAAAGGATCGAAAAGAATCATGCGTCGGCGCCGACAACTCTCCTCGACGTCGTCCAAGTCGCCGTACTCTTCCTCAAAGCCGGACGGAAGAAGTAACGACGACGAGAATAAGAGGCGATCATCGAATGACTTTTCCTCCCCGGAAAAAAAGACCAACAAGCACGTTTCCTTCTGTAACAAATCCACGGTGGTTGTCTTTGCAGAAGAAGAAGACCAAGAAGAGAAAAAGAATACCGCGACGACGAATAATAATGATTCCAACAACTTTGAGCGCGGTGGTCCTCCGGTGGTGTTGAAATTCACGTACCAAGAGGAAAAACTGATGGACGCGCCGTCGAAAATCCGTTTGGAAACGAGCAACGAGTTGAAACATCAGCGAGCGAAGTTGAAGGAGAAGTTGTCGCACGTGGAGGAGCAGTTCGATAACGCGAAGCGAAGCATGGCGGAAGGAGAGTTTCGCGAGTGCGCGTCGATATTGGAGAACGTGGTCGTTCGAGAGCTGGCGGAGAGGATAAACGCGAGGCAGTTTCAGATGAACTTGGAGAAGTTACGGTTTCAGAGGCACAGGCGGTTGGCGATATTGGAGGAGCAGACGAGAGTCGGCGGAGGGAAATTGAAGAGGAAGCCGATGGGTCTCGGGGTTGGAGGGAGGTCGGAAAACCATCATCAAGAATTTCTCGATGCAGAGACGATGATGACGACGAAGACGACGACGACAACTACAACAATGGATATTAGCACGGAGATCGGAGAGGATGATTCTGTTTCTGGAAAGAAAAGTTACGGAGGAATAACCAACCACCAAGCCACCACCGAAAAGGCTTTGAGAAGACGAAGCGGCGAGAGCTCGGCGAGTGAAGCGAGTACGTTGCAAATGCAATTGGGGATCAATAATACGAATAATAGCAGTGATAGTATGCGCGATATTAAGAGCGACGACGAATTGCTGCCATCGCCCAAGGGGCAAAAGTATATCAACAACGCGTCTGTAATGATGGACGGGAGTACCAGAAGTAGTCCGAGCGCGTCGACGGACAGTTTCGTCGATATCAATCGGGTCACGCAAAGTAACGCGCAACATGCGTCCTCAGAACTCACCGACACCCAGGAGAAAAACATGAACTTTAAAGTGTCTCCAGCGCCTCCCGCTCGAGAATTAAAGACGCCGCAAGAATTGACGATGATTGAAAGCGCGTTGGAGATGTGCGCCAAAGCGTACGAAAACATGGGAAACAAGTGGGCGGCTGAGCAGAAACTGAACGAAGCGGCGAAAATTAGAGAAATCATATCACGGTGCGATCCGACGACAGATACCGTCGCGGCCGTCGCGTCGCCGTTGCAAAATTTTTGTCCTATCGAACCGACGTCGATGAATTCCACCTTGACGCATCAGACGAAGCTGTTTGAAACGAGGATGAAACAATTGTTTTCGTCTTCGGTTTCGTCCGCCGCGGCTGCCGCTGCCGCCGCCGCAGCGGCCTCCGAAATACAGAGTTAATACTGTAGTGTACCATTATTATTTATTATTATTGAGCGTTCAAAAGATAACATCATCTTTACTACACAACTATTACTATTACACAACTCCTAATCGCTACTAGGTACTGTTACGTACGTACAAAAACTATAGTTCATTGACTTCTATATCATACGTTTTTACCGCCGAGTAACGCCATCGATTCCTCTCGGGAAGGAGTATTCACGTGGGCGAAATAGTCCTCCTTCAAAATCAGTAGCTGTTCGGCGTCTTCCTTCGCATTTTTCGCGTCTTGGCGCATGGTTAAAGACGCCACGAACCACGCGATTTGACCCAAGACGCACAAAACAGCGCTTCCGGCTAAAGCGTAACGCAACCCTTTCTCTTCCCCGTACTTATCCGAAAGTCGATCGCTCACGGCGCCAACCACGGCTGGTCCGACTGAACCTCCAAAGACGTTCGTGACGACTTGGAACAACGCCGCCGACGTCGCTCTCATGGAATCCGGCGATAATATTTGTACCACCGCGCCTGGTGGGCCAACCATGACCATAAAAAACGCCACCGCGAACGCCGCAAACACCAACGACGCAATCTTATTGCTCACTAGAAACGCCGTCACGAGCAACGGCGTGGAGATAAAGTTACACACGATCATGAACCACAGATACCAACGCGCGTCGTGGTATTTCTTGACTAAATAATCGCACGCGAAGCCGCCCACTAATATACCAAGAGCACCACACGCGCCAGAAACGACCGCGATGTCCACCCCGGCTTCTTGGTTCGACATCCCGTGCGAGCGAATGAAAAATGTCGGCAAGAACGTCAAGATGGACAAACCGACGGCGACTTGTAACGAACACGCGATGGCGAGATAGACGAACGTTTTCCTTTGAAACATCTCTTTCGCACACTCCCAAACGCTCCCCCACGCATCGGAACACGCTCGACTAAACTCTTTAACTGCGATAGATTTAGTGTTGTTGTTGTTGCTATTCTTCTCCTCGTTCGTCATTTCGTTGTTCGCTTTCGAATTCGACCTCTTCAAAACAATCGGCGCGTCTCTCAACGTAAAATAAACCAATCCAGCTAACACAAACCCCGGGATTCCAGCCATCACGAACACCGATCTCCACCCGATCCTATCTACCAATATCCCGCCTAAAACGTTCGCCAACGCAATCCCAACGGCTAATCCCAACGCCTGTATCGCCATCGCGCTCGCCCTTTCGGACGGCTTATACATGCACGCGATCAACGACAACGCCGCCGGCGCGCACCCAGCCTCGCCAATACCAACCCCAACTCTCAAAAACGCCAACCACTCCTTACTTTGCGCCGTGGCTGACAAACACGTCGCCAGCGACCACACCAGTAAACAAAAAATCAAAATGCCTTTCCTCCCTCTCGTATCCGCCAATCTCGCCAACGGTATCGCCAACGCGCAGTTTACGAGTAAGAAAAACGCCCCATTCACTAACCCGGTATCCACGTCCGTCATGTCCAACTCCACCGCTAAGGTCGGAAAGAGTATCGACGGTACGTTCCGGTCGAAATTTTGCATCACCGCGATCATGAACAGGAGGAATAAAACGTATTTGCGATAGTTCGTCTCGCCTTCGTAACAGGAGACGAAGTCCGCCTCGACCTCTTTTATTTCCAATTTTGTTTCTTCCGTTTCCTTGAGCAAGTCTTCGAGCATTGGAGGAACCACCCCATTTGCGCCTCCTCTCGTTCCTCCTTCGCCTCCCGCGCCGTTCGTATTCTCGTCCTCCTCCTCCTCGTCGGCGTCTCTCATCGTCGTTTACTAAAAATGCCTTCGTTTCCTTCCCGCGGGAAAAACAACGCGCGTCAGAGACTTCTCCTCCGCCTCTTCCTTCCCTGCTTTTCGCGAGCTGCTGCCGTTCAAACTGCCGTTCAAACTACCGCGACTGCTCGAGAAGAACGCGCTGCGTTTACTGATGCGGGAGAGAGCGCCTGCTTTTACGCGCGATGTGATGGATGTGCACACGACGTTGCCAAATGCGCCACTTTTGTGACACCACAATTGGAAATTCTCTCGAGAGAGAAAAGAACACGCGTATTAGACTTTAACCGAATAAAAATGATCTCTCTCACGGACGAAGGGTTCCTCCGCTCGGCGTCGATGATTTTAGCCTCGGAAATTGGCGATAAGACGTTCTTTATCGCGGCTATTTTGGCCATGAATCACAGTCGTTTGACGGTAAGATACGAGACGCGATATTGATGTGTCTTTCGTTGATTCCAATTTGAAATTGGAATTCTCTCTTCTTTCGTGATGATGCAAACAACCGCGGGAACGAACGGCTTTTGTCGCGCGGTATTCTTCACGCGAAGAAGGCTTTTGTCCTTTTTCATCGTCAGCATCAGCACCTCGTGCCGCGCATTCTTTCTCTTCTCTCTCTCTCTCTCGTGAGATGTGCGATGGTAACGATACGACTGATTGACTGATTTGCACTCTTTTCCCCCACGACAAAACCAAAACAGGTTTGGTCCGGTTCCGTCTTCGCGTTAGCTCTGATGACGGGATTAAGCGCCGTGATGGGCGCCATCGCGCCGAACTTGTTGAACAAAACGACCACGCACTACGTCGCGACTGGTCTGTTTTTCTTGTTCGGTTTGCGTTCGGTGTACGACCAAACGGTCGGGTACGACGCGAACGCGGAGTCCGAGTTAGAGGAGGTGGAGAAGGAGCTGAAAGAGCACACGTCGTCGTCGTCGTCGAGGACGAGAGGAAGAGGAGGAAGAGGAGGAAAGACCGGTCCCGCGACGAGAACGAGAACGAAAGCGAAGAAACAAAGCCCGGGGAGTAAGATCAACGACATCCTCGCCGTCTTCTTCTCTCCGATCTTCCTCCAAGCGTTTCTCATGACCTTCCTCGCCGAGTGGGGCGACCGGTCGCAAATCGCCACCATCGCGCTCGCCGCCGATTACGACCCGATCGGTGTCACGCTCGGAGGGATTTGTGGCCACGGGTTGTGCACATCCGCGGCAGTTTTGGGTGGTAAAAGAATGGCTGGTGCCATCAGCGAACGAATGGTTGGTTTGTGCGGGGGGATTTTGTTCCTCGCGTTTGGCGTGCACGCGTTGGTAGTCGGCGAATAGAATTCATGGAAGATATTGAGAGAGATTGAGAGATTGAGATTGAGAGAGATTGAGAGAGAGATCACGCGTTTGTTGTTATTTATTGATGTTATTACTATTGCACACGTACAGATGTACCGAAGATGTACCGCCGCTGTAAAATCTCTTCACAACTATTCTAAGTCGGACACTTGCCACATCAGATAGAGTGCTCTAAAAACATGCGCTAAAAAGCACCCTCTCTGCCCTCATGTACTCTTCGCTCCCGAACCAGAAACGCTCGAAAACGTTGCTTCCCTCGGTTCTCGAGGAGTACCAGCGGAATCGTCGTAACGACGACGAGGACGAGGACGATCAAGCGCGCGAGAAGTTACTCGTTTTGGACGATGATGATTCAAAGCTTTCCCGAAGGGACGCTTTGATGAAAGACGACGATGCAGACGACGACAAAGGAGGAGAAGAAAAAGAAGAAGAGTACGACGACGATGATATCGATGATTTTCGCGCGCCGCCTGGTTTATCGCACGCGCGGCCCCGTCGTGGTTTGCTGCGAGACGACGTAAACGATGATTCAGACGACGACAGTTACGAGACAGACGAGGAAGGCGAAGAGGAAGAAAATCTGGACCGATTTTTCTCCCGCTTGTATTACGAGCACTTTCTCGGGAAAGGATTCCTCGGGCAAGTTTCCTCGCGCGTGGCGAACGCGCTCATCCTGTTATTCACGATTTGGATGTCGGGGTTTTTACTCCTCTCCGTGGATTGGCAGTGTTTAAGAACGACGTGCGCGGAAAACGCGGAACGGTGCGACATTATGAGAGACTGCGTGGTGATGCGTCACCCGCTGAGAGGGTCGAAACGATTCGTTAAAGACTCTATCGTGTGCTCGTATTTAGCGTTGGCGACGGCGTATTTGTGTTGGAACGTGGCGCGATTGGTGCACGATTTGCCAGAGTTGAGAGAGATGCGGGAATTTAGTAAAAAGAAACTCGCGTTGAGCGATAGAGATTTCTGGACCGTCACGTGGGTGGAAATCGTGGAGAGGTTGGTTCACGTGCAAGAGACCGGGGCGTTGACGTTCAGAAGGAAAAGAGGCGCGGTGTTGGACGAGAGAGACATCGTGGCGAGGATCATGCGGAAAGAGAATTATTTGATTGGCATGGTCAACAGAGACGTGGTCAACACGAGGTTAGAACCGGTGTCTATCTTATGCAAGAAAGACGCGTGGATGACAAAGTCCGTTCAGAGTAACTTTGACTTGGCCGTGTTTAATTGGATGTTTGACGAAAAGTTCCACGTGAGGAAAGATTTCTACGACGTCGAGGCGTTGAGGAGACGATTTAAGACGTTAGCTGTCGTGAATTTCTTTTTGAGTCCATTTCTGGCGATATTCATGACGTTTTATTTCGTCTTGCACAACGCGGAACGGTTTTATCACCAACCGAGCGCGGTTGGAACGAGAGAGTGGAGCTCGATTGCTTTTTGGAAAATGAGAGAGTTCAACGAGCTGCCTCATTTCGCGAGATGGCGTTTAAATGCAGCGCATAAATACGCGACGAGGTACGTGCAACAGTTTCCAAATCCTATAACAGATATATGCGCGAAGTTCGTGGCGTACATTGTGGGCGCTTTTGCCGCGTGCGCTTTATTGTTAGCGTTGGTGGACGACAGGTTATTGAACGCGTACATCGGTAACCGAGACGTGTTCTGGTTGACGGCTTCGTTGGGCGCGGTTTTGGCTACCTCGAGAGCGTTTATAGTTGAAGAAAACGTCGCGTTTGAACCAAACTTGGCGATGGCGAGAGTCGTCGCGCACACGCACCATTTCCCGAAATACTGGAGAAAGTCAGCGCACAAGTTGGAGGTGAAAAATGAATTCACGAACGAGCTATTCCCTCTGAAAGCGACGACATTTTTCGAGGAGTTGATTGGTATTTTTCTGTGTCCATTCGTCTTGTGGTTTCCTTTGAGCGATTCCGCGGGCGATATCGTCGAGTTTGTGAGAAACTCAACCGCCCGAGTCTCCGGTATTGGCGACGTGTGTTCGCTATCTGTGTTTGATTTCTCGAAACACGGAAATAAACGCTACGGCGCGAAAACCAACGCGAGGAAACACATGCGTTCGCGACAAGGCAAAATGGAAAAATCCTTCCTGAGTTTCACAGAGGCCTATCCAGGTTGGAGCCCAAGTGGACCCGGGATTGAAGTTTTGGACAACTTGCGAAGGTTTGCGACGAAGCACGAAAGTGTCGTCATGTCCAAATCTTTGCATTTCGGTGGCGCTTTCCCTCCGAGATCGATGTCGCCGCAAACGATGGGAGGTGTGACGACGCCTCCAGGGAGTTTCCATCATCATCACCATCACGCGAATAGTGTCATGCGAGGCAGCTCAATATTTCGCGAACGCAACGATGATGACGCGAAGAGGAAGAAACGCGGCGGTAAATCGTTCGTCGACGGTATCGACGATATTATTGTTACTCCTTCTAGTAGCAGTAATAAGTTTAGCGGGAGATCGTCTCTCCGAAGAGGAAGAGGAAGAGCAGGAGGAGGAGGAGAAGGAGAAGAACAACAACTCGCGTCCTCGACCATGGTCGCAGGCGACGAGGAACTTCCGCTTCTCGACGCCTGGCTCGCGAGCACAGCTTCGAGTCATCAAGTCATGCAGTGCTTTTACGAGAGAGCGTTGGAAAGAGAGGAAGACGATAGCGCGAACAGCGGGAGCGAGAGCGATTACGACAACGATACTAACGAGGTGCGCATGGATGAAGAAGAGGGTAACGCGAATTTCATCGACGACATTGCGAACGTATTGTCAAGCCAAACGACGACGAACGTCGATTTGATTTAGATGTTGTGTAATCAACAAAAATGTACAATAAAATGACGGCAGAGAACGCAAGCAAATAAAAACTTATATATAAGATTAAAGACCTACTTCTTCGTACGCTTTGATGCAGATTTTTTCGACGCAGCGGCTGGCTCTTCAGGTTCAGCTTCTCGTTTCTTCCCTCGCGCTTCAACTCGGTTTCGTCGTGCCGTTCTAGGCGTCGGCTTGGCGTCTTCTTTCTCCTCCGCGGCGTCGATCTTTTCCACTTTCTTCTTTGCCGGCGTTTTCTTTGCCGGCGTCTTCGCTTTCGTTGTAACTTTTGCTGCTGTTTTCTTCTTCGTCTCAACTTTTGTCGTCGTCGCTGCTTTATTGTTCGTCTTTTTCTTCTTCGTTTCCGTCGTCTTCTTAACGTTCAAATCCTTCATCTTCTCCGCGAGCTTTTTCTCGTATCCGCCTTCAAACTCGTACTCAATCCCGCTCTCTCTAATCTTTTTCATCCTCTCCTTTTCCTTCTTCGCCAACTTCTTCAACCGATTCCTCTCCCCTGCGTCGTCTCTCTTCTTGTTGTGCTGCTCTGCCGCCCGTTTATTCCACGGCACAATCTTAAACCCGCTCCTCTCGGCTACTTTCTCCCCCGCGCCGCCCTTCACGCCTTTAAACGTCTCCGGATGCACGTCCTCCGGTCGCATCAGTTTCACTTTCAAAACGTGCGTTCCGAGTAAATAGTTATCCATGCTCTCCGCCACAATCGCCGCCACTTCCGCGTGTTTGAACTCCACGAACGCGTAGTGCTTCGATTTCCCAGTTTTCTTGTTCCGCGAAACTTTCACTCGTAACACGTCTCCAAACTGCCCAAAGTACGAGCGCATTTGCGTCTCGTAAAAACCGTGCGGTAAAGAACCGACGTATAAAACTCGAGGTTTCGACGACTGTTTCTTCTTAGACTTCTTCGTCGTCGTCGTCAAAGCGACGAAATCGCCCGAAGGCTTCATCTTTTTCTCCGACGACGCCGATGCACCAGGCCTCGAGGATGAGGGAACCTTTTTATCCGCGTACTCTTTTTCCCCGCCGCCGGCATCATCATCATCATCATCACCCTTCTCCCGAACAACGACGCGATTCTTTTTCAACTCTCGCTTTTGCTTCCCGGACGGTTTCGAGGACGTTCTTTGCTTAGACGGCATTTTGATGAAAAGCAACGACAGGTGATGATATCGACGAGTGGGTTATATTTTTCGCGAATGCGCGTGAATACAATGAGAATTTTTAAGCGATTGTGTGATGTGTGATATGGCTTCATTATTTATAAACTTACACGTGCGACAACGCGCGCTCTATCTATCTAGTTCGTCTGCGACGATTCAGACGAGGACGTGAAAAGCTTCGACGCGAACACGGCGGACAAAACCGCATTACACTTGCTTTTAATGCTACGATATACCCTATTTCTAGTCGTATTCGTCTCTCGATGTTGCAGCGACCACGCGGAAAGAAACAACAGGAGAAAGACGCTCGTCGTCCAAAACCGGCGAGCGAGTTTCGCGGCGAAGCCTCCTTGTCCCGATAAGAGCGTCGCTTTTTCTTTTTCAAACTGTTTGGTTTTTTGGTCGAGTCGCGCGATGGCGGCGAGTTCGCGTTGGCGAGAGCGGGAGAGCGAACGTTCGAGCGCTCTTTGCGAAATTTCGATGCGCTTCGATGTCGTCTCCCGAACGTCTTCTCCCGCCGACTTTGACGCTTTTCCTCTTTTGCACTGTCTTTGTTCGATTTCGGATTGGAAGCTCAATTTTTGGACTTCGAGGTTCTTTTCGTACTTTGCACGTAATCGCGCGAGCTCTACGCTACCGATGAGAGCGCTATTACTGCTGCTACTGGTAATATCATCATTATCATCATCATCGTCATCATCGCTCTTCATCTTCATCTTCTTCTTTTTCTCCGAGGCGGCGAGCTGATCGAGTTCGTCCATGGCGATGGAATACCGAGCGTGCGTTAAAGGCGCGAGGTCGACGATCCCAGCGGTCACATACCAAGGCGGTTGGTACGATGCATCTTTGCCTGCGTATACGATCGACCTATCGTACGGCTCCATCACGAACACTCGTCTGTGTACGTTACGAATGATAGCTAGGACGAGTCCCACGAATTTCACGCCAAAGTACGCGCATACGAATACGAAAAGCGTAATCAAACCTTTGCGCACTTTCGCATCGCGCTCGCGTTTTTGTTTCATTCGAATCGTCTTCAAGTGCTTTTCGCGTCTGTATATGCGCTGCAAAGCGACGACGCATCGAATTTGGTGCAATTCTCTTTCTAATTTGATAATCTCTTGTGGATTTTTGTCCTCCGTGAGATGTCTCTTTTGCAATAAAGCGGTTAATATCGAGCGAGTCACGACGGATGACGTGCCATCCTCGTCTTCGTCGTCCTCGTCGCACGCGTTGTTGCCTTTACGAATGTACCCACTCTCTCTCACAGTTTCGTCGTCGTCGTCGTCGTCATCGTTCGTGTGCGCGTCGCTCAATACGTCCGAAGTCGACGCTTCGCTCGCTTCTTCTTTACGACGATGAAGCTCTTTCTTACTATTTTCGGCGACTGCCGCCTGGTCGGTTGGACTGTTTCGACCACTCATCATCGCGTTCTTTTTCGGCGGACTGGTTCCATTTTTATCCCGCAGATCACTTCCATTCCCAGATGATGCTACATTCCCTGGTCCTAAAAGCTTCTCCGCCAACGCGTTGCTCACGAACGTATTATTCTCGATGAACTGTTCTCTCTCCCGTAACTTCGCGTACGCGCTCGCGAACGCCTCGTCCGCCTCCGCTCTCAACTTTTCCTCCTTTTCCACTTTCCTTTTCAACGCGTTCACTCTCCCGACAATCTCATCCGTCAAACGCTCTTCCTCCATCGCTTTCCTCCGCTCCTTCTCTGCTTCTTTCAGTTGAATCTCTCTCCGCACCAACTTCGCCGTGTGAAAACAAAACCGTTTCATCGCCTCTCGCTCCGTTTTCCGTAACCCGCGAAACTCCATCTCCGTTCTCGTTTTCATCACTTCCGGCATGAAATGTACTTTTAATCCCATCTTGTTCAAATCTTTCGAGAATTTTAACGCGTTCTCTTCCAGAAGTTTCATCTGCGCGTCGTGCGTTTTTTGCACGTAATCGGACCAGTTGTTCTTCATCTCTTGGAAGGATGTTAAATTTTTGAAGGAGTTTTGTGCGTCGACGATGAACGATTTGAACGCAGACGACGAGTTGGACGACGAGTTGTTGTTCTTGTTGGACTCGCTCAATTGTTCGTCTTTATTCTCCTCTTCGACGACGTCGTTCAAACTTTTCTTCTTCGTCGTCGTCGTCGTATTCGTCGCCGCTTTTTCTTCCTCGCGACCACTGATGGAATGCTTCGTCGTTTTTCCCGAAAAATGCATCGTCGTTAAAGTCGACGAATTCGCTTTGTTTTTCCTCCTCAAACTCCCCGCATCATCATTCTCGTTCATCTCACGCGACGACTGACTCCTCTGCTTCTCCTTCTTCTTCTTCTTTTAATTACACCTCTTCTCTTAAGATGAGCGCATCATCTATACGTGCGAACCAATGTCTCTCTTTCGTAAAGTTCTTCTTCTGAGGGATGCGAAAAAAGCTGATGACATTTTGTCACGCAAAATTTAGGGTGTTCAACCCTAAGCTTGTTTTCGTGTCCTTTGGCCCCTCAGATAAGGGACGCTTCTCCGCAAAACACCTCCACCGCCTTTGAGACGTACGCGAGTACCGCTGCGCCTATTAAGAAGAGTAAGCACACGTAAATAAGAATGTCGGGAGAAGAAGAAGAAAAAACCTCCTTCGTCGGTCGCAACAGCAAAGTCTGGTTCCTCTGGACGTGGGCGTTACTCGTCTTCGTCCTCGACGGGATCGTCTACGCCACGGATGCCCCGCCGGGGGAATCCGACTGGGAATACGGAGGCGGGTTGATGTTGATGGTGCTCATCGTCGCGTGCTTTTGGGGAGTGTTTTCCATCCGAAAAACCGAGAATAACTTTAAAGCGGAAGCGAAGAGGAAGGCGGAGACGAAAACCTTGGCGGAGTTGATGAGCATTAACATGGGCGCGTAATATTAAACGAAGAAGAAGAGAAAAGAATTATATTCCGTTGTTGGGGTTGTTGGGGTGCGCGTTCGGGTGGTCGAAGCGACGAGAGAACGCAACCTAATACTAAGCACGGCGGAAAGAGAGAGAGAGTTTTGCTCTCACACACTTACACACACATATAATTTTATATAGAAAAGTATACATCTTAAGAATAATAATAATAATAATAAACTGTTTCTTTGAATGCTACGTGCGCAAATGTGATGATGCGTATGAGCGCGTTCTTTCACATGGTGTCGTACACCGAGGAGGAGGAAGAGGAGGCTTTTGAAGAAGCGCCTTTTTCTTTGTCGTCGGCGGCATCTTTTCCCGATCGAAAGAGTTTGGCGAACATTTTTTTCAAGCCGCTCGGGCCTTTTGGGTCTGGTTTGCCGTTCAAATGCGTTTGACTGCTCGAACGTTTCATGTCGGCGGCGGTTTTCTCTTCCTCTTCTTCCTTCGCGCTGTCCGTTTTTCGCATCGTCATCGTTTGCGGCACAAACGGGGCGGATTTGGGAGAAAGCTTCGGCGGTACGAACGGCGGAGCGGATGATTCGAGTTTCGTCGCTGTCGATGTTGCTGTTGTCTTTGCAGCTGTATTTGCCGGTTTCTTCGACGTGGCCTCGACAGACGTCTTCTTCTTCCCGTCGGCGCTCATGCTGTTTTTTCTGCTATTGTTGCTACTTTCCGTGCTCGCGCGAGATTTGCCGAAAGAACTTTCCGCGAACACCGAACCATCCACATTTTTCTTAGTTGCGATGTTACCGGTTTCGGTCGCGTCCGATTTCCTTCTCCAATTGTCCACTTTATCGCTCACGTGATCCCCAGTCGCCCACTTGCGAGATCGATGTTCCTCCAAAGACCGTCTGGGAATCTCGTTGGGACATCGTAACTCGTCGATAGATTTGCGCTCGCCGGATTTAGAAACCACAAAAGTATCTTCATTCATCAATCTCTGATTCTCTTGAAACTCGTGCGCATCAAACCGACGCTCTGGGACGCCCGATCGGTTATTCGAGCTCGACGACCAAAAGGACGTGAACTCAAACGGTTGTAAATATTTGTGTCCGTACACGAATCTTCCGGAAGGTAAATGCGTGATCGGTATAGCGTCCGATGACATTGGCGGTGCGGCAACTTTTATCGCATCTCCACCACTCTCACCACCACCCGCAGCGCCGCTACTTTCTTTACCCCAATTATACGGTCTGCTCTCGTCCATCGATTGCCGAGACGTCATCGGATCGCTCGGTTTGTGCGTAAATTTTTGATCTTGCGCTCTCGGATCCGTGCTCGCCCTTCTCTGCGAGCTCGCTTGAATTGCTCCCATCCCTCGGACATCTTGAGAATGCCTGTGCGTCGCGTTTACCCTAATCGACGTGCTACTCTGATCTCCGTTCAACGGCCACCTCGACGGACTCTTATTCCCGATCCTCGAGCAAAAAGCGACCAACGTTCCATCCGTCCCGTGGCCAAAACTTAAAGGCGCCGAGTGTTCCGTCGCCGCGCAAAACACCCTCCTCGCCACGCAATCTAAAACGATAAACGAAAACTTATGCTGCGTCCCGAGCTCTTTACACGTCTCCTTCAAAGACACCGCGCGTTGTCTCAAGTCGCTGTGTTTATCTCTCACGTGGAAAAACTTATCCGCCAACACGTCCACTTTTAACGAGTCCGAGTGTAAAAGAAACGCGGCGTCGTGATATTCCGCGTGTTGAACTTTATCCGTGTTCGAGGCTCGAGCGAATCCTCCTCCCGGATATATCGCGCGCTCGAACGTTTCCGAAGGTAAGGACTCGAACGCGTGCTCGACTCGTTTCCTGTTGTCGTTTCATCATCATCATCAGAGAGAGAGAGAGAGAAAAGTGTAAATAAAGAGTGATGAAAAAGGAGGAGATTTTTTAACATCAACATCATCATCATCATCATCTCGTCGCGCTCAAAAGGGGCGGCGGATGATGCAAAAACACAAAACGACGACACCCATTTCCGAAACGCGCGTCTGACAAAGCACGCGACGACGCAGAGAGAGAGAGAGAGAGAGAAAAGAAACAGAGAAAAGAAACAAAACAAAAGCGCTCACTTCACTTCCTCCGAATCGCACTCTTTCGCCGGCACGCACGCCGCGAACAAACACTGATGTTTAGTACTCGTATTCTTCGTATTCGTCGAATTCGTCGTTCCCAAAACCGACACCACGGAAGCTTCGTCGATCGACGCGCCTCGCCAAGAGATCGAATCCGATGAAGCGCGCATATTTGTCGCAGAGTCTGTTCTTATTCTTGTTCTTATTAGAAAGAGAATCGATCGCTTTTTCTTTGTGGGGCTGCTTTTTGAAGATATTTTTTTCCGAAAGGCTAAAAAGTGACAACGCAAAAGTCGTACAAAGTGTTAATAACATCTTAGTATTAAAGTCTATTACAAGTAGTACACATTAAACTCTGGCTTTCTCGAGAAGCACATTTATGACTTTCTCTTCGTCGTTGTTTCGTAAAACTGTCACCCGTGCCGTATCGCCGACGTTTTCTTTCTCGACTAAAGCGACGAGTTCGGCTTCGGTGGAAACCGGTTTGTCGTTGAATTTGACGATGATATCGCCCGGGGTGATCCCGGAGAGACCTCGACGAGTTGGGAGTAAACCTGCTTTTTCCGCGTTGGTTTGTTCTTTGTTGCTCGAGGAGGCGAGGAAACCTTGAATGAGGACGCCGGATGCGTCGTTTTTGTTCAATGCTTTTTTCACCGCTTCGTCGGCGAAAACGATGTTTAAGGAGGGAAAATCGAGAACGGCGGAACCGTCGTTGCTGTTGCCGTTACCTTTTTTGGAATTTTGGATGAGCTGGTCCGCGACGCGTTTCGCGACGTCGACCGGGATGGCGAAACCAACGCCAACGTTTTGCCCGGTGTTGGTGAAAATGGCCGCGTTGACTCCAATCAATTTGCCGTCCGCGGAGACGAGCGGTCCGCCGCTGTTCCCGGGATTAATCGCCGCGTCCGTTTGTAGCGCGCCGGAAACGAACGAACCAGGGAAGGTTTCCACCGAACGATTTTTACCGGAAATAATCCCGGTCGTTAACGTGTGATCGAAACCGAACGGGTTCCCGATGGCTAACGCGATTTGCCCAACTTTAATTTGCTCCGCGCTCGCGCCAAACTGTATGGGCGTTAATACGCCTCGTTCGCAATTGATTTTCAAAACCGCGATATCTTTCGATTTCGCGTATCCAACCAATTCGCCCGGATACACTTTCGATTGTCCATTCGGTAACTCCACGGTCACTTTCGCCACCTCGCCAATTTCCCTCCCTTTCGGTATCGCCGATATCGCGCTCGACACGACGTGATAATTCGTCACGACGTACCCGTTCTCGCTATCCCAGACAATCCCGGACCCGTTCCCTTCGGGAACTATCGCCCCGGCTTGCGATTTCTGTATTCCAGATTGCGACAACAACGTCACGTCCACGATGTTCACGCACGCTTTCGACGCTCGCGCGAACGATTCGGTTATCTGCTTCTCTTTCTCGCTCAACTGCGTCGACGCGAATTCTAATTCGACTTCAGCCTTGGCTGAAGTGCACGGTTGGTCTGAGGATACGAAGAAACTCGTCGTCATCATCATCAGCGCGGTTTTGGTGGTCACATCGCGTCTTCCTCTTCTTCCTCTTCTCGTCGTCTCTTTTTCTTCTTCTTCTTCTTCTGTCATCATCATCAAATCGTCATCGTTGTTCGTCGCACAAAAAGCCTCTCCGTTGTTGCCTTCGTGTTGTCGTCCTCTTCGCCGTCGTCGAATCGTTCTCCTCGACAGAAACGCATCTGCGCTGGTGGTGGTGTTTTTGCTGGTGCCACCATCAAAGGAGGTC
>Ga0255769_10003612_pt1 | contig 15628 bp, 10 predicted proteins | sample 041ome_9_FD_179637 | JGI IMG/M metagenome (GOLD analysis project Ga0255769, IMG submission 179637) | Coastal salt marsh microbial communities from the Groves Creek Marsh, Skidaway Island, Georgia - 041413US metaG (version 2) | ecosystem: Environmental > Aquatic > Marine > Intertidal zone > Salt... | reverse complement strand
AACGACGCTTCTCTCCTTCTCAACGGTGGCGGTGGTGTTTGACTTTTAAAGCAGCAGGTGTAGTCGCGAAAGACGATGACGACATCGACGACACAATGCTTTCCGTTCTTTACTCCAATTTTAGATGCGGTTTTAGATATGGAGGAGGAGGAAAGAAGAACACTACCGCGCGAGAGAAAGAGAAAGGGAAAAAAGGATGTCGAAAACGAAGCGCGCGAAACGCAGAACACCTCCTCAAACGTGTCGTTTTCGGGCTCGTGCGCACTGAACGCAGAAATCAACGGAAAGTTTATCCTCCTGCGTGATGATGATGATGACGAGAAGAGGAATACAGGAGGAGAAACCATCAAACCGGACGCGAGCAGAATCGTCGCGTTGGATGACTTGTGGAGGAAAGAAGAAGACAAAGAAGAAACAGACGAAGAGGAGGCGAAGAAGGTCTTCGTGAAATCGCTGGCGTCGGTGAATGTTACGAGTGAAGAAGAGGGAACGACGAGAGTCGTCGACGTGAGAGCGAGCGCGGAGAAGTATTGGGAGCGGGAAACGGTGGATAGGAGCGGTGGTGAAGGTGAAGGGAGCGACGACGAGAAAACGCTCGGCGCGAAAAATTTCATCGTCGAAGCGGCGTCGAGAAACGGCGGCGTGGTCGGGGAGAAGTTTTTGTTCGAGCGGTTGGAGAGGGTGTTTCCGCAAACGGTGTTTGCGAGAGCGCCGGTGGAGAGTTTTGTTTTTGAAGGCGACGATGATGATTGCGAAGAAGAAGAAGAAGAAGAAGAGCGCAAACAACAACAAAAACAAAACCGGTATAAGTACGATGCGATCGTTTACAACGCCTCGGATGAAACGTCAAAGTTTCGATACCACATCGACGGCGATCCGATGACTTTGTTGCACCCAAAATCTGCATTCGCGGAAGCGTACGGAGGTAATTACGCGAACAGAGCGCCGATGGGGTATGCGAAGAATAAGAACGAGAAGGTTTGTATTAAACCGCGTTTTATTTCCTTGCTCGTGTATTTAAACGACGAGTGGGATCCCGAGTGGGGCGGCGAGACGAAGTTTTTGGACGAAGACTCACAAATCGGCCTTCTCGTCGCGGCGAAACCGGGGCGGGTAGTCTTGTTCGACTCGGACGTGAAACACAGCGCGTGCGCGACAACGATGCCTCCTCGCGACGACGAAAGCAACAACAAAAACAAGAAAAGGTTTTCGCTGGTGATGAAACTCATCGCCTTGCCCAAAAAGGTGCTTCTGAACGAGGAGAAAAACGAAGACGACGACGACAAAGAAGAAGAAGAAGAAGAAGTGGACTTGTTGAGAGTGAATCCGAACTTGGGATTCGGCGCCGCGACGCCCATAGGAAGCGCGAAGCGACTTCGCGACGTCGTCGAAGCTTTCTCTCGAAAATCGAGCATAAAGTAGCGTTAATTCACTCATTCATTCGTTCTTTGCGCGCGCGCGTGTATTTATACATCTCATAATCACATTTTTCTCTCTATCTAAATCTGTCGTCAAAACTTCGCCTCAAACGATACCCCGCACCCGCACTTCTGCTCCGCGTTTGGATTCTTCACCACCTCAAACGCGCTCCGTATCATCTCCTCCGCGTAATCCACCGTGCTTCCTTTCAAATACTCAAACGACACCTCGTCGCACACCACCTTCGCTTCCTCCGGAAACCTCCGACCGACGAACACTCGATCCTCTCCCGTCACCACGTCCTTCTCGTCGATCAACGCGAACGTGTACTGAAACCCCGCGCACCCGCCGCCGTCCACGCCGATTCGCAACACCGTCTCTCTCTTTGTTTCTGAGTTCTCCTCTGCGCTCTTCTTCATCTCTCTCTGGAAAATCCTGCGGAGTTGCTCCTCGCACTTCTCCGAGAGGTGCAACGACTCAGCCTCTCCTTTCGCGCCGCTCGTCGTCGATTTTGTCTGCATCGTCCGACAAAGAACGCTCGTCGCACCGTACCAAGCGGTGCTTTTGCTCTCCTTTAATGTCGTCTTCGCAGAGCGGCGACTCGAATACCTTTCCCCCTCCCAGGACGACGACGACGCGCACGACGTCGAACTTCTCCTCCTCGAAAGATGATGATGACGACGACGACGGTGACGACGAGAGAAAGCCGTCGTCGTCGTCGTCAAACTGTCATCAACGACGCCGCCGCGCATAAAAAAACAAAAAGGGGCGTTCAAACCTCCAAGATGCGGATGAAAAGAACAGGGAGAGAAAGAGGAGGAGGAGGAGGAGGAGGAGGAGAAACATTTCCTTTGCCGTTTTGCGAAGAGGAGGAGAGATGCGAGCATTGTTGTCGCGATTTGTCTCGTGTGGTTTGTGTTCTGTGGATTGAGAGCAAACGAACAAAAAGAAAAACGAAAAAAATACGCGAGCGAGCGAGCGAGCGAGAGAACACCAACCAACCAACCACCAGCGACGCGATACTATATTTGTTCGCCAAAACGTCAAAGTTCGTTCCTTTCCTCTCTCGAGTCTCTCTCTCTCTCGCAAGTCTCTCTCTCTCTCGAGTCTCTCTCTCTCTCAAAAATGTGTGGCGGGAAACGTCTTTTTAAAGATTTGAATTTTTTAGGGGAGGATTTTAGCGTTTTACACAAATACAACTAAAAAGAAACGAGAGATTTTCACGTTTTGCGTCATTTTTGTATTCACACGCGACGCGCGCAAAGAACGCACGCACAAACGCGCAAAGTGTACGACACGAAGAAGACTCATGTCCCGCCAGGTCGGGTTTAACCTGGAGAGCATATCTTTATCCTCTTCTTCTTCTTCAGAGGAGGAGGAGGAGGAGGACGATGCGTGTGTTTTCGAAGCGCGAACGAAGGAAGAAACGGAAACGAGGAAAGTTTTGCGTTACGACGCGGAGGATGTCACGACGACGACGAAGAACAATCATCATCATCATCCGTTCGCGTCGTCGAACAAGGGCGAAAGTGGTACTCTTCTGGATGCGCACGAGAGAAACGTCCGAGAAGTTTTGAGGAAAGCGATTTGCGTCGACGAAGAAGGAGAGTATTCGTCCGATTTTGAAGAAGAAGAGGAAAAAAGGACGGAGGAAGCGACGAAAGAAGACCGAGAGAAAGAAGAAGAGAAAGAAGACTTTAACGCAGCGCCGGCATCGACGACAACAACGACGACGACAGCGACGTTTTTGGGACCGAAGCCACCGCCGAGACGGTTTCAGTCGGCGTTTGACATCGCTCGAAAAGCGCTGAGAAGAGAGGAACATTTTTTATCGGCGACGACGACGATTCAGACGACGAGTACTGATGCAACGCTCGTCGTGGACGCGCACGCGTTTGGCGGGAAAGCATTTCGCGGGTCGTGGGCGGGAACGTCCGGGAGATTTGCGTTTTGCGACGGGTCGAAGATTGTCGAGCGAGCGGTCGTACCAGTTGAAGATGTTTGTGGACTCGAAGGCGAGGAAGATGGTGTAGACGAAGAGGAAGCGAAGAGAGCGATGATGACGTTCCAAGCGCGGGCGATTAAGAACGGTTTGAAATGTTTCGAGGCGTTTTCGGAAAAAGAGGTGGATCCTCGATGCCGTTTAACCGTTCCCGCCGAGGACGTGAAGGAGTTTTGTCGAGTGCATTGCGAAGCGTTAGCGAACGCGTTGATGTTGTTGAATAATAGCGGTGATGGTAGTAATAGTAATAGCAACGCCGACGACGAGTACGGTTGCAAAACGAGACGACGACAACGAATCGCGAGCAAAACGAAACGAGCGATTGAGTTGTGGGACCTTCTGGAGCTTTTATACAAGAAGGACGAACTCGGCGCGCAGAGAGGTTCCGCCGCGGATACGTTTCGACGCAAACAAAGTCTGAGCAAATGGTTGAAAAGATCTTTGAAACGCGCGGAGATGGAGAAGGCGTTGGAAATGGACGCGCAACCGATGGATTTTGACGACGACGACGACGACGACGACAACAACGACAAAAAAGAGAAGAACAACGATCCAGTCTCTGTGGCATTGTCGCGTAACGATATCGTTTTAGCGACGCAATTAGCTTTGAACGATGGCGACATGCGATTAGCAACCATCATCGCGCAAACTGGGGCGAGCGATAACATCAAAAATCTCGCCAACGCGCAGTTGAACACGTGGGAGAACGCGTTCGGTACCGCGACGAACAAGTACATCCCCGCCGCCACTCGAAGCGTGATGGAACTCCTAGCGGGTAGAGTGGAAACGACGTCGAGCGAAGACGGAACCTCGAGAAATGCGACGCCAGAAACGAAGGATTGGATCGAAAATCTTTCCAGGCGCGTGTGGTTTCATCACAACGTCGCGGAGACGACGGAAAAGATTTTAGAAAGGTACGAGAGAGACATTCTAGAGGGAAAAAACGGAATTTTGAAAGATTCTGCCGCCGCGCTCTTCCCGCACCCGAGCGGCGTGAGTCAAGACGCGTTGGTTGAACACAAGTGCGAAGGCATCGTGAAGGATGCTAGATACGACGCTTTGCTGTTAACTTCTTTATCTTCTGCTTCTTCTTCAGCCACCGCCGCCGGCGGCGCGAGGAATACCAGCAGTTCGAACGGACATCCGTTCCATCAGCTCGGCTTTGGCGAAGACTTTTTGGAGTTTTCAAACTCGTGGATGGCGACGCAGTTCGTCCTCTCGCAACAATCATCGTCGAAAGCGTCCGCGTCGTTGTTGTCACGCAGAGGTGACCAGTACACCGAGAATCTCATCGGTCAAATCTCCCAACTCAACGCGTATTTCGCGAGCGAGGACGAGAAAAATAACGAAGAAAACAGGCTGCCTAAGATTGAGTGCGACTGGCTTCTTTTCGTCGCTTTATTCATTCGAGACGACTCGAAACGCGAACGCGCGTGTAAACGAATTCTCACGGAGACCGTAACCGAGTGGAGAAAGTCAGCGGTGAAATTAGACATTCTTGCGCGGAAATTCCAAATGCCCAAGAAATGGTTGGACGATGCGAACGAGGCGAAAATGAACAACGACAAGCCGGTACTGACGAATTCGTTGTACCGATAAATCAGAAACATGGTAGTAATTGTTAACACTTCTTTTTTACTCAAAATCCAAAACGGCTATCGTGTTGTTGCTAAAGCAGGCTGCAATCTTCGACCCTTCCTGGTTCCAACACACCTCGAAGACCCCGCCGTCACCGCGGTACGTCTTTTCTAACAACCCGGTGGCAATTTCCCAAACTCTCACGCGTTTATCGAAACTTCCCGAGGCGATGTGTTTCCCATCTGGCGAAAACGCGACCGAATACACCGGTTCCGTGTGCATGTTGAACGTCCGAATACACTCTCCAGTCGTCGCGTTCCATAACTTAACCGTGTGGTCGTACGAAGCCGTCGCCAACATCAAAGGAATATCCGGATTCTTCGTCCCCGGTCCCGTTGGCGACCATTTGATGGTGTACACTTCCTTTTTGTGTTCGCTGAACGTGAAAAGAGCCTGGTTTTGATTCATGGACCAAATTTTCGCGGTGTAATCGTCCGAGCACGACGCGAGAAGGTTACCGACGGGATCCCACTTGATGCAGTTGACTTCGTCCGTGTGTCCTTCGAATTTTTTCAAAGGTGCCTTCTTACCAACTTCGCAAACGTAAATCTTCTTATCCATACTGGACGTCGCAAACACGTTCGTATCTCCTTTCCAATCGACGTCCAAACACGGCGCTTCGTGTAATTCGTACGTTTGCTTCGCCTCCCCGGATTTCGCGTCCCACACCACGGCAGTTTTATCCACCGATACTGAAATCAACGAGTCGCCGGCTTTGTTCCACTTCAAGGAGAAAATCGGACCTTTGTGCTGCTCGAGTCTGGCGACGAGCTTACCGCTATCGTCCCAAAGCCTCGCGTCGCCGTCGTACGATCCAGTGGCTAATATCGTACCGTCGCTGTTCCAGTCTAAAGTCGTGACGTCTTTCGATTTCTTCTCGTCCTCGTCCTCCGCATCGTTTTTCTTTTCTTTATTCTTTCCTCCTCCACCGTCGACGTCCATGGCGTCGCCACCACCACCTACTCCGTTCTTATCTTCTTTACTCTCTCCGTTTTTATTCGTCGTATCTTTCTCTTCGTTTTCTTTTTTAATCTTCTTCGTGTGCTCTAAAACCGCCGGCGGTTTCATCTTCGCCTCAGCGACTCTTCCGCTCGGCCCAGCCGGTAACGTCCAAATTCTCGCCGTCGCATCGCCACTTCCACTGGCTAACATCCCTTCTCTCTTCGGGTTCCACGCGCAGACGAAAACCTCGCCCAAGTGCCCGTCCAACGTCGTCACTTCGTCTTGGCTCACGTCGAACAGTTGGTTCACGTCGTCCAAACCGCCGTTCTTTCCTCCGGCGGCGGCAAACGTTCCGTCGATCGTTTTCACCGCCATGGCTGCTTTCTTTCTCTCCTCCAACTTTCTTTTCAGCGCGGTCTCTTCCTCCTCGATCGCTCGATTCCGTTCCTCCGCGGACATCTCCCTTCTCGACTTTACCAGCGCCTTCAAAGCGTCCACCGGTTTCGAAAGCAAATCTCTCGCCGTCAACACCGAAAAGTTCGCGTCGATATCGTCCTCTTCGTTGTTGTTTTTGACGTTAGCATTGTTTCCTTCCCCATTAGCACCATTATTCCCGCCGCTGCTCTCGTTCAAATTCGCTTCGAGCTCTAAATATTGCAATCCTTTTTGCACGAACGCCACCAACGCGCCCGCCGGAATGTCCTGATCTTCGTTTCCTGGGGCAATTCGAGTTCTATTGACGAACGATTCGTTCGCAAACGTAAACGCGGAGTGCGAAAACCCAGATTCGAGGAGGTATTTGTACACCATAAAGTTCACCTCGTCCGAGGTGAGACTCATTTTTATTTATTACGGTTCTTCTTTGTCTTCTTCTCGCGAAAGTTTTTAGAAGATCTCTTTATAAACGTGCGCTTCTCTCGATTCAAACCGAGACGGAAATTGGCGAAATTCGCTCTCGATTTTACGCGCGTTTTGCGTGGGCGTCGCGTTAGGGTCGTCACACGCACAGGCTCTCGCTCGCAAAGTCCAACTTTTACTGCAAAAAAATGAAACGAACGCGTATATTCTGGTAAGATCCGCGCGTCAATTTCCGATTTTATCCTTCGCACAACTCTCGTCGTTTCTCTTCGCGTGGTCGCGTGTCGCGCGTCGTCGAGAATGAGGAGTGAAATTTCTTCTTTTTTGATGTGTGTGTGTCTCTTTCGGAAGAGTTTTTTTTGTAAGTGCAAAAGTCCTACTCGTGAGAGTACCCAAATGGCGCTACAAAGTTTAGGGTATTAGTACGTAAGAGTACTCTTTGAGGTACTTTGCGTAGTTGCTCTTTAAGTGCTTCAGACTCTCCTCTCTCTCTCTGGTGTCAGTCAGATGGGTGCCAGTTTCTTTCGCTCCATTTACGAGTACACACCACGCGCGATAGAGAGAGACTCGAGAGAGAGAGAGAAAGAAAGCGCTCATGAAGACAACAACAACAACAACAACGACGACGAGACCACACAACAAAGAAGGAATCTTTTGCCTCGGCGTGGACGGCGGCACCGGCGGGATTCGCTGCCAACTCTTCGACGCGCGCACCGGAGAATCGCTCGTCACCTGCGAACGCACGTACGACACCACGTACGGTATTCCACGCGCGGGATGCGCGACGCAAACGTGCGCGGATTGGTGGCTAAGCTTTCGAGACGCAATGAGAGAGTTACTCTCCGTGTCGAAGATATCGCTGGCAGATATCGCGGGTATTTGTTTGGACACGACGTGCTGTTCGGTGGTGTTTATGGAGGAGCACGGAGAGCGCGCGATATATCCGTGCGTCATGTGGTGCGACATGCGCGCGGGCGCGAAGGAAACGAAGGACGTTTTGAACGCCGCCGAGTGTGCGAAAAGGAGAAGGAAAAGGAACGAAGACGTAGACGCGCGTTACGAAGAAGAGGTTGCGAAAACGTTACGGGTGAACTGCGACGGAGAAGGTCCGGTTTCCGCGGAGTGGATGGTTCCGAAAGCGCTGTGGATGAAACGGAACGAGAGAGAAGTGTACGATCGAGCGACGAAAGTGTGCGAATATCAAGACTACATGAACTTTCGATTGACGAAAAGATACTGCGCGAGCGCGAACAACGCGAGCGTAAGGTGGCATTTTCGAGAAGAAGAAGGAAAAAAAGTACCTCCGAAAGAGTTGTTGGAAGCGTTAGAGTTGGAAGATTTATTAGAAAAATGGCCGAAAGATGTGTTAAAGTGCGGCGAAGTTATTGGAAACGTCACGAAAGAGGCGTTCGAGGAGCTCTTCGGGGAGAGCGCGAAAAAGTTTATAGAGATACCAGTCGTTCAAGGCGGCGCGGACGCGTTCATCGGCATGATTGGGTTAGGTGCCATTCATCCGAAAACGATGGCTTTAATCACCGGATCTTCGCATTTACACTTAGCAGTTACGGAGAAGAAAATGTTTGGAAAAGGCATGTTTGGCGCCTACGAAAACGCGCTGGTACCCGAGGCGAAATTCATCGTCGAAGGCGGACAAACGAGCACGGGATCGATTACGAATTGGTTTAAAAATCAATTTAATTGCACGTACGAGGAAATATTCAAAGAAGCCGAAGAGATTCCAATTGGATGCGAAAACTTAGTCGCTTTAGACCACTTCCAAGGGAACCGAACGCCACACGTCGACGCCGAATCGAAAGGCTGTTTCATCGGTTTGACGTTGAAACATTCGCGCGCGCACATGTTTCGCGCGATATTAGAATCGATATGTTTCGGCACCAAGGCGGTGGTGGATACCATGCGAAAAAACGGGACGGAAATAGAAACCATAGTCATCGCCGGCGGAGCGACTCGATCGAAGTTTTGGCTTCAAATGCACGCGGACGTGACGAATTGTGAAGTTGTCGTTACCGAATGTCCAGACGCGCCGGCGTTGGGGTGCGCCATTTTAGCCAGCGTAGGAGTGGGGATTTATAAAACCGCCGATGAGGCGTGCGGACGCATGGTGAAGCGTTTGGAAACGATTTCGCCAAATGTGAAGAGCGCGGCTGAGTACGAAAAAGTGTACTCGAGGACGTACTCGAAGCTGTACGGGTTGTGCAAAACGCTGAGAGAGGAAGAAGAAAAAGAAGAAAAAGAAGAAAAAGACGCAATCGACGAGAACGCGGCGCCGGCGAAAAAGAGAAAGACGACGACAAGTGGTGGCGATGCGACGAAAACTACGAGCGCACTCTTCAAAATTGCGCCGTCGCTTTTGGCTGCTCCAGACCACGCCAATCTCATCTCCGCGACCTCGATCGCTCTCGCGGCCTCGGCCGATTGGATCCACGTCGACGTCTTCGACGGCCAATTCGTCCCCGTGGTTACGTTTGGACCGTCCACGGTCCAATCTCTTCGCGAGAACTTCCCCACGGCTTTCTTAGATTGCCACCTCTCCTGTCAAAACCCTGATTTTTACATCGACAACGGTCTCGGCGACAGCGCCTCGCAAATCTCCTTCCACCCCGAAGCCGTCCGGACTTTCGCCGAGAGGAAAAAATTGTGCGAAAAAATAAAGTTCAAACACAACAAGCGCGCGTCGATGAGCATCAACCCGTCCACAAACTTAGAAGACACCTCGGTCTTTGAACTTCTCGACTTGAACTTGTTAGATTGCGTGAACGTACTCGCCGTCCAACCTGGATTTGGCGGTCAAAAACTCCAACCGACTGCGCTCGAAAAAGTCAAACGGTTGCGCAAACGATCGAAAACGCTCGACATCCAAGTCGACGGCGGCGTCAATTTAGAGACGATCGAAGCCGTCGTCGAGAGTGGTGCGAACGTCGTCGTCGCTGGAAGTTTTATCTTTCGAGAAAACAGAGGGAAAGAGAAAGACGCCGTGAAAATGTTGAGAGCGTTTGGTAGTACCACGTGAGTGAGTTTTATGACGATTTTGAGCTTTGCAGCAGCAGCCTTTACACTTTTTATCTCCACTTTGTTATCACCCGTCAAAGAGCACTTTTGCGCTCTTTTTCTCTCTCTCTCTAAACTCTCTCTCTCTGTGTGTTTCGGAAATACGTGATAAAAGCGGAAATGTCCTCCTTCTCCTCCTCCTCTTCGTTTCCTTCGAGCGAGGACGCTCAAAATCATCATCCTCCCAGCGAACAAGAATTCGCTTTTGACGGAGACGACGGCAACGTCCTCGACGCGATTCTACATCGCGTCGACTTCATCTGGGAAAGAACGAGAGCAAAAGTCGAGGACGTTTACCACCACCCGGAGCTACTCGTTCTCGTCCTCTTTTCACTCGTCCTGGCGCATTTTATCGCCGGTAGAATCTTCTTCAACAAAGGAAAAGAAAGAAAGATTGGGAGTAAGAACAGCAAGAAACGAGATTCGATCGTTTTGTGCGGCCAAGACGGCGCCGGGTCGACGTCGGCGTATTTACTTTTGAAGAACAAAAGTTTAGGGCTCGGGACGGTGACGAGCTCGATAGAGAACGAGAGCGAGGTGGAGATTTGCGTTTCTTCTTCTGATCGTGATGCGAAAGAGAAAAGGGTGAAAGTGAACGTCGTCGACGTACCCGGCCACGCGAAAATCCGGAACCGCTTTTACGAGCGGTTCTTGCCTCGAGCGAAAGGGATCGTGTTCTTCGTGGACGGCGTGGAGTTTTCGACGAATAAAAGAGACGTCGCGGACCATTTATACAACGAAATCTTGATCGATTACGATAACGTCCGGCGCAAACGGATTCCGATTTTAATCGCGTGTAACAAGACGGACAAGGAAGCGTGTTCGCCGGCAACCTTCGTCAAAAAACGTTTGGAATCCGAAATCGAAATGATACGAACCACGCGCGATGTCATGCTTAAAGACGCGCAATTCGACGACGGCAGTCGCAAAGCGAAAAAACGCGCCAAAGAGATTGAAAAGAAACGCGAGAGAGAGGTTACCGGGTTAGGATGGAAAGACGAGTGGGGTAAGTTTTCCTTCGACAAAGCCGCCGAGATGAAAACGCACGGCCGGTTTCTCTTTTGCGCGTGCTCTTGCGTCGGCGAAGACCGGGAGTGGAAACTCAAGAAAGAAGCGGAGGAAAAAGGTGATGATGGTAGTGATAACAACGGTGACACTAATAACAGTAGCGGCGGTGACAAAACTAGTAATAGCGGGGGTAGTAGAAACTTGAGCGCGGTGAAAGCCTTCGCGGCTGAGCACGCGGGACGTTAAAACGAATAGTAGTATAATAGTAGTTCATATCAGAGAGTAAAAGAGAAAGAGAGAGACAAAAAGAGGTTGAACACACTCGATGTTCAGCGCGGTGTGTTGATGTTGGTGGTGAAAGCCTTCGTTAAAGTGTTGTAGCATATGAGAGCAAAAGAGAGAAAAAATACACAACTTCTCACTCGTAAAACCTGTCTTTTTGTTTTCAACGCAATTTTAGATAAAACCTCATTTTTCTCGTGTTACGTAAACGCGCGCGGAAATATACATAGCTCTACTAGAAAAAGAAAATGTCCGCGTTAATCCAATCCTTCTCTTCCCTCTCCTTATCTTCCCGCAGTTTGCGAGGAGATGCGAGAGTCGCGTCGCCGTCGGCGATGCCGATGAGAAAAAGAACGGCGGTCGTCACCGAAGCGGTATGTTGTTTTTCTCCTCTTTTCCTGGGCAAAAATTGGTCCAAATTCTCGCTTTTTACGCGTAACGAAGCGCTGCTGCTTTCCTACTCTCGCGAACGAGATGCGAACGATTCTTCGCGCGAAAGAAACCGCAACCGAAATGTCTAAGCTATTTTTTAAGAGAGAGAGAGCAAACGGCGCGCGTGTTCGTCGTCAGCCGTCAAAGTCGTTTCGTCGCCGAAAATGTTTTCTGTTCCTCTCTTTTCCTCCAATTTTATCCGAGGGGCTGCTTCAGGTTTTAGAGAAGCAAAACCCTCCTCTCCTCTGTTTTTCAAAGAGAAACTCACGTTAGTACTTTCTTTTTTGTGTGCGCGTTCTCTTCTCTAAAACAACAGAAAAAGAAATGGGAAAAACAAGCGTTAAACCAGAACGGGAAACCGTTGCGAGTGAAGATGCACGTGAAAACGAACGATAAGGTCATCGTCATCGCCGGCGCGGATAAAGGGAAAGTGACCGAAGTCGTCGAGGTGTTTACGAAGAATGGGCAAATTTTGTGCAAAGACGTGAACATCAAGACGAAACATGTGAAGCCGAGAAACGAAGGCGAGAGCGGGAGTATTATTCAAAGAGAGTTTCCAATTCATCACTCGAACGTGATGCATTACTCCGCGGCGGAGAAGAAGAGATCGAGAGTTGGTAAAAAGATGGAGGGCGACAAAAAAGTGCGCGTGTTGAAAGCGACTGGGGAGGTGTTGGCAAACTAAGAAATATACGAAGAGATTCTCCGTTTAGTCTTTTAGCAAGTTGTGCCCGTGCATGCGTATATATGACACGTATAACGACGACAACACGCGGTGCTTTGACATTGTGATATATATATATTAAGTTTTATTGTAGCTCATTCTTAAAATAAACAACAACAACAACAACAACAGCAACGACAACGTCTTCGTCTTCAGTTTTTGGTTTTCGCTTTTATTATCTCTCTTCTATTTGTTTCGTCAAATACTATTCGTATTAGTATATCCGATGCGTGCTCTCTTTCTCTCTTTTAATAAATACGGCAATAACGCGCAGCAGCAGCAGTAACGATGGCGTGTTCGCAGCGTTCAAAACTAACTCACAGGCAAGCAAACCCGTGCTTCTTACTCGCTTTCCAAGTGACGTCAATCTTCTCCGGATCGATGGCGCCTACTTCGTGATGCTGCCAACCCTCCAAAGCGTGTATGAGCGCGCCTGCGTGACACGCGTGCACGCACCCTCTTTCCATGGTCATCTCGCACGTTTTGAAATCCTTCGCTTCCTTTTCCGGCAATCTAAACGCCGGTAAATCCGTGTACGCGCAATCCGATCTCGTCTCCGGAATAGGAGGCACGACGAACTGGTGAAACGTCGTTTTCGAGGGCGCCAAACTTTGCTCGTTCTTATCGCAATGTCTTCCGACGACCCAGTTTCTGCACGTTCTTCCGCTGCTATAATTCGTTTTCGTATCGTTCTTTTCTTCTGTTTCTACTTCTCTGTTATTGTTATTGTTGTTATTTTTCAAGGATCCGAGTCGACTCAATAAAAAGCTGCCGCTCTTCTTCAAGACGTTCGAAGTGCTCTCTTGTGTAATTTCCACCTTCTCATTCGCGTTATTTACGCGAAACAGCAAGTGACGAAACTTTTCCGGACACTCCATTTTAATCTTCTCGAACCTCTCTTCGCTCGTCGTGCACATCAAGACGCGGCAGTTCTTCTTCGTCGCCATGTACAACGCGATCGCCCTTCCTAACTTGGACGTCGCGCCGGTCAAGAAGATCTCCTTGACGTTTTCTGGAATCTTATCGATGATTGCTGCCGCAGTTAACGTGTTCCCGTGGACTACTTTCGTGTTTTTCAAATTCTTCTCGTGTTTTTGAACGAAAAACGCGCCGCCGCCGTTCAAAGCTTCGTTTTTGTTCAAAGCGCCCAATCCCAAAACTCTCACGCCTCTCTCGTCCGCGTCTAAAATAGCCCGTTCAATCTTCGCGTTGATGTGTTTAAACTCGCTTCGGATGAAAAATTGAAACCCCCACGCCGGCGTGACCCACGTTTCGATGTTCATGTTTTTCAATCTGTGCTTATCGCTGACAAACGCCTTCACCCCTGGCAAAAATCTCAAAGCCGCAACTGCCGGCAACGTCAACGGCCACAACATCTTCAGCATCCACGAATCCGTCGTGAATGGCCTACTAGAAAACGATCTGAACGCAAACGGTAAGTGAAACATGCTCAACAACTCCGTTCCGTGCGCCATAAACACCACGTCCGGTGTCGTTTTCGGACTCGCTTTCCCTTCGATCGCTTTATCGTACAACTCCTCCGAGCTCTTATCCATGGTTCCGTACGCGTAATCGTAAATAGGCATGAACAAACAAAAGTTTGTGTGCACGCGACTGTGGTGCAACGAGTGATAACTCGGCGTGTACAACAAATACTTCACCCCGGGAAACTTGGCGAAAAACTTTGGCACAAACTCGAAATTACAGTGCCCGATCGCGTTCAACAAATCGAAACCCATCAAGTACACGTAAAACATCGCCATAGACGCGCCGTTGCACATCCACGTCCCTAACAACGGAATCGCAAAATTAGCGGTATACATTATGTGTTCCATGAACGGGTGCACGCTCCCAGTGATTGGCTCGGTGACGAAACTCGCGTGATGGTGCGAGTGGTACGCGCTATACAACGTGTGGTGGTGCAACAGCCTATGCAACCAGTAATACACGTACTCCGTCGGTCCGACGTGTAGCAGCAACAGCTGCCACATGCCTTTCTTCTCAAACAAAGGGAAATTCTTAAACCCAAGCCCTGGGCAAAAATGCACCATAGACATGACTATGTATTGCAATAAAATATAATCGTCCCAGTGGTCCTCCCTATCCACTTGCTTAAAATCGATCCCTTTGCTTTGTATTCTCGTCTTCTCCGTTATCGCGTGTATCCTGGACAAGGATATGAAGAATTGCGCCATGACGTACCGCAGTAAGACTATCATCGTCATGTGAAAGTGCCATTGGTCCGAGTCGTCGTTTTCAGGCGATACAATGCCGCGATAAAGCATGGGAAGATAGATGGCGTATTTCATTTTCCCGATTTTGCTCCACGGGAAATCGTACGCGAACCCCGGTCTCGATGCCATCGTCTTCTTCTTTCTGTTCTGGTATCGCGCTCTCTCTCTCTTTCTGTGCCTCAATCGCCGCTGAAACTGGTGGTCTTTTTTCGTCTCTTCTTCTTTCTCTCTTTTTCTTTCTCTCTGAAGAAGAAGAAGAAGAAGAAGATTATATGTGAGAAAAGCGCCTACGTCACAGAAGAAAAAGTGCTCAACCTTACTCGTTAAATTTTAGCGGAACTCCTATATGTACCAATCGAACGGAGAGTAAACGCACACGACGCGAATTTCCGCGCGCGACGGAAATTATCTGATGACGTGCAAACTCTCTCTCTCGTCTCCGTTTATTATTATTCGTATTAAATTATTCGTAGCACGAAGCGTAGTGCGCTCTGTGGTTTATTCTTGTGCCGCTCTCTCTCGTTCTATACAAAAGAGGAAACAACCACACACTCGTTTTTTTGCGCCTTTTTGAGCGAGCGAGACCACGAATTTTCTTCTGCAAAAACAGCCAACGCGAGGAGAGGAGGAGTCGAGCGCTTCTGGGCCATCGCTTTCATTTTTTTCTCCTCCAGCCTCGAGCGAGCCAAAACTGTTGCCCCAAGAGAGGAAACGAATAAAAATTTCACTCAAGTCTTTTTCAAAAAAAATTCAATTCAATTTTTCTCTCATTCTGCACAAAAATCACTCGCTTAAAACACAATGGCTCGTACTAAACAAACCGCTCGTAAATCCACCGGTGCGTTCAAATTCTCGTTCGTTTAAATAATGCAAAATTCGTTGTTCTTTTCTCGTCGATATGTTGTTGTTGTTGTTGAGAGTTATATGATGATTACGAAAAATCATCAAATATCCATCAACGGTCACATTTATAGAAATACTGACGATATATTTTGTTCTTTAAATTATAATAATTATAAT
>Ga0255769_10003611_pt1 | contig 15628 bp, 9 predicted proteins | sample 041ome_9_FD_179637 | JGI IMG/M metagenome (GOLD analysis project Ga0255769, IMG submission 179637) | Coastal salt marsh microbial communities from the Groves Creek Marsh, Skidaway Island, Georgia - 041413US metaG (version 2) | ecosystem: Environmental > Aquatic > Marine > Intertidal zone > Salt... | reverse complement strand
TTGGAACTTTTTTGTTTAGGGTCTTTTGTCGTCTAGGGTTTAGGGTTTACAATACCAACACCGAATTTTGAAGGTGCAAATTGTACAAATAACTGTCTTCAGCGCGCGCGTGACATCACGCGACATCACGCGCGTCATCCTAAACGAAGAACAACGAAGAAGAAGAACAACAACAATGCCAAAAACAAAACAGCAGCGGTGGCAAAATCTTCTTCGTCTCCAGGACTTATCCGTCGGCATGTTCGTCGAGGTGAATTCGGGAGATCCGAAGAACCCTTGGTTCGGGGAAATTTTCCAACTGTACGCGAAGAAGAAGAAGAAAAAAGGCGATAGGAGAGACGAACGGGACGACCCGTATTTTGAACCGGTCGGAGTGAAGTGGATCGCGCGCGTGCAAGGCGCGAAAGAAAAGTTGTACGAATATAAGGGCGGGTCGCACCGGATTTGGTTAGAATCTATCGTGAAATGTGGACACGATTTGGATTGCGGGGTGTATCTCAAAAGAGGAGGGAAAGGCGCTGCGAAGGAAGCGGCGGCGAAGAAACCGACGACGACGACGACGCCGGTCGCCTCACCCAAAAAGAGCAGCGGCAACAATAAAAACGCGTTGGCGCTGGTCGTTCGTGAAACGACGCCGACGAAGAAGAAGACGACGACGAGAAAAGACGACAACAAGAAGAACGGTATTAAAGCGAAAGAAGCGGAGAAGAGGAAGCACGACGTGGAAAAGCGAAAACTCGCTCGAGAGCGAGAGCGCCTGAAGAAAGAAAAATCGCGGCTCATGACGGCGAATCGCGAAGTGCAGCGCAAACTCAACTTGGTGGAAAAAGATTTGGTCCGAGTCGCCGCCGGCAAGATGCCCTTAAAAAAGAAGAAAAAGCCAGTCGCGCCGCTCGTCGTGAGGACGAAATCCGCTCCGGTTTCCAAGAAGAACCAATCCCCCAAAAAAACCGGCGCCGGAGGCGCCGTTCGAAGAGTCCTCTCGCACGTCACGCGCCGCATCCGAGCGTCCACGCCGACGACGACGAAAACGACGAAAAACACCAAAGCGTCGTCCTCGCCTTCAACGAAACAACAGAAGAACAACGACAACAAAACGACGCTCACCGTCGCCCGTAAAACCACGCCGACGCTTCAGCCTCCCGCCGCTCTCTTCGGCAATTTGAGCAGCAGCAGCGATTCCGAAGAGTTTTAGTTAGAGACCTTTCTTTTTACTACTACCGTGGTGTGCAAATATTACTACCGATACTAGTACTGCTGCTGCTACTACTACTACTACTACTACTACCGCTGAACTCCCACCAACTCTGCGTTTCGTAATATTATTATTACTTACGTACACACCTTGCGCTCAAAATTTTCTTTTTTGCTTCGATTCACTTCAAAAGTAGTATGCGAACGGCGCTCTTCGGCTGCCACACGACGACGCACACGAAGAAAGCACTCTCACTGACTCGTTCTTTATCGTCGATACTCGAGCGGCAACAAGCACGACCACTACCACAACAACAACAACGAACGCAGATAAGCACTCATCGCAACAGAAGAACGGTATTTTTAAACGTCGTCGGCATGGATTCTAACGCCACGAATAACCACGGCAGAGGCGGCAGAGGAGGTCGGGGAAGAGGAGGAGGTCGAGGCGGCGGCGCGGGAAGATTTAATTCCAATCATCAGAAGCGGGAACACGCGACGCAGCGAGGACCGAACCCGCCGCACAAAAGACGCGATTCCGAGGAAGGGAAGAGCGATCGTCAACAAAACAGAGGAGGAGAGAGAGTTCGATTGAACGTCGGGACGCAGAGAACGTTGAACGAAGCGCAACCGGCGAAACAGGTGAAAGATGGTGGGAACGTGCCCACGACGATGGCGTTCGCGTCGATGGGATTGTCGCGGGAATCGATGCGAGCGATTTCGGAGGTGTGTAAGTTTACGCACGCAACGGCGGTGCAGGATCAGACGTTACCGCACATCACGAGAGGAGTGGACGTTTTGGCGAGAGCGAAGACGGGATCGGGGAAGACGGTTGGATTTACGCTACCGAGCATCGAGTTGTTGACGAAGAACGAGGTGAGGAGAGGTGACGTGTCGGTGTTGATCGTGTCTCCGACCAGGGAATTAGCCAGTCAAATTCACGTGGAAGCGAATCAGTTGTTGACGTTTCACGAGTACGGCGCGCAGGTGGTGTTTGGCGGGACGAACATTGGGACCGATAAGAAGCGATTGAGAGAGAACAGATGCGATTTCTTAGTCGCCACGCCGGGGAGGTTGATCGATCATTTGGAGAACGAAGGATTGAGAGAAAGGATGTCAAACTTGCGAGTGCTGGTTTTAGACGAGGCTGACCAGTTGTTGGAAATGGGTTTTCGTCCGTCGATCGAGAAGATTTTGAGTTATTTACCGAGAAATAGACAAACGTTGTTGTTTTCCGCGACGGTGCCGGACGCGGTGAAACAAATCGCGGCCAACGCGATGAGTGATAATCACGTGTACATCGACTGCGTCGGCGATGAAGCCGCCGCGACGAATGCTCAAGTCGCGCAGTGGTTGACCGTGGCGGATACTAAGGATCATCTCCCGTTACTTTTGCAAGTGGTTGAAGCGCACGCGAGGGAGGTGCCGAACCATAAGATCATGTGCTTTTTCCCGACCGCGAGAGCGACTGGTTTGGCCAGCGAAGTTTTCGAAGCCATGGGGATCAAGGTATTTGAGATTCACTCGAGAAAATCCCAAGCGGCGAGAACGAAAGCGGCGGACCAGTTTCGCGCGAGCAAGAGCGCGGTGATGATGTCCTCGGACGTGACCGCGAGAGGTATGGATTTCCCGGACGTCACGTTTGTCATTCAAGTTGGATTACCGTCTTCGAGAGAGCAGTACGTTCACCGACTAGGAAGAACCGGAAGAGCCGGTAAAACGGGCGAAGGTTTACTCATTCTCGCGGATTTTGAAAAGTACATCTTACGATCGATGCAAGATTTACCGCTGCAAGTGGCTGAGGCGAGCGTGGACCCAAACGCGGCGGATAGAATCAATCGCGCGTTGCAAAAAGTCGATTCTAAGACGAAAGATCAAGCCTACGTCGCTTGGATGGGTTTTTATAACTCGAGCACGGGGAAGATGGGATGGTCGAAGAACGATTTGGTACACGCCGCGAACTCGTACGCGATCGACGTGTTGGGATGCCAGGGATTACCGGGTGTCTTGGCAAAAACCGTCGGCATGATGGGCTTGAGAGAACAAAGACCGCTGTTGAACGTCGTCTCGCAATTGGACGGGAAACCGTCGGGCGGCGGGGGAAGAGGCGGCGGCGGTGGCCGAGGCGGCGGCGGCGGCCGAGGTGGTGGTGGTGGTGGCCGAGGCGGAAGAGGTGGCAGACGGTAAATGCGGTCACCGCGGCATCGAATGCGTGTCGCGTTCTTATTCTTTTAAATATGTAGTAGTTCTCGTGCGTTTTGCTCGTGTTGTTTCAATATAATATATACACTCATTGCCGCAAGTGCGGACCGTTCGAAGAGGCCCAAATTGAAAACGTTGTTTGTGTCAAACTTACAACCGAAACTTACAACCGAAACAGAAAAAGAGAAGAAAGAAAGCGTTGAATCTGCGCGTGTAACTATGACTGTATTTAAAACGTATCAGAGCAACGATGAGCTTTACGACGCGTTTCATTTTTTACTCAAATGCCGGCCGCTACTTTACGCCCAACTTTTTTAGCTGACGCAAAATATCGCCGACTAAATACAAGGACCCGGCAACTAACACGTCGACGCGTTTCGGTGCGACTAAATCTGCCTTTCGTCTCAAGGCGCTAATCGCGGCCGCCACGGATGCGCGAACGTCCATTTGAGTGCTACTATTTTTACCGCTGCTACTATCACCGCTATTACCACTATTGAAACCTTTTACCTTTTCAATTTCACGCCAAGTCGTCGCGCACGCTTCTTGCCACTCCAAGTTCTTCTTATCATCTTCGACTTTAACGAGTCCGAGCGCGGAGGAATCCGGCGGGCAAAACATGGCGGTGTCGATGTGCACATTTCTTGATTTCAAAACGTCCACGGAAGCAGACATCAACACCTTTGGCGACCGCTCTTCCATGCAATTGAAGAGGAAGACGTTGTGAGACATTCTTGAACTCGATTGTTTCCCCTCGTTGTAGCACATGTCGTGCTGCGCGTCCTTCTTTCGTTTTGCGTTGACGTGCGCGGAAAACCACTCCGCGCACGTTCGCATGGACTCCTCCGTATGCGCGCCGTCCAAATAAAACGTCAAGTTTTTACTGTGCTCGTCTCGCACAATTTGTTCTCGACCAGGCCATCTGGTCTTTTCTAATCCTCTTCGAAAACTATCCGGAAGCAAGAGCTTCGACTTTGGTCTCTTCTCTCTCTCTTTCTCCAGCTCTGCTAATATCCCTCGATGTTTGGTTTTCGCCGCCCATTCTTTGACCAACTCCACGGCTAAGCTCGCGTTTATCCTCTGGTGCGGTCCGCTCAAACCGAGCTCTACTTTCCTACTCCCTCCTCCTCCCTCTTCGTCGTTCTCGTCTTCATCTCCTTCCAGATCAATCTGTCTGGCGACGACCAACTCGCATCCAACCTCTTCTCTTTTCCTCTCCAAACTCGCCATCGCCTCGGGAACTTGCGGGCTCGTAAACGCTCGTATGGTATCATCGTTCGCGCCTTTTTTAAATATTCCAGCTTTTTCCCACGCAATCTTTTCTATCGTGTTCCCCAACACTTCGACGTGGTCTAATCCTAAGCTCGTCACCGCGACTACCGCGGGTTCCCTCACGCAGTTCGTCGCGTCTAACCGTCCTCCTAATCCGACTTCTAATATCAAACACTTCGTCCCGGCGTCTTTAAATATCTTCAATCCCAACAGAAATAAGAACCGAAAATACGCCGGTAACTCCATCTTCAACTCGTTTTCGATCGTATTCTTCGTCCACCAAAACGCCTCTATGAATTCTCGTTTCCCGACCGGGTTCCCGTTTATCCGAAACCGCTCTCGCACGTCCACCAGGTGCGGGCTCGTGAACAAACCAACGTTTTCCACGCCATTTTCCAACAAAATCGACTCCGCGAACGCGCACGTCGACCCTTTCCCTTTCGTCCCGGCGACGTGAATCGCGTTCGAATTTTCTATAAACGACCGTAAATCGAGCTCATCCACGTACGCGTGGAGCAATTTGAACTGGTCTTCCCACGTCACCGAGCCCGGGGAGTTTCGGTTTTTCCCGGAGATGGTCTTCGCGAGTTCCGAGAGGCACCGAGAGTACCGAAGTTCCAATTCTTCTTCATCTTTTCCTCCTTCTCCGTTGTTTACGACGTTCACGGCCGCGACGACTTCCGGCATCTTCTTCTTCTCCTTTTGTGTTTATCCTCTCGCGTCTCTCTCTCTGTGGTCAAACTGAGAGAGAGAGAGAGAGAAGGAGTGTGTGCAGAGAGTTGTCTGTTATATCCACGGAAAAAAGGCAAAGAAAAAGCGAGCGAATGGAGCGAATGCGACGACCCACGTCCCCCACGTCCTCTCGTCTCTCTCTCTTGTGCGCACCAAAAAACTAACTTCTCTCTCTCTCTCTCTCTCTCTCTTTGCGGTGAGCTTAATTAGCCACCAACACCCTAAGCAATAAACCCTAAACTTATTACACGAACTTGCATTTAAGGAAAAAAAACGCGCGACGAAACGCGACGCGCGTCACCTCAAACGAGAGAGAGACAGAGAGAGAGAGACAGAGAGAGACAGAGAAGTTCGTCCTCGTGCTCTCTTCTTCTCTGGTCCTAATCTCTGTCGACAGAGCGAGAACGGGAAAAAGAAGAAGAGATACATTTTTCTCTCCCATTTTGTGAGTTGTGGGGGGCCGCGTGTGTCGTGTGAAAAATGGAAAATTCCAATCCGTCCTCCTCCTCCTCCTCCTCTTCTCTCAACGCCGCGAGAACGACGACGATATCCCCGACGCCGTCGTCGTCCTCGACGACGTCCCTGAGCAACGCCAGTAATTACGGAACGACTTTGACTGCGACGACGGGAAGAGGAGGAGAGAAATTGGCGAGAGCAGCAACACCATCATCGAGCAGCAGCAGCACAAAATTCATGGAACAAAACGCCGAGGGGCGCATAACGCGCGTGGAGATTAAGAAACCCTCGTCGTCGTCGTCATCGTCGTACGCGCACTTGCAATCGCACTCGACGGTGCTGAGTAAGAAACCGTCGACGCCGAAAAAGACTGGCGAGCAGAAATGGGTCGCGCCGGATGAAGGCGCGTTTATGAACGTATTCGCGTCCAACGCGTGCAGATTGCTGAGAGCGTTCGGGTCGGTGATGGTGTTGATCGTGCTCGGGATAATTGGGTTGACGTATTACGCCACGGTCGCGTTAGTGTACGGGCCGTTGAGCCAAGAAGGGACGGCGGACGAGAAAAAAGTCGCGCACACGGTTTTGGTGACGTATCACGTGATGATCTTTATGATTTTGTGGTCGTATTTCGCCATCGTTTTAGCAGAGCCCGGGAGCGTTCCGGAGAGGTGGGAACCTCCCGAAGAAGACCCAGAGATAGCCGCTACTATTCCAAAGAGTGAAAGCAAACGCAGAGTGTGCAAAAAGTGCATCGCTTGGAAACCAGAGAGAACCCATCACTGCTCGGTGTGCCAGAGATGCGTGCTGAGGATGGACCACCACTGTGTGTGGGTGGCCAACTGCGTCGGCGCGAGAAACTACAAATTTTTCTTACAATTTTTAGCATACACGTTCATAGGAACAACTTTCGATGCGATATGTCTACTGAGCGATTTCGTGCAGTTCTTCAGGGACGTGGAAGATAGCGAGCGCTCTAGCAGCAACGCGTCGCCGCAAGAGAGAGACGAGTTGAGGCAACACGGCGGGGCGATGACGGTTGTCTTTGTGGCGTTTGTCATGAATGTGGCGTTCGCGGCGTCTCTATTAGGCTTCATCGTCATGCACGGAAACTTAGTCTTAGCAAACATGACGACGATTGAAATGTACGAGAAGAAGAAAACGCTGCCCTGGAAGTACGACAAAGGACGGTGGGGGAATTTCAAGGAGATTTTCGGCGATAATCTGTTTAGCTGGTTGTTGCCGTTTCACACGAATCGCGCCAACGAGAAAATCGACCAAACCGCCGGATTGACCGAAGGCCACATCGCGTTGAAAGGAGAGTATTGCCGCCCGATAGTTCCGTAGAAGAGAGAGAGAGGAGAGTGAAAGCGTTATGATTAGCAGAGCGTTTACTATTATACAATAATTGTGATACAAAAATACTAGACTAACACGTAGAAGACGGGAATAAAATCGCAAAAGAACTAAAGCGCGCGCGCGAGAGAGAGAGTACCATCATTGCAAAACTACTCCTTCCTAAACATCATCGCCTCTCTGAGCTCCCTCTCCCGCCTCTCTTTCCTCTCCTTCTCTTTCCTTTCCTCCTCAATCTTCGCTTCTTTCTCCTTCGCCTCGATCACCTCCTCCATCTCTCTCTTCAACGCCTCCAGTGCACTCGCTTCTCTCCCGACTCTTCTCTCCATCTCCAAACGCATCTCTTCGTTCAATTTTTCCAAACCCTTCGCCGAAGACCGCGCGTCTGAATCGATCAAAGCGTTCAGCTCCAGCGTTTTCGTCAGTCTTTCTCCTCTCGTCGAAGACACGAACGCGGAAACGTTCGTCTCGATGGCGTCCAAATGCGGAGCCATTTGCGAGACGAATTGGTCCGAACGTTTACGGATAGTTTTCGCGAGGCGCGAGGAGGTCATCTCCTCCTCCTCTTCCGAGGGAGAAAACGACGACAGCACGCCTTTGGTTTGTTTGTGGATGAAAGACGTCAAGCTGTTCGACATTTTATACGCGCGTTGTGTGTGTTATTCTCTCTGTTTCTGTAAAGTTTTGGGGAAAAGTGAACTTTTTTTCTCCAATGTAAAGAGAAAAAAATGACGCGCTTTCTCTGTCGCTCGTGCACGACTTCCTCTCTCCTTCTCCCGAACGGAGAGAAGAAGAAGAAGAAGAAGACCACAATTAGCGGCAGCACCGGAAGTCGTCGTCGAAACGCGAAAAGCGTCGTTCGTCGAGAAGAAGAAAAAAGAGAAGAAGAGATGGGGATGAAATCATCGTGGACGACGGCGTCGCCGGTAACCGACGAGAGGAGGAATACGAAGAAGAACGTCGTCGTCAAAGTCGTTCGAAACGGCATCATGGACAACAAGAACAACGCGTCGACGGGGTCGAGCTTTTACGACCCGTTCGAACGATCGAAGTTTCAAAAAATAGGCGACGAGATCGACCGGAGAATGTTTTTCCCGGGCGGCAACGGCGATGATGCGAGCACTTCGTCCTCGTCGTCTTCTTCTCCTTTCTTTGGTCTGGAGGAGGAGTTCGCGAAGCTCGATCGAGAGCTGAGCGACGCCCGCGAGCGAGCGCTTCTCGTCGGAACAGAAGGAAGAAGAAGAAGAAGCGCGCACGAAGATTTCGGACCGAACAAAACGGTCTCGAAAGAGATTTCGAGAGAACACCGCGGGAGACATTCGTACAGCAACTTTCGCTACGCCGAGTCGGTGACGACGTACGGTCCTTCTCCGCCCGCCGCCGCGCGGGTCGGGAGAGGAAGCCGGCAAAGTCTCGTCGACGCGCCCACGCTCGGATTGTTGCTCGTGCTCGGAACGACGTACGTCTATTTCAAAGAGAAGACGACGTTCGCTCGAAACTTCTCGGCGACGAATTTTAAAGAGGAAGAGAAGGAAAAGTTGGCGCGAGAGTGGCCGGTGTTGTATTTGTCCTCGGAGGCTTTTCGGAGAGAGTTTCGCAAAGCGAAGGAGAAAGAGGAGAAGCGAGAAAGAGAAAAAGAAACGAGAGACGAGGGCAAAGACGACGACGACGACGACGACCGGAAGCGTTGACAAAAACCCGCCGACGCGAGTTCGAATCGAGAAGAGAAAGAGCTTCTTTTATGTGTTGTATATTACGCTTTCGCGACGAGAAAATATCTCTACTCTGCGCTCGATTTTTAACCACAAGTTCAAATTTTTCCCGAGACGCCGAGTCCCGCACATCAAATTATTTATTCTCTCTCCGTTTTTAAACGCGCGCGAACGACACGAAGAAGAAGAGAGATTGGGTTGGGGAACGATGATGTCGAGCGCGTCTTTTTCTTTGCCTCGCTTAAGAGTCTCTTTTCCACGTTCTTCTTCTTCTTCTTCTTTTATCGACGACGATGCGAGAAGGTTTCTTCCCGGGAAGAACGACTTTCGTGCGAGCGCACACTTCTCGTTGAAACAACGAGGACGAGGACGACGACGACGACGTCTGAGCGGCGACGCGAAAGCGGTGATATCGGAGAACAGAGAGGAAGGAAAGACGGAGAAGAAGAAGAAGAAGAAGAAGAAGAACGACACCGGCGTGGTCGATGTGAGAATGATCTGTACGGACGTGGACGGGACGTTGGTCTCACCAGACGGCAGTTTGCCGGACAAAACGGAGAAGATGATTGCGAAAGCGAGAGAGGAGAAACGGGTGCCGCTGATGATCGCCACGGGGAAAACGCGAGGTCCGTGGGCAGAGACGCTGTACCCGAAGCTGAAGCAAGATTCTGGAGTACCCGGGGTGTTCGTGCAAGGCACGGTGATTTACGATGGTCTCGGGAACGTGTTGGAATCGGTGACGTTGCCGCAAGTCGCCGTGGACGCGATTTGCGGGTACTGTCGCATTCGCGGGATATCGGTGGTGGCGTTTTGCGAGGAGAAGATTGTGTGCGAGAGGAGAGATAAGCAGACGGATTTGGTGATGGAGTACGGCGAAGCTGAGCCGGTGTGCGTGCCGACGTTGTCTTTTTACGAGAAGAAACCGAATAAGATGATTTTGTTTTGGGACAAAGAGACGAACGGGAGCAAATATGCCGATTTTGCGCGGTTTCGCGAGGAAGCGGAGCAGATGTTGGGAAATTACGACGTCGATGTTACGGTGGCGGTAGACGGCATGTTGGAGTTTTTACCGAAAGGCGCTTCGAAGGGTGCCGCGGTAAAACGCGCGTGCGAGAAGAGTTTGAACATCGCGATGGAAAACGTTTTAGCGATTGGAGACGCGGAGAATGATTTGGACATGCTGAAAATGGCAGGAGTGAGCGTAGCGGTCGCGAACGCGAAAGAGAGCGTGAAAAAAGTGGCGACGTTTACGACAGACGCGACGAACGAGGAAGGCGCCGTAGGCGAGGCCATAGAAAAGTTTGTCTTCGGCGCCGAAGAGAACGAAGAGAAGAAGGAAGAAAAATATGTATCACCACCGTCACCGTCACCGCAAGCAGCAGCAGCAGCAGTACAACAAGCACCTGTAGCAACAAGCAATAACATCGACAGCAGCAGCAGCAGCAACAACAACAATAACAACAATAGCAGCAAAAGAACGAAACCGTCGATGATGAAGAAAAGCAGCGAGTTCAAAATCGTCACGAAAGAGGCGACTGAATTCGCGAGAGCGAATCTCACGGAAACCATCTCAAAAGTTAAAGCTGAGATTGATAAGTTCGATAAGAAAGAATTCGAAGAGAAAGTAATGAAAAACGTCTTCACTCCCGTCGTAAAATCTGTGCGCGCCGCGCAGGAAGGAGGAAGTGCGGAGCTCGCGCGAAGACGAGCGGAGATGGATGCCGAAAACGCCAAGCGCTTGAGCGACGAAAGTAAGAACGACGAAGCTTCGGCGGCGAAGAAGACATTAGCAGCGAAAGCTGCCGTTCGCGCTGCCGAAAGTGCCTCAAAAGCGGCCATACTAGAAGCGGAACTCATTTCATCGAGCATGGACGAGTGCGAAGGCGAGGAGTGTGAGGCATTGGAACCCAAAGCGGCGGAATTGACGGAGCGCCTGGCGCAGCTGCAAAGAGGCTTGGAGTTTGAAAAGAGAAAGTTGGCAGAAGCCCAGAGATTAGCAGCAGCAACAGCTGCTCCTCCTCCTCCTGCAGCTAAGACACCACCATCACCACCATTACCGAAGGCGGCAAAAACAGATACGCCTTCGTCCGCGTTGATCGAACCGATGTTGGAAGAGCCAGAGTTTTCGCTTCCGGTAGCGACTCCGAAGAATTCGCCGGCGGCGGTGAAGGGCGTTAAGAACTATAAGTCCGTCTCCGCGAGTTCTAAGCAAACTAAAGCAGTAGAGAAAACGTCCGTCGATAAAAAAGAAAATGCGAAGAAAGAAAAAGAAGTGATAAGAGATGACAAAAATAACAAAGAAGAAAAGACGAAATCCGAAGTGAAGGCGGCTTGGAAAGAACCGGCTGTGTCGTCATCTGGGCCATCGTCGCCATCCTCGGCGGGCGGTAATTGGAGAGACACCAAAACCGAAGACAATTCTGTTGCATGGAAGGATGAGAAGCAACAGAAGCAGCAGCAGCAGCGAGAAAAAAAAAAGACATCCACGGCTTCGTCCGATGGTGAAAACAACAACAACTTTCTCGCCGCGTTCGCGGCTTCGGCGTTGAAAACGGTTCAAACGCTCACCTCTCCGGAAGCTAGAATGATGCAACGCAACGCTGAAATCGCCGCACTTAAAGCAGAAGTCATCAGAAAAGCGCTCAATTTAGACTCCGGTCGAAATGGAGACGTCACCGAAGAACAACTCGAAGACTTCAAAGTGACTTTGCGTAAGCTCGAAGCGATGAACAGCACGAAAACGCCAACGCAAAGCACTCTGATCAACGGCAAATGGTCCCTCGCGTTTACCAACGACAACGATCTTCTCAGGATAGGGAAAAAACGCGGGATATTCGGAACGCGGAACAAACGCAGCGAAGGTACCATCGATTTCGCCGTCGATGTGTTTGCCAACGACGACGATTTAATCGAAATCGAGCAAGACAAGAAACCGAAGAATAAGATGCGCTACGAAATACTACGCTCCTGGCCGCAAAGTTCTGAAACTGGAGAGTTGACCGTCTTGAGCACGAACGCGATCTCCCTCGCTCCGCCAAAAGCAAAGCTGTTCGGTTTCATCCCCATCGGCAGCGGCAAGAAAAAGAAGAATCCGAAGAAGAGCGGCGGCAAAAATGACGAAGCCGAAGAAGACGAAGAAGACGAAACCGAAGAGCTCGCCACGTACCAATCTCTCGTCGTCTCTTACCTCGACCTCGAAATGCTCGCGTTTCGTTCCGGCATAGACGATTGCGTGTATGTGTTCCTTCAGCAAGACGTCGAGTACCGCGTCGGCGGTAAGAAAATTTCAGTCAACAAGCAGCTGAAAGCAAAATGAACAAAATTTGATGTAATAATATTCCAAAACACACTCTCTCAGCTTGTACTAACTTCCGTCATATTAAACGCACGCGCGCACGCACGCGCGCGTATTCATCGCGCACGCGCGGAAATTACATATATATATATACACACACACGCACTCATCATTCATGTTCTCGTTCGGCTCTTCCAAGAAGAACAAAGCGAATAGCAACGACAACAACAGCAGCAACGCTTCTGCTCACGAAGACAACAACAACAACAACAAATCTTCTTCGGGAAGCGCGAACATCCAATCCACGTTTCGGAAAAAGCCAATCCCGGTTGGTCAAAAAGGCATCGAACTGCAAGCGCACATAAACTCAACGCTCGGGAACAACGGGTCTCTGCGCGAAGCGGTGAAATTACCGAAAGGAGAGGACGAGTTGGAGTGGATCGCGGTGAACATCGTTGATTTTTTCAACGCCTTGGTTTTTCTGTACGATATGGTCAACCAAGAACACTGCACGGAGAAGACGTGTCCGACAATGTGCGCCGGGCCGAAGTTTGAGTATAGATGGATGGACGGGGAAGAAATCGTGAAACCCATCGAGTGTTCCGCGCCGGTGTATTGCGGGTATCTTTTTCGGTGGGTGGAGAAGCAAATCGACGACGAGAAGATATTCCCAAAGAAGCAAGGCGACGCGTTCCCGGCGGATTTTAAGAAGCGGGTGAGAAAAATTGCGGCGAGATTGTTTCGAGTTTACGCGCATTTATACCACTCGCACTTTAAAATAATTTGCGCGTTGCAAGCGGAGAAACATTTGAACACGATATTTAAGCATTTTGTGTATTTTGCGGTAGAGTTTAGTTTGATTAGTAGCGAAGAAATGATGCCGCTGAGAGAGTTGGTGGACGGTGTATTGCAAGCGCAGTAACAACACGAATTATGTAGTAGGGGTATTCTTATTCTTTTTGTAAATGTACACATTATATATATAATACACACGCACACGCACACGGCGATCATTTTCAAGCTAATTCTATATATTTCATCTATTATCTTCTATCATCTACCCTAACTATAATTGCTGCGCTATGCGACTGCTCGTTTCGCCTACATTGTTCCAGACGTCAAAAAATTTCTCTTCTCCCGGAGCCAAACGTGTATGAAAACACATCTGACTCGGCTGCATGAAACTTTGCATAATGCTCATCGCGAACGGATCAGAAGGATGGAAAACGTACAAGCAGTGTCGCTTCGATCGAGACTGTAGGATGGTATCGTCCAACGAGGCTGCACGAAGAATAAATTTCTTCCCTATCGATAAAAGCGATCCGATTTCCATGCCGTCGACGGAAATGTTTTCCATTTCTGGTTCCACCGGCGTAAACTTAACTCCGAATTCCGATCGAGGTTTAGGGACGCACATCGCAGAGACGTTTCTTTCGTCGTATTGAAACAAGCTGCGATCAAAATAAGGACTTATCGAACGGCTTTGACTCGTATCCGAAGCCGCGTCAACGTTCAAAAGTAAACTCGCGGCGTTACCTAGCAACGTCAACTCATTCGGCGCATAGAGAATACCTTCGCGAATGAAGGATTTCGCCACGTCTTCTCTCATCCCACCGGCGAGACGTTGCCAAGTGCTTAACCCGTGCGCAGGAGAGAAGAACACCGCCTCTTCTTCTTCGCTTTTGAATGGCGAGGAGCCGCCGAACGTGTTTGCAGGCTGAGCCGCTCGCACCGCCGCAACTCCGGCGTTGTTGTTCGATCCCAAAAACGTAGTCATCGTTTGATTATTGTCGTTCATGGCTTCGATCGCGGAGCACGGAACGACGTGTAAGAACGTTTTCCTATCTAAGTCGTATATCGTTAGCACCGCTCTGTGCGTCGAATCATCGAATCGTCGTCTGAGCTTATCTATATGCGTCGATTGGTTTGCAAATACGATTTGATACACCGCCTCCGCCGGGACAAATTTTAAGAGCAAGAGCGAATCGTCGAGCTGTCGAGCATGGACTAAAGTTAATCGGGCCAACTTTTCAAAGTTTTTGTAAAAGTTTCGAAGTTCCTCGGGGCTGTCGTAAACTTCGCACTTGCACAAAGCGTCGAGAAACCGGTGAACGAGAAGCTTTTGCGTCAAGCCGGTGATGCTCCTGTTGTTTAAATTGTCTTGTCGCGAGCTGCTTCGAACATCTAGAACGTCATCATCGCCGGTGAGACTCTCGTTGTTCTCGGAGTCATCTTGGCCGTGTTGTCGGTTATTCGCAATCTCCTCGAACGTTTGCCTCTCATCCATTTGCTTCAAAATCTCTTCGTCTCCGGGTTCGCAGTACGACCCCAATGTGAACTTCTCTTCCAACTTCCCATCCTCCTTGATGTCTAAAAACGTGCAGCTCTTGTGTTTCAACGAGACGATCGCTAACGATGATTCCTTATAAATCGTCGCGCACTGGTTCCTATTTAACCTCATAAAATCGTTTGAAAACGTTTTACTATCCACAATCTTTCCGGTTTCTGTTTCGATGATGTGAAACGTAATCGATTCAATTGTCGGCAACGCGCTGAACACGCTCAGATCGTTCATTGTGTCCATATTCTCTTGTCCCTCGAACAACGACGCCGCTTCAGCCGCCGCTGCTCTGTTCATATTCACAGCATTTTCATTTCTGTCGAACACGCCAGCATTCGTCGCATTCGCCGCGTTCGTATTCGTATTCGCGCTCAAATCCACCTGCGTGCTCGACGCGACGACTAAATACTTCCCGCCTCTCGCCGTCAACAAAAAATCCCTACAAAACGACTCGTCGTTCGCCTGCGCCGCAGCGGATAAACTCGCCGTCGAGTTCAGCTTAAAATAGCTCTCAAAGCTCGAGTAATGCTTCCGAATCTCTCTGTACACGTCTTCCTTCAGTTCTTTCTCTCGACATTTTTCGTACCCTCGCGATATCCCTCGATACCGGTACACGAAGACGTCGCATAAATTTCGACTGAAACAAACGAGGTACCGTCCGCAATCGGTGAACCGTTTCACGTGGACGTCCGGGAAAGACGTCGCTTGTATCTGTAAACAATGCATTAAGACAGAGAGGAACGAGAGCACCAAAATCATCAGCGTTCGTTAACAGAGAGAGAGAGAGAGATGCACATATACACACACACATAAAACGAAAAATAGGTAAATAGATAAATCTCCCCAACTTACCGTGTTGTCCGGAACGATGGCGCGATAAAACGCGCGCAATCTGTGCACGTTTCTCCCGGGTTTAGGCGCGCTCGTTTCTCGTAAACGCAGAGTGGAATGCACGGTGCCTCTTTTCACGCGCGGGAGGATTTGCGGGACGATGGAGCCTCCTCGTTCTTCCGATGATCCTTCGGGGCGTTTGCGCTTCATTTTTTTTGTGGCGTGACGTGTCTCCTTTTT
>Ga0255769_10003596_pt1 | contig 15670 bp, 16 predicted proteins | sample 041ome_9_FD_179637 | JGI IMG/M metagenome (GOLD analysis project Ga0255769, IMG submission 179637) | Coastal salt marsh microbial communities from the Groves Creek Marsh, Skidaway Island, Georgia - 041413US metaG (version 2) | ecosystem: Environmental > Aquatic > Marine > Intertidal zone > Salt... | reverse complement strand
TTCAGACGCTCTGAGTTCATAGCCATAGGTCTAAGCCCCGAATTGCGGCGCCATATTACGCTCACGAAAGAGCAAGAATTAGCCGAATTCAGGCGCTACATCAGCGCCATGGAATATCAAACCTACCTGCAGTACTAGCCCACTCGGCCGGCGACGCGGTATCCTTGGTCTGTATTTGCCAGCCACTCCTTTGACCTCATGCGCTGCACTGACTTTGCCACTTTCACTTTAATTCTGTTTGCGCTCTCAGCAAATGCTGAGCCACACATATTCAACTCAGCCGACGAATGTGTCGCGCAGATCGAGCGATTAACACCTAGATCGAGATCCCCTTCCAATTTTGAAGCGCTGCATCTGGACTCCAACTCCAACTCCAACTCCAACTCCAACTCCGATGCCGATGCCGATGCCGATGCCGATGCCGAGCCTAGCCTGAACTGGACTTCGGGTGCTGATGCTGCCATCACAACCCAATCCGGACCAAGCACTCCACCAAACAGTCCCTCGATTAAAACGGTCGATAGAGCACTCAGCGTACTGGTGTGGAATACCTATAAATTCCAGATCCCAGGCGCGATTGACCTGATCTCAGAGAACAAGTCGGATCTGATCTTGTTGCAAGAATCGGTCTCGAATTCTCATGAGAGCTTAGCGAGTAGGCTCAATATGTATGCCCAGTTTGGTCCTGGCTATCTCAGCTCTGTGGGCCAAACCGGTGTTGCCACACTCTCTAAGTTCGCGCCCCTTACTGTATGTTCATGGCAACACGAAGAGCCCTGGCTAAAAAGCCCAAAAGCGACGCTCGTCACGCTCTACCGAATTGAGGGACACCATCTGCTGACAATCAACGTCCACAGTATTAATTTCACGCTGAGTACCGAAGCTTGGCAAGCTCAGCTGGCGAGTGTGTCACAACTATTAAAGTCGTATGAAGGGCGTCTCATCTTGGCGGGCGATTTCAACACATGGTCCAACGAACGCCTCGCACTACTGGAGCAATTAAGGCTTGAGCACGCATTATCGACCGTGGTTCCGACACCGGATCAAAGAACAAGGGTATTTGGAAATACTCTGGATCATCTGTTAGTGCGAGGTTTAAAGGTGGACAAGAGTTCGACACTCGTGACCGAAAGCTCCGACCACAACGCAGTTATGGCTACACTGATTATGAGTGACTCCAATTCACTCTGATAGTAGGCTTACAACGAAAGCGTCGAAAAACAGACGACGCAAATAGGGAAACACGATCTAATGGCATCAAATGCAACTCCTCAAATCAGACCACTCATGGTGGGCTTATTCATTGGGCTACCGATAGCCGCGCTCTTAATCACCCCTCTTTGGGCTTGGTTCGTGGGCTTTTCAGGCTGGCAATGGTTAATCGCAGTCGTATTTTTATATCTGAATGGGCTTTCGATAACAGGCGGTTACCATCGCCTGTGGGCACACAAAGCCTACAAAGCGCATTGGAGTGTCCGCCTGTGGTTTGCTCTCTGGGGAGCTGGCGCCCTGCAAAACAGCGTTCTTGTCTGGGCATCGGATCATCGGCGCCACCATCGCAATGTCGACGACAATGAAAAAGACCCTTACTCGGCTGGCAGAGGCCTGTGGTTCAGCCACATAGGCTGGATGCTGCGCGACTACCAAACCAATACCGAGGACTTTAGCAATATTAATGACCTGATGGAGGACCCAATCCTCGCATGGCAACACAAACACTACGTCGCTATTACCGTAATAATGAATGTTGTCTTACCGCTCGCGATCGGACTCGTACTGGGCGATGTGTGGGGCACCTTGATTCTGGTCGGTTTGGCACGTCTCGTCGTTAATCACAACGTGACGTTTTTTATCAACTCCCTTGCGCATTACTGGGGCACCAGACCCTATACCGAGGAAAACAGCGCCAGAGACAATGGCTTCTTGGCCTTCTTGACCTACGGTGAAGGCTACCACAACTACCATCATATCTTTCAAACCGACTACCGAAACGGCATACGCTGGTGGCAGTGGGATCCGACCAAATGGATGATTTTCTCCCTCAATAAACTGGGGCTTGCCAACGATCTGGTTAAAGTAGACGAATTCAAGATCCAACGCGCGATAATGGATACAACCTTTAAACGCGTGCGAGCGAAATTAGATACCGATGAAATGTGTCCACTAAGGGCAGCCGTCGAGCGCGAGTATCAGGCCTTTTTAAACTGCGTCAAAGAGTGGCGCGAACTGCAGGCTGAGCGCTACGAAAAGCACCGCGAGGCGCTAGGAGAAGCATGGAACGAGCGACGCACCAAATTAGTGGAGCGCTGGGACCAAACTCACATGCGCGACCAACTCAAAGTGCTTGAGCAATCGCTCCACAAACAACAAAAACGGCTGCAAATCATGCTTGAGCAGCTGCCCTCACCTCAAGCGGCCTAACACAAAGAGAACCAGACTATGTCAATCTATGATTTCGAAGTTCAGACGATGGAAGGCGAAACGCGCAAACTGGATAGCTACAGGGGAAAGGTGCTCTTGATCGCCAACACGGCGAGCAAATGCGGCTTTACTCCCCAGTTCTCAGGCTTGGAGACTCTGCATGAAACGTATGCAAAGCAGGGCTTAGTCGTACTTGGTTTTCCCTGCAATCAGTTTGGCGGTCAAGATCCAGGTAGCGATAGCGAAATTCTAGATTTCTGCGTCAAGAATTACGGCGTAAGCTTTCCCATGCACAGCAAAATAGACGTGAACGGGAGCCAGGCATCACCGCTCTTCCAATACCTCAAAAAAGAAGCCAGGGGGGCCCTGGGTTCAGAGCGCATCAAATGGAACTTCACCAAGTTCCTGGTGGGGAAAGACGGCAAAGTCCTCAAGCGATTCGCCCCGCTCACCAAGCCCGAAGACATTCAAGGCGAAATCGAAAAAGCCCTGTCAGCCTAATGCTCTCGCGTTGCCCTGAATGTGATATCGGGGTAGCGCTCCTGCATCAGGTTTAAGTTGACTCTGGTTGGCGCAAGGTAAGTCAAGTGACCACCCCCATCAACGGACAGATGGTCCTCTGCCTTCTTGCGAAACTCTTCCAGCTTGCGCGCATCTGCCGCCTCTATCCAGCGAGCGGTGTAGACATTTACCGGTTCGTACATGGCCTCTACTTTGTACTCGTCTTTAAGGCGATAGGCGACCACATCAAACTGCAGTTGACCCACCGCGCCCACGATCAAATCGGTTGATCGCAAGGGTGAGAAAACCTGGGTTGAGCCCTCTTCGGAAAGCTGCTGTAGACCTTTTTGCAACTGCTTTGCCTTCATCGGGTCCTTTAGCCGGATACGCCTGAACAGCTCGGGGGCAAAGTGCGGAATACCGGTGAACTGAATATTTTCACCTTCAGTAAAGGTATCGCCGAGCTGAATGGTGCCGTGATTATGCAAACCAATAATATCGCCAGCGAAAGCCTTTTCGACGAGCACGCGATCGCCCGCTTTGAAGCTGACCGCGTCGGCAATACGGAGCTCTTTACCGATCCGCACATGATGCATTTTCATACCTTTTTCATAATGCCCCGAGCAGATGCGCAAAAAGGCGATACGGTCACGGTGCTTGGGGTCCATGTTCGCCTGAATTTTGAAAACGAAGCCAGAAAACGTCGATTCGCCAGCGCCAACTTCACGTACTGTCGTACCTCGACCTTGGGGTGCAGGTGCCCAGTCCACAAAATCATGCAGCATTTCGCGAACACCAAAATTGGCGAGCGCCGTGCCGAAATAGACCGGGCTCAGCCGACCCGCCAAAAACTCGTCGAGATCAAACTCATGACTGGCACCACGAACCAACTCCATCGTTTCAACGAAATCATCGTACTCATCGTCAAGAAGTGCTCTAGCCTCATCGGAATCGAGCCCCTCAATGCGCTCATCCGGATGCAGGGTGTGTCCGTGACCCGGCTTAAAGCAATGAATGGTGTCGGTGTAGAGGTTATATACGCCTTTGAAATGGCGCCCCATGCCTATCGGCCAATTAATCGGAGCGCCTTTGATATCGAGCACTTCTTCAATTTCATCGAGTAATTCAATCGGATCTCGGATGTCGCGGTCCATCTTGTTTACGAAGCTGAAAATGGGGGTATCACGTAAACGGCATACATTCATCAGCTTAATGGTTCTGTCCTCGACACCTTTCGCTCCATCGATCACCATAAGAGCAGAGTCAACTGCAGTTAAGGTGCGGTAGGTGTCCTCAGAAAAATCCTCGTGTCCGGGCGTGTCGAGTAGATTCACCATTCGCTCACGAAAGGGGAACTGCATCACCGATGAAGTCACGGAGATACCACGCTCCTGCTCCATCGTCATCCAATCCGAAGTCGCGTGTGGCCCGCGCTTACCTTTAACCGATCCGGCGACCTGAATCGCGCTACCCAGCAACAATAACTTTTCTGTGATCGTTGTTTTACCCGCATCGGGGTGAGAAATAATCGCAAAAGTGCGTCGCTTTGCGACATCGGCCGGGAGTGAGCTAGTTACCATAAAGTATCAACTTGAGTCTGGACAAAAGAGCGCGTGCCCTATGTGAATCGCGCGAAGGGGCGTATTTTCCGCTATCTTCACCCCAGAAACAACGCTCTTAGCTCAAGCGGCCAATTGACCGGCTCCATGGCGCTCAAAGAGAGTATGAATAACCCCCTTAAGGCGCTAGGTAACCGCATGAGTGGCTAGCTGGGTTCGATCAATTAGGCTAGGCGCAAGAACACTTGTATCGCTATACTATCGCCAGAGGAACCCAATGCCGCACATATCGAAAGTACAGTTTACTCAACTACTCTGGATACGAGGCTTTGCGCTTGCCGGTCAGGCCTTGGTTCTGCTTTATTTCTACCTCACTATCAGTAATGTGGATGTATTGCTACCGGGCGCTCTGGGGATCATCATCCTCTCTCTGATAACCGCTGCAAGCAGTTGGCAAAGTCGGCGAGTTGACGCGGTAACGGATACCCAGCTCACTCTGCAGCTCGGCATCGACGTAGTGGGCTGGTCTGCCATCATGTATTTAACCGGCGGCGCCAACAATCCCTTCGTGTCCTACCTACTCGTACCCATTATTGTGAGCGCAGCCGTACTGAATCAGCGCAATACGATACTCATTGCTCTGGCAGCGCTCGTCGCATACACCCTTCTATTAAGGTATCACCAACCCTTCGGCCTGCTTGCTCCAATGGGCACTCATGAAAAAATGCAGTCTCACACGCTAGGGATGTGGTTTAACTTTCTGTTCAGCGCCGCATTGGTCGTGACCTTCGTGACCAAAATGGCAAAAACGATGCGGGAAAGGGAAGTCAGGGAAGCGCGCTATCGGGAGCAACGTCTGCAGGATGAGCAAATCCATGCAATTGCGACCATTGCCGCGAGCACGGCGCATGAGCTCGGCACGCCACTCAATGCCCTGAGCTTGATCACCGATGAGTTGCGACATGTGGCTCAAAGCAATACCGAACTCCAAGATTTACTGAATGAATTGGATCAGCGTGTAGATGAATGCGGCCTTATTCTGCAGACACTGGCAAATAAGGCTGAATTTGATGGTCTGAGGCAACAATCACGGATTGCAGCAAAAGAATGGATTGAGGCACAACTGATGCGTTGGCGAAACAAAAACCCCGGCGTAGCCCTGACAGTTGATACGCGAGCATTAACTGCAGGGATCGAGATATCCGTAGATCAAACGCTGGGGGCCGCAATAGAAAATATACTGAATAACGCGCTGGAAGCTGAGACCGACCGCATAGAAGTCACTCTGAATGCGTCAACCTTGGAACTTTTCATCGAGATCCGCGACTACGGTTGCGGCTTGAGAGACGAAATCTTAACGCAGCTCGGCACAACGACACTGGCCTCAACCACCGAGGGGCTTGGTATCGGTATAATGCTCTCCAATGCAACCATCAATCGCCACGGCGGCATCCTGACGTATCATCAACCCGCGGGCGGCGGAACTTTGGCAAGGATCACTCTGCCTTTGCAGAGCGAGGCGACCGAATGAGTAAGGCGCGGATTTTAGTTATTGACGACGATGCTGGCTTTGCGAGCGCAGCGGTTCGAGGTTTTGTTCGGGAGGGTTTTGATTCCTCCGCGGAGACATCAGCGGAATGCGCTGTCACTGCGGCACGAAACTATCGGCCGGACTATATCCTGCTCGACCTGAACTTGGGCGACACCAGTGGTTTACGTATCTTACCCGAGCTTTTATTGACACTGCCCGAAAAGGGGCGACTTGTCGTCTTGACGGGGTATTCCAGCATTGCGACTGCCGTAGAAGCCACACGGCTTGGCGCACACGATTATCTGTGTAAACCAGCGCGACTCAATGAAATATTAGCTAGCCTTTTGGGACAAACGAGCGCAGTCGCAGAAGTACCGACACACCCCCCGTCGATCGAACGTTTGAAATGGGAACACATTCAGCGGGTGTTACAAGAGCACGACGGCAATATCTCGGCAACCGCTCGCGCATTGAATATGCACCGCCGAACCTTACAGCGCATTTTAAGCAAACGCCCCGTCTCTCGCTAGCTTGGCAGCCCTTCCAGCTCGCACTCAAGATACCGCATCACATTGCGTCCAACTTGCCACATATCGTGGCGGTAATCCGGCCGCTCTTGCTGTAAAGAGGTAACGGTCAGACCTGCATATCCGCATGGATTGATAAGCGAGAAGGGCGTTAAGTCAGCGTCAATATTCAGGCTTAAGCCGTGATAGCTGCAACCGCGGCGCACCCGCAAACCCAAGGCCGCAATTTTGCGACCTTCGATATACACGCCAGGCGCCTTAGGGTCGGCCATGGCATCCAGTTCGAAGTCATCACGAAGCAAACGAATAATGGCATTTTCTATGCTGCTAACCAGCTGTCGCACACCCAGACTACGCCGCCGCAGATCCAGCAGACAGTACACAACTACCTGGCCGGGCCCATGATACGTAACTTGCCCGCCTCGGTCGGTCTGTATGATGGGGATTCCCCGAGCATCAAGTACGTGCTCCGCCTTACCCGCCTGCCCCTGCGTAAAAACAGCGTCATGCTCGAGCAACCATAACTCATCTGGCGTCCGAGCCTGACGATGATCGGTAAAGAGCCGCATGGCTTCAATCGCATCTTGGTATGCTACTCGCCCAAGTTCTTTGAATAGCAGCGGACTTTTAGTTTCGGCCGACGTCACGTAAAGCTCTTATATCACCATGTTCACGAGCCCTGAATCCATCAGCGCTTGATGCATGGCCGAAAGTTGTGCTTCCCCAGTGGCGGTTATCGTGATGGTGTAAGAACAAAACGTTCCCTCGCGAGACACTTTACGATTGATCGTCTCGCGACAGAAACCGGGCGCGTGGCTTTCAACTATGTCAAAAATTGTGGTCTCAAAATGATCACACTGCCGACCCAAGATTTTGATCGGATACTGACAGGGAAATTCAATTTTAGGCGCTTCGGGCTGACTCATGAGCTTGCCTCTTCCGCAGGAGACAACAGCGTATCGATCCACATCAAGATACGATCCCACAAACGCGCAAAGAAACCCGCCTCGTCGATACCCTCTAGAGCTTGAAGCGAGCCCTGGTAGAGAACCTCACCATCCAGTGTCAGGGTGAGCGAGCCGACAATGTCACCGACTTTAACCGGGGCTGTCAGAGGCTCATTCACGGTAAGGATTTGTTCTACATTGCGACGCTCACCGCGCGGTAAAGTCACGGTCACGGCGTCAATTAATCCCACGCTCACGTAATCACTTAACCCCATCCATATCTCGGGTTTGAGCAATTCTCGGCCCGCTGCAATCAACTCGGCGGTTTCAAAAAAACGAAATCCATAGTTCAGTAAGCTTCGTGTCTCAGCGGCTCGCAACCGCGCACTTTCGGTTCCGAGCACAACCGATATCAAACGCATGTCCCCGCGCTTGGCCGATGACACCAAACCGTAGCCCGCTTCGCTGGTATAGCCTGTCTTCAATCCATCAACAGAAGGATCATCGCCCAGCAGGCTGTTGCGATTAAACTGGCGGATATTGTTGAAGGTGTATTCCCGCTCTGAATAAATCTGATAATGGGTCGGAAAATCTTCAATGATCGCCTTCGCAAGCAATGCAAGATCGTGGGCACTGGAGCGATGATTTGGCGATGGCAAGCCGTGCGAATTTTCGAAATAGCTGTCGATCATACCCAAACGCTGAGCGTGCGTGTTCATCATATCGGCAAACGCAGCCTCATTGCCCGCCAAGTGCTCTGCTATCGCAACAGTGGCATCGTTGCCCGAGGAAATCACAATCCCTTTCTCCAACTCTTTCACCGGGACTTCCATGCCAGGTTCGAGCCACATTAACGATGAGCCTTTAAATAATGGATTCTGGGCCCACGCATTTTGGCTTACTAACACCACATCATCTTCATTAACTCGCCCTCGCTCGACTTCGTACGCGAGTATGTAACTTGTCATGAGTTTAGTAAGACTCGCCGGCGGGAGGGCTTCTCGAGCATTGTTCTCTGCTATCACGTGACCCGTGGTGGCATCGATTAAGTAGTGTGCTCGTGCCGCGACCTCTGGAGGCGCGGGGATAATGGCAGCATGTAGGCTGAGACTGAACCCGAAAGACAATAATAGGGCGATATACTTCAGCATGCTGTAGGTCCTCTTCATTTCAAACGCGCATGTTACCGGATCAAGGCAGGGCTTCAAAGCGGCAAAGTTCAACGAACTTTTTGAATCGCCGTATACCCTGAGTTTGACAGTATTCGAGCCGATTCGTTCAAACTCTGCGAGCTATCAAAAGGTCCGACCCTCACACGATACAGAAGTGCTCCGTCTACTGACACAGGACTAATAAAGACCGGCGCGCTGACGAGCGTAACGACTTCTTCAGCTCTGATTAATGCTTTAGACTCTTGCGAGAACGCGCCAAGTTGTAGGAATCGATACTCAGTCGGAGAGCGCGCGCGATGATCCTCCACGCCCACAAGGTCGATGACCTCGACGCGCACTGGCGCAGTGCCCTGATTGGCAAACCCCAAAACAACGGCCGCCCCATACGACAAATCAATGATACGCTCACTGTGAAATGGGCCCCGATCGTTTACTCTAACCACGACTTCGCGCCCATTGGCTAAATTGGTCACTCGCGCAAAAGTGGGAATCGGTAATGTTCGATGCGCGGCGCTCGCGCGATACATGTCAAAAATCTCACCATTGGAGGTCAAGTGACCATGGAACTTAGCGCCGTACCACGAGGCTACACCCTCTTCAACATAACCCTGCGCCCTGGGAAGAACTTCATACGTCTGACCATCGACCGTGTAAGGCGATTTGTTACCTGCAATCGAAATGGGCTCCGCTCTGGGAATCACCTTAGGCACCTGGTTGGGCTCAATCGCAACGGTGGGAGCTCGATCGTGCTTTAGTGTGTAGCGGTCGCTCGTGCAACCAGTAAACGTTACGAGCAAAAGCAACAGAACAATGCGTGTGGTCACGGTTCGAGCAAACCCTGCGCCAAACTCTGCGCCAGCTGAGTCACCGCCATGGCGTACATGGAACTGTGATTGTAACGCGTGATCGTATAAAAATTGTTAAACACAACCCACTGTTTCGAACCCGATTCCGCTTGAAGTTCGATAATTTTCGCCTTGGTGTCGGCTGGCAAACTCGCAGCAATCTCATCGCGGTTTATCGGTAGCTCACCTACGGTGAAGTCAAGTTTAAGACCCGATGTTAGCCACTCTGAACTGACCCTTTCAGCGTCACTGAGCTCTTGCATTATAGGTTGACCCGGAACCCAACCGTGTCGCTTGAGATAATGACCAACGCTCCCGATAGCATCGACCGGATTATTCCAAATATCGGTGAACTGATCATCATCGAAATCAATCGCATACGCTCGGTAACTGCTCGGCATAAATTGGCCGTAACCCATCGCACCCGCGTAAGAGCCTTTTGGCTCCATCGGATCAACACCCTGCTCCTTGGCGAGCATGAGGTACTCACGAAGCTGCTTTTTAAAGAAGGGGGCACGTTTTGGGTAATCAAATGCCAGAGTGGTCAAGGCATCAATTACGCGGTAAGACCCCGTGATCCGTCCATAGTAGGTCTCGACGCCAATTATTGCGGCAATAATCTCAGCGGGGACACCGAGCTCGCGTTCCGCTCGAGCCAAGGTATCCGCCTGCTCCCGCATAAAGTCGAGGCCTTCATTGAGCCTTCGTTCCGTAATGAATATTTTGCGGTAGTCCTTCCATTCGAGAACACGCTCTGCTGGCTTCGAGATGGCATCAATAATGGACTGCTTCTTTTCGGCGCCTGCCAGAAAAGCATCGATCTCAGCCTCGGTAAAGCCCGACTCCAACAAGTCGGGCTTAAAAGCAATCGCTTCCGGATGCTCTGAATAATCCGCCATCGCCGCCGTCGCAAAAACCGATACCGCCACCACACCCACGGCTTTAATTAGCTTCATATTGTACCTCTCAATTTACTGGAGACTTGTCTTGACTCACCGCCATCAGAATACCGAACCCGGCCAACAAGGTCACGATCGACGTACCGCCCGCACTCACCAAGGGTAAGGGAACACCCACGACGGGCAGAATACCGGCGACCATCCCCATATTAACAAAAATGTAGACAAAAAATGTCAGCGTTATGCTCGCACCGACCAAACGCCCGTAAGTTGTCGTAGCGCTATAACTAATCCAAAAGCCGCGAGCAACAATGAAGCCATACAGGCACAGCAAGCCGATAACACCTTGCAAACCCTGCTCTTCTGCTAATACTGCAATTATGAAATCGGTGTGACTCTCAGGTAAAAAATCTAAGAGCGTCTGCGTACCCTGCATATAGCCTTTACCGTCCCAACCACCAGACCCGATCGCCGTTTTGCTTTGAATAATATTCCAGCCCGAGCCAAGGCGATCACTCTCTGGATCCAAGAGCGTCAGGACTCTCTGCCGCTGATACTCTTTCATAACGAAATGCCACATGGGCCAAATCGATAACAAGATCAATCCCAAGGCGCTGGCAATATAGCGCCAAGACAAACCCGCTAAGAACAAAACAAAAAATCCAGAAACGGCTACCAGAATGGCGGTACCCAAATCTGGCTGTAAAAAAATAAGGACCGCCGGCATCGCCATGAGTGCCAGCGCTGCCGCTACATACTTGGGGCCCGGTGGTAAGCTACGCTCGGCCAAATACCACGCCACTGTGAGGGGTACGGCAAGCTTCATGATTTCGGAGGGCTGGAATCGAAACCCACCCAAAGAGAGCCATCTTTGCGCACCTTTTGCACCGACACCAACCACAAGCACTAATATGAGAGCGATCATGCCGAGCATATAGAACCAAGGAGCCAATCTCGAATAGCGATAAATAGGAATCTGTGCGGCCACGACCATCACGACAAAACCCAAGCCCAGATAAACCGACTGGCGTCGTATTGCTGCGACACTGCCGTCAACCGCGCTATTGAGTATTCCAAGGCCTACACCCGACAGTAGAACGAGACCCAAGAGCAGCCAAGGATCGATTCGGATAACCGACCACAGACTTCGTCGCCTCGCAAACCCGCCATCTGACGACGGCAGACGTCTCAGATACTCAGCCATTCAGTGCCGCCTGAGCGCTTGCTTGCGCTTGTTTAGCCATCCAAGCCTCTAACACCGCTTTTGCCACCGGAACAGCCGCGCTACTGCCACCACCATTTTCAACGATGACGGCAAGCGCAATGGTGGGTTTATCTGCCGGCGCGAACGCAATAAACAAGCCGTGATTGCGGTGCCTTTCGGCAATGTCATCTTCATTATACTCCTCGTCTTGCGCAATACCGATGACCTGTGCCGTGCCTGTCTTGCCGGCGACTCGGTATGACAGACCCCGAGACATCGCAAATGCCGTTCCAGACCGTTCATGCACTACGGCCTCCATACCCTTTATCACCGAAGCCCAATAAGTATCGTCGATTGATTCCAGTTCGACACGCTCGCCCTCTTGAAGTTCACCATTTATTCGTTGGACTAAACGAGGTAATACGGCGTGCCCTCGATTCGCGATAATTGAGGTCATGAAGGCCAACTGCAAGGGAGTGGCAAGCATGTATCCTTGCCCAATACCGACACTCAGAGTTTCACCCGGATACCAAGCTGCGCCGCGGTTTTGCCTTTTCCATTCGGTCGAGGGCAGCACGCCAGAGCGCTCATTAGTCGTATCAATTCCCGTCTTTTGACCGAGGTAAAACGGGGCCAAGAAATCATGCATACGGTCAACTGTCATTTCGCGCGCCAAATCATAAAAATACACGTCGCAGGACTCGGCTATGGCCATATGCAAGTCGACTTTAGGTGCATGCCCCGTACCGCGGATACGTAAAACCCAATCTCGATAGCGACGATCGTCACCCGGTATCGTGTACCAGCCCGGATCCGGCACAGTCGTTTCCGATGTCACCAAGCCCATATGTAACCCAGCCAGCGCTATAGCGGGCTTCACCGTAGAACCAGGAGGATATTGCCCCTGTAAAGCCCGATTGAACATCGGAACATCTTTGGAGTCACGCAGGGCCGCGTAGTCTGCAAAACTAATCCCATTCACAAAAGCGTTGGGGTCAAAACTCGGGCTCGAATACAATGCCAAAACGCCGCCGGTGTCAGTATCAAGGGCAACCAAGGCACCGCGCGACCCCTCCAGCGCATTCGCTGCAGCAAGTTGCAAGTCACTGTCCAAATATAAATCCAGATCACTGCCCGGCACCGGTGGCACTCTGTCCACCACACGCATGATTCGTCCGCGGGCGTCGGTTTCCACGGTCTGAACACCCACAGTACCCAGCAAAAGATCTTCGTAATATTTTTCAATACCCGTCTTACCGATATGAAAAGTACCCTCATAAGGACCCTCGGGCAGACTCTGCAATTCACTTTCGTTAATGCGCCCAACGTACCCCACTGCATGCGCAAAAAGTGTGTTAAGGGGATACTCGCGCTGCAATTGTGCTTCGACCACCACACCGGGAAGACGATAACTGTTGACGGCTAGGCGCGCCCGCTCTTCCTCTGAGATACGAAACTTTAGCGGGACGGGTGCATAAGGTCGCGTACTGGGCCTCCGCTTTTGAAATACCTCAAGGTCTTCGTCTGATAGTTCTATGATCGCGCCGATGTCACTCAAGACTTTATCTAACCCGCCGGTTCTCTCGACAACTACAGACAGCACAAAAGAGGGCTCGTTAGCGGCTATAAGCAACCCATTGCGATCGCGAATCAATCCACGCCGAGGCGCAAGTGGCTGAGTTTGCAATCGATTTTGATCCGCCTGCGTGGCGTAAGTAGAGTAGGCTTCAATCTGCAAATAGTAGTAGCGAATAAAAAGTAAAGAAGCCAGCATAAAGCACGCCACGATCGCGAAAATCAAACGATCGGAGAAGAGGCCGGCCTCACGCCCAGGGTCTTTTAAGAGATTACGGTCCGCCATACGCTAATCAAGCCCCAGGCATTCATGCTCTGTGATAAGGATGCCCGACCGAGATCGACCAAGCACGGTACAGCTGTTCGGCTAGAACGACTCGCACTAAGGCATGCGGCAAAGTGAGCTCACTCAGCGACAGCAGAGCGTTCGCTCGCTCGAGGCAGGCGCGATCCAACCCATCGGGGCCGCCGATCAATATGGCCAGATCCGCTCGCGCAGCCTGCCACCCTTGCAACATTTCAGACAGTTTTTCGCTGCTCGCTCGCTTACCGCGAACGTCGAGAGCGACAACCGTATCGGCTTCTTTTACTTGCCGTAAAATGGCGTCGCCTTCTTCCTTTTTAAGTTGGTCGGTGCTTCGATCTTTACGCCGCGTTGCCAGCGGGAGCGTAAGCCATTCCAGCTTGAATTCACGCGGCAACCGCTTTTCGTAGTCAGCAACACCCTCGGTAACCCAAGCAGGCATTTTGCCGGCGACACTGATGACCTTAATTTTCACTGCCTGCAGGTTCCGCCTGAACCGACCACAGGCGTTCGATATCATAGAACGCTCGGGTCGCGGGCAACATGACATGAACAACCACGCCGCCCAAATCCACCAGCACCCACTCACCTGCATCTTGACCTTCTACACCGAGCGGGGGCACCTGCGCCTTTTTTGATTCAACGACCACGTTTTCAGCCAGAGATTTCACGTGGCGGTTAGATGTACCACTTACCACGATCAGATATTCCATTACATCGGTTAAATGCCCAACCTCGAGCACCACCAAGTTAACGGCCTTCATATCCTCAAGTGCCGCCACGGCGAGCGACTTGAGTGCCTCGGAATCATTCATTAATTATGCTGCCTCAAATTGGTTTCTCCTGTTTCCTTGTAGAGCGCGTGTTGACCAATGTAGTTTTCTACCTTGCTCGGCACAAGCGCGTGTATAGATTGTTTCGCTCTTATCCGACCCCGTATATCCGTCGCCGAGATCTCCAGCAATCGCCCTTCGTGCACCGCAATCGACCCTGCGGGCGCGTTCCACATGCCGCTCAGGGTCCCTTGATGCTGACACCACCAAGAATGAAGCGGTTCGCCTGTTGGCATGGCGAACCCACCTCGCGCCATAACAACAATATGACAGTAACCAATAAACTCCCGCCAACGGTGCCATTGATCGAATCGCGCAAAGGCATCTGCACCAATGGCCATAACCAAAGGACGCTGCAAACCCAGCTGCTCTCTCCACTGAATGACAGTATCGATGCTATACGAAGGCCCCGATCGACCGAGCTCCCTGCGATCGCACCGCAACAAAGGAATCGCTTCGATTGCCAACTCCACCATATGAGCACGCTGCTCGGCAGGGACCCTTGGCGTCTCGCGCAGCGGCGGATCCGCGGCCGGTAGCAAAGTAAGCCCACTCACCTCAAGCGCCTCTGCAAGCTCGATTGCCATTCGAAGGTGCCCCACATGGATAGGATCGAAAGTGCCCCCCATAAAAACCAGTGGCTCAAGCACCATCAAGCGCGAACCTGACCCGACCCAAAAACAACGTATTTTTGCGAGGTTAAACCCAGCAAACCCACGGGGCCTCGCGCATGTATTTTATCGGTGGAGATACCAATTTCGGCACCCAAACCATACTCAAAGCCGTCGGCAAAACGAGTGGATGCATTGATCATCACCGAACTCGAATCCACTTCCCGCATGAATTGTTCTGCACGGCCGTGGTGCTCCGTAACGATCGAATCGGTGTGATGTGAGCCATATCGGTTTATATGCTCTATGGCCTCGTCGACGTCCTTTACCACCCGAATCGCGAGAATCGGAGCTAAGTACTCCGTCCACCAATCCGCCTCCGTCGCATCGACAGCGTGGGGCATAAACATTTTTGCTTTGGCACAAGCGCGTAACTCAACGCCTTTGGCGAGCAAACGCTCACTCAGTTGAGGCAAAAACCGTGCCGCCTCGCTCTCGGCGACCAGCAGGGTTTCCATAGTGTTACACGTACCGTAGCGGTGCGTTTTGGCATTATCCGAAATATCCAGCGCCATCACCAGATCGGCGCTGCTGTCGACATAGACATGACAATTGCCGTCTAAGTGCTTAATGACGGGAATGAGCGCGTCGCGCGTAATCCGCTCGATCAAACCCTTGCCACCTCGCGGCACAATGACATCGATAAACTCAGGCATGGTAATCATGGCGCCAACGGCAGCG
>Ga0255769_10003576_pt1 | contig 15740 bp, 16 predicted proteins | sample 041ome_9_FD_179637 | JGI IMG/M metagenome (GOLD analysis project Ga0255769, IMG submission 179637) | Coastal salt marsh microbial communities from the Groves Creek Marsh, Skidaway Island, Georgia - 041413US metaG (version 2) | ecosystem: Environmental > Aquatic > Marine > Intertidal zone > Salt... | reverse complement strand
TCCAGCAATCAAACAAGAAGATGGTTCTGAATTTACAGCATCTCCTGTAACACTTGGTGCGCCAAGCACTGGTGATGGAACTATTACCGCTCTTCGCCCCGGTGATATTGTTCTTGATTTTGGCACGGCTTCTACATCTGGAACCAAAGGCCCAATTGCTAGTATTGCTGGTGATGCTGATGGTAGCCACGTTCAAAGTGTTAGCCTTTCTATTCCAATGAGTCGTAGCCCACTTGAAAGACTTGGCTCTAGATTCCCATTTGCAAGAACTGCTGATTTCCCAGTAACAGCAAGTCTTTCTGTTTCTGCAATCGTTAATGAAATCACAGCAGCAAACCTTAGAGAAATCATTGATGATGAAGTTGGTTCAGATATCACAATCACATTCAACGATACTTCTAACACTGAAAAGGCTAAATATCAGCTTAAAAACGCCAAGCTTGATTCTGAAAGCTTTAGCTCTTCAATTGGTTCGAATAAAACCGTTGACTTGACATTCTCTGTCGCAATTGGTGGCCCATCAGATGGCGTTAATAACGTATTCTTCTCTGGTGCTAATAGCAGTCCTGCTTTTACTTAATAACTAAGTCATAAAAACAAGAAGGGGAGCAGTTCACACTGCTCCCCTTTTTTGTATCTATTTACTTTGTATTTTGAGCTACAAGCTCTTATGGGTAGGTTCCTGTATACCAGTCCCCCTCAACACCAGCAACCTGTCTAGGCTCAGATTGGTATATGTTGTATTGACCCACTAATTTATCAACAGATTCTTTGTGATCCTTTGCTAAACCTCTGTAAACTTTAGCAACCTCATTTCGGTTCACAAATGTTACACTACTGTCTGCATCGCTAAGAGACAAAACATCTCCGCTTCCACCAGCAGCAATACCTCTAAGGGCATTTCTAGACTGTCTTGTATAATAATTATGTAAGTATAATTCTTTATGAATAGATTGAGCCTCTAAATCTAACGCAGCATCTGCGCCACTGTATTCTGTATAAATCAAAGAATTCAATTGACCTAAATTTGCTTCTAGCCATCCACTAATAGCACCACTTGTTGCTATTGATGAATCACCATCAAATTCATACTCAAGAATATCTGCGGCTAATTCTCCTAAAACACTCATTAAAGTATATTACACAAAAAGCCTTAAAAACCACGCAAGATTTTTTGAATCTTATCGTAATCTGGGTGGTCTTTTGGAACTGTCATGGTCTTGCCAGAAGAAGGCATGATGTTTCTTCTGTTGTTTCTGTTGTAGCCAACAAACTCTTTTCTGAGAAGGTTCTTGAGAGCAAGCCTATCCAACAAAGGATTAACGCCGACCTTTCTGGCCATTTTTTGCATATCAGAGTAACTCATTTGCTTGAGCTTATCCTCAAATATATCAGCCTCATTAGTTTCAAAAGGATTAATATATTTGATACCAAGCATGTCTTCAAGCTCAATCATTTTCTCCTTGAATTCTGGGGTATTGGTCATACCCTTAGATTTCATATACTCAATTTGAGCCATTAAACCTTTTGGCATTTGATCTTCCTGCCCCGATTCCTCAGTAATTGGAACTTCTACATTCTTTGGGAGTTCATCATTTTCAACTCCATAAGAGACTTCTAAAGATTTTTTATCTTCTTGCATATTATTATTATAATAAGTTATTTTATAATTTACACAAAAAAAGACCGCCCCTCAAACGAGAGGCGGTCTGTGATTGATTGGGTTAGCTTAGATTAAGCACCAAGTCCAGTGCAGATAACACCGACAAGAGCGCGATTATCTAGAACTGCGCGACCTTCTTCAAGGCTACCGAAGTAACCAATCTTCTTCTGACGGATGCTGTATTGATCGTCAGCGATAAGATCGAATTCGCTACCAGAATCTTCGTCCACTGCAACAGCGCGAACAAGAGACTCACGGCTACGGTCGATACCAAGAACAAGTTCTTGATTAGTGCTATCAGTGAAGGTTTGAGCGGTTGTGGAACCAGCAGCAGCAAGACCACCAAAGATGGTATTGAACTTTTGACCACCACCCATTTCATTGATTTCCATAACGGAAACACCATAGAACTCAGGAATACCTGCGCTGTTATAGATGGCATTTCTCATGTCATCAGTAGCAGGGATACCAGAAGTGGTATCACCAGCAGGAGAAGTTTTGGTATTGATTGGGTTGTAAGCCATGCTACGAAGTTCTTCAACAACTTCTGGAGACACGATAAGGTCTGTAAGACCACGGCCACGACCATTTGCTGGAGTTCCACCGCTGAAAGAAGTATTAATTCTCTTGATGCGAGTGAAGAGCTTATTAAGGTCGTCAAGAAGGAAACGGCCATCTGTTCCTGCTGAGATAAGGTGATCTAAGCTGTTGGTTGATGCGTCTGCAACAGAACCAAGAACGAGAGAAGCAGAGGTGCTTTCTTGCTTAAGAAGGATTTCTTGAGCCATGCGAGAGAAAGTCTTGCTAACAACGTCCATGCGGCTTTTTGCAGCGTAACGGCGATCAAAGCTAAGAGCAGAATCAAGGCTGTAAGTAGCGATCTTCATTTCTGAAGATGTTGGAAGCACTTGGTTTTGTGGAAGACCACCTGCAACCGATGCACTGTATACCTTGATGTAGTCCTCGTCAGAAATGTCGTAATACAAATCAAGAGGAATTGAAGGATTATCATCAGCGTTAAACTGAAGACTTGTGAAGAGATTGCTAAGGGTAGGAGCATTGTTGATAACTTCAGCCAAAACTGGGCCGATGAATTCAGCAAGTGCTACTTGAGCTTCGTAAGAAACATTACGATTCTTGGAAGCCATAGCCTTAACCAACTCTACTTGTTCTGGAGTTCTTTTGAGAGAAATTTTCATAAGATTTTATTATTAAGTTAGAGATTAAAGACCGAGTGCGATAACTGCATAGTTGCCAGCAAATTGATCAGTAGTAGTTCCGCTTGTGCGAGAACCAGTTCCGATAACAATACCAACTTTATCTGCATCTGCAACGGTGCAGCCTGTTACTGTTCCGCTAACACCAGCAGAAAGCTTAACGCCACCACCAACGGTAAGAGCGCCATTGTAAGCTGTTGCTGCAACGGTGAAAATACCGCGAGAAGCAACTGGAACAGCTTGACCTGGGAGAACAGCCATAAGCTCTTCTGCTTTTTGTGGGTAGTAAAGAAGCTTTTCACCGTTCTCGTCATTTTTTGCAGTTTGGCGAAGAGTGATACCGAGAAGGGCATCGCCACTTGTAGCTGGTTTGCATTTGAGAGAAACGCTTGGGTATTGATTACGACCAACGAATGGGTAATCAGTTTTTCCAAGGTAGCTGTCTGTTGCGTAAGTAACTGGGTCTGCATTGAAATCAGCAGTATCAACAGTTACGAACACACCTGCGTCACCATGTGAGCTTCCAGTTGTGGACTCGTTCACATAGGTCGAATTAAGAGCGAAAAGATTGATAACATCGTTTTCGTCATATTGTCTGAATGGTAGGATACGAATTGACATAATTTTTTGTTTTTAAGTTGTTAAGAAATGATAATATTGTCGCGATTGAACGCGCCAGCAAATTTTTCACGAAGTGATTTTGGTTGTTCAGAAGATTCCTTGTTTGAATTAGGAATTGAGTCTTCAGAAGCTTGAGCATTGTCAAGGATTTCTTCTTCGGACTTAACTTCTTCTTCTGAGGAAGCTGTGGAAACATTTTGTTTTGCAATACGTTTTTCAACTTCTTCTTGAATTCTAGCTTCAGCCTTCTCTTCAAGTTCTTTCTTGAACTCTTTGTTCTTGTGCTTCCACAGAATTTCAAGCTTTTCAGAATAAGCAGCAAAAGCCTCTTCAGTTGATTCAACTTGCTTGAGGTCTTGAGCTAAGAATTCTCTGTCTTGTTCATCAAGTTCAAACTTGTTATCAATGAGTTCCATGCGCTCATTGAAACGTGCAATAGCTTGTTCTGCTTTTTGAGCAGCTTCAAACTCAGCGAGTTTTTCTTGTGATTCAGCGAATTGTTGTTTAAGTTGATCGACAGAAGCCTTAAGCTCTTGGCTTTCTTGTTCGATTTTTGCTTTTTCTTCTTGTGCTTGAGTAAGTTCAGCGCGATACTGTTCGTCTTTTTCTTTGATTGCATTTTGGAATGTTGCAGTCATAGAAGCGACAGTTTCATCTGAAAATTTCTTTTCGACAAGAAGTTCCTTTAGTTGTGAAACGATTTCTTGGGTTTCCATAAGATTGTTCTTTTTAGCATTTACATTAATTTTTTCTTTTTGTGAAATTTTTTTATCTTCAACGTCCTTTATCTTTAAAGCGATTTCTTTCGGAGTGTTCATATAAACCCCTTTTACATCTGCTGCTGGATTTGTAGTAAAACCAATTCCAAGGGGGTAAATATCTCCAACAATGAGTCTGTTTATCTTCTCACCTTTGTTAGTAATACCACTACCACCGTAAGCTCTTAAAGAGCTTTTTAACTCATTGATTTCTTCTTTGCTATCAATGATCTTGGCAGACGATACTTCATCGCCACCGACAGCTAAAACGTAATCTGAGAAACCGATTTCCCAGCTTGTAGAAATTTTTTGATAAAGACCATCTTCAGGATCAACAGACCTCTCAAGAGCCTCTGCAAAAGCAGGATTAGCAGACTTATAAACAATAGCACCTAGTGCAATATTGAAAGGGTCTTTTTTGTCTTTAACTTCTTCTTTTGAAAGTATTTTGCTAGTTTCGATATCGCTGAATCCAGCAGAAACGATATGCCCAACAATCTTTTCTTTATCGTGTTCGATATTTGTTGGTTTATGAATAAAATTGTCGTTATAGCGAACTGCTGTTTCAGAACCTATTCCATCTCCATTCCTGTTAAACTTATTAACCACAGCAGCGTTAAAAGCTACAAGAAGGAGATCAACATTTTCTTTGAAATCAATATCTTTTGGAAGTAATGAAGAAAGATTATCTAAAGAAGCTAACGAAATTAAAGAATTTTCACCAGCTTTACAAGCAATAACTTCTGCCTCAATAACAGTAGTATATTTATACTTTGGTTGCGACATTTGTTTGAAAATTACTTATCGCCCTTTTCGTCTTCTTCTTCTTTTTCTTCGTCCTCTTCAACAAGGTCGTCTTTTGAGAGAAGCTTGGTTTTTTGACCAGCAGCAGTAATCTCGTCTTTTGATTTTTCCCAATACATTGCACATGCTTGTTTGGCGTTTGCCATGTCCATGTCTTTAGTATTTACATAGGCATCTTCTTCGTTCATACATGTAGCCATAAACTCTTTGTATGTTTTTGCTTTTTCTTCTCCCATTTTAGCGAGAGAGATTTCGATTTGCCCATTTTTGTATTCAACTCTCTTTTCAAGAGGTGCTTCAATTTCTTCTGGATTAATTTTCATGATTTTTGCTGTGATATAAGATTGACGCTTCGTAGTTATCTAATTCATGCTTTGCAGCAATTTCTAAAATCTCAGGAATAACGTCAAGTTTTTCTATTTGACTGAGATTATTTACACAAGAAAGCGCAATTTGTGTCCAATTTTTTACATCAGTGGAACACGCTACTGCTTCACACAAGCTGTCGAGCATTTGGTTTTGTTTTTTGCCGAATCTTTTCATATTCAGCTTCTCTTTCATTTGCTCTTTGATTGCACCTCTCAATGCTTCCAAGTTACCTATCGTTGATTCAATGGATTTTTTTGAAAAATGAGATTTAGATGCCTCAAGAGGAACTTCAGTAGTTCCTTCTGGACGACCAGCCTGTTGATTGGTTTGATTGATTTTCTGATTATCAGAATCGTCTGATTCAATAACTGGAACACCACCAACAATTGGGTTATAGTATCCCATTTCTCTTTCCTCAATAAACCTGTCTTGAGCAGGTGAGATATCTTCTGGATTTGGGAATTTACCAGTGTGGAACATTTTCATTCCTTGTTCTGGAGTGATAATACCAAGCTCCATAAGTCTTGTAGCAACTCTCATGAGTTGACTTTCATCTCTCATGTCTATATCCTTGAATACTGCTTTTGGATACGATCTGAAACCAAGATTTTTGGAAATTCTTTTGATTTCTTTTTGCAAGAAATCGCTAACGAATGCGTTTCTAGCCTCTTTTAATCTATCAACAAAAATTTGTGCCTTTACTTGAGTGGAGCTATATTTTTCTTCTCCAACAACAATGTTTTGAAGACCTTGTTTAATGTCTTCATTTAAAACTTTATATTTTTCAGAACCCAAAACTTTATTCAGGTCTGGAATTACGAAATCGGCTTTGGTTGTATAATCTGAAACCAATACACGACCAACACTTTCATTTCTGAAAAGATTTTGCATCGCCTCAAGATTTCTGTCATTAACTCCACCCTTTTCTGGTTCAGCGCCCATTGTTATGAGCAGGATCACATTCTCAACAGTTCTTGTGATTTGTTGATCCATTTTTTTAAGCTCAAGCTTTGCATTGATATCCTCTAGAACAGGATAACCAAATGGAATCGCAAATGGCTCATAATCTTGTTTCTTATAGAAAGAATAAGAAAGTTTTTTAGGGTCAAGTTCAATTTTTAAACCATCAGTGTAGAAAGCTCCCTTTTTAATTTGATCTTGAACGTCTTTTGGCAAACCTTTCAAAATTCTTTCATCTTCTTCTGTTGATGGAACTTGCAATCTAGAAAGTTCATATTCTGAAAGGATTTTCTCATAAGCACCGACATTAAAAGAAGAACTTCTTTTTGCTACAATATCAAATGGATTTAATATAATATATCGAAGAGGAATGTCATTTTTTGATTCTCCAGATTTTGGTTCAATCAACTTGACAAGCTGCGTAAAGTCATTTGTGTCAAATTTACCATCAACTCTGTATACGAATATGTTACCGCTTCTGTAATATTCTCTAAAGTATTGATCTTTTAGATTTTGAAGATTGATTCTTTCAAACCATTTTTGAAAAAACTCTCTGCTTTTTACAGTTCCACCCTCAAGAAAAACTTCTGTATTGGCAAACTCAGACATAATATCAATTGCGTTTCTAAAAATCGCAATATTTGCATAAGCCTTTTGACAAAGTTCAATAGCATCGCGAACATTTACTCCGTCTGCTGCATAATCATATGGTAGCATTCCAATTCGAATGCTTGAAAATCTATCGTGCTGCTGAGTGATTGCAGACCTGTTGATCCTCTTTTTGGTTGTTGGCGTTTCTTTTCTGGTATAAGCCAACGAGGTATCGTTATATGATGCAGAAGAAACATAAAATGGTTCGCCTAAAAGGTCTGGTTGATAACCAGATTGTAAATTGTTGAAATTTGTTGTGGGACTTTGCTCTTTATCAAATTGCCCCCAATATTCCTTTTTTCTTTTGGTATATCTTCTTTTTGCCATTCTTTTATATTATACACACAAAAGTCAAAAAGTATACTTTTAACTTTTAAAAGTTATGTTATGAACATTGGCGTAAATGTCGATTCAGGTCTGTCGTCCTTGTAATTGATTATATCATAATACACAGGAACCATCCAATTGCCAAGAACAAGCGTAGAATACAAGTCTTTTCTTGCTTTTGATGCACCTCTTTGTTTCTTTAGATTAGCTGGCAAATCGAAGCTTTGTGTTCCTTGGGCTGAAGTTGAAACTTGAATAAGCGCACATTGAACTTTAATGGTTGACATTATATCTCTTTGATGTTCAAGTAAATCAATTACTTTTGCTTTATTATCTTTTTCTTCGTAGTTATTGATAAACTTAAGCTTATCTACTGGAATATTTGCTTTCTTTTGTTGATAATAATCTTCATCCATTGCCGCACCAGCAAATATAATTCTTTTATGATCAAACGAGGCTTGAAGTCTTTCGTTTGCGTATCGAATCCATTGAGAACTTGGTTTGCGAAGAATTACATAGTTTCTTGTTTCTTTGTTGTATTGCTTCTTAAGGCTCTTGATGCCTTTTTGATATTCTTGATGATTATCAACATCTGCATCTATAACTCCCAATTTTATCTTCGCTTCTTTGAAAATACTACTTTCATTACAAGAGTTAATAAATTGAACACCGCCGTTATAGTCACCCACAACAGCAACAATATTAAAATTAGTTAAAACATAAGCCGCATAATGTATATGGCTTTTTAAATTTGTGCCTGACATTGCATATCCATGAACAACAATAGCTTTCTTGTTATCGTTGTCTAATTTTAAAACAATCATAGCGAAATCGTCAGAAGATTCACTCTCTGACCAAGAGGGGTCGATTGCTAGTATGTATTTTGCGTTAGGATCGCCTACAATCTGAACTGACTGACCTTCTCCATCAGCAACTGTGCAAGCCGCCATTTTGCTAACTTTGAAGTAACCAGAGCTATCGTCTGTAAAAACAGCACCAAACTCTCGATCAAACTGAGATTGACTCATGATACTCTTTGATTGATTAATCAAGTTTTCATCATAAAGCTCTTTCGGCGCACAGTCATAACTAAAGTGCGTTATCACCCTGTGAGCGCCATCTTGACTTTTTTCGTTTAAAATCAAGTTTTCATAATCACAGTAAAGCTTGTAAAGATATTCAAATTTGTAAGAGGCAGATGAAAGGCCAATAATTTTGTTGTTTGGCCAAACTGTTTTATCTTCTGGCTTTAATTTACCCTCTTTGATCATTAGATTTTCAACATCTGCAATCTTTTTTCTCTCTGTTGGATTCTCAACCACAGAAAGGAACGGCATGATAACTTCATTGAGGATTTTTTCTGGCATCAAAAGAAGCTCGTCAATAATCATTCTATGAAAGCGGAAACCGCGCAGTTTTTCACCATCGCCAAGTGGTAGCGCAGTGATCTTACTATCTCCTATTTCCATTACCCATTCATCATTCTGTTTGGAAACTCTAGTTATACATTGAGATAAAAATCCAGCTTTAGGATCTCTTGATATGTCTTCCATTTTCTTGAAGATCATTTTTGCCTGACGGAAAGACTTTGAAATAATACCAGTATGCACCCCCTGATGAAGAATTCCATCTAGAAGCGCAAAAACTGCGGTAGAGAACGATTTAGACATACCACGCGACCATATCCCCAAGAAGTAATCTGTCTCCATCATTGATTTAATTGCTATGTGCTGGAAAGGAAAAAGCTCCACTCCAGTAATCATTTTACAAGCAAATGAAGGGTTGGCTCTCAAAAACTTATATAGCCATATTTTAGCCTCCTCTTCTTCCAAGAAGTCTTCAAGAGCTAAAATCTCTTCATTGACGTTTTTAAATTTACTGCGCCTTTTCTGTTGTCCTGTTTCCCAACTCATGATTTAAATATTGTGACCAGAAATATTGAATATCTGTTTTCCATAGCTTTTTGCCTAATACGAGTAATTTAGGAATCAATAATGAGCTATTAGCCCTTGATCCAGAAAACACGAATTGACAACAATCGGAGAACTCGTTTTGAAGTTCTCTCATATTATGATATACATAATTTAGTTTAAATTTTTTGTAGTTCTTTTTATTTACTTGTTCGATCTCATCAAAATCCTCATCTATAACAACATAGATATAGCAACCTATTTCTCTGCACCTTTGTAATTCTTTTGCAAATCTATTGTAGCCGTTTGTTACTGTCGCGCCAAAGTCTTGAAAACTCTTACGATCTACAAAAGTATAATCATAGAGAGAACCTGCAACAGCGTAATCTCCAACATCTAATTTCATTTGTTGGGAATTTTTAAATGACAGAGGTTTTTGTTCTCTGGTATCAATCAAAATTTTTACATTACTAAAGTCTTTCCAGAACTCTTTTGGCATATGACTCCCCAATAAAGGCTTAACTCCACACATCCTACATGCTTCCGTATAGCTGCCAAAATACTCTTTATACAAATCCACGCTGGGCATACCAACAGAAGCCAAATACAAATAACTTGGGCCATGATCAAGATTTTTATCTTGTATTCTTCTTTTGAGCAATTCGATTAAGTATTTTTGAACTTCTGAGCGTGGGTTTTTTTCGCACCATTCGAAGACCTGATTGGGTCTTGAAAAGTCCATTTCAAAATAATCAGAGAAATTTTTAAAAGGTAAAGGTTCGCCAGTTAATTTGTTAAATCTTGGATAATGCTTGACATAATAATCTCCAAGATACATACCATGCGCTTTGATATGCGTGTGTAAGCTTCTGCGAGTTTTGAATTCGCGGTCACATTCTTTACATTTAAATTGCATCGTCTTTGTGAATGCCGACAACTCTAGCAAACCATACATCCATGTTTTCAAGATTTTCGGCTTCTTCTTTCACTAATTGTTTCTGCATTTCTGCCATTCTTACCATGTTGTCTCTTTCTTCTTTTTCTTGAAACAAGTGGACTATTGATAAAATAGAAGCATTTTCTCTGGTTTTCCTTTTCATGCGTTCAGCACGATCACCTTGGAGTTTTTTCGTCAAGTTTTCGATTCTGTTTTCACATTGATGATATTCAGAGCTTTTTGCTTTGATAATCTCCGCTAGGCGCACACTCATTTCTTGTTGATCGTCAGCAACGTCAAACATGTCGTTGAGTTTGTTGAGGTGCTTACTGATAACTTCAAGGTTGATAATTTCTTTACAGACGTTAAGGTAAAGATTGATTTCGTCTGCGGTAAGATCAGGCTTATCCCAAGTTAGGCGAATAAACTCTTGTTCAAATAACTCTCTGTCGCTTTGATCTAAATAGTTGTTGATGATTTTCAAGAAGCGCGAATTATTCAGGTTGATACCAAGCTTTTCAACGCAAATTTGATATTGTCTGTTTAGCTTTCCATCATCCAGTGATAAGCCAGTTGCATCGTTAATCTTTTTCACTATTCTTGAAGAAGATTTCGGGGCAATGTAACTATTCAAAGCTCCGCTGTCTTGAGATGGAATAATATCTGGATTGATCTCTTGCAAATACTTAAGCACAGACCTTTGCTCCATTCCAAGGTTTTTTATCTCTCTATCTGGAAACAAAAGCTCGGCAATTCTCAAAGAACTTAATCCCATTTCTGCTTGATCGCAGATAAATGCGCCCTGATCTTCAGTGAATTGAATTTCTTCCTTTTTAGGCTTTCTTCTTGTTTTGTATTCAACACCTTCTTGTATCAAGAAGTCGCGAACAAGTATGCCCTCCTTGTTTCTAGCATCAAGGCTTTCATCATTAAATAGCTTTTTGGTAAGTATATTTACGTCCGTAGTGTTAACGAACTCTTTCCTGAGCCATTCTTTTTGTTCATCTGAAAGTGTCATCAATTATAATATCTTTTTGTTTAATTATTTCTGCGGCTTTTTGCAAAAACAACTTTTTCAAGTTTTTTATTTGTCTATAACCCGCTTTTCTTTTTTCTTCGCTTGTTTTGTAGCCCATCATTTTAGCAACATCTTCTTCTGTCTTTTTCTCAAAAAATAACATGTAGTATGCTTTATAATGCTGCTCACTTAAAACTTTTTTCATTTCAATGTTTAATTTTTCCGTGGATTGCTCGTAAGAAAAATCTTTTGAAGCTCTTGAAGATACTTCGTGATAATGATCTTCCATTGAAAGAGATGTTCTCAAGTCGAGAGCAACTTTTTTAGTTTTTTCCCACTTAGAATAGTCTAAACATTGACTATTTTGAATTTTATTTGCTGTTGCAGAGCATCCATCTTCACCCAAAGCAAATGGGCAGCTTAAACACGGCTTAACATAATTTCCATAATGGTTTCTAATAAGATTATATATTTGGTTTCTTATAAGCTTACCAAGCCACGGCTCAAGAGGTTTGTCCTGTTGCCACTGCGACCATTTATTATAAATATGGATTTTTATATGTTGTTGAACATCTTCAAAATCAAACCAGTTTATAGCATCAAGTCTCCACCTACTTCTTTGCTTTTGAATACATAGGTTTATTATATCAATACAGTCGTCAAATGTTTTTTTACTTGGTTGATTTTTTTTCATCAATAAAATCCCCAATGTTTTTGTTTTGACTTCTTCTTGATCTTCTTGATTGTTCAGTATGCTCTCCAAAAAATGAGCCTAATGAAGAAACGCTGGACGATATACTTTTATCAATTTCTACCTGTAATTTATCAATGAATGGAACCTCATCAATATCTGTTCCATCTTCATCGTAATCATCATCATCAACCGACACCTGCCTTTGTTTTACTGGTTGCTTGACGCTTGAAGCACCAACAACTGAAGTTGGCGTTCCACAATTAGAACAAAATTTTGGCTTTGAATATTCAAAAACCATTTTGTAACCACACTCTGTGCAAAATGCTTGACTCATATATAAATATATATGAAAAAAAAGCTTTTTTTCAAATTTTAATGACAATAGTTGCTATTTTTGTGTATAGCCACTTTTCGCAGTGTGAGCGTAATAGACATTATACTGTCTATTTATTTACACTATTTTCCTTCCAATCTGCTAATAATAAATTTCAAAATGCGGCTTCTTACAATATCGTTCTCTGTGAAAGAAAATGTTAAAATTCCGTTCTCAGCAGATTCTTTGTCTGAAAACTTTTCCATCATTTCTTTTAGTCCAGATTTACCGTTAATATCGCTTTGTAGATAATCACCACCAATAATAATTTTTGAACCCTCACCAATGCGAGTTATTAGCGTTGTTAATTCTTTGAAGGTGAAGTTCTGAGCCTCATCTGCAAAAATAAGCTTATCTTGCCAACTAGCACCCCTAAGATAATTAATTGGGGCTGCTGAAATTTTCTCTTGGCTTTTCAAGAACGCTTTATCTCCAGCCTGAAGTATTTCATCAAGCTTATCGTAAAGAGGCATCAAGAAAGGATCAAACTTCTCGGCTATGTCCCCCGGCAAGCTGCCAAGACCCTTATCGGCACTTTCTGCAATGCTCCTGATGTAAATAAGGTCTTTTTCAAAATCTTCTTCAAGAAGTTTGAGCAAGCCATACAAACCCATGTATGTTTTGGATGTTCCTGCTGGGCCAGAAATGAATATTATCTTGATTTCTGGGTTTAAAATCTGGTTAAGTAGATTTTGCTGCTTTTTGTTGAAGTTGAACTTCTTTTTTTTGAAATTTATTTTCTGTTCGTTGAGTGATTTAAACTCAATCGAACCCTTTCTTGGGTCAGATTTTTTTTGAGCCATTCTACATTATATTACACAATAATCTCTTGAATGGATACAGAAGTCGCAGAAGAATTTCCTTCTTGAACAGAATATTTTTCTTGGTAAAGTGTTGCGCCAGAACTTAACGCGAAAGAAAGCTGTCCTCCCCCAAAAGCGTCAATATGATTACCATTAACATCTTTTGGAATCAATGATATGCTGGAAGTCAATTTCTTGCCGCTATAATCAATGAATGAATTTAATCCTGTAGATTCGATGGCTACTTCAGCAGCAACTTCGTCAATCAAATATCTTACAGGGTTAACAGAACCAATACCGTATATTGGAGTTCTTGAATATTTCTTTGTGTATGCAAAGCTAGTTACAACATCTGCGCTTACAACTTGATTCGCGCCACTTAAAACACAATGAGCGCCATCCATGATACCTGTAGCCTTCATCGCACTATCAATATTGCTTTGAATGGTTGAATCTCCGCTGATTGATTCTTCAGACGGAAAATCATAAGATGTAAATTCGGCGCTGGCCTGTAAAGGCTGAAATGGATTGACCTGAATTTGATATTGATCTAAATAACACTTTTTAAATATATTGTCGCCAATCTTGATAACAAAATCGGCGTTGCCTGTTTGAGAACCTAAATCACCGCTGGTTAAATTGGGTATTGAATCATACAAAAAAGAATATGCGTCATCTGAGTTTACTGAAGGATACGCTGTTGATGGCGTGTCTTTATGAAGATAAAAAGATATATTTATTTTTGTTTCACTTGGCCCCGAAACTGGATACTGACGATCAAAATCAACAGGATAACCAATTGTTCTTTTGGGAGTGAGACTTGTTGAGTATTGAACATCTACACTGCTGCTCATCAAATAATTGTTTATTCCCGTAACTGGATTGAATTGCGGTTCTATGTAAACAGGAGCATTTGTGTATCTCATGCTTGATTTTACACTTTTTTTCTTGACTTTCCAATAAATAGCCGTAAAATTAAAACCAACAATGAAAAAAATCATGATATCATCACTATCATTGTTGATTGTGTCTTGTGGTATTACGCCAAGCGTAAACATATTAACCACAGAAGATAAAGATCAAGGAGTTGGTGAAAAATATTACCAGTTTTGGTTAAAATGGCGCAAAGACTTCTAATGAACATCGAAACAATCACAGTAGGTATCTGCATGGTTCTGTATTTTATCACAGGAGCAACTTTCGCGGCTAAGGGGAACTTGCCTTGGGCATTGGTGTGGTTCGCGTATGCAGTGGCAAATGTGGGCTTAATCTGGGCTTCAAAAAAATGAAATATAAAAACATAGAAAATATGACCGATCAAGAAATTCTTGATTACCACTATGATTGGGCATGTTGCATGAAATATTCTTTCAATGGCCGCGATTTCCCAAAAGACTACCCAAGAACAAAAGACTTCCCCCTTAAATCATCAGCACTCAAATACAAAGGTAAACACATGACCTTTTACTCTTTAGATGAATATGTAAAAAATCAAAACCCAATAATGAACGGCGCGAAATACCGCATCGTTTACTACGACCACGAAACAAACAAAGAACTTAAATCAATGACAAAAACAGTTGGCCCAAATTGGCCAATCGCCAAACTACGCTATTCACAACTAAGCGAAGTATGGAAGAAAAACCACGAATGGGAATTTAAAAAATGAACAATATGCCCGACTTTGTAATTTATCTGTTCCTGTTCGCAATATGGATCATAGCAGCAAATATAAAAAAATGAAAGAAAAACTAATAAAAATACTATACCCACATGGTAAAGCACCAAAAAATGTGACAATCCAAGACCTTCTGAACACAACAGAAGAAACAATCAAAGGACTCACATCCGAGGTTCAAAAAATCGGCAAAGAAAAGTTTGAAAACGTAGTGCGCGAATACTCCCCAAAAGACGGAGACATGATCGTTATCACAGTTCCCCCCGCTTTTATGAGCGATCAACTGTTCCAAGCCGCACAAAACATCAAAGAATCGTCTGACCGCGAAATCAGCGTGGTTGTGCTTCCTGATTATCTTGCTTTTGATACAATGACGGATGAACAACTAGGTAAGCTTAATTTGAAACGGATTTGACTATTTTTTTTGAGTTTTAATGACCTTGCCCACATTTCGGTGGGCAGGGTTTTTTAGTAATGGGTAGGGGTGGTTGAGAGATTGAAAAAAGCCTCCCCCCTGCGATTTCTAACAATTAACACACCTTAACTTTCTCAGAAATGGGGTGGGTCTATTGTGCATTTGAACAGTTAAAAAAGTGAAAAAAAAAGCATCTTTTTTCTTGCGTTTTCCTGAGATTCTGTCATACTACAAGCATGAAAGATAAAGAAAGCACCACTCCAAACCTCGATCAAATCATCGCTGATGCCAAGGCTCGCCGCGAGCAAGAGCAACGCGAGCATCAAGAGATCATGGCTAAAATCAACGAGCTAAAAAATAGTTCTATCTTCGCAAAATAAATCTTGCGTTCTCTCCAGATTCTGCTACCTTTAACACATAGAAAGAAACGAAACAATGAAAGTTACCTGCACCTCATCCACCTACAAGCAAGACCCTGTGACCAAGACCACCACCTTCGAAAAGGGTAAGACCTACGAAGCTGTGCAATGCGCTGGTGGCCT
>Ga0255769_10003574_pt1 | contig 15750 bp, 16 predicted proteins | sample 041ome_9_FD_179637 | JGI IMG/M metagenome (GOLD analysis project Ga0255769, IMG submission 179637) | Coastal salt marsh microbial communities from the Groves Creek Marsh, Skidaway Island, Georgia - 041413US metaG (version 2) | ecosystem: Environmental > Aquatic > Marine > Intertidal zone > Salt... | reverse complement strand
TGGATTGTTTTGATCCATAAACTGCGACAACTGACTAGAACCAAAGAATTCTTTGATTGCAGCAGCTACCGGCTTAGCATTGATCATTTCCTGCGGCATTAAGCCTTCAGATTCTGCCAATGTTAGACGTTCTTTTACCGCACGCTCTACACGTACTAAACCGACACGGAAGACATTTTCAGCCATCTCACCAACGCAACGAATACGACGGTTACCTAGGTGGTCAATATCATCGACCATGCCATCACCATTACGGATATTAATGAGCACCTTCATCACATCAAGGATGTCATCCTTGCTTAATGTACCGGTGCCTGTGGTCTCTTCACGACCTAAGCGACGGTTAAACTTCATACGTCCTACTGGCGACAAGTCATATCGGTCGTCAGAGAAAAACATATTATTGAAGAGTGATTGTGCTGAATCTTTAGTCGGTGGCTCACCTGGACGCATCATGCGATAGATTTCCACCTGTGCTTCTAATTCTGTAGCAGTGGAATCAATAGCAAGGGTCTTAGAAATGTAAGGACCGCGATCAATTTCATTCGTGTATAACACTTCGAATTCTTTGATCCCACTCTCGGTCAACTTAGCAACATTCTCTTCTACTAGCTCTTCGTTCGCAGCAAAGATCAGCTCACCTGTTTCTTGGTCAACAATATCTTGTGCGATCACTTTACCGAGTAGAAAATCAGCTGGAATGATTAAAGTCTTAATCTTAGCTTCATTCAGGCTACGCACGTGACGCATAGTGATACGTCGACCAGCTTCAACTAGAACCTTACCAGCCACTTCAACGTCAAAAGTAGCTACTTCACCACGTAGTCGCTCAGGAATAAGCGCTAGCTCAAAACCTTTCTTACTGATCTTAATTTTGTGGGTATCAAAGAACATCGAAAGAATTTCCGGTGTCTCATAGCCCAAAGCACGCAGCAACACAGTCGCAGGTAGTTTACGGCGACGGTCAATACGAACAAATAAACAATCTTTTGGATCAAACTCCATATCCAGCCATGATCCACGATAAGGGATAATGCGAGCTGAATAGAGTAATTTGCCTGACGAGTGGGTCTTACCCTTGTCATGGTCAAAGAATACACCTGGCGAACGATGTAATTGCGAGACAATGACACGGTCAGTACCGTTAATAATAAAGGTACCGGTGTCCGTCATCAGCGGCAATTCGCCCATGTAGACTTCTTGCTCTTTAATGTCTTTAACTTTTTTCTGACTTGCTGACGCTTCTTTATCGTAGATCACCAAGCGTACAGTCACGCGCAATGGCGCGGAGTAGTTTAAGCCACGCAGTTGACATTCTTTAACGTCAAACTTCGGAGTTCCGAGACGATAGCTAACGTATTCAAGAACAACGTTGCCTGAATAACTGTCAATCGGAAATACGGATCTGAAGGCACTATGAAGCCCAACTTCTGCGCGTTCTTCGATACTAGTATCCAGCTGCAAGAATTGGCGGTATGACGCAATCTGCAATTGCAGCATGTACGGCACTTCCAAAATCTGTGGACGCTTACCGAAATCTTTACGAACTCTTTTCTTTTCGGTGAAACTATATTGCATCGAGCCTCCCTCGTGTACGGGCAAAAACTAAATATCTAAATTACGAAAACGAGCGCACGCACGCGCAGCTTTCAGGCTGTGCGTGCGTTGCACAAGTCTATCTTTCTAGCACGTGAAACGGTGTGCGATTACTTCAGTTCGACTGAAGCACCAGCTTCTTCAAGCTGCTTCTTCATGTCTTCTGCATCATCCTTAGTCGCGCCTTCTTTAATTGTAGATGGTGCGCCTTCTACCATTTCTTTCGCTTCTTTCAAGCCTAAACCGGTTGCAGCACGGACTACTTTAATCACTGCTACCTTATTACTGCCGAAGCTACTCATAACAACATCAAACTCAGTTTGCTCTACTGCTGCTTCACCGGCTGCTGCCGCTGCTGGAGCTGCTGCTACTGCCGCTGCTGCTGATACACCAAACTTCTCTTCCATTGCAGAAATGAGGTCAACAACCTCCATAACTGACATATTGGAAATCGTTTCTAAAATTTCATCTTGAGATACAGCCATTTTCATAAACTCCTAAATCAATTAACTAGTATGTGTAACTTCTTAAGCTTGCTTTTGGTCGCGAATAGCAGCAACGGTACGAACCATTTTTCCATGTGGTTCCGCCAGTGTTCGAACAAATTTCTCGACTGGTGCCTTCATTACTGACATCAACATGCTGATTGCCTCATCCTTAGTCGGTAGGCTGGCCAAACGCTCAAGATCAGTGGGTTGTAATAATTCCCCGCCGATTGAGAGCATTGTGACCTTTAACAGATCATGTTCTTTACCGAAGTCTTTAATGACACGCGCCGCAGCACCCGGATCTTCTTGCGAAAAGGCAAGTAGTAATGGGCCTACGAAACCGTCACTCATGCACTCAAATTCAGTACCTTCAACCGCACGTCGAGCGAGTGTGTTTTTCACCACTCGTAGATAGACACCGCCTTCACGGGCTTTCTTACGTAATTCAGTTAAGGCATCAACTTCAAGTCCACGATACTCAGCGGCAACCGCCGAGTGAGCTTCAGCAGCAACCGCAGCAACCTCAGAGACAACCTTCTTTTTGTCTTCCAGGTTTAGTGCCACAGTTTAGTTCTCCTAAGTTGACTCAAACATCAGGCTAGGCCTTCTGTTCAAGGTTGCTAAAGACCGGAAAATTCCGATCCGTATTGCAGTGTTCCAACTCAGGATTATCCTGATATGGAGCCACCGTCTACGCTGGCCTACAGTTTAAACAAGCTCTCACTTGTACCAGCGATCTTTGACGGCCGTTCGGTAAACCGAAACAGCCCAAAGTTTATAGTAGCTACTTAGCTAGTAGCCAAAGCCGACGCAGAGCGCCGTTAATTTTTTAGCCTAGCGCCGATTGGTCGAGCTGAATACCAACACCCATCGTTGAAGAAACAACAACCTTCTTCAGGTAGATACCTTTAGCTGCAGATGGCTTAGCTTTCACTAAATCTGCAATTAATGTGGCTAGATTTTCAACCAGTTTTTGAGGTTCAAAATCTACTTTGCCAATGCTGCAATGAACAATACCAGTTTTATCCGCACGGTAACGCACTTGACCTGCTTTAGCATTGTTTACAGCGCCCGCTACATCAGAGGTAACTGTGCCTACTTTCGGGTTAGGCATGAGACCACGTGGGCCTAAAATTTGACCTAGTTGGCCGACGATGCGCATCGCATCTGGTGATGCAATAACGACATCAAAATCCATTTCGCCTTTCTTAATGGTTTCAGCTAGATCTTCAAAACCAACAATATCAGCACCTGCTGCTTCTGCTGCTTTTGCTTGATCACCTTGTGCAAATACTGCTACACGAACCACTTTGCCGGTACCGTTTGGCAATACACTAGCGCCGCGGACCACTTGATCAGACTTCTTAGGGTCAACACCTAGATTAACGGCAACGTCTACAGACTCTACAAATTTTGCACCGGCATTATCTTTTACCAGCTGCATTGCGTCGATTGGAGCGTATACCTTGTCGACATCAACATTGGCACGCGCCTGCGTAATTTTCTTTCCTGATTTAGCCATTTTCTATACTCCCTCAACCTCGAGACCCATGCTACGCGCACTACCCGCTATGGTGCGTACTGCTGCATCCATATCAGTGGCGGTTAGATCAGGTTCTTTAGTCTTCGCAATGTCTTCTAACTGCGCACGAGTCACTTTGCCCACTTTATCAGTGTTCGGTGTGCCGCTGCCTTTAGTGATACCTGCCGCCTTCATCAACAAGATAGCTGCTGGCGGAGTTTTCATAATGAACGTAAAACTACGATCACTATAAACAGTGATTACGACCGGTACAGGCATGCCTTTCTCTAGATTCTGTGTTTGCGCATTAAACGCTTTACAGAACTCCATGATATTGACACCGTGCTGACCCAATGCAGGACCTACCGGAGGACTAGGGTTGGCTTCGTTAGCCGGAACTTGAAGCTTGATATAGGCTTCGATTTTTTTAGCCATGACTATCTCCTACGGGTGCAATCGCGACCATTTTAAATGGAACGCTCCCCGTGCTAGTTTTAAATTGGGAGGCAACCCTTAGGCTGCCTCCCGTTACATCTCTATTGAACCAGGCCCAAAGCCTTAGCCCTTATAAATTAGCCTTTCTCAACCTGTCCGAACTCAAGCTCGACAGGAGTAGAACGACCGAAAATCTGTACTGCGACCAACATACGACTTTTTTCGTAGTTAACTTCTTCGACCACGCCGTTGAAGTCATTAAACGGTCCATCAGTAACACGTACTACTTCACCTGGCTCAAACAGAACCTTAGGTCTTGGCTTATCAACACCTTCTTGGATACGCTGTAAGATAGCCTCTGCTTCGTGATCTTGGATCGGTGCTGGACGATCTGATGTCCCACCAATGAAACCTAAAACCTTTGGCGCATCTTTCACCAAATGCCAAGATTCATCTTCCATATCCATTTGCACTAATACATAACCAGGAAAGAACTTACGCTCACTGCGCTTTTTCTGCCCTTCACGCATTTCGACTACTTCTTCCATCGGCACTAAGATCTCACCGAATTTGTCTTCCATGCCAAAGCGTTGAATGCGCTCTTCTAATGAGCGCTTCACTTGGTTCTCGAATCCCGAGTAGGCGTGGACTACATACCATCTAAGTGACATTACTTACTTACCTCAGTTAACCGATGACCAGCTGCATGAGCCAGCCCAGCAGCATATCAAGCAACCATAAAAAAACGCCGACCAAGAGCACTACAACCACTACCACTCCGGTAGTTTGTATAGTCTCAGCACGTGTTGGCCAAACCATCTTACGTACTTCAGTACGCGAAGTTCGCATAAAGCCAGTTAATGCCCGGCCTTTTGCAGTCGTCAAAGCGATCCCTGCAGCAGCTATAACAAGCACGAGCAGGCCTAATACACGGTACAACTGCGGCTGCTCAGCAAAGTGATAAAACCCTGCGATAGCTGCGATGATTACCAGTGCAGCGACACCTAATTTAACGATGTCTATGCCTGAACCCATTTGTTCAGTTGATTCTGCCATTTAATCTTCCTCGACAACGATACAGACTGGCAGGCCAGGAGGGACTTGAACCCCCAACCTACGGTTTTGGAGACCGTCGCTCTGCCAATTGAGCTACTGGCCTAGTCCGTACTGCTTTACTCGGTTTATGCTTTTATTCAATAATTTTAGCGACGACGCCTGCACCAACGGTACGGCCACCCTCACGAATCGCAAAGCGTAAGCCTTCTTCCATCGCAATCGGTGCGATCATGCTTACTTCCATCTTCACGTTATCACCCGGCATTACCATCTCAATACCTGCTGGTAACTCACAAGCACCTGTTACGTCAGTTGTTCTGAAGTAAAACTGTGGACGGTAACCATTAAAGAATGGCGTATGACGGCCACCTTCATCTTTCGACAGAATGTAAACTTCTGCTTCAAATTTAGTGTGCGGCGTAATACTGCCTGGCTTACATAATACTTGGCCACGCTCAACTTCATCACGCTTCGTACCCCGCAGCAATATACCAACGTTGTCGCCTGCGCGACCTTCGTCAAGTAGCTTGCGGAACATCTCAACACCGGTACAAGTCGTCTTCAGAGTATCTTTAATACCTACAATCTCGATCTCTTCGCCCACTTTCACGATGCCACGCTCAATTCGACCAGTCACTACTGTGCCACGACCTGAAATTGAGAAGACATCTTCTACTGGCATCAAGTAATCACCATCAATTGCACGCTCTGGCTCTGGAATGTATGCATCCATCTCTGCCATAAGTTTAATTACTGAAGGCACACCGATATCCGATGTATCGCCTTCCAGAGCTTTCAATGCTGAACCCGTTATGATCGGCGTATCGTCGCCCGGGAAATCGTAGCTAGACAGTAAATCACGGATCTCCATCTCAACTAACTCTAATAATTCCTCGTCATCAACCTGGTCAGCCTTATTCATGTAAACCACGATGTAAGGAACACCTACCTGACGTGACAACAAAATGTGCTCACGCGTTTGTGGCATCGGGCCATCCGCTGCTGAACAAACCAAAATCGCGCCGTCCATCTGCGCCGCACCCGTAATCATGTTCTTCACATAATCCGCGTGTCCTGGGCAATCAACGTGAGCGTAATGACGGTTATCTGTCTCATACTCAACGTGAGCCGTCGCAATCGTAATACCGCGCTCGCGCTCTTCTGGTGCATTATCAATGTCACCATAGTCCTTGAACTCACCACCGTTTGCTTCCGCTGACACTTTGGTCAACGCCGCTGTTAACGTTGTCTTACCGTGGTCAACGTGACCAATTGTGCCCACGTTTACGTGGGGCTTCGTTCGTTCGAACTTTTCCTTAGACATTGATCGCTACCTCTGGACTAAATTAATAATGTTACTTGTTAAAATTAAGGGCCCTAACAATGGAGCCCATATCCGGACTTGAACCGGAGACCTCTTCCTTACCAAGGAAGTGCTCTACCGCTGAGCTATATGGGCAAAGTTGTTACTCCGCAGCTAGCCAGCTTCCTGCTATAACGGCTGCCGCCCTTCGGCCTCGCCGATCCCACAAATACGTGCCCTGTGCGACCGTAACCTACACTGCGCGCCCTCTATTGGCTCTATATATCTTTTCGGCCTATAGTGGAGCGGGTGATCGGGATCGAACCGACATCATCAGCTTGGAAGGCTGGGGTTCTACCATTGAACTACACCCGCACATTGCTCTGAATTTCTGGTGGAGGGGGTAGGATTCGAACCTACGTAGACATAGTCAGCGGATTTACAATCCGCCCTCGTTGGCCGCTTGAGTACCCCTCCGCACAAACAGCCGGCTATTCTCGGCGACATCTAGCGCTAGGTCAACATCAGATTCACTAAATATGTGTATTTCACCGGCTCTTATTCGCCGTTATTGGCACTTTTTTCTTCGACTGTACGTTTCGCCAGCAAAATCCCATTAAATTTCTATTTCATATCGAATTTAGAAAAGCATATCGCAAGGATGTAAAATCACTAAAAACACACTTTTTTAATATGAAAATGAGCTACATTGTCCAACTAATCACTCTCAACCTTTAAATATCATGAAAATTACAATCTACGGCTCCGGTTATGTCGGCTTAGTGACCGGAGCTTGTCTCGCCCAGGTAGGCAATCAGGTGCTCTGCGTCGACATTGATAGCAAAAAGATCGATATGCTAAAAGATGGCCAGATCCCTATTCACGAACCTGGCCTAGACGACATGATCCAGAGCAATATTGCTGCTGGCCGTATTCAGTTTACGACCGACCCAGCCAAAGGTGTCGCTCATGGTCTCTTCCAATTCATCGCTGTAGGCACACCTCCTGATGAAGACGGTTCAGCCGATCTTAGCTATGTCCTTAGTGTCGCTGAAACTATTGCTGAACATATGCAGGATTATCGTCTGATTGTGAATAAATCAACCGTGCCTGTTGGAACAGCAGATTTAGTTCGTCAAACCATTAAGCGCAAATGCGCTGAATTCAATAAAGAAGCTGCTTTTGATATTGCTTCTAATCCTGAGTTCCTGAAAGAAGGCGCGGCTATTGAAGACTTCATGAAGCCTGACCGCGTAGTAGTCGGCACGGATAGCGACAAGGCGAGTGAGCTGATGCGTTCACTCTATCAACCCTTTAACCGCAATCGAGATCGCATCAATGTGATGGATATCCGCTCGGCCGAATTAACAAAATATGCAGCCAATGCGATGCTGGCAACAAAGATCAGCTTTATCAATGAGCTAGCCAACCTAGCCGAGCGTGTAGGCGCTGATATTGAGCAAGTCCGCCTAGGTATAGGCTCAGACCCACGCATTGGTTATAACTTTATCTATCCAGGCTGTGGTTACGGTGGCTCTTGTTTTCCAAAAGACGTACAAGCCCTGCAGAAAATTGGGCTTAAGGCAGACTATCAAACCACTCTAATCGCTGCAGTGGACGCCGTTAACCAAGCGCAAAAAGAAGTCTTATATAACAAGATTACAACCTACTTTGATGATGACCTAAGCGGTAAGACCTTCGCTTTATGGGGCTTGGCATTCAAACCAAACACGGATGATATGCGTGAAGCGTCTAGCCGTGCGTTAATGCAGAACTTATGGACTGCAGGCGCTAAAGTTCAAGCCTATGACCCGGTAGCAATGGACGAATGTAGGCGTATTTATGGACAACGCGATGATCTTTCTTTATGCGACAACGCAGAACAGGCCTTGCAGGGGGCTGATGCCCTGATCATCGTGACCGAGTGGACTGAGTTCAGAAGCCCTAACTTTGTGATACTGAAAGCAACATTACAGAGCCCATTAATCTTTGATGGCCGTAATTTATATGATCCAGCCGACCTAGAAGCACAGGGTATTGAATATTATGCGATTGGTCGTGGTCGCTCTGTACAAAAATTCGACGATTAAATGTTAAATAACCGAAAAGATATTATCGATGCGAAACTCCCTCTGTTACTGCTAGCACCAGACAATAGTTGGGAGTTAATCGTTGCACTTGAGAAAATTGCAGCAGACCACTATCAAGGACTCTTTGTCCGCATTAAGAATGATCAGCTTGAAGGCCGTGATTTATCAATCCATGAGGCACCCTTTCATGTCGCTGAAGACATCTGGGAATTACAGTATGGCGTGCAAGTTATGACCTTAGACCACGATACTTTACGGAATCACCCGGCCAGCACCGCTTGGCAACAGTGGCAGCAACAGCAATAATCCAATCTCTGTTTAGCGGCTCGCCGTAACCTCAGAATTCACTATCCGCTGTAATGCATAGTGGAAACCATATAGATTATTTAGCGCATCTATATGCACTAAAGGTTTTTTGCCTGGTTCAAAATAAGCCAAACCGATGTATTCACCGTTAACCGAGTCACAACTGCTGACATTCAGAACTACATCAAGCAGATTATATCGTGAGTCAATGATTGCAAGCGTCCCTTGATAACCACAGCCATCTGAATCAGCCCCTGTGATTTGCCCATCACTGATGCTCATGTTTGTCTCCAGCCCGTCACGATCAATAAAAAACCAATGCCCATCTAATTCAGCAAGTTCTGGCTTACGTTCATAGATCGGGTTGTAGTCCAAGTTAATGGCACCAATATCACCACCGTTCATGGTTACAAAATGGGACCTTATTGCCTGCTTATCTAGAGTCCCAGTAATAGTGGCTTGATCAAACGGCGCGCCATCCAAGGCAAACAGCTCATACCTCGCCATATAGTACTGCCCCTCTTGCAGCTCTACACGACCACGGCACATCGCTTTTGCCCGCACACTGACTGCCGTAGAACGCCCTTGGATATGCAGGGCTGTAAAGTCATAGCGACCACGGCCGTTAATATCAAAAACACCTTGCCAAATACCATCTAAAGGGGCTTTAACGGTGTGCGCAGACTCTACCGCTTCTGGAACTTTAGGCGTCCCAGTAACACAAGAAACCAAACTTAGACTCACTAGCAATATGCATAAATGACGAATAGGTAACATTTGATCACTCCATGATGAATTTTAGGCAAGAACACACTTTTTAGGATAAAGAAGTAAGCATAAGCTAAGCAAATGCAAAAAATTACCCTTTGCAGCTAATTTTTACTTAATAAGACTTGAAGCTTGGACGCAAGATCACTAATATCTCGCATCTGATTGATCGGATTTCATTTGATCGCATTAGGGCCGCCTTAGCTCAGCTGGTAGAGCAACTGCCTTGTAAGCAGTAGGTCGTCAGTTCGACTCTGACAGGTGGCTCCATTTCCTACGCAAGAACATAGTCTAATCCTTAGCTTATTTCGGATAATAAAGGCCGGGAGCTTTCTGTTCAGTAATGCTACTCTGGAAGAAATATCACTAGTCCTTCTTCCGTAATCGTGAACCCCACAAAAAGTAAGCGTCAACAACCAGTCAAGAAAATCAGCTTTTTCTTCCCGTCTATAGGTCGCGGTGGCATCGGGCAGGTATTTCTAGCCTTAGCTAGGGAGTTTTGCCTACAAGGCCATCAGGTCGAACTGGTCGTACAGCAGTTAGAGGACAGCCATCGCAGTCAAATACCGGATGCCATATCCGTACATGTCTTAAAAGCGGAATCAATACTGCTCAGCCGTCTACGCATTTGGTGCTGGTTTCCTCGATACACTAAGGCCCTACTGTTCCCTTTTCTGATTCCTTTTCGACCGTCAAGCTCACAGCCTGTAGCAAATGATTTAAGGCGTTACCTGGATGAATATGCACCAGATTTACTCTATTCCGCCAAACCACATACTAATGTGATTGCGGTCATGGCTGGCCTAAAATCCATTGCTAATACAAAGATCATTATCACTGAACATACGGCGTTATCAATTGATCTCCATTCGCGTCGAAAAAAATTACGCTTCAAAAATATATCCCAAAGTCTTGCCGTCTTTTACCCTATGGCCGATGAATTAGTCACCGTCTCACACTGCGCTGCAAAAGACTTAGTCACCACTATTAAGAGCAGTCAGCTTCAGCCAACACCCATCTATAACCCAATCCCTATTGATACCATTCATGAAAAAATGAGTGAATCACTAGAGCATCGATGGCTTACAGATCCAGATATTAAAGTTATTCTTGCGGTTGGTCGTCTTGAAAACCAAAAAGACTTTCCTAACCTTTTACATGCATTTTCAAAGGTACGGAAGCAAGGCGATTTTAAGCTCATCATATTGGGTGAAGGCAAACGACGTAAACAACTCGAAACGCTAATTAGTCAGCTCGATTTAAGTGAGCATGTCGAAATGCCTGGTCATGTAAAAAATCCTTATGCCCACATGTATCACAGTGACTTATTTGTATTGTCTTCACTCTGGGAAGGACTACCCACAGTGTTGATTGAGGCTTTAGCCTGTGAATGTAAAGTCGTCAGCACCGACTGCCCATGTGGTCCAATGGAAATCCTGGAGGGTGGTAGCTATGGCAATCTAGTTCCTATCGCTGACTCATCTGCTCTAGCAGAAGCAATCATCGCAGCAGATAAGACAACATTAGACTGTCAGCGCCAATTAGAGTACTTAGATCAGTTTCGACCTCATGTTATTGCAAAACAACATCAACAATCCTTTTTTGATTAATGCCAATTGAAGTACAGCTCAATTTTCGAAATAAAAATATTACCTGAAACAAACCTTACTCAATTAAGTCAGCAGCTTTAAGACTTCAAATAAAGCCTTAAAATTCTATCCGTGTTATTCCGTTAATAGTGCAAGACCTTCCAGTACCAGATTCGGTGCATCGATATAATCTTCAGACAACATCACCAACATCTGTTTGTGATTACCACCAGTCGCAATAAGTATGCAATCATCACCCAAATATCGCTTCATTTGCTGAATGATGGCACTCAATCCCTGCTGCAGACAAAGCAGACTACCGGAGGCAATCGCATTGGTGGTGGATTTAGAAAATAATTGCACACCATCACCCTCCTGCACTATTGGTAACCTCTGCGTGCCTGTATTTAACGCAAGTAGCATGCTGGCATAGCTAGGCAGAATCAAACCCCCCATATGCTCCCCTCCTGCAGTTAAACCATCTAATGTTATTGCAGTACCACAGTCTATGATGATTTTACTTCCACTATAGAGCTGATGTGCTGCCAGCAAGGCTACATAGCGATCACTGCCATATTGAGTTGCATCGGCATAGGCGAGCTTCACGCCATGCGCCGACAATTGTGATGTATAAAAATGATGGTCATACGGGGCTAGTGCTTTTGCTATCTGAGCATCAAGTTGTTTTCCTAGAACACTGACTATATGAATAGAATTTATGCCAACTAATGGCAGTTGTTGTGTTACAGCTGCTAGTTGTGGCTGACCGCCATCATCGGCATAAGAGATCGCACCGCTATCACTAAATTGTTCTTTATCTAATAACGCCCATTTGCAGCGACTGTTCCCAAAATCCAACAATAACTTCATGTCATTCTCCTTAGACTCATATCACCCGTCAGCAGCCTATGCTCACCCTCTTTATTAGATACTTTATAGGCACCATCAGCACAGATACCCTGGGCTATCCCTGACAGCCCTTGATGCGGATCCTGTAAGCTTACTGATTGCCCATGGAATGCATCCATGGCCTGCCATTGTTCTTGCCACAGCCCCATCTGATCAGATTCAAACTCACGCAGCGCAGCAAACAAGCTATTGATCAGTTCTGCTGCTAATTGATTCCGTGACAAGCAGTCAGCAGCGCCCATAACTGTTAGTAAATCTATCCATTCCTGATCGATTGTTATTGTTTTATAGGTACTCATAGACACATTAACACCGACACCAACAACCAAGGTGCAGCTATCGCTTAATTCACCAAAACACTCGAGCAACAGGCCTGCGATCTTTTTCCCATCACAGTAAATATCGTTCGGCCATTTCACCTGCACTTTTGGCACGCCCAATCGCTGCAGGCATTGCCCCACACGTAAGGCTAGAAAGGGACTCAGTACGGCAGCCTGACTAAGGGGACGCGATAAAGTCCAAGCCATCGACAAGTAAATATTAGCTGCATAGGGTGAAATCCAAGTACGGCCACGGCGACCACGACCCGCTGTTTGTAACTCGGATAAAACCGCTGACCAATAGCCATGACTAGGCGCCACTAACTCACCTGCCAATTGATTGGTGGAGCTTAGCTGATCAAATAACAGCAACTGATCTTCTGAGCTACGACAGTCCTTTTGCAAATGGCTATGAAGTAAATCTGAATTGAAAAGCTCAAGTTCATGCTGTAAACGATAGCCTTTACCGGCCACATTTTCGATCATTAGCCCTAAAGACTGGAGACGTTTTATTGCCTTATGGATCTCAGGATGAGTCGTTGAAAACTGTATTGCCAGCATCTCATCAGAACAAAACCCATGCTCGTTGAGTGCGACTAAAAGCGCTCTGTTTTCAATCATATTTTTTTAAACTCGTTGGCGATGATATTCCACTCTATCTTATGCCCCTATAAATCGTCCTTTAATAAATAGAGGCGAGCCATAAGCGCCTTAACATTGTACTATAGCGTGCAGGATTAGTAGCCTTGTGCTGCCAACAACATTATTCAGCTTCGATTTTTAGCCTTTTAGACGATACCTTCATGACAGACCAAGACAACAGTATCTCAAGTAACTTTATTCGCAGCCGTGTGCGTAATGACCTCGCAAGCGGAGACAGCATCCTCTTGACTCGATTCCCACCGGAGCCTAATGGTTATCTGCATATTGGCCATGCTAAGTCGATCTGCTTGAACTTTGGTATCGCTGAGGAATTTTCAGGCGCCTGCAATCTACGCTTTGATGACACTAATCCAGATAAAGAAAACCAAGAATACGTCGATGCTATTCGAAATGATGTTGAATGGTTAGGTTTCAACTGGAAAGACACCCTCTTCACCTCAGATTACTTCGAGTCACTGTATCAGTATGCAGTACAACTGATCCAAGCCGGCAAGGCCTACGTTTGCGACCTAAATGCAGAGCAAGTTAGAGAATACCGCGGTAGCCTAACGGAAGCAGGCAAAGACAGTCCTTATCGCAATCGCAGCACAGAAGAAAACCTAGATCTGTTTTCACGTATGCGTAGCGGCGAGTTTAAGGAAGGTGAACGCGTGTTACGCGCCAAGATTGACATGGCCTCCGGCAATATTAATCTACGTGACCCGGCTATTTACCGCATCAAATTCGCACATCATCACCGCACAGGCTCCGAGTGGTGCATCTATCCCATGTACGACTATGCACACTGCATGTCAGATGCCATCGAGGGCATTAGCCACTCACTATGCACCTTGGAATTTGAAGACCACCGCCCTTTGTATGACTGGTTCATCAGCCAAATAGACATTGACTGCCATCCACAACAGATAGAATTTGCTCGCCTATCACTAGATTACACCATTACTAGCAAGCGAAAACTGCATCAGCTCGTGGCTGACCAACATGTCAGTGGCTGGGATGATCCACGTATGCCAACCATCTCTGGGATGCGCCGCCGTGGCTATACCGCCCGTGCAATCCGTGATTTTTGTGAACGTATTGGCATCACTAAGAAAGATGCCCAGATTGATGTCAGCGTACTTGAGAATTGTGTGCGGGAAGATCTAGATGAGCATGCTCAACGTGCCCTGTGTGTACTGAACCCGATTAAGGTCGTGATTGAGAACTACCCTGAAGATATGCCAGACGGGGAGATGCTCGAGGTTTCTAATCATCCTAAACGTCCAGAGCTCGGTAAGCGCCCACTGCATTTTGGTCGTGAGATCTATATCGAACGTGATGACTTCATGCTTGAACCAGAGAAAAAATTCTTCCGCTTAGCACCTGGTAAAGAAGTGCGGTTACGTTTTGCTTACTGTATCACCTGCAATGAAGTGATCTATGACGATCAGGGGCAAATCACAGAACTACGCTGCAACTATGATCCTTTAACTAAAGGTGGAAAAACCGGTGATGGCCGTAAAGTGAAAGGCATTATTCACTGGGTCAGTTGCGCACAAAATACTGCACTAGAAGTCCACCTCTACGATCGTTTATTCAACGATGCAAATCCGGCCGCTAGCGACGACTTTAGGACCAGTTTAAACCCCGAGTCAGCGATTACTTTAGAACACAGTGTTGGTGAAACAAGTTTAGCTGATGCAACGACAGGACAGGGCTTTCAGTTCGAGCGTTGTGGCTACTTTAGCCGTGATAGAGAGCAGACCAAAGACGGCCGTTTAATCTTTAACCGCACAGTGACCCTGCGTGATACTTGGGCCAAGATTAAACAGCAGTAAACCATCACTGAGATTGATTCTAGACGTCTAGCGACGATAGGCCTCGGTTATCCGACCGACAACGGCTAAGGCCGTCTGCACTTCGGCATTGGTCATGGTTTTGTATACCCCCACAATACCACCAGCGCTCTCTTCAGCTGCCTCAGTAGAGACCTCTGCTGCTGCGTCAGCAAGCTTGATCACCGTATCCATCAGAGGTTGGTTTTCTAACAGCCTCAACATCTGCTGCAGATTCTCATTACGTGCTAAGCGATCAGCGATACACATCAGTTCACTGAGTGTCTCAGACAAACGCGCGACAATATCATCACTTAATGCATCGGCCGCCGAACCGAGTACACGTGTTAGATTTACCAATCGATCGAGATCACCGTTCTCCACCAAACGATTAATCGCAGGCAAGGCTTTATCGACCTGACTCTGGTTAATCTGCTCCAACAGGACCAGACTATCCCCTGCAAGCTCAGCTAATCTAGCGATGATGTCATCGCTCAAGGCGTCCGTAGCGCTCTCAGCTAAACGTTGGCCTTCAATTCTTAAGTCACCTAACTGCGTCATCTTAATCGACCTCGTTTAGAGTAAGCCATGAGCACTGGCCCAATACATCTTGTTATAAGCGGTTTTAAACCAGTGAACTCCGGCAGTAGGTGCTTTTGGATCCGGCGGATTTTGATAATCAAACATGGCATAGCTTGCCTTACCTTCACCTGTCTCAATAAAACAAAAGACCTTGCCATCATAATTCCGTGGCGCAATACCAGACTTGGCCAGGGCTGCAACATTCTCAGCTAAAACCTCTGCTTCATAATGGGCAGTAGATCCAGCTTTGCTGATAGGAATATTAGTGGTATCACCGAGCACAAAGACATTGTCTCGTCCTTCCATATT
>Ga0255769_10003569_pt1 | contig 15762 bp, 7 predicted proteins | sample 041ome_9_FD_179637 | JGI IMG/M metagenome (GOLD analysis project Ga0255769, IMG submission 179637) | Coastal salt marsh microbial communities from the Groves Creek Marsh, Skidaway Island, Georgia - 041413US metaG (version 2) | ecosystem: Environmental > Aquatic > Marine > Intertidal zone > Salt... | reverse complement strand
CGCGCGTCAAGGCGTATCCAACGATGGGGCCCTCATTCGGAACGAAGGTTTGGGGGTTGACGTTGAGTTGGAAAATGCTCAACAAGGGGTTAAATCCGGTGGACGTCGAATCCGCGCCATTGACTTCATTGGAAGCCACCTCGTCGGACGTCGCTGCGGCACCCTCCTCACCAACCGCAGTAGGCAAGGTCAAGTCCACGGCGGCTTCGCCTTCCGTGGCTTCGGCCTTAGCGGCTTTGGGATCTTCGAGAATCGCGCCCAACTTTTCATTGGCATTCACCATGTACTGCATCCATGCAGCCCCTTGGTCCGCACGCCAGAATTCGAGGCGCGCGGTGCTCTGGAGCAGGCGCTGAACACGGACTGGATCTTTGACACCGGGAAGCTCCACAAGGATGCGGCCCGTGCCATCCAATCGCTGGATGTTGGGCTGCACGACCCCAAATTGGTCAATACGCGCCTTGAGAACGGTGTAAACGTTTTGAATCGCCGCCTCCACGTCTTCGGTGATGGCTTGCTTGATGGCATCGTCTGTGGCATTGAAGCCCAAACGGTCGGTCATGTCTTTGGTTCCATACAAACCAGGATCGCTCAAGGGGCGAGTACCGCGCTCAGCGTCCAAGGCGTCCATAAAGAGAGGCAAGTAACCCAACTGGCTATTGCGCTGAGCTGCATCGGCATTCGCGATGGCCGTCTTGAACTGGGCATCTTCAGCATTGCCTACGAGCCCTTTCAGGACGTCGCGCACAGACACCTCCAAAATCACGTTCATGCCTCCGCGCAAGTCCAAGCCCAAATTCATCTCTTTGGACTTCACCTCTTTGTAGGTATAGGAAGTGACGCCCAAGTCGTACACGACTTCGTTGGACATCGAGTCCAAGGCATATTGCACTTTGGCCGCGTCTTGGCCATACTTCGCTTGAATATCAGATTCTACTTGACCGGCGATGTAGCTGAACGACAGTTCAAACAAGGACGCGAGTGCGAAAATGATGGCGAACAGACGGATTACCCCTTTATTCTGCATGGTTCTTCTTTTTGGAAATAGTCGGCAAATATAGGCCTTCTTTCCGTATACAAAGAGTTCCAAGTCGGTGACTCATTTTCCTAAAATGGCCAAATTTTTGTTCGCCTCAACCGCGGAAGAATACGGACCTTTATAAGCTATGTGGAAGAAACCTTGGGATCCCGCTGTGTGGGGATGGACTTTATTTATACTGGTTGCCTGTATACCAAACAGTTACGGGCAAGAAAGCTATAGATTCACCCCATCCACCAAAGCCCAACTCTGGACCTCTTCGACGGATTCCCTCGTGAATGGCTTCGCGGGCGGCCTAAACAACCCTCAACTTTCCACTCTGGACATCAATGGCGATGGCGCCACCGACCTCATAATTTTTGACCGGGAAGGAAGCCGCTGGTTGCCCTTCGAGCGCGTCAATGGCCGGTGGAAATTTCGGCCCAATTGGGCGACACACTTCCCCGCGGTTTCCAATTGGGTAGTCTTTGCGGATTATTCTTGCGACGGCCTCCCCGACCTCTTTTGCTCCGTCGTCAATGGGGTTGGAGTGTACAGCGCTAGCCGCGTCAATGGTTTTCTCCAATTTACCTGGGCCCTCCCTGGCACCTATCTCTTGTCCACCTATAGCTCCGGCACCAACCCCATCAACCTCTTGGTCAGTTCGACGGACGTGCCCGCCATCCGAGATGTCGACGGCGACGGAATGGTGGACATCCTCACCTTTGGCCAACAAGCCTCTGCGGTGGAATTTCACCGAAACACGAGCAACTGTGGTCTCACGTTTGAACGCGTGGATGCCTGCTGGGGCGATTTCTTGGAAAACAATCTGACGAATGCCATCACCATCGATGCGTGCACAGGCAGCGTAGCAAATCCGACGACCGAAGGTCTGCTGCATTCTGGGTCCACCATCCTAGCCATGGACCTCACAGGCAACGGCTTGCTAGATATCTTGTTGGGGGATGTCAGTTTTGCGACCGCCGTAGCAGGATACAATGTGGGAACGCCTGCGGTGGCCAACATTGAATCGCAAGACAGCACGTGGCCGAGCACCCATATCCCCGTTAACCTGCCCGTCTACCCCATGTTCTCGGCAGTAGATGCCAACCTGGATGGCTTGCCCGATATCGCCGTCTCCCCGACCATGCCCACCGGCATCAGCGACACCTGCGTGTGGCTCTACGAAAACACGGGAACGGCCAACGCGCCGCAGTGGACCTTGGTCGATTCGAGCTTCCTCCAAGGGACGATGTACGAAGCGGGTCGCTATGCGGTACCCGAACTGGTAGACCTCAATACCGATGGCCTCCTAGATTTGCTTGTCGGGACTGCCCGCGGCATCGAATACTGGAAAAATGTTGGCTCAGCCAGCTATCCGGATTGGCAACGAAGTCCTCTATCGGTTTCGGGCTCGGCGGCCTTGACCCTCAAAGCGGAGTGGTGCGCGCCCACCGCGGCGGACCTCAATGGCGACGGCTTGTACGACCTCCTCATCGGACGAAGCGACGGAAAACTGGCTTTTTGGGCCAACACGGGGACCTTTTTTAATCCCGCGTTCACAGGCCAAACCTCGGCGAATTACCAATCCATCGATGTGGGGCAATTTGCAACGCCAGAATTGGCCGATTTAGATGGAGACGGGGATATGGATCTATTGGTGGGAAATGAATTGGGGAAGGTGGCCTATTTCGAAAACAGCAACGGAGCCTTCACCTTAGTCACCGAGACCTTCGGAGCGATCGACGCGGACTTCCGCGGCACCTCCTCCGGGCGAGCCATTCCGAGGTATGTGAATTTGGACGGCCGGGGATTCTTGGCACTAGGCACCGCCGATTCTGGGGTCTACCAAATGGATTCTTTGGCCTTCACCCAAAATGCGCCTGCCTCGCTGGATCTGACCGTCGGTACCGCCACGACCTCCACCTCGAGCCTCCTGGAAACCCCCTGGGGGAGCAGCAAACGAACTGGTCGGCATCAGTACTTGATTCGGGCCAATGAACTGGCGGCATCTGGGCTGACGACAAGCCGAATTACCCACCTCAGTCTCCAAGTCACCTCCCAGAGCTCTCCCTACCTGAGTCAGGGTTTTAGCATACGCATCGGGCATAGCTCATTAGACAGTCTCACCGGATTTGCCCCCAGTGGCCAACTGTGCTATTCCTACATCCATGTGCCTACTCAAGGTTGGAATACCATTGCACTGCAATCCCCCTTCGACTACGACGGGGTGTCCAACCTCATTGTCGAAATCTGCTTCAGTAAAAACGTGCCCAGCAGCGATGTGCACCTCAGCGCGAGCACCACACCCTACCCATCCCATGCCTATGGAGATGTCTTCAACAACAATTCCATCACCTCGAATGGCTGCACAATGCCCTTCTTGGGGAGCGACAGCCTACGTCCCGATTTCCGGTTCACCTTGCTGCCCCGCATGCCGATTCGACGCCACTGGGTTCAAGATGGCCGCCACAATACTCCCGTCATCGCGGATATGGATGGGGATGGACGACCCGAAATGGTCATGGGTCTATCCACAGGAGGGCTGCGCTATTACGCGGGCGACACGACGTCGATCGGCCTGCCCGAATGGCCAGGATTCTCCACGACGATGTCCCAAACCCTCCGACTTTATCCCAATCCGGGGAGTTCAGGTTTTTGGGTGGATGCCCAACCCGGACGAGTACACATCGTGAATGCACAGGGCCAAGTGTTCTGGTCCGGAGATGTGTCCGGACGGACCTACATAGAGGCCGCCACGTGGCCCGCTGGGCTGTACATCATCCATTCCGCGGAGGGCGTTGGCCGATGGATAAAAACCCATGACCGCTAACGATCGCCCAGAATGGGTGCTCCTCTATGACGGACCCTGTGCGCTGTGCCAAGGGGCTGTTCAATGGATCATGGCCCGAGATCGAGCCCGGCACTTTTGCTACAGCCCACTTCAAGGTCCCTGGGCGGCATCATGGAAAGCGCAGTATGCACCGACTCGTGACTGGCCCGATGAGGTCGTTTTAATTTGGGGCGACCAACATTGGGTGGGAGCCGATGCCGTAACCATGGTTTGTAGAAAACTTCCCTTTCCTTATCCGCTTTTGGGGTGGGCCTACCGCATCCTACCTGGCCGAAAAAAAATATACCGGTGGCTCGCGCAGCACCGGTATACCTGGTTTGGGAAAAAAGAAGAACTCCTTACAACGTGCCCAGCACCGCGTTCATGGCGCGAACCGCGTCCGCACTCTTGTTGAAAGCTGCCTGCTCCTCGTCATTGAGTTTGTAGTCGACGATCTTCTCCCAGCCGTTTTTGCCGATGACCACTGGCACGCCCAAGCAGATATCGCTTTGGCCGTATTCGCCGTCGAGGTACACGCAACAGGGGAAGACCTTCTTTTGGTCGCGTACAATGCTCGCCACGAGGGCCGCACCCGCCGCACCGGGGGCATACCATGCAGAGGTGCCGATTAAGCCCGTCAATGTGGCACCGCCTACCATGGTCGCTGCTTTCACTTCGGCCAATTTCTCTTCCGTCATGTGGGAGGAAACAGGCGTAGACTGGTAGGTCGCCAGCCGCGTCAAGGGTATCATGGTGGTGTCGCCGTGTCCACCGATGACGGTTCCCTGCAAATCGCTGGCGGGAACACCCATGGCCTCTGATAGGTAATATTTGAATCGGCTGCTGTCCAAGATGCCACCCATACCAATGATGCGGTTTTTGGGCAATCCACTCTGAGTCGCGGCCAAGTAGGTCATCGTATCCATGGGATTCGAGATAACGACGATTATCGCATTAGGCGAATGCTGAAGCGCATTGGTCACGACGGAGCGAACAATACCGGCATTGGTGCCGATCAATTCTTCCCGAGTCATACCTGGCTTGCGGGGCAAACCGCTCGTGATCACCACCACTTCGGAACCCGCGGTGGCCGCATAATCGCTGGTCACACCCTTCACTTTGGCATCAAAGCCGTGCAGGGTAGCACATTGGTTCATGTCCATGGCTTTGCCTTCCGCGAAGCCTTCTTTAATGTCGAGCAACACGATTTCGGTAGCGAGCTCCATGCGTACCATGGCTTCCGCACAGGTTGCACCTACGTTCCCAGCTCCAACAACTGTAATTTTCATAATGCGATTTTTTGAATCCTAAATCTTGCGCAAAGGTAGGGGCCGACTACGCGTCAATGCGGGCGTAGCGCGCATTTTTCTCGATGAATTCGCGGCGTGGTGGAACATCATCTCCCATCAACATGGAGAAGATGCGATCTGCTTCCGACGCATTGTCAATCGTGACCTGCTTGAGCGTACGGCCTTCGGGATTCATCGTGGTGACCCAGAGTTGTTCCGCATTCATCTCACCCAAGCCCTTGTAGCGTTGGATGCCAATGCCCGATTGCTCTTCCCCACCCAATTCACGGGCGATTTGGTCGCGTTGTGCCTCGTTCCAGGCATAGGCCGACTTGGAGCCTTTCTTCACCAGGTACAAGGGAGGAGAAGCGATGTAGACGTAGCCATTCTCAATCAACTCCTTCATATATCGGAAGAAGAAGGTCATGATTAGGGTTGCAATGTGGGACCCGTCGACGTCGGCGTCACACATGATGACAATCTTGTGGTACCGCAATTTGGCGGTATTCAAGGCTTTGCTGTCCTCTTCGGTTCCAATGCTGACGCCCAAGGCCGTAAAGATGTTGCGGATTTCTTCGTTCTCGAACGCCTTGTGCTGCATGGCTTTCTCTACGTTCAAAATCTTTCCTCGAAGGGGCATGATCGCCTGGAATTTGCGGTCGCGACCTTGCTTGGCCGTACCTCCGGCCGAATCCCCCTCTACGAGGAAGATTTCGCACTGGGCGGGGTCGGTTTCGGAGCAATCCGCCAACTTACCGGGTAGGCTATTGCCTCCCAATACCGTCTTGCGTTGCACCATTTCACGGGCTTTCCGGGCTGCGATCCGCGCCTTGGCTGCAAGAACCACTTTTTGAACAATGATGCGGGCTTCGTTGGGGTGCTCTTCCAAATAGTTGGTCAGCATTTCGCCGACGATGCGGTCCACCGCACCGGATACCTCGGAGTTGCCCAATTTGGTCTTGGTTTGGCCCTCAAACTGAGGTTCCATGACCTTGACAGAAATGACCGCGGTGAGTCCTTCACGGAAGTCATCCCCCGCCACTTCTACTTTTTCCTTGGTCAAGATGCCGCTCTCATCGGCATACTTCTTCAAGGTGCGGGTTAGCGCACGGCGGAAACCGGCGAGGTGGGTACCTCCTTCATGGGTGTTGATGTTGTTGACGTAGGAGTGAATGTTCTCCGCATAGCTCGTGTTGTAGGCCATGGCTACTTCGACGGGAATCCCTTCGATCTCGCCCTCCATGTACATCGGCTCGGGAATCAGCGCCTCGCGGTTTTGGTCCACATAGACCACGAACTCGCGCAAGCCTCCCTCCGAATGAAATTCTTCGGTGCGTGCCACGCCTTGCTCATCCTTGTCGCGGTCATCCGTCAGTTGAATGCGTATACCCCGATTGAGGTAGGCTAACTCACGCAGACGTGCGGCCAAAATGTCATACTGGTAGGTGGCCTCATAGAAGATGCTCGCATCGGGCTGGAACGTGACAATCGTGCCGCGGTAGTCCGAATTACCCACCTCTTTCACCGGATACAAGGGCTTCCCGATGGAGTATTCCTGCATGTATTCTTTGCCATCGCGGTGGACACGGACTTCAAGGTGCGTCGACAGGGCATTGACACAGGATACACCGACCCCGTGCAGACCACCAGAAACCTTGTAGGAATCCTTGTCAAACTTGCCTCCTGCGTGGAGGACGGTCATTACGACTTCCAAGGCCGAACGATTCTCCTTGGTGTGCATGGCCACGGGAATTCCCCGACCATCATCCTTCACCGTAATGGAGTTGCCTTCGTTGATGGTAACCTGAACCGAGGTAGCATGTCCGGCAAGCGCTTCGTCAATGGAGTTGTCGACAACTTCATAGACCAAGTGGTGGAGTCCTTTCTGACCCACGTCCCCGATGTACATCGCAGGACGTTTGCGGACGGCTTCGAGGCCTTCGAGAACCTGAATACTATCGGCGCCGTAATTCTTGGCTTCACTCATGTTGTGTGGGGGTAAAAATGTCTATCCCACAAAGATAACTTCAGCACTTTTCCTAGGGGTGTACCGAGAAGAAAAACCGGCCCGTTTATCAACATTTTTTTCAACATGAGCGCATTTCTCGCGCCCAGGTGATAGATGGGATATTTCGGCTTAAAACTTGTAAACCAGGCCCAAATTTGCTCGAATTCCCTGAACCGGATAGCCCGTCCACCACGTCGTGCGGCTGTGGAAGAGATTGTCCACCTTGAACGTGGCGTTCAATTGCTTGTTGTACGTGTAGACCGCACTGAGGCGACCATCGAGAAAAGCGGGCAGTGTTTCATCCCCTGTTTGCCCTTGTGCCATGCGGCTTCCGCGGTAGATGATGGTGGATTCAAAGCGAATCTTATCCTTCAAATTGAAAAAGGCTTGGCCGCCGATTTCGGACGAGGGAACGTGGTACACGGTGCCCCCATCCAAGCGGGTGGCCGTTCTCAAGGTGGCAAAGGCGCGGACCTCCCAACCAAGGCCGTTTTGAAAGCTCAATTCCCCAGAGGGTTCGAGCATCTTCACGCCCACATATTCCACGCCAAATCGGCCACTGTCCGCCGAGGACTGCCAGCCCTCGAAGCTTCGCGTGTACATGGCGTAGTTGGCAAACGAACGTTGGCGAATACCAAATCGGTAGCCAATGGTCGAGGTCAAGCGTCCGGAAGCCCCGGCATAAAGGGAGGCTTGGCGCACCGCTTCATACTGTGCTGCCTCACTCAGGAAGGGCATGGCTTCGACCCGAGCGCGCATGCCCCCATTGTCGGCAGACCCTTCCAGGCCTGCATACAGATTCAGCACGTGCTTGACCAAGGGGAACTCGAGGTGAACGACCGGGGGCAAATAGGGCTTGTCCCAGGTGCTTCCTTGGCCCGTAAATATGGCGTTCAAGCCCACTCGGAAGTAGATGGAACCCACACTATCGGAAACCGCAGGAGAGAACTGTGCGGACCAATAGTCCAAAGGGCCCACAGGCAGTCCCAGGCTATCCCGGTTTGCCGTTTGCATCAGATGGTTCCAAGACCCGTGTATGGGCAGTTCCAAGAAGACATCTTGGACGGGCAATCGCCAGTCTACGCCGGCGGCCAAACCGCTTTCCGTTTGACGACCACCTTGGTCAATCCAATGGTGGCCCGTGAGCTCCGCCCCGTGAAAGATTTGCTTCCGACGCATGCGGCTTTGGAGGTAAGACAGTCCAACTTGGTAATCTTGGGTCCATCGGCCCGGAGCGGCGGAGGCGGTGTCCGCCGCATTGTTGGCCGTCAAAGGGGTACCGTAAAAAGCATACCGGTTCCAGTCGGCGGACGCTTCGGTGCTCAATCGACCGCGACCGACAATACGCGCATACTGCCCGGAGAGGCCGTTTTCCATCCACGTTGTTCGGTTGTATACGTTGAACGGTTGACCCGCCATATCGTTGGCCTTGAAGCCCCCTTGGGTCGAGAAATGCTGGCCCTGCACCCCCCATCGCTGAAGATCGGAACGCGCATTGCCCAAGGCAAAACCCACATCGGCCGTCGCATAATTCCCAAGAGACATGTGGACCGTATTCGCAGGAAGGCGCTCGAGGCGAGCGCGGGCAATTTTCAATGGAGGGATAACCTCCAAGCGCGGTTCGGGCACCCATGTGCGGTTCCGCACACTGATGGCCACGGGCAGTTTCTCGACCGTGGTATCCATGACATTGGGCTGTCCTGTGATTTTAATGCCCTCTGCCACTTGAGCATTGTATTTTTCGGTCACCGAAATTTCCAGGCCATTCATAACTGGCTGCGCCCAAATAAGGGCTGTGGTCAGCGTAAAAATTGAGACGAGAATACGTTTCATGGGAGGGTGGGCATTTCGGAGATGGTTTCTTCATCAGGACCCGCCGCATCTTCCGCGGGGCTGTTTAAAATAGCTTGGAAGACCTTCGCTTGCTCCACCGTTTCGGCGATGAAGTTCTCCGCGATGATGAAGTCCAAGGTATAGTTCGCTTGGAACACATCGTCCAAAGCGGCGTAGTTGTGGGCCAAAATCAGCAAGGCTTTGAAGCGCCATTCGCCTTGACCGGGCAGGTTGTCAATGAGCCAAAAGATTTCCTCATTGGAGGCCGTATGCGATCCATACAAGTACAAAATCAAGGCCTCGTAGTAGGATGCTTCCGCCTGCAAAACCGCCGGACCATTTTTCTTCAAGTCTCCGTAGGCACTGAGGGACTTGGTTATCCATTGCCACTCTGCGCCATTGATACTATCCTCTCCCCACGAAGCAAGGAAGTCTGCCTTGCGGGCGCGTGGGCCCATGGCCATGGTCATCGCGTCACGCGCTACGTTCGCTTTGGCTTCCGTTCGAATTTCAGGGCTGTTGCGTTCGTCGGCAGCCACCACCTCCGAATAGCCGTAGGCCACTTCGAGGTGCTTCAAGGCTTGGTGTCCCCGCATCATGGCCACATTGGCTTCGCGAAGTAGGCTGGCATCGTCGCTCAAGGCAAGGACAGATTCAGCCGCAATCAGCATTTCGTCGGCATTCTTTCGAGCCGATACGATACGCAAGATCCACGTCCACGCATTGATGTGGTGCTCGCCCACAGGTGCTTGGGTCACCTTGCGGAAATATGCCAATGCCTCATCCGGCTTGTTGAGACGACGCGCAGATTCCCCGGCATAGTGGTTGGCTTTTACCGTGAAAAACCCGTCAGGGAAACGCTTCATATATCGGTCAAATCCAGACATGGCCTCCTCAAACTTGCTGGAAGCATATTTGTCGTAGGCCGACATGTACGCCACACTGTCAAGTTCGCTCGCCCGCACCTGGGCAAAATCAATCCCCTGAACCCACGTGAGATAATCGTCAATTCGATTCGCCTCGTCGTACACACTCCGGGCCGTGGTAATCGCCTCCCTTGCTTCGGGCGTTCCGGGATATTTATTGACGATTTCTTGAAACGTAGAGATGGCTGCATCCAATCGTTGATCATTGCGTTGGGCAATGGCGATGTTGAGGGCGGCGCGACGGGCCCGCTCCGACCCTCCCACCATTCTTATGTAGGCCAAGAAATCATGCTCGGCTTCGGCATTTTCTCCTCGGCGCAGATGGGTTTGAGCCAGCTCATACAGCGCCTCACTGCAATATTTTCCTCCATAGGCGTCTTGCTCATTGGATGTGATGGACAATCGCTGCAAGACCTCCATTTTTTTGACGTCCTTATTCAAAAGGCCCAAACAAAGGGCTTGTTGGAACGTGGCGTAGCCCGCATAGCGGCCCTTGGGGTCCAGGCGCACCGACTTCTCATAGTATTCCTGAGCCAAAGCATGCTTGCCCAGCAGGAAGTACAAATCCGCGAGTCGAAGGGTGGCATCTTCTATTTTTCGGTCCTTGCCCTTGGCATCCTGCAAATAGACCCGGAAGGCCGCAGAGGCATCTTCCAAGCGATCCAATTTATACAGGCAGTAGGCCTTGTTGTAGAGGGCCGTCGGGCGCTCGGTTAGCGTGTAGCTACCTGGGGTTTTCAGAAAGGACTCAAATTGTGCCAAAGCTTCTTGGGCATCCCCTTTGCGGTAGGCTAATTCACCCAACCAAAAGTGGCTCAAGGCCACAAAAGTCAAATTCTGCGGATAACCCAACGACTTGTTGAAGTATTCCTGTGCACCGGACCAATCGCTAATCTGGAAGCATTCCACGGCGCGGAAGTAGGCCACGCGTTGGTAGGCTTCGCGCATGGCCATCGTGCCCATTCCTGTCTGAACAATAGCCTCCATAGCGCGACCGTAATCCTTGGAGGTGATGTACAGATTAGCCAAGTATTCATTGGCTTCACGGCGGTGTTCCGTTTGGGGGAAGTCGCTCAAGAAACGTTTGAACATATCAATGGCATCGCCAAAGGGGCTCGAACTCTTGTAGGTCAGTTTGGCCGCTTGGAAGGAGGATTCTTCCAGAATAACCGGATCTTTTGCCCGCTCGCTAACTGCCTTGAAGGCGTTCAGGGCTTCTTCCAATTGCCCTTCTTTTACGTAGCACTCCGCTAGGAGGTAGAGGCCAAATTCCGATACTTGACCCACATTGGATGGGATTTTATTGAGCGCCTGAATGGCCTCTTTGTAGCGGCCCGTTTGGGCATTGACCACCCCGAGCTGGTAGTAATCGTCTGCCGACATTTTTCCGCCCAAATCACGGTGCATGGCGAGGTATGGCAGGGCTTCCGGGTAGCGCTTTTTCTTGAAGAGGCTTTGACCAATCAGTTTCGCAATTTCAGGGGTGCGTTTGGCTGTGGCGTTTTTCAGCAGGGATTCCCCGAGTTTCAAGAGCTTATCGTCTAGGCCTTGACGGGCATAGATTTGGGCCAAGTAATAGGGAACGACCATGCCGAACTCTTCGTGGTTCTGCAAGGGCTCCAAATTCTCCATCGCCGTCACATCGTTGGTGTCCAAATAGGCGATGTGCCCGTAGTAATACTGGGCCGAAGCGGCAATGGGGTACTTGGTCGCTTTGGCGGCAGCCAACTGGGGCCGGGCCAAATCATATTCCTCCAACAAGAAATGAGAGTAGCCGAGCTTGAATTGCACCTCCGCGCGCTCGGCTTTGGGCAGGTAGAGCCCGTCCAAACGGCGCAACCAATCGCGGGCATCCGAATACTTTCGGCGGTTGAATGAATATTCAGCCATCTCGAGCACGGCTTCTTTTCGGCGGGCCGTACTTGGGTAGGCATCCAAAAAGGCCAAGACTTGGTCCCCCGCATCGCGGTTGAGGAGTCGAACGGCACAAATAGCTTTAAAAAAGGCCGCTTGCTCGGCCAAATCGGTCTGGGCATCCACCTGTTGAAGGACCTGCGCAAATCCCTCCGCGGCCGGAGAATAAAGCGCTCGATCAAACAATCCACGGCTGTCGGCATAAACCGATTGCGGAGTGGTATGGGAGAACGGGGCTTGGCCATGAGCCGCTGCGGCCCCAGCCAAGAATACAAGAAGGAGAAGTCTTCGCATCATTGTTGGAAGCATAAAGGTAGTCCGGACCAACAAAATCCTGTTAATTTGTGGCATAAACCATGCCTATGGCCTCCAACAGCCCCATACTCTCCCTCCGAAACGCCGATATTTATCAAGGTGACCACCTGATTTTGAGCCAAGTAAGCCTCGAAATGCACAAAGGTGACTTCATTTATTTGATCGGGGCGACCGGTTCGGGAAAGTCCTCCTTGCTCAAAACCCTCTACGCAGACTTGCCTTTGACGGCCGGCGAAGGTGAATTTGTGGGCTATGACTTGAGAAACCTCCCCGATCGAGATATCCCCTTCCTCCGCCGGAACCTCGGCATTGTCTTCCAAGATTTCCAACTTTTGATGGACCGATCTGTTTTTGACAATTTGGATTTTGTCCTGCAAGCCACGGGCCAGCATACCAAGTCTGAAAATGCAGACCGCATTCAGCAAGTGCTGAAACGCGTGGGCATGGCCACCAAGGAGCACAAGATGCCCTACCAGCTTTCAGGGGGAGAACAGCAACGCGTGGCCATTGCGCGGGCGCTTCTCAACAATCCCCCCTTCATCCTCGCGGATGAGCCGACGGGCAATTTGGATCCGCATACCAGCGAGGAAATCATGCATTTGATGGAAGAAATTTCGGCCTCCGGCCGAACCATCCTGATGGCCACCCATGACTACGCCCTTCTTTTGAAGTTTCCGCATCCCACCTGGAAATGCGCGGGCGGGCAAATTAGCAGCACGGTACAGCGCACCCTTTAATCGAGGAGCGTCGCGATCGAGCTGGGCTGGGTCCAGGGGCTACGCGCCGCTCTTACAGCTTGCGCCCGTTGAGCGTCCCATGGCGTATTCAAGGCTTGGTTGACGGCCTCCGAGAGGCTTTCCGGGCTGTGGTAGGTAAAAATTCCCATGTCAGGGGTCCAATCCAAACCCTGCACCGCGGCTTCATGTGCGACGATCCAGCGCGCCTGGTAAAACGCTTGTATGAGTTTAAGCTTGAGGCCGAGGCTATGTTCGGCATGGACAAGGACCATGGCCGCGTCGTGAAACGCTCGAGCCATGGCGGCATCGTCGGGTTGGTCGAGAATCTGCACCCCTTTTGCACCAGCGATGCGGCGCAGTTCGTCTGAAAAATCATGGCCCGCCCACATGACCTCCACCGGGAGCGCGGCCGTCCAGCGTGCCGCGCGCTCGTTCTCTACGACGGAAAATTTCCCCGGAACCACGAGACTCTTTCTCATTGCTCCATGTTCGGGGGGCGTCCCGGGAAAGCGTTTCTGAGGAGGGACGATCTTGGCAGTATGCCCTCCCAACGCTTGCCAGGCCTGAGCATCGCCCGCCGTCAGGGCCCAAACGGGACCTTGCCAACGTTTGGCTAGGTCGCGCTCCCAGCGCAGCAGCTTCGCCGCCTCCCAACGCAAATACGCCCGCTTTAGCCCGGTTGCATAGGCACCCAAACTGCGGTAGTACGTGGCCTCCGGGTTGTGCCAACGCAGGATGGCGTCCGCCGGAAAATTCAGCCCGGTCAAGTGGGTTCCCTGCACAAGGTGCTTCCCGTTTGCGGTGGCCAAGGCCGCACGAAGCACCCGAGTGCTCCGACTGCCCACGATGTAGGGCCGAGACCCCGAAAGTATCGCCCATCGGTTGCGGGGGTAGGTCTTGAACTGAACGCCCGGGTGCTCGCTCAACGTCAGCGCCTGGGTATGGGCAAGGGCCGCCTTCGTCGTGGCGTGCAAAACAACTTGGTAGCCGGATTGCACGAGGCGTTCCACCTGACCTCCGACTTCCAAGGTGCCTCCATAGGGGGGCGGTTCCAAGCGGTCCATGGACCAGACGTGCACGGTTTTTTCTCCTTGCAGCCGGCGAATCAGACGCTTCCAAGAATCTTTTTCATGGTCCCAATGGTAGCGGTGGGCCGCCTGTTGTGCGGCTTGAACAGCGTGACGGTACACTTCGGGCTGGAGGAGCTCGTTTGCGGCGCTCAGAATCGCTTCCGGCGTCGTTTCGTGAATCACCCGACCGGCCGCGCCGAGATGCGCGGCGACTTCGACCAGGTTGCTAGCGATGACTGGGATGCCCGCTTGGAAGTAATCAAAGAGTTTGTTGGGCAGGCTCCAACGGTAGTTCTGGCTTTTGGGTTTATCCAGGGAAAAGCCAAGGTGGGCGGCTTCGGTATAGCGGGCCAAGGCCTCGCGCGGTACGCGGCCAATGAAGCGGACTTTGGATCCCGTCCAGCCCTGGGCTTCGGCCGTGCGCTGAAGGTGCGGAAAGGCGTCGCCGGAACCCACGACGAGTAACAGAGCATTGGGATGCAGGCCGACGGCCTCGAGGAGTTCTTCGGCCCCACGATCGATGTTAATGCCCGCTCCCTGGAGGATCCAGAGGGGGCGGTCCGTGGGGAGGTCCAGTGCTTTGCAGGCGGCCAGTCGGCGGGACTCTTGCTGGTCGTCGCCGGCGGGCGGGAAAGGCAAGCCATCTTGGGGCAAGAGCGGCACGTTCCGAACGATGTCCATCGACTGCCCATATTCGGCATAGTAGGCCTGCGCGATGGACGCATTGACCGTCACTCCTGCGGTGATCTGTGGGACATAGCGCCTTTCTACCCAGCGCCAAAGGCTTTGAATGAAGGGGCGGGATTCGAGTTCCGGGGCGCCCAAAAAGTACTCGTGGCTGTCATACACGAGGGGCTTACCACGGCGGCGTGCCCAATATGCGTTGGGCCAAAGCGTGTCGAGATCGTTGGCCAAGTAGACGTCTGGTTTTTCCCTACGCAGTATTTCCCACAAGCGCCATTGAAATTCCAGATAAAAGAGAGGCCCTCGGTGAAAAAAACAGGTGAAGCGTTCGGTGCGGTAGGGACGCGCAAGCGGGGCGGGATTGGGGTAGTTCCGGCCTGAAAGCACCACTTCGTAGCCCATCTCCTGCCAAACCATGCACGTTCGGTGCACGCGCTGGTCCGAATGCAAATCGTTGATGACCGACAGAAAGACTTTGGGCATAATCACGAAGGTAGGCCAAAGCCACGGCTATCTTTGCGCCATGGATCCCCGCCAGCTCCGCATTGCCGACTTTACCTACGAACTCCCCGAGGAACGAATTGCCCAATTTGCCGTGGAACCCCGCGATGCGGCGAAGCTCCTGACCTTCGATGGGGCACGTTTTGGCTCTTCCTCTGTCGCAGACCTCCCAAAAGTCATGCGCGCCATGGGGTTTCATGCGGGAGGACACCTGGTATTGAACGAAACTCGGGTGGTGCAGGCTCGGCTATTCTTCCCTCGCGGGGAAGCCAAACCGTTTGAGCTCTTCTACCTCCATCCAGCCCAAGGCTCCATAGAGCAAGCGATGGCTGCCACGGGGCGTCTCGTCGCGGCGTGCAAGGTGCGCTATTCAAAAAAATGGAAACCCGATCAGGTGCTTGAGATGGATCGCCTTCAAGCCCGCCGAGTTGGCTTTGAGGCGGATACCTCGCTGGTGGAATTCACGTGGGAAGGTCCCGAAACGTGGTCCGAACTTCTCGCCCATCTAGGACAACTTCCCCTACCTCCTTACATGCAGCGGTTGGTTGCACCAGAAGACCAAGAGCGGTACCAAACCGTTTTTGCGCGGGTGGAAGGGTCCGTAGCCGCCCCAACTGCCGGATTGCATTGGACC